>OFGG01001480.1_pt1 | contig 15185 bp, 13 predicted proteins | sample 1521701 | NCBI WGS metagenome assembly OFGG01 (sample SAMEA3504081, study PRJEB24116) | mouse gut metagenome | biome: mouse gut; feature: mouse-associated habitat; material: faeces | place: Denmark | collected 2011
GCAGGGGTTCTACCCCTGCCTATCCCCGTTAGGGGATAAAACGGCATTGGAATGAGGTCAGGGTGGGTAAGGGCAGGCAAGGGCAGAGCCCTTGCCCTACATGACGAACCAGGGAACGTCCTTATGTAGGGGCCTTTACAAAATCCCGCGTGCATGCAGGGAATTGATTTTTTCGTCCGAATATCCCAGAACATTGTGGTAGATTTCCAGATCATTTTCTCCCACACCGGGCGCAGCCCGAAATGTAACATCAGGGTGTTCCGACAGCTTAAAGGGCAATCCAATATATGGCACCTCACCCTGAAGCCCATGCACCTGCATCATCTGTAAAAAGCCCGCTTCCCACAAATGTTTATCCTGAATCAGGTCCTTTGGCGTCGCTACGATGGCGGAGGTGATATCCGCATTTTTGAACATGGCATCCAGTTCTTTTGCCCTCATATCTTTTGCCCATTCCTGCAGGTGAGCCATCAGTTCCTCAGTGTGCTCAGTGCGTACAGCAGGGTCACGAAACCGTTCTTCATGGAGGAATGGGTCATTATTTATGGACAAAAGCCGGTCATACATATTTCCAAGTCCGGCATGAAAATACACACAGCCATCCTGTACATATAAAAATCCAAAGGGAGCAGCGTCATCAATGCAGAAATCGCCGCCGTTAATATAGGCGTCTGCAATGGATTCATTTCGGACCATAGCCGAGCTTGCAAACATGGATACATCAATATATTGACCTTTCCCGGTCTTTTCACGGTCCATAATGGCAAGCAGGGTAGCGACTGTGGCATACAATGCGGCCATATGGTCCTGCAGCGCGCCTTTGCTGCGCTCCGCATGTCCGTTTTCCAGGCGGGTTATGCTGGACATAGCGGAAATCACGCCATCGAACGCCAGCATTTCTCTATATGGTCCGACCTGTCCGAATCCAAACACAGATACCATGATGATCCGTGGATTGATTCGGCGCACCTCCTCATAGGTCAGGCCCATCTTCTCCATGGTGCCCACCCGGAAGTTTTCCAGGAGGACGTCTGATTTGGCGATCAGCTCCCGCAAAATCTCCATTCCTTCAGGCTTTCTTACATTCAGAGATATGCTTTTCTTGTTGCGATTGTAGGCGGGGAATGCCAGACTCACGCCGTCCTTCCAAGGGGCGCTGCGCCGCGTCACCTCTCCAATTCCCGGCTTTTCCACTTTAATAACCTCAGCGCCCATGTCCGCCAGCATCATGCCGCAAAATGGTCCCGCGATGTACCGCGCCAAATCGACTACGCGTATTCCGGCCAAAATATTACTCATCATTCTTCCCTCACAAATCTAAATATGTTGCTCTGCCTCTTGGGGAGCGGCCTTATTTGATACCCAAATGGCCCGCGATTACCATGCGCTGGACCTCCGAGGTGCCCTCATATATTTCCGTAATTTTTGCATCCCGCATCATGCGTTCAATGGGATAGTCCTTGATGTATCCATATCCGCCAAACATTTGCAGTGCCTTTATTGTTGTCTTCATTGCATGTTCCGAACAGAACAGCTTTGCCATGGCCGCCTCTTTGCCATATGGAAGCCCCTGCTCCTTCCGCATTGCGGCCTGATAGGTCAGCAGCCGCCCAGCCTCACAGCCCAGCGCCATATCTGCCAGCTGAAATTGGGTGTTCTGGAACTGACTGATCGCCTTCCCAAACTGGGTCCGGCCAGTTGTATAGTTTTTGGCCTCCTCCATAGCGCCCTCTGCAATGCCCAGCGCCTGGGCGGCAATTCCAATCCGTCCCCCATCCAGCGTCTGCATCGCAATTTTGAAGCCCTTGCCTTCCTGCCCCAGAAGGTTTTCTTTGGGAACCATACAGTCGGTAAATACAAGCTCCGCAGTCGGGGAGCCGTGGAGGCCCATCTTTTCCTCATGCTTTCCCACAGCGAAACCGGGGAAACTGCTCTCTACCAAAAAGGCAGAGATGCCCCTGGTTCCTTTACTTTTATCCGTCATGGCAAAGACAATGATCACATCGGCCACATAGCCATTGGTGATAAATATTTAGGACCCGTTGAGGACGTAGTAATCTCCTTCCAGCCGGGCCTCTGTCTGGCATTTGGACGCATCAGAGCCTGCATTTGGCTCCGTAAGGGCGAACGCGCCCACCTTTCGCCCTATGGTCAGCATGGACAAGTATTTTCCTTCTGCTCCTGTGTGCCATGTTCCACAATCGGCGCACAGCACAGGCCGTTGTGTGTTGCCACAATATCGCCGGTGGAGGCGCACTGCTTAGACAGCTCCTCAATCACAATCGCCGCAGCCATTGCGTCCGCCCCTGAACCTCCGTATTTTTTGGGCACATCTATACCAATTACCCCAAGCTGAAACAGCTTTTCAATGGTCTCCTTGGGATATTCACAGCTTGCGTCGGTATATGCCGCAATGGGCTTTACCTCCCGCTGCGTAAACTCCATCATCATTTTACGCAGCAACTGATGTTCCCGGCTGAAATTGAAATCCATATCCTCACTCCTCTTTCGCTGTATGCTTATCCGACTGAATACCGGCTACCCGTCTGGCCAGCTCCTTCTTCGCCGCAATGTTCCCCTGTCTGGCAATCATTACCCGCTGCGCTTGGGGTGAACCGGCCCCGTGGAGGGATTCCGTACGGTAACCCACCGCCGCAGAGCCCAAACAGATATTTTCCAGGAACCGCATAACCTTTTGGCGGTCCTCCGTGGAAACGCCCTTGCGGCCGGCAAAATATTTGGTACAGATTTCTCCTATGGTCTCGCCGCCCCTGCCTGCCACCGTATCCGAGTTAAAATCCTGTTCCCCAGGCATGGTTACCATCAATCCCCCGGCGATATCCTCCGCGAGGCGCACAATTTCATAGGGGAAACGGGTCACATTCTGCTTGCAGACATTGGCCAGAAGCAGATCGATCTGATAATTGCCCGCCTTGGTGGGGCAGCCCTCGCAGGAGCAGGCAATTCCACAGGAGTACATGGTCTCGTTCAGGTGGGTCATCTCAATCAGCTTATCTTTAATATGGGACGCCTTTTCAACGCCGTTGTACTCCGCAGCCAGGGCAGCGGCTCATAAGATCATATAGAGACCCTCCGTGTCGGTGGAAGCTCTTTTTCTATTCAGATATCCGCTCAACAAAAAATTGGACAGGAGCGTATATGCTCCCGTCCAATTTGTTATCCTTTTTGCTCTCCATTTTTCAAAACAGCTTCATCATGTGGGTCAGTTCTGTCAACATCCGTTTCATCGGGTGGTCCCGGCGAAAGATTGCGGAAACGGTGTAGGGCAGAAATTCTTCCCGGAAGTGCACAATTTTCAGGCAGGGAAACTGGGGCAGAAAGGCATCGCTGAAGTAGCTGTTTATGGTGATTCCAATGCAGCCATCTGACTGACAGGCCTCATACATATACAGGGTATCGCTGACACGGAGAATCTCGGCCGGCTGGCAGTGGGCACCCTCGCACTGCGCCAGAAAAATCTGGTAGACAAAAGGATTGGCCGAAAAGGCCACCCGCTCCCCTTTCAGGTCGGACAGCTCCACAAAATCCCTGTCGTACAGCGGGTGGCCCTCAGGCACAATGAGGACCCGCTCCCAGGTTTTCAGAGGAAATTGCAGATATCCCTCCTCCGCGTTGTAGTCCGAGAGGGTGAGAAAATCCAGGTCCTGATCCTTCAGCCGCGCCAGGCCGTCGATATACTGGGTCTCCCTGGCCTGGACCAATACCTGGGGGTATTTGCTCCCAAAGGCGGACCAGAGGCTTCTGGCATTGCTCGGGGAGAGATATCGAAAGCCGGCGGCCAGTCCGATGTTCAGCCGCTTGGAATCAGAGCGGATAAAGGCCTGAATATGCTGCTCCAGCGCCGTCATCTCCTTCAGCACCGGCTGGGATGAGCGGTAGAGCTCCGTCCCCAGCTCGGTGGGGCAGACCCCGCTTCTGCTTCGGGTAAACAGCGGCCGCCCAAATTCATTTTCCAGAGCGCCCAGGATGCGGCACAGGGCCTGCTGGGAGATATACAGGGTTTCGGCCGCGCCGGAGATAGACCCCTTCTCATAAATTGTTGTGAAGTAGCTCAGCTGCTTAAAGGTCATAAACACACCTTCTTTATCCCGATAATGTGTTACTGCATTATACAACAAGATGTTGAGTTAGTAAAGAGAAAAAGTGTTTTTCAACAAAAGCCCCTTCTGCTACAATGTGTCCATAGTCAAAATGACAACATTTCACAGGTACACAGACCCTATTTTGTAAAAGTTGAAGGAGGGCTCCCATGAAAATCACAGATATCACCTATGACTGTGTAGAGGTCCCGTTCCCCCGGGAATTCCACCCTACCTGGTATCCGGGCAGGATCGAGCGGGGACAGGTCATCTTTGTCACCCGGGTCCATACCGACGAGGGAATCACCGGCTACGCCTGTATGGAGGCTCCCCACGGTATTTTAAGCATTGTTCGGGACACAATGGAGTATGCCAAAACCATGGTGGTGGGGGACTCCCCCTTTGACATTGAGAAGCTCATGCTGAAGCTGCGCAACGTGGCCCGCATCGCCACTCGCCCCTGGGTCATTGAAAACGCCTGCTGGGACATCATCGGCAAGGCTGCCGGTCTGCCGGTGTATAAGCTGCTGGGGGCGGCCCGGGACCGTATCCCCGTCTACGCCGCCTGGGGCGAGATTCGGGAGGAGGCCCAGCGCCGAGAGGACGCCCAGCGCCTGGTGGAGATGGGCTTTAAGGCGGTTAAGCTTCGCTTCTCCAGTGAAAAAATGAAGGATGACATCGCCATCATCGAAAATGTCCGCAAGGCGGTGGGGGACAAGCTGGAGATTATGGTGGACGCCAACCAGGGCACCGCCTGCGAGCGCAACAACAACGGCTTCCCCCCGGTCTGGAGCTATGAGCGGGCCCGGGACACCGCCCGGGAGATGGAGCGGCTGGGCTGCACCTGGCTGGAGGAGCCCCTGTGGCGCTACGATTTCGACGGATTGGCCCGCCTGAATAACGAGGTGGATATCCCCATTGCCGGCGGCGAAATCAACATCGGCATCCCTGACTTTAAGCTCATGCTGGACAAGGGTTGCTACGATATCCTTCAGCCTAACTGCACCATGAGCACCGGCATCAGCTACATCCGCAAGATTGCCGCTCTGGCCGACAGCTACGGCAAGCTGGTCAACCCCCACGCCTATATTCCGGGCACCGGTGTGCTCCAGAGTATGCACCTGGTGGCCTCCTATACCAACTTCACCTGGCTGGAGTACCCCTGCGACCCCCCCACGCTGACCCCCCAGGCCTTCCAGGGCATTGTGAAGGAAAACTTCCTGGTGGAGGCCGACGGCTGTATCCCCATGCCCCAGAAGCCCGGCTTCGGCATCGAGATTGACGAGGAGCTGGTCCGCAGATACAGCATTCTCAAGGGCTGAGCAGCAGCTGCCCGCTTCCCCGCACAAGCGGTTGACGATAGATACCCCAGTTGTTCGCAAACCCCCGGATCGGGAAAATGAGGGAAAAGGAAAATACGAGGAGGTAACCTATGAACACATTGACACTTACGGTAGTAATCCTGGTCGTGTACATGGCGGCAATGCTGCTGATCGGCTACATGGGCCGCAACAAGTCGGAGAACTTCAAGGAATTCGTTACCGCTGCCAAGAAGGGCAGCCTGCTGATGGTCTGCGGCTCCTACATCGGCTCCCACATTGGCAACGGCGTGGTGGTAGGCGGTGCGGAAAACGGCGCCAATTACGCCCTGTCGGGCGTCTGGTTCGGCTTGGGCGCCTGCTTCAGCTATCTGGTCTTTGCCGTGGTCATGGCCAAGGTGCTTTACCGCTCCAACAGCCTGACCCTGTCCGAGTGCCTGGATAAACGATACGGCGGCCGCTCCACCGGCACCATCTTCGCCGTTATCAACTGCGGCGCGGCCATCAGCATCATGGCCGGTCAGATCGTCGCCGGCCGGAATCTGTTCCAGTACCTGGGCATGAACCCCATCCTGGGCGCCTGCCTGGTGGCTGTCGCCGTCTTTATCTACGCCTCTATGTCCGGCCAGTGGGGCGTTATGATGACCGACGTAATTCAGGTTGGAGTTATTTTCTTCTGCACCATCATCTGCATGATTTACATGGTCGGCAACGGCGCTTTCGGAGTAATCTCCGCTTCCCTGCCCGCCGGCGGCTGGAATCTGTTTAATCTGGACCCCGAGACCATTGTGATGAACTGCATCCCCTCCATGCTGTATGGCCTGGTGTCCTGCGCCTCCTTCCAGCGCAACATCTCCGCCAAGGATGAAAAGACCGCTGTTCAGTCCGCTGTATGGGGCGGTATCATCCTGATCCCCTATGTGTTCCTGCCCGTGCTCATCGGCATGTACGGCCGGGCTCTGTTCCCCGACGCTCCTGCCGGCAGCATCATCTTCCAGGTCATGCTGGAGGTCTTCCCGCCCATTATCGGCGCGCTGATGATCGCCTCTCTGATGGCCGCCATCATGTCCACCGTGGACTCCCAACTGATCTACGTCACCGCATCCATGACCAACGACATCTATCTCCAGTTCATCAACAAGAACCCCGACGAGAAGAAGCTGAACCGCCTGGCCCACGTTATCACTTTTGTGGTCGGCCTGTTCACCCTGTATGTGGCCATCGGTTCCACCGGCATCACCAAGATGCTTTCCTACGCCTACACCTTCTTGTGCGCCGGCACCCTGGTCATGTTTGTGGGCGGCGTCTACTGGAAGCGGGCCACCAGGCCCGGCGCCATCGCTGCCGCCGCCGTGGGCATGTTCTGCGTCTTCCTCAACCGCTTCTGTGGTGTCAACTTCCCCTATGCGTCTATCTTCCCCATTCTGCCCTCTCTGATTGCTTTTGTGGTGGTCAGTCTGTGCACCAAACCGGATAACGCCATTTCGTCCGCCGAGTAAACCGGCCCCTGCTCCGGGGAGACCGCCTAACCCGGTCTCCCCGGAGAAAAAGGAGAGACAGCTATGATTCTGAAGGAAATTTATCAGCGCACCAGCGTGCGCAGCTACACCGATCAGCCCGTCGAACGGGAGAAGATCCATGCCATGCTTCAGGCGGCCATGTCCGCCCCTTCCTCTGGCAACGAGCGGCCCTGGCACTTTGTGGTGCTGGAGCGGCCGGAGGACTTCCTTCCCATTACGGAAATTTCTCCCCATGTGGAGATGATGAAACAGGCGCAATGCGTCATCCTGGTCTGTGCCGACACCACCCAGAAAAAATACCGCTTTGACTTCTGGCCCCAGGACTGCTCTGCAGCTACAGAGAACCTGCTGCTGGAGGCCAAGCACCAGGGACTGGGCGCGGTGTGGTGCGGCATCTACCCGGATGAGGAGAAGGTAGCCGCCCTGCGGACCCTGTACAGCCTGCCGCCCTATGTGGAGGTGCTGGCCGCGGTGCCGGTGGGCTACCCCGCCCACGAGCGGCCGGTGAAAGACCGCTTCAAAGGGGAGCGGGTCCACATTGGCGCCTGGAACCGGGTGCTGAAGCCCGGCTCTACCTTCACCGCCCCGGAGTTTGCCGACGAAGGGTAACTTTAGGTAATTCCTGCCTACAAAGCAGTTTTACAATTGATTCCATTGATTTATGAAAGGATGTTTGCGCTATGAGTGAAGATGTATTGCTGTATGAGCGGGTGGGCAAGGTCGGAAAGGTGATTCTGAACCGCCCCAAGGTCCGCAACGCGCTGAACCGTGAGCTGGTGGAAGGCTTTGGAGACGCTATCCGCCGGGCCGACGCGGACCCCGAGACCAACGTAATTGTACTTTGCGCCGCGGGGGAAAAGGCCTTTACCGCCGGCTTTGATCTGAAGGAGAGCATCGAGGAGCCCATTGTGGACGTCCCCGCCCGCCGGGAGAACAGCCTTCTGGAGCTGAATAACTGGCGCTCCATCTGGGACGCCAAGAAGCCCGTTATCGGCTCCGTCCAGGGCTACTGCATCGGCGGCGGCGTGTGGATGGCCTTCATGTGCGACCTGCTTATCGCCTCTGAGGACGCCAAGTTCGGCGAGCCTGAGCTGAAATACTCTTACATCAACGACGTGCTCATCGAGCCCTGGAAGATGACGATGAACCGGGTCAAGCAGCTGGCCTATCTGGGCGACTTTATGAGCGCCCAGGAGCTGAAGGAGGCCGGCGTGGTCAACTTCATCGTGCCCCTGGACCAGTTGGAGGAGGAGACCATGAAGCTGGCCAACCGGCTGGCGGAGCAGCCCGCTGAGTCCATCCGGATGCTGAAGTATGAGATCAACAAGACCTATGAGATTATGGGCATGCGCAACGCCATGGAGTTTGCCGCCGAAATGTTCAATCTGTGCCGGATTCATCAGGTGCAGGAGCAGTCCGAGTTCAACAAGATGGTCCAGGAAAAGGGCCTGAAGGCCGCTATGGCCTGGAAAGAGGCCCAGGACGGGAAAAAGTAAGGGCCTTGGGAGGAAGCAATATGCCACTTTGGAAGGAAGAATTTGAAAAGAAGTCCATCACAGCCCAGCAGGCGGCCGGCCTGATTAAAAGCGGCGACAGGATTATGACCGGCAACCGGGACTGCCGCGCCGTACTCCGCAGGGTGGCCGCCCGGACCGACTTGGAAAACGTGCTTTATTACGCGCCCATCATCAACTTTGTTCCGGACGCCGAGACAATAGGCGGTGGAATCCGCCCCGTCACCAGTTTTTTGAACAGCAGTTCCCATCAGCTGTTTTCCGAGGGGCGGCTGGACTTTATCCCCTCGGAGTACTGGCACTACAACAAAACCGCCGCAGTGGGCCTGCGCTGCAATGTGGCCTTTATCGAGGTGACGCGCCCCGACAAAAACGGCTACATGTCCATGGGCACCTGCACCGACTTTGTCCGCCAGGCCTGCCGGGAGGCCGACCTGGTGATTGCGGAGACCAATACCAATTTCCCCTTCATCTATGGCAGCAATGTGATCCACGTCAGCGAGGTGGATTACATAGTGGACGCCGACGCAGAAAACTATCTGATGGAGGGGCCCGGAGTGGACGAGGACAAGGAAAACGAGGCCGTCTACCGGGCCATCGGCGGCTTTCTGTCCGAGCTGATTCCCGACGAGGCCACCATTGAGGTGGGCCTGGGCCGGCTGAATGCGGCCTCGCTGATGCACCTGGAGCCCAAGCGGGACCTGGGGGTCCACACCGAGGTCTACGGCGACATTCTCATGCTGCTGACCCAGCGGGGCATTATCACCAACGCGAAAAAAACGGACCACCCCGGCAAGGCCGTCTTCACCCAGGTTGTGGGCACCAGGCCCCTGTTTGACTGGCTGGACCACAACCAGGGGGTGGAGCTGAACAGCTGTCAGGAGATTCTTAATCCGGGAAACATCTACCGCCAACACCGCATGACAGCCATCAACAATGCGGTAGAGGTGGACCTGATGGGCCAGGCCAACGCCGAATTTCTGAAGGGCCGGCAGTACAGCGGTATGGGCGGTATCTGTAACTTCGCTTCTGCCGCCACCGCCAACCTGGAGGGCAAATCCATTGTGGTGCTGGAATCCATGACTAAAAACGGGAAATTCTCAAAAATCACCCCCTTCTTTAAGCCGGGCACGCCGGTCAGTCTGCCACGCTCGGTCATTGAATACGTAGTGACGGAGCAGGGGATTGCCCGGCTGAGCGGAAAAACGCCGGCGCAGCGGACACGGGAGCTGATTCAGGTGGCCCACCCCAAATTCAGGGAAGAACTCACCTTCCAGGCCAAGGAGATGGGGCTTCTCTAAAGGGGCCGGGGCTCCTGACACAAAGCCGCGCGTCCCAGAGCGCGGCCAACAGTACGGAGGTAATTATGGATTTTAAATTAGACAAAACGCACCTGCTCCAGCAGGAGCTGTTCCGAAACTTCGCCGAGGCGGAGATCAAGCCGCTGGCCAAGGAGATGGACGAAAGAGAGGCCTACGACCTGGAGCTGCTGGCCAAGCTGCAGCGTTACGGCTTCCTGGGCATCCCCTACTCCAGGGCGTACGGCGGAGCCGGCTCCGACACCCTGGCCTACACCCTGTGCATGGAGGAGGTCTCCAAGGTGGACGCCAGCACTGGCATCACCATCTCGGTACATACCTCTCTGTGCTGCTCCTGCATCAATAACTTCGGCACCGAGGAGCAGAAGCAGAAGTATCTGCGCCCCCTGGTGGACGGCAGCAAGGTGGGGTGCTTCGGCCTGACCGAGACCAACGCCGGTTCCGATGTCCAGGGCGCCCAGACCACCGCCGTGAAGGACGGGGACGACTGGATTATCAACGGCTCCAAGATTTTCACCACCAACTCCGGCTTTGCCGACACCTGCATCGTTTTCGCCCTCACCGACCGGAAGGTGCCCGCGGCCAAGGGGCTCACCGCCTTCATTGTGGACCTGAAGGGCACGCCCGGCGTCACCGTCAGCGACAACATCGAGCGCATGGGCATCCGGGCGGCCTCCAACTGCATCGTCTCCTATGACAACGTGCGGGTCAGCGCCGACCGGGTGCTGGGGCCGGTGGGCCGGGGCTTTAAAATCGCCATGGGCGCACTGGACTGCGGTCGCATCGGCATCGCTGCCCAGGCTGTGGGCATCGCCCAGGGCGCGCTGGACGAAGCCATCAAATACGGCAAGGAGCGCAAGCAGTTCGGCAAGCCCATCAACTCCTTCCAAAACACCCAGTTCAAAATTGCCGAGATGCAGACCAAAATCGACGCCGCCCGGCTGCTGACCTGGCGGGCCGCCGTGGCCGAGGACAACCATGAGCCCTTCGGGCCGATGGCCGCCATGGCCAAGCTGTTCGCCTCCGACGTGGCCAATGAGGTAACCCGCTTTGCCGTGCAGGCCATGGGCGGCTACGGCTACTGCCGGGAGTACCCTGTGGAGCGCATGATGCGGGACGCCAAGATCACCGAGATCTACGAGGGCACCTCTGAGGTGATGAAGATGGTCATTTCCGGCTCCATGAAGCTGAAATAAGGGGGACAGAAAGATGAAAATTGTTGTATGTATCAAGCAGGTCCCCGATACCGCCGAGGTGAAGCTGGACCCTAAAACCAACACCCTGATCCGCGAGGGCGTGCCCAGTATTATCAACCACGACGACAAGGCCGGGCTGGAAGCCGCCCTGCGCCTGCGGGAGCAGTGCGGCGGCACAGTGTGCGCCCTGTGCATGGGTCCGCCCCAGGCGGAGGGGGCCCTGCGGGAGGCTCTGGCCATGGGTGTGGACGAGGCCTATCTCCTCTCCGCCCGGGAGTTCGGCGGCTCCGACACCTACGCCACCGCCACCATTATCGCCGCCGCGCTGGGAAAAATCGGCTTCGACCTGATTATCACCGGCCGCCAGGCCATTGACGGCGACACCGCCCAGGTGGGCCCCCAGATTGCCGAGAAGCTGGGCCTGCCCCAGGTGACCTACGCCGCCGACATCCACAAGGACGGGGAAAACATCACCGTCAAGCGGATGCTGGAAGACGGCTATATGACCATCAAGGTCAAAACCCCCTGCCTCCTGACCTGCATCAAGGAGCTGAACAACCCCCGTTATATGTCCATCGGCGGCATCTACGCGACCTACAACAAGCCCCTGGAGACCTTCGGCTTTGAAAAGCTCAAGGACCACAAGCTGATCGACCCCTCCACCATCGGCCTCAAGGGCTCTCCCACCAACATTTTCAAGAGCTTCACGCCCCCCCAGAAGGGCGCCGGCATGATGCTGGAGGGCGACGGCAAGGAGACCTGCGAGAAGCTGGCTTCCATCCTGGCTGGCAAACACATTATCTGAGAAGGGAGTATATAGAACATGTCTACTTTCAACAGTGCGGATATCGCTGCCTTCAAGGACGTTTGGGTCTTCTGCGAGCAGCGCGAGGGCAAGCTGATGCCCACCGACTTCGAGCTGATTTCCAAGGGCCGGGACCTGGCCAACGAGCTGGGCGTGAACCTCTGCGGCCTCCTCCTGGGCGGCGAGGGCATCGAGGCCGCGGCCAAGGAGCTGGGCGGCTACGGCGCGGACAAGGTCTATGTCTGCGAGAGCCCGATGCTGTCCGTCTACAACACGGACGCCTATGCCAAGGTCATCTGCGACGTCATTGAGGAGCTGAAGCCCGAGGCCTTCCTGATTGGCGCCACCAACATCGGCCGTGACCTGGCTCCCCGCTGCGCGGCCCGGCTGCACACCGGATTGTGCGCCGACTGCACCCACCTGGACATCGACGTGGCCAACTACATCCAGTTCCTGCGGGAGGCTTCCACCCTGGACGTGGACGGCCAGAAGTGGGACATGGAGGACCGGAACCTGAAGATGACCCGTCCGGCCTTCGGCGGCCACCTGATGGCCACCATCATCTGCCCCCGCTTCCGCCCCTGCATGGCCACGGTGCGCCCGGGCGTTATGAAGAAGAACCCCTTCGACCAGGCCAAGGCCGACGCCTGCGTCATTGAAAAGCCCGCCTTCACCCTGAGCGAGGCGGATGTGAAGACCGAGGTCACGGAAGTGGTCAAGGCGGCGAAGAAGCTGGTGGACCTCATCGGCGCGGACTTCATCGTCTCCGTGGGCCGCGGCATCAGCAAGGATGTCGAGGGCGGCATCAAGCTGGCGGAAGAGCTGGCGGCGGAGCTGGGCGGCGTAGTCGGCGGCTCCCGTGCCACCATCGACAGCGGCTGGCTGAGCGCGGACCATCAGGTGGGCCAGACGGGCAAGACGGTGCACCCGAAGGTGTACGTGGCCCTGGGCATCTCCGGCGCGATTCAGCACAAAGCGGGCATGCAGGATTCCGAGTGCATCATCGCGGTGAACAAAAACGACACGGCCCCCATCTTTGAGATTGCGGACTACGGCATCTGCGGCGACCTCTTCAAGGTGACCCCGCTGCTGACCGAAGCCATCCGGGCCGCCAAGGCCGCGAAGTAACTTTTCTTAAAAGGCTGTCACGACACTTGATATTGCGGAGCAAAATCTTAGTGGAGTACGTCCCCGAAGGGGAAAAGTTACCAAGAGAACGTTCACGCGCTCTGGTTGTCTGGTGGTAAACCAAGCCGAAGCGGCGGCTTAGTTTCCGCGAAACGACCCCCCAAAGGACGCAAGTCCTTCGGGGGGTCTTCTGCTTACAATGTTTCCACCACACAGCCGTAAGGCGGCAGCGTTATGCCCAAGGCTTCCGCCTCAAAGGCGTTGTGGTTCATCAGCATGCGAATCGTTTGTCCCGCCCCGCCCCGGGTGACGATCTCCACGCCCTCGGGGGAAGGAATGGTTTCGATTCCGCGCTCCGCCAGAATCGTTTCCGTCAGTTTGGAAAGCGTGCCTTCATCCAAAGAACAGCCCAGGTAATAGACCGCGCCTGGACCCTGACGTTTCCGGGTGACGGCGGCGAACTCCCTGTAAAAGGAATCGCCGTAGCGGTAAAGGACCTCGGCGTCCTGAACCTCCAGCATGTCCCGGAAGACGCCTCCGTAGCCGTCCGCTCCGGCAAATGCGCCCTCCCCCACCACGGGGAACGCGTCCTGCTCCTGGAGGCTCTCCGTCTCCGCCACTGTCACTCCGGCAAGCCCGGCGTAGCCCACGGGCAGGACTTCCCCGAAGAAGAGGTTGTTGTCCGGGTCCTTCACCCCGGTCCGGTAGGTGAGGACCAGGGTGCCGCCGTCGCGGACAAAACGGTCCGCCTTGGCTTGGAACTCCGGCTTCGTGATGGTGAGCAGAGGCAGGAGCACGATTTGATAGCCCGTGAGCTCCGCCTCCGCCGGAATGACATCCACGGAGACGTTCCGGTCGTAAAATGCCTTGTAGAGCTTCTTCATCTCCCCTGGGCAGTCCAGCAGGAGGCTTTGACGCTGAATGCGGAAGGAGGCAAGGGAATCATAGTCATAGACGATGGCTACATCGCTGTGGATGGGGGCCTTCAAGGCAGCGGAACAGCGGGAGACCTTCTGGAAGAAGCGTTGGACCTCGTAAAATTTCCGGCCCTTCCGGTTATCCGCGTCCAGGATTCCGTAGCAGAACTGCTCCGCGCCCTTCACCGCCCCCCGATAGCGGAAATACAGCAGGGCCTCGCATCCATGGGCCATGCCCTGCCAGGACCACAGCGTGGCCTGATTGGGGCGGGGGAGATAGCCGGTGACGTCGTGGCCCTGGGCTCCCATGATAGCCTCGGTAATCCAGAAGTTTTGCTGTTTCAGCCCCCGGATATGGTCCAGGCCGAAGGCGATCTCATGGGGCGGGAGAGGGCGCTTCTGCCCGCCCCAGACGGGGTAATTGTTGTAGGCGGCGATGTCCAGGTATTGGGCCGCCTGGAAGTAGTCCACGTGTTTAGCCAGCCCCCCGCCGGGGAAATCGTGGAGAATCACGGCCTGGGGATTGAGTTGCCGAAGCAGGCGGGCCTGGAAATCCAGGAAATCGCAGAGGCTTTTGCTTCGAAACCGCTCCCAGTCCAGCCGGAGGGCGGGGTTATGGGTGGTAATGGTGGGAGCGGGCAGGGGAATCTCGTCAAAGCCGTTGTACTCCTGGGACCAGAAGGCGGTTCCATAGACGTTGTTGAGGCGCTGAATATCCCCGCCGAACTTTTCGGAAAGGAAGCGCCGGAAAGCCTCCCGGCACCGGGGACACCAGCAGAGGTCGCTGCCCTCATGGCCGATTTCATTGTCGATTTGCCAGGCGGCAATCTGTGCCTGGCCCTTGTAATGCTCCGCCATGGCCCGGATGATCTTCTCGGAGTATTCGTAAAGCGGGGGACTGTTGTAACAGCAGACATGCCGGCCTCCGAAGGCGCGGGGCTGTCCGTTCTCAAACTGAGAAAGAATGTCTGGGTGCCGTTTGGCAAGCCAGGCGGGGATGGCGGCGGTAGGCGTGCCCAAAATGACCTTCAGACCCTTCTCCCCGGCCATGGCGATCACTTGGTCGAAGAAGGAAAAGTCGTACTGTCCTTCCGCTGGTTCCATTAAGTGCCAGGAGAATTCGGCAATTCGGATGGTGTTTCCGCCCATCTTTTGGATGGTGTCCAGGTCGGCCTCCATTTGGGCGGGGTTCCATTGTTCGGGGTAGTAGTCGACGCCCAGCAGCATGATACCGCTCCTTTCTTTTGGGGAACCGGGCTGCGGCGGAAGCCCGGTTTGCGCCCTTTGTGGAGATCTGCGATTTATAGCCGGCGCAGTTGAAAAGAATCCCATGGATTCTTTTCAACGAACCGCCGCTTTAGCGGCGG
>OFGG01001487.1_pt1 | contig 15151 bp, 15 predicted proteins | sample 1521701 | NCBI WGS metagenome assembly OFGG01 (sample SAMEA3504081, study PRJEB24116) | mouse gut metagenome | biome: mouse gut; feature: mouse-associated habitat; material: faeces | place: Denmark | collected 2011
CCGCCAGTGAGCCTGACCCTATCTTTGCAGACACTGGTGCAATCTATAGACGATAACTTATATCTTTTTCGCGGCCAATTCCACCCTTGAGATTATATCAGGCGCAGCCACGGCCACAGCTGTACGAGCCAGCCAAATATGAACTGAATACCCCCGTATGGTGTCCTCCAGGATGTGGAGTGACAAAGCAGGAACCCCGCGGGTGCCAAAAGGCACCCGCGGGGTTCTTTCGCAATCACAACAGTGGACATATCTGACAACGCGCAGCCGGATCGGGAAAAGCTTTCTCAATATTGTGAGGGAGAAGAACCAGATAAAAGGGCTGTGTGAAACGGAGGGGAGGTTGGTATCTGTGCCCGATGGGGCGGATATCGAGCTATGGCCCCGGCGGCTGTACTTCAATGGGGCCACCGATTTACTGAAATATATCCAGTTCTTTGCGGCGGTCAAGGATGACATCCGGGCGCGGGAAGAAATCGAACGTTACAATGGAGATATCCGATACGAATTGTATACACGGACAGAGGACGATGCCATTGCCCGCATGTATGCAGATGTCAATGGGGCGGAGGGGGGCGATTTTTCATGTATATCAACATTGAAAAGACGCTGGCTTCTATCGGCCGGGATTTGCTGAAGGAAAAGGGCCCCAACATAGCGGAACTGAAGCGGGCTTACGTGCAAACTCTCCGGCCTCAAAGTCAACTTCTGTCGCTGATTTACGATGCGGAGGCCTTTGGACGTTCGGCACAAAAGAAACCCTTTGCCTGGGAGATGGCGAGAGGGATGAATGGTGGAACCGAGGTGATTTTGACGATTCAAGAGCCGCTGCCCTCTATGAAACAGCTGACGGAGGCCATGGAAGAGCATTGGAAAGGGATGATTCACAGTGCCACCGAACAGGCGGCTCGACAGGACCAGCTTCCGTATTTCAAAAAGGCGTTCGTGGAGCTGGAAATCGTCACCCCGCGAGGGAGCGATAACGCCTGCCTGTGGGACACCTCCAACCGGGCCATCAACGTGGTGATCAATAACCTGAAAGGCATTTTCTTTGAGGACGACAATATGGAGCATATGGCGTTTTCGGTGGAGGGAAGGTGGGGCGAACGGGGCGTTACGACCATTCGAATCACGGAATTGGGCGATGTGTTGGGCAGTTATTTTGCCACAACGGGAGCGCAAAACCATGAGCTTTGAAAAATCTCATGGTTTCCACGGGACATAGAATGAAGTAGTGCTGCGGAAAGCCGTGGAATGTCGTGGAGTGCGCTGAATTGATGAACAAATCGGCCACGGAATGTTGCGTTTACGGATGGAGAAAACGGGTTCGTGGCTGATGAAGCTTCGAGAAATGACCGCGGGGAAATACAATGTCAAGCGGTCAACATTGGTGTGAGGTTGGCCCGCTGCTCTGTGTGGCTTGTGCCGATGCGGATATTCAAGGCTGTCAACTGTGACAATCTCTCTTGCATACACGGGGAGAGGGCTGACTATAAATGGGGAGAATAGGTCAAGGTAGTGTCAAATCGGCGTATTGCTACTCATATCCGCTACAAATTCAATGTAACGCATCCTTGAGTAGCCCATAATGTCATGATAGAAAACAATTGCAGAGCCTGTCGTAAAATGGGAAAATACAAGTGTAACACCACGGCAGTTCGGTCCGGGGAGCTGTAAAAATTTCCAGCAACATTTTCAAATTTCCGTCTTGCATTTTTTGAATTTCTGTGCTATGCTTTTATCAAGTGAGATAAACGTTTACATATCAATCATTATATGCTTTTAAATATTTTTATTCCGAAATATGAAAATGCCCCATGGCATTGCATTCCTCCCGGTTTTGTTGTATGATAAAGTTATCAAATCAATAAAATCAGCGTTATTTGAAACCGGTTGTCAGGAAGTGGGGGGTATTCATATGGGCGGACGGCGGGGAAAGTACCCCACAATCAAAGATGTTGCCAGGCTGGCCAACACATCCACAGCAACAGTGTCCTATGTGTTGAGCGGGAACACCGAGCGGCTGATCAGCCTGGAGCTTCGGGACAGGGTCCTGGATGCGGCGGAGGAGCTGCATTACACCAAGAGTGCTGTGGCTTCCAGCCTGCGGGTAAACCGGCGGGGTCTGGTCTTTCTGCTCATCCCCCAGTTCAGCAACATCTACTTCACCCGCGCCTGCGAGAGCCTGGAGGACGTGATGATTGCCAATGACTTCCTGCCGATGATCTGCGACACACGGGAAGACCCGGAACGGGAGCGGAAGCTCATAGAAAACGCCGTGGCCCAGCGGGCGGACGGCATCATTCTGGGCCCCACCAGTTCGGGCTGGAAAAATACCGCCATCCTGCGCAAGCTCAATATCCCCTATGTGGTAGTAGGGCGGGGGATCTCTCCGGACAAGGACAGTCAGGAGGAAAACGACGCCTATTTTGTGGGGGATGACAGCTATCAGGCGGGATTTTTGGCTGGTCGGTGTTTTGCCCGGAATGGACACCGCCGCATCGGTGTCATTGAGTGGAACGGTGCCGTGTCCAGTGCCATGGATCGGAGTATGGGCTTTTACGAGGGAATTCGCAGACAGCTGCAGAATGGAGGTAGCTTGGAGGTGGAATCGTCCGACGTGCTCAGCACCGAGGAGGGCTACCGTCTCACACGAGAGCTGCTCCAGCGCACCCGGCCCACGGCACTGTTTTTCGGCTATCACAGCTATGCGCAGGGGGGCGTGCGTTACTTGGCAGAAATGGGTCTGTCCGTTCCTGAAGACATCTCCGTCATTATGGTGGGCACCCCGGATTGGGCGCAGTTCTCCTCCCCCAAGTACCACACGATTTACCAGAGCGAGAACTGGGTGGGTTCCACGGCAGGGCGTATCCTTATGGCCCAGCTCCAGGGGGAGGAAAGCCCCTTGCTGGCAAAGAAGCGTTACATATGCCCTTGCCAGCTTATTGAGGGAAACAGCGTAAAGGATTTAACCAGGCTATGAGCGAGATTATCGGCCTCCAATTTGCGGCGCGCAAAGGAGGAGGCCGATAAAAAGTAAATAAGTAAACGTTTACATGTATAAATTCAAACGGTTTGACAGAGGGAAGTAAGTCATAAGCATCCGAAAATGGCTGAGGATGTAGTTTTCGGGGAAATGTAAACGATTACCTAAAGGCAGCGTCTTGTGGGAGGAGAGGAGGGAGCGGCAAAGGAACGGCATCCGCAGAACAAGGCTGCGCTCTGCGGACGGGGCGAAACCAACGATGACACAGAAGGGAGAAAATTGGTATGAAGGATCTGAATCTCGGTAACGCAAAAGTGCCGCCCGATCTCCTGCCCTCCAAGCCGGAGGAGCGCAACTGGGGCATCTACAGCTTCTTCGCGCTGTGGATCGGCATGGACATCGGCATCCCCACCTACTACCTGGCCTCCAGCCTGATTTCCGGGGGCATGAACCTGCCCTGGGCCATGATCACCATCCTGCTGGCCAACGTGATCATTGCCTTCCCCATCCTGGCCAACGGCCACGCCGGTGCCAAGTACGGCATCCCGTCCACTATCTACTGGCGCTCGGCCTTCGGGTTCCGTGGGGCCAGCGTGGCGGCCATCATGCGCGGCGTTGTGGCGGCCGGCTGGTGCGGCATCCAGTTCTGGATCGGCGGCTCCGCGCTGAACACGGTGCTGAGCCTGCTCTTCCCCGCCTGGGGTGAGTTTGCCTTGGGCAAGTGGATCTGCTTTGGCGTGTTCCTCGTCCTGAACATCTTCATCCTCATCAAGGGCCTGGGCGTCATCAAGAAGATGGAACACTGGTGCGCCCCCATGCTGGTGATCTGGATGGTGGTCCTGCTCATCTGGGCCCGCACCAGCGCGGGCAGCTGGGGCCCGCTGATCAACCAGTCCGGCAAGTTCGCCACCACCGGCGAATTCCTGGCCTTCTTCATCGTGGGCCTGAACGCCAATATCAGCTACTGGGGCTCCATGCCCCTCACCGTCACCGACTTCACCAAGGTGTCCAAGGACCAGAAGTCCCACATGGTGGGCCAGTTCGCCGGCATCCCCACCGGCATCGTGGGCCTGGCACTGGTGGGCTCCCTGGTCACCAGCTGCACCGTGGTGATGTTCGGCGAGGCCATTTGGGATCCCGTGGCCCTCACCGGCATGATCGGCAACGTCTGGCTGGTCATCGGCATGATGTGCTTCCTGATGATCGCCACCCTCACAACCAACATAGCCGCCAACGCCCTCACCCCCGCCGTGGCCATCGTCCACCTCACCGGCGGCCGGCTGAACTTCAAGTGGGCGGCCATCGCCCTGGGTGTGCTGGGTGTTCTTATCCGCCCCTGGGTGCTCATTAACGACATGGGCATCTACATGAACTTCTTCCTCAACGGCGGCGGCGCGCTTCTGGGCCCCATCATCGGCATCACCATCTGCCATTACTTCTTCGTGTGCCGGACGGAGCTTGACCTGCGCAGCCTCTACGTCCCCGAGGGCGAGGCAATGTTCGAGAACCTGAAGAAGTTCACCCTGCCCACTTACGCGAGCTGCTGGGGTGCCAGCGTGATCATGCTGCTCATTGCCTTCCTGGCACCGGCCAGCTGGGCCACCGCGATCTGCACCCTGGGCTGCACCATGCGCTTCTCCATGGTGGCCATGGCCATCATTGTGGCGTTGCTGGGCCTGCTGGTGTTTATCAACCGCAACGGTGGCATCAACCCCGTCAGTATGCTCACCATGGCCATCACCTTCATCGTGATCTTCCTGGGACTGTGGGTGGCCCCGCTCCACTGGCTGTACGACGCCTCCATCATCGTGGGCACCCTGGTGGGGATGCTGGTGTACTTCCTGCTGATGGCCGCCACGGACAAGGATTACCTGGAGCAGAAGAAGGCGGGGCACGCCGCCGCCGCGGGCAAGTGAGGTGCGCGGTATGAGAAATGTGACCATCGGCCTTGTCCAGCTGGAGAGCCGGGTGGGTGACAAGGGCTATAACCTGAAGGAAGCGGAGCGGCTGGTCCGGGAGGCGGCGGCCAAAGGGGCGCAGATCATCTGCTTGCCCGAGCTGTTCGTCACGGGCTATAACCTGAATACTTTCGGCGAGGGGCTGTACGACTTGGCGGAGGGCCTCAGCGGCCCCACCATCACCGCCATGCGCGCCTTGGCCAGGGAGCTGAGGGTGTACCTCATCGCCCCCATTGCCCTGCAGGTGTACACCACCCGGCCGCTGAACAACGCGGCGGTGGTGATTGACGACCAGGGCGAGGTGCAGGGGGTCTACAACAAAAACCACCTGTTCGGCGGGGAGTGCGAATACTTCACCCGCACCGGCAAATACCCTGTGTTTGACACCAAGTACGGCAAAATCGGCATCATGATCTGCGCCGACAACAACCACCCGGAGCCCGCCCGCATCCTGGCCCTCAAAGGGGCGGAAATCGTGTTCATGCCCGCGGCCTGGCGGGTGCAGGAGTCGGACATCTGGCAGCTGCTCATCCGGTGCCACGCCCTGGAGAACAACGTCTATGTGGCGGTGGCCAACCACTACGCCCAAATGGACGACCTGTTCCTCTTCGGCCACAGCATGATCGCCGGCCCCCGAGGCCAAGTGATCGAGGAACTGACGGAGGATCAGGGCGGACTCATTGTCCGCACCATCGACCTGGAGGAGATCTATGAATGCCGGGCCAATATGCCCAGCCTGAAGGATCGCCACCCCGAGGATTACGGCGTGTTCTGTGTGCCGGTGTCCCAATAGGAACCCCTCTCTGACCCGCCGCCCACCCCGATGGCGGGCGGCGGGAACCCTACAGTTTCACACGGCGCGTCCCGCCGCATGAAATAGATAAACGTGCATTATTAGGAGGAGAACGACTTGAAGAAGATCGTCATCGCCCTGGGTGGCAACGCCCTGGGCAGCACCCCCGCGGAGCAGCTGGAGCTGGTGCGGCAGACCGCCAGGCCCATCGTGGATCTCATCCAGGAGGGCAACCAGGTGGTCATCGCCCACGGGAACGGCCCCCAGGTGGGGATGATCAACCTGGGCATGAGCACCGCGGCGGAGGCCGGGGCCATCAAGAGCGATATGCCCTTCCCCGAGTGCGGTGCTATGAGCCAGGGGTACATCGGCTACCATCTCCAGAACAGCATCGGCAATGAGTTGACGGCCCGGGGCCTGGACAAGGACGTGGCCACCATCGTGACCCAGGTGCTGGTGGATGGGGGTGACCCTGCTTTCCAGAAGCCCACCAAGCCCATCGGTGCCTTCTACGACAAGGAGACGGCGGAGAAGATCGCGGCGGAGAAGGGCTATACCATGGTGGAGGACGCCGGACGGGGTTACCGCCAGGGAGTGCCCAGCCCCAAGCCCATCGACGTGGGGGAAAAGAACATGATCCGCGCCCTGCTGGAGGGGGGCTATGTGGTGGTCGCGGCGGGGGGCGGCGGCATCCCGGTGATCCGGGAGGACGGCCGGTTGGTGGGCACCCCCGCGGTGATCGACAAGGATTTCGCCTCCGCGAAGCTGGCGGAGCTTATCGGTGCGGATATGCTGGTTATCCTCACGGCGGTGGACCGGGTGGCCATCAACTGGGGCAAGCCCGACCAGAAGGCCCTGGGCGAGATGACCGTGGCCGAGGCTGAACGATACTGCGGCGAGGGCCACTTCGCCCCGGGCAGTATGCTCCCCAAGGTGCAGGCGGCCATGTCCTTCGCCAAGGCGGGGGGGACGGCCATCATTGCCAGCCTGGAAAACGCCGCCGCTGCCCTGCGGGGCGAGAGCGGCACCCACATCACAAAGTAAGCGGAAAGGACGTGCGGCATGAAATCGGAAGTGATCAGCGTAAAGTGCTCCATCGTCCGCGGCGGCACCAGCAAGGGCATCTTCATCCTGGAGAATGAGCTGCCCCGGGATCCCGCCCTGCGGGACAAGTATGTGCTGGAGATCTTCGGCAGCCCCGACGTGCGGCAGATCGACGGCCTGGGCGGCGCGGATGTGCTGACCAGCAAGCTGGCCATCGTGGGCCCGTCCTCCCGGGAGGACGCCGACGTGGATTACACCTTCGGCCAGGTGAGCTTTGTGGACACCAAGGTGGACTACAAGTCCAACTGCGGCAACATCTCCGCCGGGGTGGGCCCTTTCGCCATCGACAACGGCCTGGTGAAGGCGGTGGAGCCCTACACCACTGTGCGCATCCATCAGGTGAACACCGACTCCATCATTAACGCCAAGGTGGAGGTGAAGGACGGCCGGGCGGTGATCGAGGGCGACCTTCACATCGACGGCGTGCCAACCCTGGGCTCCACCGTGGAGCTGGACTTCTCTGACAGCGTGGGTGCCATCACCGGCAGGCTCCTGCCCACCGGGAACATCACCGACACCATCACCACGGAGGATGGAGCCTCCTATGAGGTGTCCATCGTGGATGCGGCCATCCCCACCGTGTTCATCAAGGCGGAGGCACTGGGCATGGAGGGCACCGAGACCCCCGCCCAGATCGAGGGCAGTGCCCCCCTCATGACCCGGATTGAGGAGATCCGCGGCCGCTGCGCGGAGAAGATCGGCCTTATCGACGACTGGAAGCTGTCCACTCAGAAGTGCCCCTACGCCCCCTTCTTCGCCGTGGTGTCCCCCAGCAAAGCCTATCACACCTTCGATGGCAAGGACGTGGCCGCGGAGGACATCGACCTGGTCAGCCGCCTGCTGTTCATGCAGAAGATGCACAAGACCCACCCGGTCACCGGCACCGTGTGTATGTCCACCGCCGCCCGGGTGCCAGGCAGCGTGGTGGATCAGGTTCTCAGCCAGCGGGGCCGGGAGAACCGCAAGATTATCATCGGCCATCCCGCCGGGGTGATCCCGGTGGTGTCGGAGCTGGAAGTGGAGAACGGGGAATACAACCTCAAGACCGCCGCCATCCTCCGCACCGCCCGGACCATCATGGACGGGCAGGTATATGTCCGCAAATCCCGCATCAAATAAAAATTCAGGAGGAAGATTACCATGAACAAGACGATTGCAGCCCAGATTGCCGAAGTGGCGGTGGCCACCACCTATGACAAGCTCCCCGCTGAGGCCGTTGCCAAGGCCAAGATGCTCACCCTGGACGTGCTGGCCTCCATGGTTGGCACCCGGAACGTGATCTCCAGCGAGATCGCCCGCGAGATCTCCGAGGAACTGGCCGGCCCCGCCGAGGCCACCATCGTGGGCTCCAAGGACAAGGTGGCCGCCCCCAACGCCGCCTTTGCCAACGCCATCCAGTGCTACGGCCTGGACTTCGTGGATGACCACAACGAGTCCAACGCCCACCCCTCCCCCGCCACCTTCCCCGTGGGCATGGCCCTGAGCGAGAGCCTGAAGAAGAGCGGCAAGGAGTACATTGCCGCCGTGGCCATGGGCAACGAGGTGGTGTGCCGCATGGGCACCGCCTACCTGGGCGATATGTACTACCAGGGCTTCCACCCCACCAGCACCTGTGGCATGATGGCCGCCAGCGTCACCGCCGCCAAGCTCCTGGGCCTGGACGTGCAGAAGACCATCTACGCCCAGGGCATCGCGGGCAGCATGGTGTCCGGCCTGATGGCCTGGAACACCGAGGGCTCTTTCACTAAACGTCTTCAGGCCGGCCACCCCGCCATGAACGCCATCATCGCCGCCCGCATGGCTGCCAAGGGCTTCAACGGCCCCTCTGACATCTTTGAGAGCAAGGACGGCCTGCTCCACGCCTACTCTTTCCAGGACCACTACGACTCCAAGTACATCACCGAGGGCCTGGGCGAGGACTGGACCTTCACCAAGTCCAGCATCAAGGTCTACCCCTGCTGCCGTTACTCCGGCGGCCACCTGGACGCCTGCCTGGAGATCGTGGCCAAGTACCACCCCAAGGCCGAGGACATCGAGAAGATCGAGATTCGCTCCTCCAAGTACACCATGCACCTGCTGGCCGAGCCCTGCAAGTGGGCCCCCCGGAACATCGTGGATCTCCAGTTCAGTATGCCCTACCAGGCGGCCATTGCCTTCAAGAACGGCCAATTTACTGTGGATGAGCTGAACGAGGACTACATCAACGACGAGCTGGTCAAGTGCCTCATCGCCAGCACCACCGTGGTGATGGACGACGAGTTCGAGCGCCGCTACCCCGCCCACTACTCCAGTGCCGTGACCATCACCATGAAGGACGGCACCCAGTACACCGCCACCGTGGACGACCCCAAGGGCGACTGGCGCAATCCCGTCACCTATGAGGACGTGGTGAACAAGTTCCGCTACCTGGCTAACCGCACCTACGGCGACAGCACCCGCACCGAGGCCATCGTGGAGTTCGTCAACAACCTGGAGAATCAGCCCGATATGTCCAAGCTTATGGAGCTGGTCAACGACGTGAAGTAAACGGATCCGCGCAAACAGGAAGGGAGGCGGCGGCCATGCCGCAGCGCAACGAGGACGACCGCAGCAAGAAAATCGTGTTCGTATCCAACTGCCTGCTGAACGCCAACAACAAGGTGATGGAATTCGCCCGCTACCCCGGTATGTTCACTGAGGTGGTGCAGACGCTGGACAAATACGGGATTGGGCTGCTCCAGATGCCCTGCCCGGAGGTACTCTACATGGGGAACCAGCGCTGGTGGCACTCCCGCAACCTGTACGACAACGCCGGCTTCCGGCGGTTCTGCCGCACCCTGGCGAAGCAGATGGCGGACTATATGGAGAACTACGCTATCGTGGGCTACGACGTAGTGGCGGTGCTGGTGTGCGATGGATCCCCCCCCTGCGGCGTCACGGTACCCAGCCACTATGAGAACGGCGGCGGGCACCCCGCCGAGCCCGAGCGCAGCCTTCGGAGGGGCCCCGGGGTGTACACCCAGGAGCTGCTGGCCGCCGTGGAGGCCCGGGGAATCACCATGCCGCCGGTCTACGGCCTGAAGATGGATGACCGGGAGAAGACCAACGATCAGATCCTGGCGGAGTTCGAGGCGTTTATCCGGGAGAGGCTCTCCTGATCGGGGGCCGGCGGCGAGGAAGCCCCGCCGCCCCCCCGGCCAAATTCTAAGTTTAGTAGGTGGTATTAGGCAATGAGTGGAATGACATTTGCGCAAAAGGCATTGGCCCGTGCCGCCGGCAAGGACTATGTGGAGATCGGGGAGATCGTCAACGCCAACGTGGACGTGGCCATGATGGACGACATCCTGGGCCCCCGCATAGAGATCGCCGAGGGGCTGAAGGAGCTGGGCGTGGACGTGTGGGACAAGTCCAAGGTGGTGGTCATCAGCGACCACTACACGCCCCCTTGTGAGATCAAGCAGGCGGAGGCAGTGAAGTTCACCAAGGACTGGTCCCAGGAACACGGTGTGGATTACCACGAGTATGAGGGCCCCTGCCACCAGGTGCTGGCGGAGGCGTGCTATGACCAGCCGGGCACCTTGGTGGTGGGCACCGATTCCCACACCTGTATGTCCGGGGCCTTCGGGGCCTTCGGCACCGGCATCGGCTCCACGGAGATGCTGGGCGTGGCGGCCACGGGCCAGATCTGGCTGAAGGTGCCCGAGAGCTTCCGCATCGAGTGGCAGAATACCCTGGGCAAAGGGGTATTCGCCAAGGACATGGTGCTTTTCGACTGCCGCACCATCGGCCACTCCGGGGCGACCTATAAGGTGCTGGAGTACTGTGGCACGGCCATTGCCGCCCTGTCCATGGACGAGCGGATGGCCATCTCCAACATGGCGGTGGAGATGGGTGCCAAGGCAGGCTACATCCCGCCGGACGAGAAGACGATGGCCTACCTGGCCGCCCACGGCAGCAGCCGGCCCCATGAGCTGCTCTACCCGGATGCGGACGCGGTGTATGAGCGCAGCTACGTCCATGACGCGGCGGCTCTGGTGCCCCAGGTGGCCTGCCCCCACCACGTGGACAACGTCCACGACGTCACCGAGGTGGTGGGCGCGCCCCTCACCCAGGTGTACATCGGCTCCTGCACCGGCGGGCGGCTGTCCGACCTGCGCACCGCGGCCCATGTGCTCAAGGGCCGCAAGGCGGCGAAGGGCCTGCGCTTCCTGGTGTCCCCCGCCTCCCGGGAGGTGTACCGCGCCGCCATGGCCGAGGGCCTGCTGGATATCCTCACAGAGGCGGGCGCGGTGATCGTGGCCCCGTCCTGCGGCCTGTGCCTGGGGGCACACACCGGCATCCTGGCTGGCGGGGAGAGCTGTATCTCCACCAGCAACCGCAACTTCATCGGTCGCATGGGCAGCAAGGACGCCAGAGTGTACCTGGGCAGCGCGGCCACGGTGGCCGCCAGTGCCATCGAGGGCCGGATCGCCGACCCCCGGGCGTACTTCTGATCCGGGCGCGGAAAGGGGGAACACTATGAAATCCCAGATTATCCGGGGGAAGGTGTGGAAGTTCGGCGACGACATCAACACCGACATCATCTCCCCGGGCGAGTATATGGACGCCAGCTATGAGGAGATCGGCAAGCACGCCATGGAGCGGGCTTACCCCGGCTTTGCCAACGCCATCGAGAAGGGCGACATCATTGTGGCCGGGAAAAACTTCGGCCCCGGCTCCAGCCGGGAGACGGCCCAGATTGCCCTGCTGTACGCCGGGGTGGGGGGCGTCATCGCCAAGGACTTTGCCCGCATCTTCTTCCGCAACTGCATCAACGTGGGCTTCCCTGTGGTCACCTTCGCCGATACGGACGAGCTGAACCAGGGGGACGAGATCGTGGTGGATCTGCTCAGCGGCAGGATTGAGGACGTGACCACCGGCAAGGTGCATTTTGGCAGCCGCCTGCCCGAGCACGTGCTGAGCATCGTGGAGGACGGCGGACTGAAAAACCACCTGAAAAAGACACTGAAAAAGGGCTGACAGCCCATGGGAATACAGGTTCTGAGACAAAGGAGGCAATGGAAGTGGCATCGACCTTACAAGTGAACTTTGCCGGCGTATCCATGCCCAACCCGTTTATGCTGTCCTCGGCACCCCCCACCACCAATGTGGAGATGGTGGCGCGGTGCTTTGAGGCCGGCTGGGGCGGCGCGGTGCTCAAGACGCTGGCCTACACCCTGAGCCAGGCGCAGAACGTGAACCCGCGGATCACCGCGGTGCGCAGTGCCGACGATGAGATCATTGGCTTCACCAACTTCGAGCTGGGCAGCCCCAAGCACATCGAGAAGTGGGCGGAGGACACCCGCTGGCTGAAGGAGCACTTCCCGGAGCACGGCGTGTGGGTAAGCCTGCTCCACACCGAGGGGCTGGTGGAGTCCCAGTGGCGGGAGGTCACCCGGATGTTCGACCAGGCCGGGGCGGACGGCTTCGAGCTGAACTTCTCCTGCTCCCACGGCATGGCGGAGGCGGGGGGCGGTGCCACGGTGGGCGGCAATGAGGAGACCATTAAAATGGTCACCACTTGGGTGCGGGAGGAGACCAAAAAACCCGTCATGCCCAAGCTCCCTGCCATTGTGCAGGACATCCCCGGCAAGGCCCGGGCGGCCCAGTCCGCCGGGGCGGACGCCATTGCGTCCATCAACACCCTGAACAGCCTGCCCGGGGTGGACATCCGCACCTTTGTCCCCTACCCCAGCGTGGATGGCGGCAGTGCCTTCCAGGGCCTGAGCGGCGCGGCGGTGAAGCCCGTGGCCCTGCGCACCGTGGCCCAGATCGCCGGTGCGGTGGACATACCGGTGTCCGGGATTGGTGGCATCTACAACTGGCGGGATGCGGTGGAGTTCATCCTGTGCGGTGCCTCCTCCCTCCAGGTGTGCTCCGCGGTGATGCACCACGGCTACCGGATCATCAACGACCTCACCGCCGGCCTGCTCAACTACATGGAGGAGATGGGCTTCGCCACCATCAACGACTTCTGCGGCAAGGCCCTGCCCAACATCCACCGGCACAACGACCTCAGCCGCGCCTACAAGCTGTACAGTAGCCCCGATCCCGACAAGTGCGTGGGCTGCGGCCGCTGTGTGGCGGTGTGCGCGGACAGTGCTTACAGTGCCATCCACCTGGATGAGGACCGCTGCGCCATCGTGGACAAGGAGAAATGCGACGGCTGCGGCCTGTGCCGGGGCATCTGCCCGGTCCACGCCATCAGCATGGAACGTAGATAAGGGAGGCGGAGAGAATGAGCGCAATCAACCAGACCCTGAAGGACATCCAGGCGGAGGCCCGCCGCTGCCTGTACTGCGTGGACGCCCCCTGCCAGAAAGGGTGCCCCGCCTCGGTGGACGTGGCCCAGTTCATCCGCCATCTGCGCTATGCCGACGTAAAAAGTGCCAAGCGGGTGATCAAGCAGGCCAATCCCCTGGGCGGCATCTGCGGCACCCTGTGCCCCAGCGAGGAGCTGTGCCAGAAGAACTGCACCATGGGCCGCTGTGGCGCGCCCATCCACATCCGGGATCTCCAGAAGTTCGCCTGCGCCAACGCGGCCTACTCCCCCGTCCTGCCGGAAGCGAACGGCAAAAAGGTGGCCGTGGTGGGGGCGGGCCCCGCGGGCCTTGGCTGCGCGGCGGCCCTGGCCGCCCTGGGCTACCAGGTGGAGGTCTTTGAAAAGGACGCCTGCGCCGCAGGCGTGGTGGCCCGGGAGATCCCCGGCTACCGCATTGACGGGGCAGTGGTGGACAACGACCTTGCTGAGCTGCCCGGGGAGCGCGTCCGCATCCATTACAACAGCCCCGTGGCGGCGGAGGATATTACCGGGAAGCTGTCCAACGAGTACGACGCGGTGTTTGTGGGCGCGGGCCTGTCCGCCGACCGGATGAGCGGCGTAGATATCGCCCCCGGCGCACCGGTGGTGGGCTGCTCCCGGTTCCTGGCGGGGCTGAAGTCCGGTGCGGTGGAGTCCGTGTCCGGCACGGTGGTGGTCATTGGCGGCGGAGACTCCGCCATCGGAGTGCAGCAGCCTGGAGTTCGGTGCGGAGAAGGCCGTTCTGGCCTACCGCCGATCCCGGGGGGAGATGCCCGCCTGCGACGAGGAGTTCCTGGCGGCGGCGGACAAGGGCGTGGAGCTGATGTACATGGTCTCCCCCGTATCCATCGCGGCGGAGGGGGACGGCGCGGAAGTCACCTTTGTGCGCAACCGGCTGGTGGAGCGGCCCGGCGAGGCCCGCAAGGGGTTCGAGGCCGTCCCCGGCAGCAAGTTTACCCTCCACGCCTCCCAGGTGGTGTTTGCCATCGGCAAGACGGCGGACGCGAGCCTGCTGGCGGGCAAGGCCGATCCGGATACCCTTCGGATTGGGCGCACCAACTGCTTTGCGGGGGGCGACTATGTGAACGGCGGTGCCACGGTGGTCCGGGCGGTGGCCGACGGCAAGAAGGCCGCAGCGGCTATCCACGCCTTCCTGGGCTGAGGAAGGGCCCGCCATGAATGATCTCAACATACTCCATGGCGTGGTGGTGCGGCCGGAGGGCCGCTTCCCCGGCGGCGTGGAGGTGAAGGACGGGAAGATCGTCCGCGTCCTCCGGGAGGGGGAGAACCCCGATCCCGCTCGGGAGACGGTGGACGCCGGGGGTATGCTCATCCTCCCCGGCATGATTGACAGCCACGTCCACATCCGGGGCGGCCATCTGGAGCACCGGGAGGACTTTGCCTCCGGCACCATGGCTGCCGCCGCAGGGGGCGTGACCACCGTGCTGGAGATGCCCGTCACCCTGCCCCCGGCCTCCCGTCCCGGCGACTTCGTCAACCGGGAGAAGGAGGTCAAGGCCCGGGCCTATGTGGACTACGCCCTGTACGGCGGGGCCGGGGCGGACAACCTGGAGGAGATCCCCCAGCTGGCCTGGGCAGGGGCGGTGGGGTACAAGACCTTTCTCATGCCCCCTGTGCCCGGCCGGGAGAAGGAATTCTTCGGCCTGTGCAGCGAGACGGAGGAGATCCTCACCCGGGTGATGGAGCAGGTGGCCAAGACCGGCCTGCTGCTGGCGGTCCACAGCGAGCTGAACCAATACGTGGCGGAGGAGACCCGACTGCGCATGGAGCGGGGGGAGAACGGCCTGCGGGCCTTCTGCCGCTCCCGGCCGGTGGAGGCGGAGACCGAGGCGGTGAAATGGGTCATCGCCGCCGCCCGGAAGACCGGGTGCCGGGCGTCGGTGTGCCACGTGAGCACGCCGGAGGCGGTGGCCCTCCTCCAGGAGGCTCGGACCCAGGGGGTGGACATACACGCCGAGACCTGCCCGCAG
>OFGG01001488.1_pt1 | contig 15139 bp, 35 predicted proteins | sample 1521701 | NCBI WGS metagenome assembly OFGG01 (sample SAMEA3504081, study PRJEB24116) | mouse gut metagenome | biome: mouse gut; feature: mouse-associated habitat; material: faeces | place: Denmark | collected 2011
AAGCCTGATCAACTTTCAGACAGTCCCAAGCCTGGAAAATGCAGAGGGTAACAAGAAATTAATAGAGAAATAGTTATTGATACATAGACAATTAAAGAAAGGTTAAAACGGTGGAGAATATGTTGAAAATTTATTTAAGCAATTTATCAAAGTACATAGAGGGAAGAGAAAACGGCAGATGGTTACAACTTCCTATGGATCAGGATAAATTAGAATCAATCTACAATGACATTATAGGCAAAAATCAGGAGCATATCATTCTGGACTATGACGCTCCGTTTAATATTTCAGAGTATGAAAATATTTTCGCACTCAATGAAATACTGGAAAATATTTCAGATTGCGGACTTGATGATGATATGTTGACGGCTCTGTTTAAAGTAAATTCTGATCGTGATGAAGTGTTGGAAGTTATAGAAGACGGTGCTTTTGATATTATCAATGTTGATGAAGTATCAAGCGGATGGAATGTATCACTTGACCGTGAAGAAGTTTTCGGAATGGTTTTAAATGAGGAATGTTACAACAACTTATTTTCTCAGCCTATACCAGAAGAAATGATAGACTATATGAACTTTGCACAGATTTACACTTGCTTATCTGTAAATGATGGATGGCAAGCGGTAGACGTTGGATATGTAACATATTTAGTAAAATTTTGAGGAAGGCAGTTATATACAATGGGAAAATTGAGAATGACAAGAAATGAATATCACGAGTATTTACAAAAGTGTGTTTCAAGGGCATATGATCCGAATGATAGTTATACTTTTGCGGATTATGAAAAAGAAGAAGTTGAAATTCTTCCGTTGGATTTATCCGCATATCCTCAGATCAAAGATGATACGGCAAAATATATCAATGCTGTATTTGATAAGGAAGACACAGACAAAAACGGGAATTATATGTTACGTGGCTTTATTGGTGACAGTCTGGAAAAATGGTATAGGGATAAGGAGAAATTGCATTGCAACTATGCACCGTATGGCTTTTATTACTCTGGATTCGGCTTTAATGATGAAGAAATGTTGATTTATACATGGTGTGAAGGTGACACAACATTGACCCTTTTTAATGATAGGGAAACTTATCAGAAGGAAAGAGTAGCAACGGAAAAATGGTTTGATGAAAATTGATAGAAAGGAAGTATTTGTTATGATGGAATATACGATTGAAAAAGGAAACGGCGGGTTAACATGGATTTATATAACAGAACATAATCGGAAGGAAGAAACACTCACAATCGAATTATCAGAGTGTAAAAATTCAGGTGGGAAAAATGCGCTTCCTTATTTATGGTATAAAGCAGGATATACGGATAAAATTTTAGATACTTATTTATGTATTCATACTTATTGTACAGATTCAGAAGGGAACTGTTATGGCAGATATAACCCACAAACAAAAAAGAGTGAAGATGGAAAAAGAAATGTTATCAATTTTGACTGGATGTTTGAGAACACGGAAGAAAACAAACAGAAATTAATCAATGAGGTGATCCGCTTGTTTGAATCCGCAACTGGGAAAAGCGCGTCACAAGAAAAAATGGAAAGATGTAATAAATATGCCGACGAAAATGGACTTAAAATCGTAACCGAAAAACCTGAAGGATGGCATGAACTTTTTGGAATTTCTTCACCTGTTGGAAGCGTTGTAATTACAAATAGAAAATCTTTTAAGCAGAAAGACTATAAAAAAGCGTTGTTGGTGTATTAAAAGGAGGTTTTCAGAATGATTAATATTGATATGTGGTATGGAGATGATCACAAACAAGCGGACAAAATCGACATTACTTTTTATCCAAATGAAGGAAAGTACAGAGGAAACATATATAAAGATGGAAAATACATCGGTGATTATGTTTGTAACGATTGTTTGGAGCTGGAAAAGAGTTTCTCACAATTAGTCTTTAATTGGGATTAAACACAATAAAATTGTAATTTGAAAGGAGGACAAGAGCATGATTAATTTGAAGAAAGGTGTTAATTTAAGGAAGAAAGTAAAAAATAAACCGATTTATACATGTAAGTTAGATAGTGGAAAGACACGAAAATAGGAGAAAAGAGAAGTATGAGAAAGATATTAAAAATCGTTTTAGTAGGAATTATGATTATTGGTTCCTATTTTTTAGGAGCAACTCAGGCAAAAACGGAAATAATACAATACATTCCAGATGGTTATATAGCACTTGATCAATGTATTCCATTAGAAGATATTGCTTGTTGTTTTATTGGACAATACGATTATCCTTGTTTTGAGTTAAAAGATGTAGGAAATCAGTTGGATGATCCAAACAACAGAAGTTATATTGATATTATGAAAAGTCTGGAAGATGGTAGAAGTGGATTTTATAGTGGCAGAAAATAATTATTTGTAAGTAGTTAGAACGGCTATGGAGAATATAAAATCATAGCCGTTTTATAGTGCTCACAAAAGAGAAAAGAAGTATATGATCAAGGAGGGAAATAGTGTATGAGAAATGTTGTAGTGGCTGAATATGATTATTACACATTAGACCAGGCAAGGAGGATACTTGAAGAAGAAAGAAAAGCAAAAAGAAGAGAAAGTATAGATGCTTACATGTCTGTAGCTGCTATGTGTGTTGTACCAGTGTTATTTGTGTTACATTGGATTGTGTTTGGATATTAAAGATTATAAGAAAGGAATGAATTAATATGATTACACGCATATTTTGTAATTGGAAAGAATTTGATGAATACGAATTAGACAAGAAGTATAATTTGATTGATTTTGGAGAAGATGAAAAACACCCAGGCTATAAATGGTTATGTGATTTGGAGAAAGATATTAGTATATATGTAAGATAAACTATGTATTTCATTGATAGAAATGGAGGTATTGAGAATGAAACATATAAAAGAAGAATACGGACAACCTTATAACAAAATAGAAAGTACAATTGAGGAGTTTTACATACTTAAAGATTTTTTGAGAATATATGGTGTAGAAGCAAGAAAATGTAGCATATGCGACGGTATATGCACTTGGCAAATTCGCAACGGATATAAAGATTGGGCAAATCTTTATTCAAATGATACAATCACAGGTCAAAATATAATTGATATTGTCGAAAAAAATATAACTGATGGGAATTGGTAAAAATAAGTAACAATGGGATTTTGTTTAATCTGGATACTACAAGCCCATTTAAAGCCTTAAATCAGCGCATATGCAAATATGTATGTGCGCTGCGTTAAGTCCTTAAATAAGGTTACTTGCTTTTATTATGTCATTAAGGAGGATCACATCATGGAAATTAAAAGATACTTAGGTTTTACGGATGAAATTAAAGAACCACGAAAAACAAAAGTTGAAAGTGAATTAGACCGTTTATATAGATATAATGGAAACATTTATAATGCAACGACCTTTTTGTGTGTCAAATTGTTAGAAGGCTGTTATCCTGATAAAGAGGAAAATTATCAGTATTACAAGCGTAATGGAGAATTAAGCAAGCCGAAAACACTATATAAATACTACGATCTAGAAGGAAAACAATATTTTGAATTGAATAAAACTCAATATGATTTTGTGTGTTATCTGCTTAGAAAAGGATTGAATACAGAAGAAGTTATTATAACATATGATAATGCAGATGTGGCTTATCATGAATCATTAAAACGAGCGGAACAGGAAGAAAAAGCACACCAGGGAGCAGAAGAACAGAGGAAAACAGAGGAAAAAGAAAATTTCAAAATTTGGTTGCAAAGAGAATCGGAAAAAATACCAGATTTTCAGAAGGAAATTATTGATTCTATTTTCTTTGCGATATATGGACAACAAAACGCCTTGAATTATTCGCTTGCGGTTTGTATCAATAACTATAATAATCTTTTATGCAAGGAAGAAGTGATTACAAGACTTCATAATGATAATAAGGCAAGTATAAAGATTTTTGAATGTTTGACGGGTTTAAAATTGCCAAAAGGATATAAGGAAAGAAAAGCATATCTTGAAAGTATTTCCGTTTCTGATTTTAAAGAAGCAGTTGACTATAAACCACGGAAAAAGAGAGAAGAGAAAGAAGTACAGAAAGAATATTTTTATATCAATGAGCGTACATCAGAAGGGCAGAAATGGACAAAAGTTATTGCAGAACCTTTTACAAAATATGGTGTGGATATGTTTATCCGATACAATAACGGAAGTTTTTCTATATCGCTTGCAGAAGCTGGAATGAAAGTATGTGACGGAAAAACGAAAACAGAGTGTATTAATAATTTGAAAAAATTTGTAGATAACAGAGGAAAAGAAATTTTTTTACAGATGGTAAAGGATGCCACAGAGAAAATGTATAAAGCTACTGGAATAAATCCACGTTACAAAGTGGCGTAGAGGAGGCACAACATGAGTACAAACAACTATATAAGACAAGCAGCACAAAAATATAATTGGCACAAATATTATTCTATTATGCGTCCTGTAAGTATCGGAACACACCCTAAAAACGGCATGATGGATTTTATCAACTATGATACCAGAACGGAAGTAAATGGGCATATGGTGTGGGCTGAGTTGTATTATAACAGGGAATTGACACAGAAAGAAATGGAAGATTCTGAGATGATCAGAGGATAGGGAGGATTTAATCATGATGGAATATATTTTAGGAAGAATTATATCTTGGAATGTTAAGTATGAAAAGGTTACGGATAAATGTATAAGAGTATATGGAAATTTTGAAGGTTTTTCTGTAGTTAGAGAGGCATATGACGGATGGATTGAAGTTGACGGGAAACTGATGGATTATGAAGATTTTGAAGATTGGATTTATAGAATAAAGATGTAAGGCAATGAAAGAATCGTTTTATTATATTATTTAGAAAAATAAATATATAAAAGAGTATATTTACTAAAGTAAATGCATATGATATAATTGAGTAGTAGAAAGGATGTGAAAAATTTGAAGATTTCTTATAATAAACTGTTTGAAATATTGGAACAAAGGAATATTACGAAAACGGAATTGAGAGAAAATATAAAGATTTCTACTGCTACTCTTGCGAAATTATCGAAAAATGAACCGATAGCTATGAAAGTGATCGAGGATATTTGCAATTTTCTAAACTGTCAACCGGGAGAAATTATGGAGATGGAAAAAGAAGTTGATAAAACCACATTATTGTACCGATTGAGGGAAGAAAAACAAATTAGATTAAAGGGTGGAATCTATCACCAAACACAAGTGAAACTTGCATATAATTCTAATCATATGGAGGGAAGCAAACTCACAGAGGATCAGACAAGATATATTTATGAAACGAATACTATAGGATTAGAGAAAGAACCTGCTAATATAGATGATATTATAGAAACAGTAAATCATTTTCAGTGTTTTGATTATATTTTAGATTGTGCAGAAGATGTACTAAATGAAAAAATAATAAAGGAAATTCATCAAATATTGAAATCTAATACATCAGATAGTCGTCTGGAATGGTTTAATGTTGGAGACTATAAACAACGCTCTAATATGGTAGGTGACTCAAAAACTACTCCGCCTAGTAGAGTAAAAAAGGAAATGCAACGGTTATTATTTGAATATCAACAGAAGGAAACGATTACTTTTGAGGACATTGTAGAATTTCATTATCATTTTGAAAAGATACATCCATTTCAGGATGGTAATGGCAGAGTAGGGCGTTTGATAACATTTAAAGAATGTTTGAAACATAACATAATCCCATTTATTGTTGATGAAAGGCATAAACTTTATTATTACAGAGGATTAAAAGAGTTTGAGAATGAGAGAGGATACTTGATAGATACTTGTTTATCTGCACAGGATATGTATAGTGAATTACTGGAATACTTCGCAGAAGAATAAAAGTTATAACCAGTCAGAAGGCATTAGCGGAAATATTCGTTAGTGCCTTTTATAGTGTCTATAAACGCTGAATAAATGGAGAAATAGAAAGTGGAAAGGATGGGTTGATATTATGGCAAATAAAACATTATTAGAGAGATTTACAGAGCTTGCAAACAGTAGAAAAGCGGAAATTGTAGAATTGCAGCATATGTATTTGTTGAAACAGATTGAAAATGAGGTTGTTCAGGAGTGTTTTAAGGAAGTGTATAACAAAGTATTAGCAGAAAATCCCTTTTACTCTGATCGTGAGTGTGAACGGAGCAGAAGCGGAAACAAAATTTCTAAAGGAGATAGGATTCTTTTAAGTGATGATCAGTGGCTTATGAGTACAGAGGATTATGATAAATTTCTGGAAATTTGCAGAAAGGAAGATTTTGTTGCTGGTCTTACTGATGAAGAGGGAAGATATACAGATGAAACTAATACGGAAAATCAGCTAAACGACATTAAGGAGAAACTTATCCGTTTATCGGTGGAAATTTTACCAGATGATTTCCCTAACAAAAAGTTGTTGGAAGATGCTATTGAATATAGAGGTTATCAGTCATATAAGGTACGGGAAACGCTATTTGAATTAGTTATGAAACTGAGATAAGCGGTTGAAACAATGGATTTATGGAAGGAGAAGTTATAATGGATAGGGATAGCATAAAGTATTTATCAAATTATATTAGTCTCACAGAAGAGATTAAAGATAAAATTGAAAAACATGCTAAAAGATACGGAATTAAAGCGGAAATTTGTGCATGGTATCAGGATTGGAAAGATTTTTGTTCTGATTGGTGTGATGATATTGGATATAACAGAGCAGAAGCAAGAAGATTATTGCATGGAGGCATTGGAGAATTTATGTTTCTTCCTGATTACTTGGGAATTGTAAGATTTGTAATTTAATGAGTATATTTACTACATAGAATGGAGGAATTTTTATGAAATTAACAATAGCATTGCAAAGCGAAATGAAAGCAGAAATAGACAAAAATGGAAATATCATTGTAGATATTCCAGATACATGTAAACGTGATCTTTGGGAAGCACAGCTTGAATATTGGCTTGAAAAAGACTTGCCAACACATAAGAATGTAAAAGTTGATGGCGGATTTTTGAGAGTTATTAGAAACAAGATAAAATTTGTAAGAAATAATTATTAGATATTAGGTAACGAAATAATGATTTTAAGTGGAGGGGTTACAGTGGAAAAGATTTATAAAAAATATACTAGATCAGGAAGAATCTTAATTCAAACAGCAAGAATTAAGAAATTAGGCATAGGAAAATACGGATTTGAAACAAGTCTACAAAAAGGAAAGGTTTCTGATTCATATATATTAAATGCTAATATGCCATTTTTTGATACTGAAAAAGAAGCAGAGATATGGATAGAGAATAATAGTGAGTGGCAATGAAAACACAATTTTATTGTCAAATAACGGAAAGAGAGGAACCTAATATGGGTGCAGATACACATGGAAAGATTAGAGGTTTTGTTAGACATGAGGATATTTTTAATTTTATCGTACAGAAGTATTAATCTTACAGAGGAGTTTTACAAAGTATTAGAAGATTTCTTTAGTAAAAGAGGTATAGAGTTGTCTTACAATAATGATGGTTCTATATTTTGGAGTAAAGATGGGTGGAAGGATATTGCAGAAAATATAAAATAAAATTCGCATTTTAACATTAGAAAAAGATACGTGTGATAAATATGGATTTAAATAATATGAGAGAATTAAAGAATGTAGTAGTAAGATGAGCAAATGATCCGTCACTATTAGAGCTTTGCATGAAAGTTTCTAGGGAAAATCTTGATATGAAGGTACATAATGCAGGAATGTCTGCTATTCGTGGTAATTATGGAGACAGGGATATATTAGAAGCTAAAGCATCTGTATACATTTCTGATGTAGTTCATGACATACAGTGTTTTGTAAAGGATGGAAACGATTCAACTTTCACTATTGGCAATAGTATGTATCCGGATGCAGAGTCTTTTGAATGGGATTATCAATGAAATACTTTTTAAGTCTTTAGGTAGTGGAGGATAGAAAAATGAATAGTTCAGAGCTTTCAGGAAGGATATTGGATTGTTTGGAATGTAATGATAATAGAAAAAAACAGGAAACAGCAATTTATAATGAATTATCACAAATTGATAGCCATGTTATAAGAGCAGTTATTGGAAATCTTTGTGAAAAAATTGAAAAAATGAGAGAAGGAGAATAGAAATTATGAGTAATAATATAAATGTAATTAATAAAGCAGAAAAAGATTTGGATATAATGGTAAACAATGTAGATGGAAATATTGAGATTGTCATTCTGAAAAAGAAAATAGATATTGATTTATTAACATTAAAGCCAGGGGAAGTATTCAAAATAAACGGTGTAGAATACATAGTATTAGAACAACTTAATAACAATCAAACAGCAGTTATTAGAAAAGAATTATTAGAAGAGAATATGATGTTTGATTCAGATAATAACAATTGGAAGATAAGTGACATTCGAAAACGCTTAAATGGAGAATATTTGAAAGAAATTGAAAATGCATTTGGAAAGGATAAGATTGTTGATCATACAGTTGATTTGTTATCATTGGACGGGCTTGAAGATTATGGAGCTAGCATTGATAAGGTGAGTTTATTAACCATTGATCAATATCGGAAGTATAGAAGGGTACTTGGTGAAAATTTAGATAGTTGGTGGTGGCTTGTTACGCCCAATTCAACGCCTACAGGTTGCGGCTCCCGCTATGTTCAGTGCGTTGGCTCCGATGGCGGTGTGGGCTACGACGACTGTGGCTGGGGTGGCAGGGGTGTGCGTCCGTTTTTCATCCTTCAATCTTCAATCTTTGAATCTTGTGAGAAGCTTCCGGATATACGATAACTAGGCACTGCGTAGCTGTGCCGTGTACTGAAAATATATAAAAAATAAATTAGTAATAGGCTATCTTGTTAAGATAGTCTAATTTTTTAGGAGGAATAATGGAAAATTATACATTAATAAATACGTTTAAATGTAAAGATTGTAAAGATATGATGTGTATAGTACGTTTTAAAGGATCAGTATGTGTAATGCCAATGTCTGACTATAACAGAATTGTCAAAAAAGAGCAGGTAGTACAAAAAAATAAGAAAAATATTGAAAATATAAAAAATATAGCATAAAATAAGAAGAAAATGGAGAAGAGAAAATGGTAGAATTTTTTGAGTGTATAATGGTTTTTATATTAGTTTTTTGTGTGGTTTTTGGATTTTGTTGTATTGTAGGCGGCAAAGAACAATCTATAATGAACGAATGTAAAAAAATCGGGGAAGAAAATACGAGGATATCTATGGAAATCATAAGAAAAAATAATGAAGAATGGAAAAAGACTCATGGTGAAAAATAAAATCAATGAAATTAGGAGGTTAAGATATGAAAACATATGAAAGAAAATCATTCCCACGGACAGCAAGAGACTTAAAGACAATGTATGGAAAGGGGGGATCTGTCTTTTGACAATGCAGTGCAAAGATCTTTTGTATGGAAAAACACAACTAAAGACAATAGAATGAGTATGTTAATAGACAGTATGATGCGTGGTTTACCAATTCCTCCTATGTATTGTAATTGTATATATGACGATATCAAAAATAAAATATATGACTTTCTTGACGGGAAGCAACGTACAACAACAATTATAAAATTTCTTAATGATGAATTTACATTAGTAAATATTCCACTTTTTGAAGAGGAAGAAATAGATATTGATTTAAATGGAAAGACTTATTCGCAACTTCCAGAGGAATATCAGGATCGTATCAAAACGTATAGTCTTACAGTATATTACTATGAAAATATGGAGCAGGAAGATGCTATTGAAATGTTCCGACGATTAAATAATGGGAAATCGCCTACTGCAATTGAACTAACACGAGCAAATGCTGAGTCGATTAATGAAATTATGAAACTTGGCAGCCATAATCTATTTAACATTGCTTTGTCAGAAAAATCATTGTCTGGTTATGCTAACGAAGACATTGTTATTAAAACATGGATTCTTTTGTATAGTGATAATAAATCATTTGAAACGAAAAGTGTAAGACCCATAATGAAAGATGCAATTATTTCTGAAGACCAAGTGAAAGAAATGAATAAGATATTTGACATGTATGTGGAAGTATATAATATATTACTTGATGAAAAGGAACGGAAAATTGCAAGAAAACTACTGAACAAGATAAATATGATATCATTAATGTCTGTTTTTAAAAACGCAACAGATAATTCTATTAAAGAAAGAATAATTAAGAATTGGATATCAGAATTCTTTGGTGATGAAAAAGGAAATGGATCGACACATGAAAAATACAATGAAATTATCAAAGGAAGAATTGCGGTGACAGAAAATGCAGTTAATGAGAGAAAGAATATATTATTAGAAGATTTTAAAGAGTTTTGTGATAAAGGGATATGTGAATAATAAAAAAATACGATTAAAGGATTATTTCATTGTATGAGACTGGAAACGATACAAAAATCATAGGATTCATGAAGAATTGTTGTATTAGAAGAATACAAAGTTAAAAGGATTATTTCATTGGGTGAGAACGGAGGGAAATTATGATGAGGTATTCAGTAGATATAGAAAGAAGTGTAGACTCTTTGGCGCATTGTTTAAAGAAAGTAAATGACGAAGTTGAAAATATTAGTGATTGGCGCATAAGTATCAACGCTGGTGGCATTGATTACGGAATTTATTTCAATTTTGATATTGATAATATGGAATTGGAGATCAGTAATCAGCCGAGTTGTGATGATACCACATATCTTGATGATGTTATTGAGGAAATTAATGAAAGATATGGGGAATCAGAGGATGATGAATAATCAAAAACTGGAGGATATTTAGATGGAAGATACATTAAAAGATTTGCAAAGAGAATTGGAACGAAAAACAGATAAGTATAATAATCGAATGGAGTGGATAAAAAATGAAGTGTATAGACTTACACCAGAAAAAGATTTGAACGCATATCATTCTTTATCTATGAATCTTTCGGAATTAGCAACACTAGCAGCAGAAATACAGATGGTACAGGATCATATTAGTATGATAGAGACATACAGTTGAAATGATTGATTTATGGAGGGAAATATTATGTTAGTATCAAAAATTGTTGGAAGAGATAGAACAGAACTTACAAAAGAAGAACTTCAGTATATTATTAATGCAAAAATTAAAAAGGCATATGTTTACAAAAATGAAAATAAATTTTACACATTTTGCATATTTGAAGATGGAAGTGTAACGAAGCATGATGCAGATACTGATGAAGAGGTAGAAAGCTCTAATGAAGAAATGGAACGATTAAAGAAAGAAGGATATGAGATAGAGGATGTGACAGATGAGTATGTGCTTGAGTAAATATTTAAAAAGATTGTTTCTTGTGGTGGCGAATTTGTGTGTGGTTAGAAGGCATTAGTTATAGGAATTAATGCCTTTTATAGTATACACAAATAGCAACTAGAAATAGTTGCATATTTTCTTGCAGAGTGGTATATTATATTTAAAGGAGAAATGTCATGAGTAAGAAAGATAAATTGATAGATAGATTACTGAAGAAACCGAAAGATTTTACTTTTGATGAAATGGAGTCCTTGTTATCATATTTGGGGTATGAATTAAAACAAGGCGGAACCGGCTCAGGAGTGAAATTTATAAAAGATGGAAGCAATGAAGTAATAAATTTCCATAAGCCGCATCCAAGCGGAATATTAAAGAGATATGTGTTGGATCAGGTAATAGAGAAGTTGAGAAAGGATGGTTTACTATGAGTAATTTGTTGTCCTATAAGAATTACAATGGTACAGTAGAATATTCAAAAGAAGATAGTTGCCTTTTCGGAAAGGTGGTTGGAATAAAGTCTTTACTATCTTATGAAGGGGATTCTGTTAAGGAATTAGAGCAGGATTTTCAGAATGTGATTGATGAATATTTAGTGGACTGTAAAGAACGGAATATGGAGCCTGAACAACCTTATAAGGGAACATTTAATGTTAGGATCAGTCCAGAACTTCATCGGAATATTGCCGTGTATGCTATTGAACATGGAAAGAGTTTAAATGCTGCTGTTGAGGAAGCTATTGGAAATATGGTTAGAGCGTAGGAGGAAGATATTATGACACATACAGAAAAATGTAGAGGATGTATGTATGAAAATGCATGTGATTATATTATCTGTAGGTTTGATGAAATAAAAAATATACGCAATCAAGTTATTGATGAATGTATAAATGCTCTTACAGATTATTTTGGATATAACGATGATAATCAAGAATACTACAGGCTATAAAATCAAATGAAAACAGAATAAACTTGAAATAATAGATTTATGGAGGCAATATGAAAGTATATTTGGATACTTCTTCGATTAGAAAAAATTCTAATCAACTTGATATATTTAAAAATACGGATTGTTTCACGTCTTCTTTCACAGTTTTTGAATTGATTTCTGGTATAAAAGAGGATGACTTTTTACTAAGGAAAAATGCAATAAAAAATTTGTTGAATTCTTCAATATGTATTGATTGGGAAACTTATAAAGATAAAATGTATAATGCGTTTGGACAGCTATATAATGATAATGAAGGAATTGTAATTAAAAAAATGGCAGAAGCAATAATTGAATGTGATACCTTTCAAGAGTATTATAAAAAGAAAATATATATTGATGCTGATACATATTATACGCATGAAAGCTTCGAGGATTTTGATGTTGAAATATCCGGTATAGGAAAAATGTTTTCTGAAATTGGAAAATGTGAATGGAGAGAACTCGATAAATTAGAAAGAAAATCATTTAAAGAAAATATGATAGAAAAAGAATTGATTTTTTCACATGTTCAATTTTTAATTGAATTATCATTAATGAATTTAGCTGAGGATATTTCTGGACATAAGCGACCTAGTGAAGAATATTTTAATGTAATTGATAAATATGACCAAAGTCTAGGAGTTTATTTAAGATATACGCATTTTTGGTTTTTAATACGAGAAATGAATGGTTCAGTATGTGGTAAAAACGATATGGCAGATACTATACATTTAATATACTTACATGAAAATGATGTTATTATTACAGAGGATAAGATTTTTCAAGAATTGAATAATATTTTGCAATTGATAGAGGTATACAATTCAGAAGAATTTATAAATGAAATCTAAGTTTCAATAGATAATAGAAAGGAATAAAAGATGAGTGAATATAGAAATATATTTAAAGAGAAGAATGATGAAGAATTAAGAAGGTTATACGGACAGTTTTTGGAATGGGAAAAGACTGGAGTTATTGTTGGAAAAGAACTTGGAGAAATTCGCGATATGTATTGCAAATGGTTCAATTCCAATCCACTTGGTATGATACAATATGATTTGTTACACACAATGGCTGATTTATGGTATTGGAACAGATGAAATTAGATATTTGTGTGCTTTATACATACAACGTATTGACACAGCACATTTTGAATAATATAATATTGTAAGGAAGGAGTGATACTATGGCAACAACTAATATAACAATGAGAATGGATGAGGATTTAAAATTTCAGCTTCAGGAACTTGTTTCTAATCTTGGCATGGATATGACCACTTTTTTTACAATATCAGCAAAACAGGCAGTAAGAGAGCAGAGGATACCGTTTGCAATTTCTATGGATGTTCCTAATGCAGATACAATCAGAGCTATTGATGATGTGAGGCATGGAAGAAATTTAAGCCGTTCTTTTTCTTCTGTGGAAGAGCTAATGGAGGACTTAAATGCTGAAGATTAGATATCACACATCTTTTAAAAAAGATTATAAAAGGGCTGTTAAAAGAGGATATGACATCAAATTGATGGAAGAAATTATTCAAAAACTGGCAAGAGGAGAACAGTTGCCAGAGAAAAATAAAGATCATTCTCTCAGTGGGGATTATATTGGATGTAGAGAATGCCATATTACACCAGATTGGTTGCTAATTTATGAAGTTAACAATGAAGAATTGATATTATACTTGACGAGAACAGGAACACATAGCGATTTATTTTAAATCTAAATAAGGAAGAAAGTAGAAAGCATTTGGAAACAAAAATCCAGATGTTTTTTATTATACAAAAAATTACATATTCAAGGAGGTTTCAGTATGAGTGCAGTTGTAGCAATAAATGAGGAAACAAGGAGGATGGAGCAGTTTAATGATATAGTGGCTAACATCAAGCCATTAATGACTGTTGGGAAAGGTAAGAATCAGAGAGTGATTACGGGTAGTGCTGTTGTTCCAATATCTCTTTGCACTGTGGATTCTAGATATCAGGGGATGCGTTCTCACAAGCATCTCAATAAATTGCGAAATAAGTGGGATGTTAGGAAGCTTACACCTATTATTCTTGTTCTGCATCCAGAGGAATATAGATTAGCTGTTGTAGATGGACAGGGAAGAATAATTGTTGCTCCTGAAAAGGGGCTGGATCATTTGAACGCTATCATACTAATGGATGCACCTGAAGATCCAGATGAACGATTAAAATTCGAGGCAGAGTATTTTATCGGACAGGATTCAGAAGTGGAAAATGTAAAGCCGCTTGAAAAGCATCTTTCAAGGGTAATCATTGGAGACAACGCTGCCGTTTCCTTAGATAAACTTCTGAACAAATATGGAATCAAGTTTGTGTCTACAAAAGGAAATAGAGAAGAATCGGTTCTTGGAAGTTATACAGATACGTATTCAATCGTAAAGGTTCATGGCGAAAAGTGCCTGGACTTTATTTTTTCTATCATTGATAATGCTGGATGGAATAAAGAGACAAACGGATATGCAACATTTGTAATGAGGGCATTAAGGGAGGTTTGGATTGCCCATCCGAATGATAGGAAAGAAATACATAGATATTTGTCAAAGGAATTAAGGCAGATTGATCCTGCATTATTCAGTGCAGAAGCAAAAGCAAAGTACCCGAAACGTGACCACAGAGTATCCTGTGTTCTTTATGTGGAAGATTTAGTATGTGATGGTCTTGGAATAGAGAAGAAGATATATGTAGAGAACGGAAAGAAAGTTAAAATCTCAAAATGATTTGGTGAAATGGAGGAAATGTCATGAAGATAATTAAAGGTGCGGATCGTGGAAGAACAGAGTGGACGGCACGAAAACTTGTTGAATTAGTGGAAGATGGAACAGTGAATTTTAACATTGATATTCAAAGGGGTTATGTGTGGAAAGATA
>OFGG01001497.1_pt1 | contig 15085 bp, 10 predicted proteins | sample 1521701 | NCBI WGS metagenome assembly OFGG01 (sample SAMEA3504081, study PRJEB24116) | mouse gut metagenome | biome: mouse gut; feature: mouse-associated habitat; material: faeces | place: Denmark | collected 2011
AGTTGGTTCCCCGCCGCATCCACATAATTCACGGTATACTGCACCATATCTCCCCGTATGCCGTATGCCACCACATAATCCTGGTCCCGCTCTACCGGGAAATAAGCCAGATCCAGGCTGTCGTCCCGTCCGCCCATGCGGATGCCCTTGACATAATACTTGCTGTCCTCCGCTACGGATACGGCGCTGTTGAGGAAACGGACATGGTTGGCGGCTGTCAGTCCCGTGATCCTCACGGACTTCCCGCCGTCCTCCAGCATGATTTCATACTCCCCTCCCCCGTCCACGGATATGGAAATCCTGTCAGTCGTGCCAAGCGTCCCCTGGTTCCCTGCGCTGATGGTCACGGTGTAGGTGTAGCCCTTCCGCTCTGCCGCCAGGCAGTTCAGGGAAGCGGAGAGCATCAGGCAGAAGGCCGCCAGCACGGAAATCACTCTCATGGCTTTTTTCATCGCTGCGCTCCCCCCTTCTCTTTCTTTCCGGCCCGATACAGGCCGTACAGGGCAAGCGCCAGAAGCGCCAGCCCGGAGCCCAGGGAGATCCACACATACAGCATCAGGTTGCTGTCATCGCTGGTCTTCGGAGGGCGTCTCGTCTGCGCTTCCCCCTCCGGCGTCTCTCCCTCCGGCTCCCCCTCTTCCCCGTCATTCACCGGCACAGGATTCCTGCGCTCCTCCACCGCGAAGTTCATGGTCAGGTTCGCCAGGGTATCCTGGTAGGTATTCCCCTGGGTTTCCCCGTCCAGGGCCACGGTCAGGGAAATGGTCCCCTGCTCCCCGGCCTTCAGCGTATCCAGATAGAAGTATTCGCTGAGGGATTCCGTGGCCTCGTGCAGGCCCTCGCCCACATCCATGTCCCCGGTGCGCTCGCCGCCCACCGTGTCGCTGCTGTACAGCGTCTCCAGCTCCCCCCGGGGAGGCTGATAGGTCAGAATATAGGAATAGCCTCCACTTGCCGCCACTCTCTGGCTGTCCTCCAGGGACTGCAGCACCTTGTTGGTCATCCACCAGTCCGCATCATTCGCGCCTGTGTTCTTCAATGCCACCGATATGTCGATGCTGTCTCCCGGCTGGAGATTGTATATGGCATCATTGATGTCGGAGGTATTGAAATTGCTCTCCATCCCGCTGCCTGTAAAATCCACCGCCCACCCCGGGTCTCCCTGGTAATCCTCCGCAAAGGCCGTGGCCCCGTCCCCCAGCATCATGGAGCAGACCAGCAGCAGCCCCATCCAGTTCCTCTTCATCCTGTCAACTCCCATCCGTCTATAGCCTCCTATCTCAGCCGTAACGTCCCATCCGCATCGACCTCCACATCCACGCCCCAGGCGCTCTTGATGGCGCTCTGGGCATTGTGGGTCTGCACTGCGTCCACCTCAGCCTCCACAACAAAGGAAGCCCCCTCGTAGTCATACACCGTCCGGACCGTGGTCCATCCGTTGGCATCCGTGGAATAGGTCTCCGTCACCTTGGTCATCACATCATTCTTGATGGTCACGGAATCTACGAAGCTCTCCGTCTCATAGAAGACGCCGCCCTCGCCCGCGGCTGCCAGGGGGCTGTCATAATACAGCACGATCAGCTCGCCGTCCCTGGGGTCGTCCTCCCACATCTTAGCGGTAGTCGTCCTGTCGTCCACAATCCAATGGTCATTCGTCAGGTGCACATCGATCATAGCAGGGGAGAGATGGGGTAGCTTGCGCCCCTCCTGGTCCACCCAGTATTTGTACAGCTTCACCCGGACATATTCGTCAATGGAACCGCTGTTCCTGACTCTCAGGCTCTCCGGGTATGTCCTGCCCACCTGCCACTGCTCGCCCTCGGGGAGAGCCAGCAGCTGGCCGGATGCCTGGTTCCAGACATTGTCCGCATGGGTGTAGTCCCGGTAGCTCACGATTTCCCCGTTCTCCACCAGAGACACGCCGATGCTCTGGACGTCGATCTGGGCGGTATAGGTCTCCGAATAATAGGTCAGGGCCGCACGGGTGCTGCCGATGGCGCTGAAGGACAGCAGGCCGATGGCCGAGGCGAACAGTACCGCCGTGCCGGAGACCAGGCCCATCTTTTTCCTCTTTCTTCCGTCACTCATCCGCCTGGCCTCCTTCCCATTCATAGCTGTCCTCATTGGCAATCAGCTTCGAATCCCAATCCGCATAGGGCGTGCCGTCCTCCCCGTACAGCACCGCCGTGCACTCCTGAATCACCACCACGTTGAAGTCCTCCGTATAGGGCCGCGGGGTGGTCTCGGGATTCCCGTCCGGCACCGTCACGGTGGGCAATGTGATCTTCACGTCCAGGTTCTCCGTAACCCCTCCCACCGGAAGGATCTCGTCGTAGTACCAGTATCCGTCCCCGCCGTCCCGCCATCCCGCGCTGCCGTTGTATTCCAGCCCGTAGGCGCTGCCCGCGAAGACCTTCACCCGGACATAGCACTCTGCGGTTCCCGTATTGCCCAGCCGGATGTGCTTCGTCCAGTCAGAGAACTGCTCGGTAATCTGGGATCTGGGGGCCACTGTGATTTGATGGCCTCCCCTGGCCGTGGCAAATGTGGTAAAATAGGCCTTCGCGCTGCCCACGGAGGTTCCCGCCACAAGGGCCAGCGCAATGGCAGCCGTACATACTGTCCTCTTCGTCCGCTTCATGTCCGCCACCTCCTACCTTTCCGCCCCTGCTTCGCTCTCGGCTACCGTCCCGCTGACGTCCTGGCGGTCGGTGGTCCACTGATAAGTGTTCTGCTCCGTGTCGTAGCGGAACCGGTTCTCTACGCCGTACCCGCTCTTGCTGTCCTCGTCATATTCGTTCTCGAAGGAAAAGGTGATGGGGCCTCCATCCTCTCCGTCCGCTATCACGGACTTGCTCTCGTCATCGGACACGGTAATCTGACAGTTGGCGCCGCTGTACACCTCCGTCACCGTCACCACCGCCTCCGCCGGGATGTGCTCCAGGACGGCTTCCTGGATGCCCACTGCCGAGAAGGTGAGGGAGACTACATTACTGTAGACAATTTCCGCATCCTCGTCAGCGCTCTCCCTGGCCACCACATCGAAGACGAAGGTCGCATCCCCCTGGGAAGCATTGTACTCCGTCAGCTCCTTGGTGATCCGGATGCTGCCATAGCGCAGCTCCTGGGCGGGCTTGAGGACTGCCTCTCTGGTATACTGCCAGGTGTCGTCCGCAGTGCCGTCGTACTGGTACAGAGACCAGGGCAGGGATACGATGATGGGGGTAAAGGTGTACGTATACTTCGGGCTTTTCGCCTCGTCCACCACAATCAGGTATAGGCCCAGATCCATATCGGCGAAGGTCTCCGGCTCCGCGATGGAGCCGTCCTGACCCACATGGACGGTGCTTTCATATGTGGCCGGTATCCTTGGTTCTCCCACAGGATTCCCGTCCTCGTCCAGCTCATAGATCAGAGCCATGGCGGCTGCGGACAGGTTCTTCCAGCCAGCCTCCGTTACGGACATCTCCTGCCAGCCATCCTCCGTTACGCTCAGGTTCCCGAACTCCTCCGAGAGTCGATACCTACCTGTCTCCAGCATGTCCGCCAGCTTCCACGCATGTACGTCCAGCTCTCCGTCAGCGGTGCCTCCGCTTCCTTTGATTCGGGCCATGTCCATGGCCATGCCCGCTGAGTCATCGTCTGCCGGCAGCCTCAGGGCTAAAGCGCCCCTTTCCGCCATATCCACCCGCAGGGCAGCCTGCGCCCGGGGCACATTGCACAGGACGGCAGCCAATACCAGGGACAGCAGGCCGATGCCCGCCAGAATCCTATTCCCCGGGATGCTTTTCGTCGGAATGCTCTTCTTCCATGGAATGCTCTTCTTCCATGGAATGCCCTTCTTCCATGGGATGCTCCTCTTCCATCTTCTCATGCGCATGTTCCTCCCTCCCTCGCTTCGAGTCTTTTTTCTTTCCTACACTTTTGCCTGGAATGCTCTTCTTCCATGGAATGCTCTTCTTCCATGGAATGCCCCTCTTCCATGCCATGCTGAAGATGCCCATCAGTATGATCATGGCCAGTATCAGTACCAGGTAGAGCATATAGTAGCTCTGGATGGATTCCACCATATTCCCCACCGGGGTCTTCTCCTCCGGCTCCTCCTCGCCGCTGTAGGCCGTGCGGCTCCCGCGCACCAGGAGGCGGTGGGAGTTCACGCCGTAGGGCGTGCAGGTCAGCAATGTCACATAGTCCTCCCCCGGAACCACCTGCATGGCTCCGGTGAGGGCTTCCAGGTCGTCCTTGTCTATCATGGGCAGGATATTGTCCACCTCATAGGCAAGCACTTCATCTAATATATGGATATAGAACCGATCCCCCGGCTCCATCTGGTCCAGATCCGTGAACAGCCTGGCGCTGGGCAGTCCCCTGTGGGCCGCCAGAACGCAGTGGGTTCCGTCCCCGCCGATGGGCAGCTTGGTTCCGCTCACATGCCCGATGCCTGTCTGGAGGATGTCGTCCGCCGTGCCGTGATAGATGGACAGCCGGATGTCTATCTTCGGGATGGTAAGATACCCCATGACCCCGCTCCCTGCGGCATTCAGGACTTTCCAGTATTCCGTGTCCTCCAATCTGACGTCTCCCTCCGGGCTTTCCCCGCCAAATGCATCGCCAGTGAAGTCGTTCTGGGCAAAAGCATCATTGAAGGCATGGGCCGCTCCCCATTCCCTGCTGTAGTCCTCCGGCTCCAGCTCCGCCACCACCTCCTCGTAGGTGGAAATCAGCTTGCTCTGGCGGTAGGCGTTCCACTGGTCGGACACGGCGGGGTAGGCGAATATCCCCAAGCCTATGAGGAATATCAGGGCGAACAGCAGGTTAATCAGTTTTCTTTTCATCTTGCTCCTCCGGCCAGTCGTTCTTCCAGCCCTCCGGTTCCCCTTCCGGCCAGTCCTCGCGCCAGCCTTTATGGCTTTCTGCCGCCGAGGAAGCCTCCGGGCGGCTCCCGGCCTCCCCGCAGTCATCCGTCCCGGATTTCCTCCCGGCTCCTGCTGCCAGGTTCCTCCGTCTCCTGTCATAGAGATAGAGGAAAAGGATGAACGCTCCGGTAACCGCCAGCCCCACCACAACCCACAGCAGATAATTGGTATGGATGCTGGGGCCGGAGTATGCCGCCATGGCCACCTCTATATCCTCTATGTCCTCGAAGTCCACCCGGCTCCCCCGCACCAGTAGGCGGTGGCTGTTCACGCCATAGGGCGTACAGGTCATCAATGTCACCAGGTCTGTCCCCTCCTCTGCGGCCAGGCCGCTGGTATCCGAGGGTTCTACTATGGATATGTGGTCAACCATGTAGCAGAGGCGGTCGTCCAGCACGGAGAGGAAGAAATAGTCTCCCTCTGCCAATTGGTCCAAATCCGTGAACAGGGCCGCGCTGGGCAGGCCCCTGTGGGCCGATATCACCGCATGGGTGCCCTCGCCGCCTACCGGCAGGGAGCTCCCCTCCAGATGTCCCGCCGCCCTTTCCAGCACGTCTTCGTCCGTGGTGTGGTAGACGGGAATCTTCACGCCTATCTTCGGGATCTCCACATAGCCCATCATGCCGTCCCCGGTGAGATTCAGGCAGGACATGTATTCTTCACTGGGTTCTTCCCGGCTGGCCGCCTCGGCAAAGGAATCCGGGAGCACATAGGGCAATAAGTTTTCATTGTAGGCCAGCGCAGCCGCCTTCTCCCCCGCGTAATCGATTTTCCCCTCAGAGGACTGTACCGCCACCTCCTCATCGTAGGTGGAAATCAGCTTGCTCTGACGATAATCGTTCCATTCGTTGGAGATGAGGGGATACAGCAGCAGGGACAGACCAGCCAGGAAAAGCAGGGGAAATATGAATTTTATGAGCTTGTTTTTCATCCGGGCTCTCCTTGTTGTTGTATGTATTGCATCTCTCATTTTCAAGGACCGTCCAGGCAGCCGAGACTGCCTGAACGGAACCTGATTTCATCTTTGGTACTTTGACCGGGGCGCGTATTGCGGACGCTTCCCAGAGCCAGTGCTTATCTTTCGTATGTAGCAGTTTGCCTATTATTTCTCAGCCTTTCTGCGTGTGGCGAAGAAGAGGCCTGCTGCAATGATCATGATGGCGCAGCCGCCGATGGTGAAGATTGTGGTACCGATGCCGCCGGTGGAGGGAAGCTGGGCCAGTTTGGTGTTCTTGATTCCGGTAACACCCAGTTGAGTCTTATCGATAGTCGTTACTTTCGTTCCCTCAGAGGACGTATAGGTTGCTGTATAAGTGGAAGTCGCTTCATTATCAATCTTGATTGTATAAGATTTCAGTTTCCCCTTATTTTCCTCCGGCTTTGTATAATACTCGGCTGTAATCTCCACATCATGCTCTTTGGGGTCAAGGGAATAGCCTGCAGGTGCCTCTGTCTCAACCAGCACATATTTGCCGGCATCCAGGCCAGTGAAGCTCAGGCTGCCATCCTTCCCCGAGGTAGCCGCATAAACATGTGATGCATCTAAAGACCCATCTTCGTTCTTTTTCCGAAGTTCAAACTTTGCACCCTCCAGAGGGCTTGTAACGGTAACTGTCTCACCCTCAACAACTGCTGTGCCGTTTTCATCCAGCTTATACAGTTCCTGGGTCTTCTCGCTATCGGAGCCGTTCAGAGCCGCATCGATACCAAAGGTGTAGTGGTATGTGGTATCTTCTTTTTCCTTCAAATTTGCCTCGGGTTCAGGATTATTGCTGTACTCAAGCTTTGCGGTATTCGTGTTGGCATCAAAGTTGATTCCTGCCTTCTCGTTCAATTCGGCATCATACTTGATGACAATGTATTGGTTCTGATTCGCTTTGATATAGGCAGTTGCAAAGATTACTTTGAATGTCTTGCTGTCAGGTGTAAAGGCCGGATTAACCGTATAGTTCTCCTCTGAGATTTCCGTCAGCGTTTCCTCTCCCTCTGCCGTCTCAGTCTTTTCATAAACCTTAAGCGTATCTGCCTTATAGGTCAGTCCTTCGCTGATGATATCGCTTATATTGAACTTGGGATCCGTGTACTGGGCACTGTAAGAAGGCATCTGTGTATCAATCCTGAATGATACAGTATCGCCAATGGCAACGTCATCGCCATGGTCGTTCCCGCTTCCAGAATCTACAATCGTCTTCTCCACCTTAGGCTCGGAAGACTTTACAAAGCCATTCTGTGCAAGCAATGTCCAGTTGCTCGTGGCATCTAACTCTTCTGTCACCAGTGCATTGTCGTTTCCGGCCCCTGTCGTGGTGTAATAAACGCCAACCAGCATTGGATTGTAGATAATATCATTAGAACCTGTCACAAGAACAACATAGCTGCCTGCAGGCAATTCTGCTGTATAAGTAGTACCCCCTGTTGAAGTGGCAATCATGGGAATTCCTTCTCCCAAAGCACTGTTCTTTGCCATATTCGCAAGTGCTACAATCGTATCCTGATCAATATTAAGTGTTTTAACGGATTTATTATCCGCTCCAGTAACGTTAGTGAACAAATCCCTATGGCCATCTCCCTCGGCATTATAGCCTGTCGCATCCACCCAGGAATATCCGGTAAAGCCATTATCATTGTAATTCGCCTTTACCACCTGATAAGCCTTTACCGTAACGCCTTCCTGCTTAATGTTCGTCACCGAGGCACTCAATTTGTCTCCATCTGTTGGCTTAGTACCTGTTGTCGTGCCGCTCTCTTCCGCAAACACGGTCAGACTCATCCCCATGACCATCACCACTGCCAAAAGCATGGCTAAAATCTTCTTCATTTTCTTCATATTCTCTTCCTTTCTTTTATGGGCAATGCCCACGATTTACAGTTACATTTGTGCGTAAACTTTTCTCCTATCCTTCTTCGCACCTCCCTCATGTTTTTTATATAGACCAGCTCTCCCGCCCCAGGGGCGGAAGAAGCCGATTATACTAGATTTATACGACTTTCTTCTTCCTGCCGCAAAAGGCATACAGCAGAGAGCACAGCATCAGCAGCGTACCTGCAGCCGCATAAGTCCCGGTGCCGGAGCCCCCGGTGGAGGGCAGTGCGTACAGCTTAACATTTTTGATTCTCAACACAGTGTTGTCTGCAGAATCAACACTTGCCATTGTGGAATCGACCACCTCTATATGGCCGTCTCCCTGTACCGTGAACGCAACCGGTCTGTTTAACAGGGAATGCCCTGTGGGAGATTTCAGCTCCTTAATGGTGTAGTTGCCTGGTTTCAGGTTATTTATGTTCACGCCGCCTGCGCTGTCCACGTTCAAATCGGTCTGCGTATCCGCAGTGATTCCTACAGGAATCAGCACCCATTTCTGTGCGGGAGTTTCGTTATAGGACCACAAATGAATCTTTTGATTTTCCTGTGCCGTAGCAGCATTAAGATCCAGACACCACACATCTTTCTGTCCTGTAGATGTGGAAATACGAGATCCTGCATCCCAGTCTGTGACATACCACTTCTGGTTTTCATTGGGTTCAGTGTTACTCCAGACATGGACTTTGGCTCCATCCCGCAGATTACCACCATCCAAATCCAGCCATTTCCCGCTGGCCATATTGCGGAAGCTGTAAAGCTCTCCATCCTGCCGCACTTCAAACAGCTGATTGGCGTTGCCAGTCCGGTTCTGCAGGATTGGCAGAGACCCGTCAGCAGTTCCGTTAATGCCTATCACATAATAAGGATTAGATGCCAGCGCGATATAGCATTTCCCTTTCCGGGACTCTTCCCCTTCTTCGTCGTAGAGCGTGTATCCTCTCTCCTCGTCATAGATAAAGGAAAGCGTCTTTCCTGAATCGTCCTGAATCGTAAATATAGCACCAACCAAGGCTTCTCCACTCTCGCCCACTTTCTGAAGCGTCATCTTCGTCTCAGGATAGAATCCACTGTCATGGAACGGAGATTCGAACAGGGAAACACTCATATTCTCTGCCTTTGGCATTTCCAGATTCAGAATGAGGGTCTTCACCAGCTTGCCCGTCTCGTCACGGGAAGCGAACGTATCCGAATCCCGGGTGTCATCCGTACCGCTGTCTGTACTGGTAGCGCTTAAATCCGTAATCTTCGTAGCGCCGCTGCCGTCCGTAAACCGCACCGCGTAGATTCCTGCTGGCAAATCCGTAAACTTGTAACGCCCAGTCTCATAATCAACGGCTTTGTCCGCGCTTTCCGCGCGCACGCTAATCTGTTTTCCGGTTTCAACGGAAATCGGATTATCCGTATTGGGATAGCAGACATTTTCATAGGAGTTCTCGTGCTCCGGGCTCACCCCCTCTCTCAGTCTCAAGAGTTCTACCTTAATACCTGAAATCCGAACCTCCGTATTGGGGTCGTCCTGTATGCCGTCCCGGTTGTAATCCATCCAGGTCAAGCCCTCCAGGGTACGTCTGACCGTAGGCGTCTCTGTGGTCGTGGTGGTATCGCCGCTGGAAAGGAGATTGACAAAATAGTTATTCTCCTTTTTGTCCGCGTCTGATGCTCCCGGATCCAGCTGGAGCTTCAGGTCAATATTGACGCTCTGTCCGGAATCCAGTGTTCCGACCACTGCCCAGGCTACCGGGTAGGGCTGTTCTTTTGTAGCGCCATCCGCTTCCGTCGGTATTGTTATGGTTCCGTCTGCGTTAATAGCTGCCTCTCTCCAGGTTACGATTTCCTCTCTTTTTACATCCTTCGTAGTTTTATTTTTATATTTTGTATCGAAGGTGTAATAAATCTTAATCTTCTCAACATCGCATTTCGCCGGATCAAGCTTCCACTCCGTAAAGGTATAAGTGCCGGTAAAGTGGCTGCCGTTTTCCCCATTCATGGGCATGGTGTCCATGATCGTCAATGAGGTGCCCGTCTCCGCGTTATTGTTGTAATAAACCACATAGTCAATCTGGCCGTCCTCATCCACTACCTTCTGCTTCGTGTACTTGCCGAAGGAGCTGGCGCTGCCCCGGGTCACGGCGATGCCCACTTCCGAATGCTTCTCTCCGGTTGTCAGCGGGTCGCGCAAATCGCCGGGAGCCGCTATATATACCTGATTCTGCAGATTCGTCGTACCGGTAGGCACATCCTCATCCGGATTGCCTTTGGCGCCGATATCCGCCGAATAGTAAATGGGAGCCATGGGAGTACCAATCTCCACGTCCTGTAGCTTCCAGGTCAGGGTCTGTGTCCCGTCCGCATTGTTAACCACGTCTGGCTCCTTCAATACCGGCATCGGGAATTTTGCATCGGATGACGTATCCTCAATGATGCTTCCCTGGGTGCCTCCATTTACCGAAGTCTGCTCATATGCCCCTCCAAAGTAAGCGGAACCCGCTCTGTAAGTCAGATACTTCGGCAGGGTGTCTACAATCGTAACCGTAGTGGTATTTTTAAATGTTCCCGGCTGATCATAATAGGTCCCCGGTTCCAGCCTGAAGTCCACCACTCTCTGATCCGCGTCCAGATTGAAGGTCTTCTTATCCTGATTGTTGTTATCTTTCTGCGTCAGATATTTGGAAACCTTCGTCTTATAGCCAATCACCAGCAGGGTATCGCCCCAGTGGGACCAGTCGGAGTTGTGGGTACCGCAGATACCGCTTCCGTCGGGTTTATAGGTTTCTTTTATATATTCTGTAGAACCTTCTATATTTGCGCTCTTGTAATGCCAGTCATGGGCCGGGAAGCTGGAAAGACATGTGCTCTCCTCTGTCCAGTCCGGAATATTCTCCGGATTATGCTTATCATGCTCATACATTCCCTTCGTCCAGACACGGGATGTGGAAGCCAGCATAAAGGTCTTCCCTGTCAGATCCGCATCGCCTCTTACTTTTGCCTTATGGAAACAAATGTAATATGGATCGCTTGCATCTACCGGCGCACCTGGCCCGATGAAGGTGAACAGAATCCCCAAACAAATATGGCCATCAGGTATGTCATCCAGGCTTTCATAAAATACAAGATTCTCTTCATAGGTGGTCAGAAGCTCCTTATCATTCGCCCAGTCCTTTCCGTCCGGTTTTGTAGCATAGCGGATTCGTATATTCTGTTTTACACCGTCACCCTGCCATTCTCCATTAAGGCTTGCGCCCCCACTGAAGTCAGTAAACCAGTCAGTATCGTCCAACTCTATGGCGCTTCCATAAAACTTGGTCAGGTTCGTTCCCAGGTAAAGCTGATTGTCCTCCTCCCTCTTTGCGTTATAAGAGAAGCCGCCCATCAGATACAAATCCGCCCCTACCGCGGCATAGTCGCTACCGTCCCGGTTATCACGCACTCCGGAGCCCTCACTTTTAGGATTTGTGGCGGAGGCATAGCGAACCCTGTTCTGCAGGATGCCGGGAAGGGTCAGCTCCAGGGTACGGGTCTTATCATCATCCGTCACCATCTGCACAAAGCCGCTTACTCCCTGCTCCACCGTAGCTCCGCTTAAGGTAGTGGCTCTCAGATTCACGTCTTTCACCGTTGTGGCAAAAGCACCCTGTCCATACGTATTTACCACATCATAGTATGGCTCCTTGCCATGCTCCGTACCGGCGGTTATGGTATTAAACGGCTGGACGATCCAGATGGCTCCGGAGGAAAAGCATCCTACGTTCTTGCCGTAGCTTCCGCTGGATTTGTCACCGTTGATAATCGGCATCTGATCCGGATTGATTTCATAGCCGCTGACTGTGATATGAATCGTCCCCGTCTCTCTCTCCTGTACCGCATTCCATGTTCCACTTCGGTAACAGCAGTTGGTGTCATCATTATCAGAGTACCATGCACTGTACGGTGCATGCGGAGAACAGGCCAGTGAATCGTAAAGCACACGGCCATCCGTATTCTGTTCTCCATATGTTCTCCACCAGTTCTGGCCATAGCTCCACAGAAGGGGCCGATATTCGTTACTGGTGTCAATCACATCTTTTGGATTATAAGCAGTGCCCGATGCCGGTGTATTGATTGTATATCTGGAGGATACCTCCAAGTCAAAGGTAATATCCCCCGTAGGCAGTTCGATACCTTTCAGTCCCTTGGCTTCATTGTCATTGTAAAGCTGCAGTGTAATGCCCAGTTTCATGATACGGCCGGGGACAGGCTCGACAATATCCGTATTGGCAGCCACGTTCCCATACTGAGCCATCCAGGCCTCATCGCCCTGGAACTGGAAGTCGTCTTTATAGGAGGCGCTTTCTTCTATGTGGATATTATACTTGGGAGCAGCCGTTACCTTTACCGGCTCCGCAGTGACGGTCTTTTTCTCCACCGCAGGCTGGCCGTCAATCGTATGTCCTTCCTTTTCACATGTTCCGTCCCATGCGCCTCCTTCCATGGCCGCGCTGATGATGGGAGCGAATTCCTCGTTGTTTTTCATCGCCAGGACATTGATGGTCACATTCTCGCCGAAATCGCCGGGCACAACCGACTGATTGCCGGTGGAGGGAAGCAGCCATTTGTAGCAGGTCAGCACCTGGCACTTCCTCTCCGTGCCATTGATTGTACGCATCTCCGTCGTAAGCACGGGTTTGTATCCTTCAGTCTGATCCATCCAGGCCATGGCCGTCTGGTCGAATACCGCCTCTTTTTCCGTCAGCGGCAGAACGAATTCCAGCTTGACCCTGGCCCTGCTGTAGCTTTCGGAAGCATTCCAGGATATCATGTTCGCCGTAAAATTATAAGTGACCGTATCAAAGGTGCGGACAATTTTGTCATCCGCCGTAGTATCGTTGCCCTGACCTTCCGTTTTATCAAAGGGAGCCGATCCGGTCTTGATGCCGGTTATCTTGATTTCATTTACATAGGCTTCATCCGGCCCCATGGGCTCCCATACTGGCTCCTCCAGCGTCATTCCGCTGAACATGCCGCTCAGTGCAAGCAGGTACTCCGCGCCCTCCACATATTCCCTCAGTTCCTCGTCCAGCGCCAGATAGGCCTCGTAGGCTTCCTGCACCTGTGCCATCAGCGCCGTCATGTATGCGGCATAAGCCTCTTCGCCCGGCGTGCCCTCTGTGCCTCCCGCTTCTTCCGATCCCTCGTAGATTCCAATCTTCTCCGCAATCTCCTCCTGGCTCGGCAGCGCCGCAATCAGCTCATTCAGCTCTTTTATCTTCTGCTGATCCTCTAAAGCCAACAGGCATATATCACTATGTTCGTGCTCATCCATCCCGCAAATCAGGTTCTGCTCTTCATCGTAGCATTCCTCGATATGTCTATGCCCTTTTAATCCGCAAAGCAGACGCTGATAGCAAGCCTCAGCATGCTCGTGCACCTCGTCACAGATCAGCTTCCATTCATCCTTGTCAAATGCAATGGGCTGTTCTTCCGGGTTCTCTGTGGACGGCTCCGAAGCTTCCCCGCTCTCATCGGGAGCCGGGGAAGCTGTCTGCTCAGAATCGGCTATATCTTCTGGCTTCTCTGTGGTCTCCGGCTGGGCTGGCCCGGCGCTCTCTTCCGGCGCTCCCGTCTCCTCAGGCTGGACTGGCCCGGCGCTCTCTTCAGGTGTTCCCGTCTCCTCAGGCTCCGTTGCTACGCTACCGCCAGAGGGCACATCCGCTTCCGGCTCATCCATGTCTCCAGCTCCATCGCCGTCCCCTGCCTCCGCAGGCTCCTGCCCATCCGTTGCCTGGGGCATATCCTCTACGGTTGCGCCGTCCGAACCATTCTCCTCCGAATCCACTGCCTCCTGCACACCCTCTGTCTCGGAGAACGCAGCCACATCATATGTCCCATCTCCATATCCACAGGCCAGCACCTTTTTGTAGCAGCCCTCATTATGCTCCTCCATCCCGCAGCCAGCCATTGAGACCTCTCCGTAGCAATTTCCGTCGTGGGCATGGCCGTCGCTTCCATCCTGTCCGCACACCAGCCGCTCCTGGTAGCAGTCGTCCCCATGCTCTGCCAGCTCGCAGACAGCCAATCTGCCATAGCATCCATCAACATGCTGATGTCCGTCTTCCCCGCCAGCGCTGGCTGCCACATACGTAGACCCGTTGGAGAGCACTATGCATACCACCAGCAGGATGCTCAGATACTTCCGGATGGCTCCTCTTTTCTTCTTGTCTACATGGAGTTTCATATGCTTCGTCCTCCTTTTCATTCTCCCAGAATCTCATCAATCAGCTGCATCAGCTCAATGCTGCTATAGAATACGGTCTCTATGTCTTCATCCTGCCATATCAGCCTGCCCTGCCAGGTGTAGTGCTCCCGGAAGAGAATCTGTATCCGGAAGGCCGCCATGTGCGTCCCGGCGTCTCCATCCCCCCTGACGAGGGGCAGCGGGCATCCGGGGCAGTCCTCCAGATCCAACAGGCTGTTCAGAATCAGAATCAGCTGCGACAGGCTTTCGATATTCACTTTTTGATCCAACCGCGGATGCTGCAGACAGCCATCCATGATACCGTTGCGGTAGGACATTACCGTGACCAGCGCCTCCCGGCTCTGGCAGGGGGTCATTTTCCCTCGAAGCATCATGCCCTTGCCCACCTCTTCCTGTTGATTATGGTTTCTACTTTACCAGCCATCTGTTAGCTGGCTGTTAGTTTTCATCAGAAAAGCGGCACAAATTTCCGGTAAATATTCTTGAAAAAGCATTGCTCTTGTGCGTACAATGTAATATGATGAAGTCGTACTAAGTCCATATCGCTATGAAAGGAGTTCATGACTATGTCAAAATCCGCAAATTTATACGCAAGGATAGAACCGGATGTAAAGGAGCAGGCAGAGCGCATCTTATCGGCACTTGGCATCCCGGCTTCAAACGCCATCAATATGTTTTATAAGCAAATCATCATGCGCCGCGGGCTTCCCTTCGATGTGAAAATTCCAACGGCTAGTCCTGTGGATATAAGCACCTTATCTGAAGAGCAAATCAACGCAGAACTGGAGAAAGGATATGCGGATATGAGCGCGGGACGAACCAAAGACGCGCGACAGGCCTTTGCCGATATTCGCAAGGACTATAATCTATGACTTTTTCTGTTGAATTGACAGCGCAAGCAGACAATGATTTACGGTCAATAATAGCAGCTGTTATTCAAGCAGTAGTCAGCCGTTTGATTCCAAAAAGGGATGTCACAGGCTTTAGCGCCGCGGCATCCCTTTTATGGAGTTTCACTGTATTTATACTGCACACCGGTTAAATTTGCAGTGCAACCCGACTGTAGACCGCCAG
>OFGG01001500.1_pt1 | contig 15070 bp, 15 predicted proteins | sample 1521701 | NCBI WGS metagenome assembly OFGG01 (sample SAMEA3504081, study PRJEB24116) | mouse gut metagenome | biome: mouse gut; feature: mouse-associated habitat; material: faeces | place: Denmark | collected 2011
TTTGCGATGTAACATACAGAGGACTGTTGATACTGTATCATTCGGGATTGCTGACCCACTAAGGCCTTGATTATTTAACGATGGATAACCAATAAAGAAAAAGCATATCGGTATTTTTGTGAGAGTCTTTAATAATTTTTAAATATCCTCAAATGGGAAGATTATCAATTCATATTTGTCGGGAATTTGCAGAAAACGAAAAATCGGGTTTGGGGAAAATGAAAACATGATTTGAATACTTGTAAAGTAAATTAGAGAAGTTTGTAAAATGCGTGTAGAATATAGAGCGAGAGTATACCTTTGGGGCAGAAAAGATTGCCCTCTTATTCAACCCACCTCCGGTTCTTTCCTTAGAAATTGTCCGAATATAGGAATTATCACTCTTGCGTTTCCGGGATTTTATCCGTTACTCGAGCTCTATATAACCATAGCATAATTGTTAAATATTTTATTGCTTTTTAAGGGTTTTCATAGCTATAATATCCATATTTTACGCCTTGTTTACAGTTTCAAAGCAAACAGGTATCATACGGGTATCACAGATTTTCTCCTTGACTGTCATATCTACATGGTGCCAGCACCATATAATTGACGCTCTCAAAGAACAACTATTTGCTCTGTTTCAACTTTTCTAATATAGCTGACACATTGGACTGCGTTGGCATAAATTTCACACCACGCTTAAGCATACCCACAACCTTTTTTGCTTTCTGTTCAATCTCTTTAGCTGTATGCTCGCTTGTCAGCATCAAATGATTCCCAGCTATAGTATATTCCCGCTCTATGTACTCATCTGTTATCGGAAACATATCCTGTATCAAAAATGCGCTCTTCCTGCTATCATCTAATTTCACAATATGGATAATGTCACAGGGCTTTCCCGCTTTCTCTTTCTTTTCTACAATTCGCTTATATTTATCAATCTGACCGGACAGAGGTATCATCCAGTAAATTCCTATATTTATATCTTCAAAACAATAATAATGCGGTCTGTTCCCTGCCTTATTGCCTTTAAGATACGGATCAGCCATATCCTCAAAAATTTATCCTTTACGATATAAAACCCCGTTTTCTACATTCGCTTGTCCTCATTATGGAAAAAGTCCCCCACCTTACGGCGAAGGACTACACTTTCGACCCAACCATTTATATACCGCATATTGGTCAGCGGTAAACTTTCAACCCGACCATTTATATACCACATATCGGTCAGTGGTAAACTTTCCTTGTGCTTTTATTCTAGCAAGCGCAAGGAGGAAAGTCAATAGAGCTTTCCAAAATAATTTTATGCTAATCCGCATTGATTATTCATCTTTTAAGAATATTGTAGTATTACGTTTCTATCTATGATTTACTGCTCACATATTTTTTGCTTATTAGCTGAAATCAAAGTAATTCCTTAAAATAATTGTAATGAACAAAGAACGGACGCCCCTAAGGAGGGCGGGTTGCTTACATCCAAATGGCGCGACTGGACTACCTACCAGTTTTGCAAGTTTGCCTTGCGTTGTGTTTTTATCTTTGCACCTGTATATTACCACATAACCGCTTATTTTTCCATAAAAATGTGACAATCCGCTTGATATTGCGAACTGCCACATTACCATTTCCCTTATCTGCATTAACTGTAAGTAGGAAATAATCCGTACCTGTCAATTCATTCGTATTTCTGTTACAATAACTTCAAATTATGGAGGTATTGCTTATGGATGAAGATGAATTTACGAAAACAGAACTCTGGACAAAACGGATCCAGGACTTTCACGAAAGCGGTTTATCTCGGAAAGAATGGTGCCAAGAGGATCAGATCTCACCATCAACTTTTAGTTATTGGATGAGGAAGCAAACGAAAGAACAGCCAAACCCAGAACGGCTGAAGGAACCTGTTTTCGCCAGGCTTCCTTCCGAGCGGGAAATCTCATCTGACTTATCAGCCGATGATGCGCCTGTAACAATCTATCTTCCTGGAAGTATCCGGATTGAAATCGGCGCCGGGTGTCCCGTCGGACTCATGGCTTCTTTAATCCATACGTTGAATGCTTATGTTTGATCCGGCTGGCGGAACGACCGTGTACCTTGCGTGCGGTGTCACGGATCTTCGAAAGAGCTGCCAGGGACTGGCTGCTATCATAAAACTAAAATTCCATCTGGATCCGTATTCCCGTTGTATGTTTGCCTTTTGCAATCGCAGACGCACATCCATGAAAATTCTCCAATGGGACGGGTCCAGATTTTGGATCTTAATGAAGCGGCTGGACCGCCATTCCTTTCACTGGCCGGATACACCAGATGAATTGAAAAAAGTTACCTTAAAAGAAATACACTGGCTGTGCGACGGATTGTTCCTGGAGCCCGAAGGAGCTTTTAAAGAGCGCCATCCAAAAATTGTCATTTAGCCCGACAACAGAGCCTGTCAATTCACAAAAATCTGAAAATCCCATGGTTTTCAGCGATTTTTCCTCTGTTTTTCTGATTCGTTTTCCATCGAAAACAGCTGTCTGCCTAAAAACCACCCTGTTTCCACAGTACAAACCGCCATAATTTCCTGTTTTGGACTTCTAGCGAGGAATACTATCCCCATATGGTTTCCGGCTAAACTTCCGCGGCTTGGTACAATTGGAAAGAATCACATTCAGAGCAGTTTATCTTTTGTATAAACTGTTCTTTTTTGCTGCTCTGAATCTGATACTTTCCTTAAGAATTATATATCATTTCATATGCAATTATCTCTTCCATCTATATTTCTCTCCAAAATCAGTTATTCATCATCTATGGTTATAACTGAATCCAATAACGCTGCTCAATATGTCCATTTTCTTCAACTTCATTTTCCAATATTCCACCATTATTAATAATTGATTTTGCTGAACCAATGTTATCTTTGTCACAACATATCAAAACTTTATTTATCCCAAGTCTTTTACACTCGTTTAATGCCAAACCAATCATTGCAGTCGCATAACCTTTTTTTCTTTCACTTGGTCTAACCCCGTCGCCTATATGACCGCCATTTTTTAACAGTTTATCATTTAGATAGTGACGAATGTTAACAGCCCCTACAAAAATGTTTCTATTTCTATCGAAACAAAATAAAGTTGTATCAGGAACCCAACCATCTTTAGTTTCTTCCATTGTATCAAGATTTTTTAGATAATTATCAAAATCGTGGAAATCATTTGCCCATATTTTCCATGGAGACATATCGGTGTGATTTACTATGATATCGTTCTTCCACTCTGTCAGCATTTCAAATAACTGTTCCTTGTATTCGTTAGTCGCTCTTACAAGTTCAATATTCATTTTCTTTTTCTCCAAATTTCAATTTGCGGCCTAAAATTCATACTTTGTTCCATGTGAATATAACAGTCCATCTATTAATTCTACACATAGAATTATAGTATTTATATCATCAAAGTTATTATGTCCGTTATCAATCCATTCTGCAAAAACTTTTTCAGTTTATCAGCAATTGCAACAGTAGAATTATTTTCAATATGTTTCATTTTATTTGAAAAGAGCATATGTAATAATATAAAATGCGTCATTCTCATAATAAGCATTTACATATCGCACATATGGCATATCATCTTTTACAGTTGATAACGCTATTATCGTATCTTATCCAAAACGCTCCGTTTTCCACAAAAATATAGGGTATGGCAACCGCCACGACCGATATTTCTTATCGTTATAACGACTTCTCAATCTCCTGTTTCTGCCCTTTCAAGTCGTTCTGTTTCTCATACAGATTATTGCGCTCTTTGCAGAGTTCTTTCATGCGCTCCAACTGCGCCCGCACTCCCTCCCGGCAATCCGGCTCGGCGTGTCCCTTGTTGTTATTAACTTTTTTCGTTTAAGTTTTGTGCAAATACACGATCTTTTTTACTTCAATTACATCATTTATTATGGCTTGCTGATTTTCTGTTGCCAAAATGTTGCCAATACACTTCCTTTTACAAGTATACTCCTCGTTATATTTATTGGTCAAGCAACGTTATTCCCCATTTCTGTGTAATATAATCTTTTAGACATATAACTTTTATTTTAATAGCAGCATTGTCGCTATCAAGATAACATTTTTTGATATCCCCATCAACACCTGGAATAATATGAAGAATTCTCGTTTCATCTTCAACAGATGTCTTTAATACACTTCCATCCTTGACCTTCGATGATAACTCCCAACACACAATATACCTAATATTACTAAAAGAATGATTAAACTCCGTTGCTCCAAATGGATACTTTAATTCAGCATACCAAAATTCACAATCTGCAATTTTATTTCCCGTCTTATTTCTTGCCAGAAGATCTATTCCTGCTGATTCGTCATAATCCAGTGGTTCAAACTCAAATTCATCAGGATACAAAGTGTACAAAGAAATGAAAATTCCATATAGTTCAGCCTCATTTCTAGGAACTAAAAAAGTTCTGTCGCCTATGACGAAATACTGCTTACGTATTATTAACTCCCGTCTCTTATTAAATGCCGCTTCCTCAAATTTTTTGTTTTTGCTTCTTTCCACTTTCTTAACGTCATAACATCATGCTTATATAAATCGATATTAATTTCATTGATAATATCTTGTACAGCTTTTTTCAATTCAGATATTATTTGCGCATTCGTATTAGCTATAGTTCCCCTATTTGCAGTCAATTTTAATTTCTGACAATTAATAAATCCATGCAACAAGCCATATGAGTTAGAACCTGTACCAAAAGAAGTGATCCATTCATTTATACGTTGAATAGGAACAAAATCCTTACATAACCATAACCCATATCTATCAGATACCTTATATCTTCCACTTGAATTATTTCTTCTCTCTCGAATCATAGGACTGTATGCTCTTTTTGCTTCATCTCCCTCAAAATAGATGACTACGTCATACTTAACTTCAGGCATTGTTTCAAGAGATTGCTCAGCATACACATATTTTTTTACATAATAATCTGCAGCTATTTTGGCACATCTCTATCTAATGCTTGCAAAAAAACTTAAATTCTCTTAATTGCCTATTTGGAAACTGATTTTCGATTGTTCCTAATATAGTATACCAATACAAATAATCCTTTAAAATATCTTGTTTAAGCGTTGATCTTTGATTATTATTGTATCCCTTTATACGGATATGTGTTCCTTTGGAAAAAATCTGATCGCTTTTTCTTACTTTTGGAGAATGTACTTCTCCAGCATTTAAACTGAAGAAAGCACCCTCACATTCTGTTTCATACGAATCTATTCCATCATTTGTCTGAACTAATACTTTATCTGAACGTAAGTATATTTTTGTACCATGCCCCTATTCACCTATTGCATACTGATTTCCTCTTGATTTCGAATCTTCAAGATTCCAGAAATGATTGATAATTGTGTCTCTTGACATTCCTGTTCCATTGTCTATTAACTCAATAACCAATTTATCTTGTCCTCTTATTTCACTTACTGTGATGATAATTTTGAATTCTGTTGCTCCCCAATCGTATGCATTATGCAATGCTTCTCGAAAAAGTTCCAACGGATCTCCAAAGTCACTTGCTATTTCCAAAAATTCTGCCGATTCATTTACCTTTGGAATTATTTTTTCCCATTCCGCCATTTTTTCCTCCGTTTCTCACACAGCTTCTGTATTTCTGCCCACCTAATTATATCAAAATTATTTTATGTGCCATAATTATACTTTTTTAATCTTTCAACCTTTCCCCAATATCAGATGCACTATATAATACTCTCATTACAATAACGCTCTCATTCTCACTCACATAGAAAACCGAATAATTATCTACCACCAACTGCCTTAACCCCATTGCCCGTTCTTGCTCCGATTCCATAAGTCTTACTTTTTCTGGAAACATTTTTAGCTCCTCGATAGCTTTCGCAATCCGGCTATATTGTCCTATTGCATTTTCTGGTGCTTGGAGCTGTATCGCAATATAGTTATAGATTTCCTCCATATCCGCTAATGCCTTATCTGTGATCTGTACCTTATATTGCTTCATACTTAATGACTCTCCCTAAATTTCGTAAAGGCAGAAACAGCATCCTGCACCCTGCCAGCATGTATATCATCATATCCCTCTTGCAATTTCTTGTGAATTTCCTCTTTTGTCATTAAATCTGCATTAAGACTAGAGGGAGCTTTCGGCAACGTTACCGCAAAAGGGATCCCTCCTGTTAATGAAATTTGATTGAGATACATGTCTATTGCCGTAGACATCGGGATGCCTAATCGTGTAAGCACATCTTCAGCTCGTTGTTTTACCGTTGGATTTATTCTTAAGTTTAAGGTTGCTGTTTTTTCCATATCAAATCATCTCCTTTGGTTAAATTGTAACGCGTTTGTCGTTACTCGTCAATGTAAATATTAAAACCAACCTACCAATCTACATTTGCTGGCAACATATATTTTACCCAAATCATAATAATATAAATAATACAAATATGGCAGGATATCTCATAGACCACCTGCCATACCTAATAGCTTATACCAAATTAATATCACTCGAACTCTTCCCGAAGTTTTTATCAGCAACTCTCAAATGCTGATATTTCCTACATTTCGGGTACATCTATTTCGCCAAATATTACTCTTTTCGCATCGTTTTCAAAGTTTTCAGCAGCAAATTAGTCGCAGTATCTGCACCGATAATTTTCCATCGGCTTGATACAATCTACTTTTTTATTACTTACAACAAATAAATTCATGTGGCTGTCAGGCTATCTATTACACCCGTTGCCACTGTCAAAGCGAAAGGAGCACTGCTATAAGCAACAAACATAAAAATACAACCATTAGTTTCAGAATCACCGATGCTGAACGAAAATAAATCGAAGCTCGCATTCTTGCCAGTGGAATGATGAAAAAAGATTACTTTGTCCGTTCCTGCATTTACAACCGTATCTGCGTTGTTGGCAAGAAAGAAACCATATATCCTCTAGTACAGACTGTCAATGCACTGTACCTACAATTACTTAAAATGCAAAAAGAATTTACCGCAAACAATGTTACTCCTGATGCGCTTCCTTCTTTGGAATCCATTAAGGAATTACAGACTGAATACACCAATATGCTGACAGCTATTATTGACCTGCTGGATGGTGCAAAGTATCTGTGGGAAGGAGACCGGCATGAATAGCAATCTTACTTTTCAGTTTGGTATGTACGAACCTGCAACCGATTCCATCATTGTGAACACTGGCGAAAATTCCATTCTTGTTATCCGTTGTAAAGAATGGAATTCCTCTGTTATCTTCGATGATCCCAGTGATGTAGTCTATCTGTACCATTTAGCAGAAGAAACACCTCTTTTATACGCAAAGCTTGCATTAAAAGCAAATGGCTTGCAGGACTATGTAGATGCTATGAACAAATTTAACTAACAGCCTGTTACCTATCTCCATCAATTATCTTATGATGAAGATAGGTTTCTTAATCCATTCTTATGACATTCATTTGCATTATTCTCTTAAAAATATTTTATTTTTTATATACCTTATTTTTTGTTTTTCCTGTACCTTTAAGGATATTCAGCTTTTCAGCTTTCAACAACAAACGGCTTGCCGTCTTTATTTCAACTTCCAGCAATTTTGCCGCAACAGCACTATTTATTTCCTTATTTGTTTCCAAATAAATCAAAATAATCTGCATTCTTGCTCTTTCCAATTCGGACATTGATTCGGACATTGATTCGGACATTGATTCGGACATTTTCTCTTTTCTTTCAAAACCGTCTCTTATGCGAATAATCGCATTCAAATAGGTTCTTTCCTCATCCATATCAAACTCAGGCTCTGGTGAACCATTTTGTTTCAGTTCTCTTAATATTTTAGGAATACCTGTTCCCTTTTTTTCAGATAAATCAATCTCCTTAAATAATTCTCCAATTCTTCTGTTACGATATTTCCTTCCTTTCACTTTACCTGATACAAAACGTTCAAGATTAATCCATTTCGCAAGTCCGGGATAATTGAGTATCTGAATGCTATCCACATATATACGGATTTCCACTGGCTCCGGCTCGCGATACGACTTGTGAAATACTGCATTTACCAATGTTTCTTCCAATGCATTATATGGATCGTTAAAATATCGTTTTGCTTCTGCCTGACCCTGAACCTTTACAACTTTTTGCTCAATCACAGTTGTCTTTATATAATTCAAAGCATCTTGAACTTGTCTCCATATTGGTCCTGTAAATATTTTTTCCGTAAAATCATCCGATGCCTCGGCTTCTTCTGAATGAAATCTAATCAGTTCAATATATGCCCCCGGAATCAGCTTCTCCGGATGTTCCGCAAACATCAATACACCGATATTTCTGATATCTAATTCCGTATCTGTCTCATTTGCAACTTCCTGTGCAAGCAGCAGTTCCTCTAATGAACTGCTATTCAGCTCCATCACCAGACTACTATTGCTCTTTCTGATAAAATCTTCAAGATAGCCTCTCATGATATCATCAATTTTTGCCTTTCTATTGACACGGTCATCAAATGGCACAGAATTAAATTTATCAAATAGTTCAGATATTTCGTCCTGCTTGGCATCTGTTGTAAGCGATGCCGGTCTAATCCAATATTTCAAGCTTTTGTCAGCTTTTTCACCATTTTCAACATACACTGATTTCGGTGCCTAATAAGAACCGCTGTCACCTGCTGAACACCATAGATATATCAAATAAATTCCTTCATTCTTATAATCAACCACTTCCATTCTTGGAATGTACCTTGGAATAATCTGATTACAGTACTGAAATATTTCCTGCTGTATGGAATCTAACTTTTCCTTCGGAACACCTTCTAACGGAAATACCGGCATACCATTGCTCTCTTTTACCCCTATGACGATATATCCGCCATTGGTGTTATCATAGTCATTTGCAAAAGCACAAATAGAATGAATAATATCATTTGGATTCCAGCCTGTTTTATACTCTACACGGTCATGTTCGACGACACGTCCCTCCAGCAAAGTTTCTATCTTTAATGGTATCATTCAAGCGCCTCTCTTTCTGGTATGAATATTTCTTACTGCTTTAAATAAAATCATATCTTTTTAAAACATATATTCAACCATTCATTTTAGAAAAATTCCTCTTGAAACAAATCATTATCATCCAGCTCCAAGTCCGTATTAACTACAAGATTATCAATATATTCTTCAAATGAATCTGTTACAAATGTCTCCCATAAACCATATGCTTTCATTTTTTCCGCAATCTTGCTTACAAGAACTCTTGTTGAAAAAGTATCATTAAAAAGCAAAGTTAAATTTTGTATTGTCATTCTTCCATTTTTCTCTACCAGCCACTTGCATATTAATCCAAAATTAAGTTCGCTATATTCTCTACACAAAATAATTCCGCCAGCCACCTGCAAAGATGCTATCGCTTCCTGTTGTCTAAATATACATGTACACATCCATTCATTATTTTGCAACTTTTCTGAAAAACCTGATTCTGACAGCCTATTCCACAAACTATGTGCATTAAAATATTTATCTTCACAGTTTAGCACCCACTCTTGTAATTTTTTTACATCACTTATAGTAATCCCATATACATATTCCACCTGAGAAATAGACATCAAAATTTTGGGTGCCACTTCGATATATTCTAAGTCCATTTTCTTTTTATATAGTGCTGAATTAAAAATAGATAAATTCACAAGCCGCCGATCTAACTCATTTAAATCCACAATATCTGACGAAAATAATTCTGCATCAAAATAATTAACAACAGAACTATATATGTCATTATATGCATAGCCCATATTTAATGTATACCCTAATCTCTTGAAAGCGGCACTATTAAACGCGTCATCCGACGAATGAATACATACTTTTTCAAACTCTCTTTCAAGTTCATCTGTAAACCAAAAGTTTTTTATTTCCAATACCTCTTTGAATGCAGCAACATCTCTTTCATCAATTGACGGAACATCAATGGCATATATACCTTCTGTATAATAATTCGCCAAGATGCCTGAAATTGTCGGATTGCCTTGCGCACTTTCTTTTCTTACCCCAAATCTTTCTTCATATGCTTCATAATAAGATTGAAAATCAATTGGCGAAAGTTCTTTTAATAATTGAATAGCCTGATGTTCCTCACTGCCATCCCCCATCACAATAACCGGAACTCTGCGGCAATTTATCTCAAATAAAGAAGTATTCCAGTTCTCAATAGAAGATTTAATCACATAAAAAAGTTCATATCCATCCCTAATATCTAATTCTTCCATCAATTCGGCATAATCCCTGTATATCAACTCAGTTGATATAACAAGATTCCTATACTGTGTAAAATCAATCTTTTCCCATATTACTTTTGGATTTGCCTCACAATACCTGACATAATTTTTTCTATCGAATACAATATGCTTAGCATTTCGCAAGTGATTTACCACAGTTCGTTGATTAATAGTAAGTCTTTCACGTGGATAGTTTCTCCGTTCAATATAATTATAATATTCTTTTTCAAATTCTTCCATTGACATTGACTCATTGCCATTACTAAGAAGTACCCTATACACCATTTCCGTTTTTGAAACCGTTTGCTTATCTCTGCGTATTGACTCCTCACTCCAAAATGCGCTGACTCTCTCTGAGAAACGTCCCATATAATTCTGTACAGTTTTTGGCGTTATACTCATATCACCCTTTTTGTATTTAATAAATAAGTACTCATATCCGGTTTCTCCACAAGATGGAAATACATTGCAAAATTCCTCTTTCGATAGTTTAAAATACTTATATGGTTCACTAAAATAATCTTCATACATTAACGGCATCTTTTTTGCAGTTTGGACAAGTATTTGCCGTACCCTTTCTCTTGTTAAGCCATACATATCACCAATCATTTGTAAGTTATCGCCGGAAAGTCTTTTGAGGATTATTTCACCATTCCGATCGCTGCTATCTAAATATTTTTCCTGAAGATACCGCATTGCATGAGGTCTATTTAAAATATAATATCCATGTTCTATAATACAAATAGCATCATCAAGAATTATTTCTATAAGAATGGAACTATCGAATTCCAAACCAACTAAGGCTAATTGTTTTTCAAACGCATCTTTTTCTATAATTTCATCCGGCGCATACTTCAAAAAGAAATTTTTTATACTGACACGAAAATCAGATAATGCCAACACCTTTCTAATAAATTTATCATCTATACCTTCTATATCCCAATCTACTATTTCAATATATCCAGAATCCAGAACAATATTTCTTAATCGTTTCCAATAAATTGGACTTATTGGCTTAATTTTTCCAGCAAGCCATTGATAAAAAAGCTGTTCTTTTTCAGATATTATACCGTCTTTACCTTCCTCCGAAATAAGCATATTCGCTTCTATCCATTGATTGAGTTCCTCCCATATTTCATCACAAGTCTTTGCTCCTAATCCTTTCATATTCCTAATGTCTGTAAGCGTCATTTCCGCTAATATAGCTATCGTTTTACAACCGACCTTCAACAACACATGTCTCGCACGATTTGAAAGATTCAGTTCTGTAATTGGATGACGCGATAATTCTTCTATTTGTTCTTCTGAAAAGTTTCTTTTTGAAAAATTAACGCTATCAACAGGAGTAAGATTTTCCAAATCTTCTATGCTCATGTCACCTATACTGATTTGTCTTACTGCACCTTTAATTTCTGCAATGGTTTTCACTCCCATATTCCGCTGTTCTGCTATATATTCTATCAACTACTTTTATCTCAATTGTGCTTTTTCCTCATATCTCCTACGATAATAGTCCATAGTACGGTATTCCAAAATATCCTTCATATGTTTCTTAAACGCATCATTCCTTATTATTTCTTCCAAATCATCCCGAATTGCAATCGCATAGCCATCTTTCTCAATAAAGAATCCTTTGCCGGAAGCCTTTAAAAATTTAATCGGCATACTTTTCGCCTTGCTTAAATGCTGTTTATCCGTCATAGCTTTATAATCAGTATATGATATGTCCGCCGCAAAATCTTTCCAATTTGTTCCATTATCAAAAAATGTTTTCCATGCTGCTAACACATCTTCATCTTTAACTGCCAGTCGTATATCTCCATCATTATAGAAACTATATAAAATTGGCATCTTATAAACCTTCTGCATATCAGTAGTCTCAATCAAGGAAAGAAATTCTCTTCCTATCCCCGAATATACCACTTCTTCATCTACCGAAAGTTCGTGCATTTTATTTAAAAATTCCATATATCTTCGAAATGGATTTTCCTTTGCGTGTTTCATACAATATTGATAAATATCATCATCCATATATGTAAACAATTCTATACGAGATGGAACTTTACCATCTAGTAGTTCTTTTACCCTGTAAAATTCCTGCTTAATTCGCTCTTTTACAGATAATGATTTCTTCTCCAGTTCCTTGAATAAATCAATCAGTCTCATATCGAAATCCACAATACAATCATCAGGATACTCAATATCAGCATAATTGCAGGCACTCTTTTCTCCAAGATCCTTCCCACCACTTAATAGTAATGGTGCTCGTCCTGCTTTTTCATAGTTACCAATAAAGTCTAAAACATTTAGATATTCTTTACCTTTACTGATACGAAGCCCACGCCCTAACTGCTGTAAAAATACAATTGGTGACTCGGTTGGCCTTAAAAACATAACCATATCAAGAGCAGAAATATCTACACCTTCATTAAACATATCTACAGAGAAAATCATCTTTATTTCCTGTTTCTTTAGTTTCTCAATTGCTTTATCCCTGTCTTCCGAAAACGCTCCATCCGCATTACTATATACTGCAACAGCCTCAATACCTCTTTGACAAAATTCCTTCGCCATTTCTTCTGCATGTTGTCTGGAACAGCAAAAGCCAAGAGCCCTTTTAGAACGATATTTCATGTAGTATTTATAAATCAAATCATAGCGTTTTATATTGCCAATATAAGTTTCATTTAATTCCTTTTCGTCATAACGACCTTTTACAAGATGCAATGATGAATAGTCTGTCTCATCATAAATACCATAATAATGAAATGGAACAAGCATACCTTTATTGATTGCTTCTTTTAATGAAATTTCATATGGTACATTATAATCACAGATTTCATAAATGTTTTTTCCATCCATTCTTTCAGGTGTCGCAGTAAGCCCCAGCAAAAACTGTGGCTTAAAATATTTTACAATCCTTTGATATTGTTCATTTACCGCATGATGAAATTCATCAATAACCACATAATCGAAATAATCTGGCACAAAAACATCTTCTGTCAAATACTCTTTTCTCCCAAGTGTCGCTACAGATGCAAAAATCACAGCTTTATCCGTATCCTTCCGTTTTCCGTAAAAGAAACCATAGTCATCGGAATGCCTCACATTTTTAAAGGATATTGCTGCCTGTTTTAATATCTCTTCTCTATGAGCCACAAATAATACACGTTCATATTTTTCTGAATCAAATGCCGCAAGATATGTCTTACCCACACCCGTAGCTGCCTGCACCAATCCCTTCGTCGCCCCTTCCGATCTGCTATCTTCCAATGCATACAAAGCTTCTATCTGTGCTCCTCGCGGTTGAAACAATGATTCAACCTTAGTGTATACATCATCTTCCAAATTATCATATTTCGCTAAATCTTTTGATACAGCTGGCTTGTGCCAGTTCTTAGAATATCTTATGAGTTCATCGTCATCAATCACAATGGAGTGATTTTCAAACAACTCTACAAACGTATCATAAAACAAATTAAAATTCTTTTTATCATCAAGACTACTAAATCGGTAATTCCATTCTATTCCGGAAGTCAATGCACTTCTCGAAATATTAGAAGAACCAATATATATATCTCCAACATTTTCATAATGAAATATGTATGCCTTCGGATGAAATGAACGGTCTTTATCATTATAAAATCTTAAATCTACCCTGTTGCCCAATTCTTTTTTTATCAGACATAAAGCTGACGGCTGGGTAATTCCGAGATAATTTCCGGTAAGAATTCTCACCTGTACACCACGATCTAACGCCGCCTTTAAATCCTTCAGAATCATTCTCACTCCCGATTCCATAAGAAAAGAGACAATAATATCAATCTTATTTGCTTTTAACATACTCATTTTTAACTGGTAATATAAAAAACGATTTCTGTTTTTATCTCCAGTCATGACATCAGTATATTCTATTTGTAATCCATCAATATCTAGCCTTTCCGCAAAATCAGATTGAGCCATTTTTCTTCACCTCTTCCCGGTCGCACATCCGAAGTTATCCACTGATCTTCTTTCTCCAAACCATCTATTCTACTCAAAAATTCTGCAAAAGTCTCTTCTGTCATATCTGTAAAATATCGTCCGTTTCTTTCACCTTCGAAAATACCATATTTGAAAGATGTGTATATAACTCCATTTTTCTTTAATGCAATCATCATCTTTCTCATTACCTCAAGCAATTCTCTAACTGGTAAATGCAATATGGACGAGCATGCCCAAATACCATCGTACTTATCTACTTCCGATAGGTTCTGAAAAAAAATGTTTCTCACTTTAATACCAGTGTATTCGCTAGCCAATTTACACAACTCTGCCGAACCATCAATAGCCTCTACATTATATCCTTGTTCCAAGAAATATTTTGTATCACGCCCAGAACCACAGCCGAAATCAAGTATATTGGAACCTTTTTTCAATTTTGTTAAAAAAGGTTCTTGCATTATTGTAAAATCAATATTTACTGTGTTTTTATAAAATTCGTCAGCATAACTATCATAATAGCCAAGAGTATTGTTGTATTGCATAATATTCTTTTCCTTCTTAATATTTATAAACCGATTTTTTAATAACCAGCTCTCCCTTTCCCATTTTAGCTACTGTTGCAGAACTCAATCCTGCGTGTTCAACCAAATCCTGTTTTTGCAGTCCTTTTTCTAACAATATTTTCCATAATCCTATATATGATACAACTATTTACATACCTTACTTTTCTTTGTGAAACATAATAAAAATTTATTTTCAATTATAGCACTTAAAGAATAAATAATCTACAAATTCTTCATTTCCCATTTTTTCTTTGTGATAAGCGGGACTGAT
>OFGG01001507.1_pt1 | contig 15009 bp, 19 predicted proteins | sample 1521701 | NCBI WGS metagenome assembly OFGG01 (sample SAMEA3504081, study PRJEB24116) | mouse gut metagenome | biome: mouse gut; feature: mouse-associated habitat; material: faeces | place: Denmark | collected 2011
CGGAACACAAATGTGGTCCTGGGGGAGCAGTACCACACGCTCTGGGGCCGGGATTGGATAGAGGAAACGTTATGTCAACATACCTTCCGTCTCTCTGTACCTTCTTTTTTTCAAATCAACTGGGCACAGACAGAAAAGCTCTATAACATCGCCTTGAACTTTGCCCAGCTTGCAGGGACAGAAACAGTGCTGGATCTTTACTGTGGTATTGGTACAATCTCCCTGATTCTGGCTAAACAGGCTGGCCGGGGAATTTGAGGACTTCTTAAACGGGCCGCTGCAGGAACGCATGGAGCAGCTTGCCGGAGAATGGGCCAGGCAGTTTGTCCGCGCCTTCGCCAGATGTTTCCGGCGGCATAACAATATCAAGATGTACAGTGACAGCATCAGGCTGATCCTGTGAACGGAAAGGAGGCAAAGCATGACAAGGGAAGATAAAAAGAAGCTGGAGCCCATCCTTGCGCCGCTGCGCAGCCTGGTGGGCAGGAAGGAATTTATGGAGCTGGCCATGGCCTATACCGTACGCCCGATGTCAGATGGAATTGCCGTTATAGCGGTAAAGGAAGAACCGGCGGACTTAAAGAAGCTGTTTATGTCCCATCCTGACTGCTGCTGGTGCCATTACCTTACCTATGAGAACCTGGACGAGATCCTGCTGTGGATCCAGAGGGACGGCGAGGATCTGCGGGAGAAATACAAAAAGCTCACGGAAACGGTACAGGAAGCGCTTTCGTTTTTGAATGGAAGGGAATATGGCTGGTGGGAACGCCAGGAGGAAGAATGACAAAGGAGGAGTGCCAATGATTATGCTTATTATTTATGCCATTGCCTCTTACTGGGCAATGGACCGGGTATGGTGGTCGAAAAGGGCCTACCTGTATGGGGATACGTTTCTGTTCTATTGCACCAGGATTGTCTATGCGATGTTATGCGGGTGGTTCATGATACCGGTTGCGCTGGTGATGATGCTGATGGGGAAATAGGGATAAAATGAAGATCCCCTGCTGAGTATTTTGCTTGGCAGGGGATTGATAATAAAGGCCGGTTATATCATGTTATTGCATAGTGTACTGTTGTGATGGGTAGGGCTGTGTGAGGATATGATTGTAATGTTGGTATGTAATTTAGCAGATTATAATTCCCGGAAGAAGCTGGAATAGAAACTTCCGGGGATTTTTTTATTAGGCTTATGTTTGCCTGCAGTATTTTTTTGTACCTTTTAAGATGATAAAAGGACATATAATTTTATTTCAGGTTAACATATAGATAAAATAATGTATATACAAAAGAATTAGATTTCATTTGGGAACAGGCAGCAGGAAGGAACTTTGAATCTATCTTGCGATACCTGTTATATATAAAAACATCAAAAGAATAGGAAGGCTGCAAAATGAAAAAAACAGAAAATATTATAATACGGTGTAATCCTGCATTGAAAAAGAATTTTAAAGATTTGGCAAAAAAAAGAGGGATTACAATGTCAGATTTGTTGGAAACATGCATACGTAAAGAATTAAAAGATTCTAAAATACATACTAAGAAAAATGAAACAAAGCTTCCTTCAAAAGATACATCTTTTCAGGAAGCCCGGAAGATGTCCAGGTGTATGTACCATTTCCAGAATGTGTTGAATATACTGGAACAAGGATACAAAGATTGCGGTATAGTACGAAGAGAGGTGGAAGCATTATGGGATTTGCTAAATTGATTATGAGAGATAAATGCCAACATAATGGTTATGATAATCAGAATTATAAGAATAAAGACGCGGCAGATAAATTGGTAAAATATATATTTAAAGATCGCGGGAATGGGAAAAAGGTTCGTTTTTACGGTGGATTAGGAGTTGATCTGGTTACTTCTGAAAGGGCGGCTGATCAGATAAAAAAAGTAAAGAAACTGTATAAGAAATCAAGCGGCAGGCAAATGTACCATTTTATCCTTAGCTTTGATGAAAGGGTAAAAAATCCCATAGAAGTATACGAAATCGGAATGGGCATCATGGATACTTTTTTCTATGGATACCAGATCATCTTTGCAGTACATGAAGATACGGAACATCTCCATCTCCATTTCATCTTAAATTCTGTAAATATGCTGACCGGGTATAAATGGCATATGAATATGGATGAGTTTATGGAATTTAAAAAGAACATGGAAAGCTATGCGGATGAGTATTTAAAGAGAGCAGGATATTGCGGGGCGTATGGAACGTATAATAATGTGGAAATAGCAGAACTGATTTGATATACTAATATGCATGGAGGTGCATATTATGGATAAAATGAATTTGCCAGAAGAGGCAAACATATTTGACGGATGTGACTGGGGAAGCCGCGCAAGCGTAAAGGAAGCACTTGAAAAATATATTGAGGAAAATATGAAATTGTTAGCATTTTCGGGAGAAAACGCTGATGAAAAAGCTAAAAAAAAAGCGAAAGAAAAAGCTGCGAAAATGCCAAAAGATTTGTCAGAAGCTATCCTGGAAGATATAGAAGTCAGAAGATATTCAGTGGATTTGTGGAAACAAGTGGAGGATATTGAAGAAGATAGCCTATTTGAAGGCCATGGTGAGGATATTACTAAGAGATTTGTAGAAGGGCTTATGGAAGCTGAGGATAATGATAACGAAAAAGGGCTTGCTAAATATACTGCCCGATATGGAAGAACAACCCGTGAGAAACTGAAAAACGGGATCGAGTCATGCGGCACATATGTGGAGAAGCGTTTAGGAAGAGATCTATACGAAAAGATATACCCGGTATTTTGGCTTGCAATGCTTAACTGTCCCCATAAAAGCAAAATTGATAAGGAAAAACACATTCTGGATCCAATAAAGAAAGGGACGGAACGGGAGCAGTATTTATTTGCGCTTTTAATAGATAAAAGAGTGGAAGACATTGGAAATCATTCCATTTTTTCAGGGATTAAAAGGGTCTATCTTTCCAGGTTAAAAAGGACAAAAAAGGCAGTAGAAAACTTTGATATGCGATGTGCAGAAGAAAGGTATTGTTTTGTAAGGTGGGTGAAGAAATACCTGTTAAAGGAAAATAAATCTGGAAATATGAAAAAACCGGTTTTTAAGAATAATATTCTAACCATTCGTGAAATGCTTAAAATAGGAACAGAGAAAAAGATGGATATTCCTGCATTTATTTTTTTTCTGGACAAATTAACCGGATGGATTGAATTTTATAATTTTGTATCATTAGGGGAGAGCATAGTGGATGGAAAGGAAATGGATGGCTCTGATATAGAGGAAAATGAGGAGACAAGCGATCAGGAAATTATAGACCGTATTATGGAGAAGATAGATAATATGGAAGAAACGCTAGATAGCTTACTGGATGAAATTACAAGATGTACGGAGGAAGATAAGGTGGCAGATCTTGTTTACGAAGCGGCAGAATACATCCAAACAATGAAGCGTTGGGAGATTGAAGAAGAGACAGACGAAGATTCGTCAATAGAGTATGCAATGTTTGAAGATTTTATAGAAGTTAATCATATTGCTTTTTTATATGCTTTGGAAAAATATATGAGGAATGATGAAGATCTGAAAGATGTGTTTCAAATCGTTATAGGGGAACAATTTACAAGCTCCATTATTGCCGTATATGAGGTCTTGGAAAATAATGCCACATATAATAAAGGAAAAGGAAACAAGAGATTTATTATGGAAAACGTTTGGTATAAACGTTTATTTCAGGAACTGTTTGTAAATGATATTTCAGAGGTGAATAAAGCGACACGGATTGATACACTGAATTTCTATGATACATATATAACTTTTACGAAGCAGTAAATGATTTTTGGCAACGAGAATGTATGTTCTCGTTGTTTTTTTGTGAAAAAAGTTTTGGTTTTTCCACCAATCAAAATGCTGGGCTTTGCGATATGCTAGATTTGTGGCCACGAAATATAAGGAACAAGAGGATGGTTTGGATATATTCTCCATCCCCGTCTGATAATTCAGCTTTATATTTATACTTCGTTTTTTGAGGCGGAGATGGAGAGGAAGGAGGGTATTTGGAAGATTTAGAAAACTTAGAAAAGCTTCCGGTTACTGAAGTGGAGGCCTCAAATGTGAGGTTTTGTGATACGCTGTCTGGAATATTGGGAAGCCGATATGAAACATGGGAAAAACGAGATATTGTCTTTATCCATGCGCCAACAGGATTCGGTAAGACATTTTTTTGCCTGGAGGAGTTATATGAATGGGCGATGAAACAGGGAGTGGAGATTGCAATTTTGGTTAACCGGCGCTTGTTAAAAGAACAATTACGGAAGGATATCCGGGAACACGATTTAAGGATGAACCGCCGTGAAATCTTTCTCCATCTTTTTTCATATCAGCAGCTGGAAGCAGATGGGGAAGACGCCGAACGATGCAGAGAAATCTTAAAAAGCTGCCGTTACATCATATGCGACGAATGCCACTATTTCTTAATGGACGCGCTTTTTAATCCCGGGGTGCAGCGCTCATTCGATTTCATTTCGACTTTGTATACGGATACTACTTTAGTATTCATGTCAGCGACAATGGAGCATATCAGGCCATTGATTGAAAAACACATCTTAGAGTTGCAAAAATCTCGGATGGCTGAATGTGAAAAAGAAAAAAAGGAGTATGATGACGGAGTTTATGAGAAGTGCCGGTATAAACGGAATGGGCAAGAGCGTTCGTTTATGAAAAGCACTGAGGAGTACGAAAAGGCAAGGAAATCGTGGGAGTATCAAGAACAGATGGAATTTTATGAAAAGCAGATTGCTTTGCCGCGGATAAGAGAATATCGTTATATTCGGGATATGGTGGATAAAATAACTGTTAAATATTTTCAAGCTGAGGAAGGGTTGACCGATTTGATTGCGGGTGGCTCATTACCCGGAAAATGGCTGGTGTTTGTTCCGTCCAAAAAGTTTGGGAAGAAAATACGGGAAGGGTTGATAGAGAAAGGAGTAGATGCCAGGAAAATTGCTTACATTGACGCAGAGTATGATGCTTTTTCAGCAGCGGATGAATCTGTCCGGCAACGGGCACGGGAAGAAGTACATAACATTGTGCAGACAGGCCGGTTACAGTGTCAGATTTTAATTACCACATCCGTGCTAGACAACGGTGTCAATATTAAGGACAGTCAGGTTACGAATATTGTCCTGATGACAGAGAATGAGGATGAATTTATGCAGATGCTAGGAAGGAGGCGCTTTACAAGTCAAAACGAAACAATTAACCTTTTTATTTTTATGTGAAATCCCCGTCTATTTTCAAAACGTGCCAAAGCATACTTTCAAACCTATTGGAATTTATGCGATCACAGGGATATCTGTCTGCCAGATGCCTATAAAATGTTGATGGAGTATCCTGAAAGGAATGCAAATATGCTGTCATCTTACTATGATTTTGATGGCTGGAAGCACCACAGTAATGAACTGGCAATCGAAGCGGTAAGGTTGCGCTATCTGTACTGCTGTAAATTAGTTCAGGCATTGAAAAATGATAAATATTTCTTCATTAGAGAACAGATGCGCTGGCTTGGAAAAGACTGCACGCAAGAGTGGCTGGAATCTTCAGGTGTGTGCCTGTCACAACCGGAGATTAGTGAAATTTCGGCGTATCTAGATTCGTTTTATCATAAATGGGGGATTATTGGCAAAGGGAAATTTGAAGAATTTGCAAAAAAGATCATTGACGCGGCGGCAAAGATGGATCCGCAAAAATATAAGGGAGATCATGGCAACATCAATACGGTGAACAGTGTTTTGCAGATGAGGGAAGAATGGCGCAAATATCAGATTGCAGCGGTCGGGGACAGGAAATCGTTCTATGAAATTCGCTCTGATGGTCGGGTCCACTATAATATTTTTGCAGGCCTTACGTTGGAAACACTGAAAAAAATAGTGGAAGAGAAGAAGCCTGGCGATATGGAAAAAATTTGGGAGCAGATATTTAAGTCAGGCATTCCCCCATGCATGGCAGATGACATGGAGAGCTTGAAGGTTTATCTCAACGAGAAATTTAAAACTCATCCTGGCTTAGGAGGTTGGATTTTAAGATCATCGGGCAAGGGCGATGGCAAGAAGATTGTCATTGGGAAAAGGCCGAATTCGTCAAAAGAATAATTTCAAAAATATATTATTTTGTAGACGAGGAAAGGAGGAAGTGGAATGGCAGAGATTTTAAACATTGGGAATATCATGACCCCGGACAAACCTGCCGGGGCAGAAAAGGAAGCGGAGCGCTCATTAAATGGATCCCGTGGCTCAAAAGATAAAAAAGATTTAGAACCTAGCCTTCAAATTGGGAAAAAGCTGGAGGTTCCAATCTGGCATAAAACAAATCTGACGCTGGAGGAAACGGCTGCATATTCTGGAATTGGTATAAATAAGCTGCGCGAGATAACAGATAAGAAAGACTGTAATTTTGTTCTTTTCATTGGCAGGAAACGCCTCATCAAGCGCCGCCAATTTGAAGAGTATTTGGCGCAGCGCTGCGTTATCTGATTTCAGAAATTTAAGTTTATAATGGAAAGGAAGCTGAAACTATGTTATGATTGCATTGTAAGGCTTCCTTCCTATATTCTAAGGGAAGGAGAATGATATGTCAACAAGAAGAAAAGATCCGAAAGGGAGAGTTTTAAGGGATGGCGAATCCTACCGCAAAAATGACGGCAGGTATATGTACCGCTATACATCCGCTGATGGAAAGCGCCATTCTATTTACGACAGCGATTTGAATGAACTACGGAAAAAAGAGGAGAAAATTTGTCATGATTTGCGTGAGGGTATCCGCATTGGCGAGGATCATATTACGCTGAACGATGTATACGAAATGTGGAAGAAGGACAAAAATTCCCTCAAGCAGACGACAAAGGGGAACTATGTCTATATGTATGAGCATTTTGTGATGGAAGAGTTTGGATGGAGGAAGCTTAAGGAGATCCGGAAATCAGACGTCCGCCGTTTCTATAATGGCCTGTTGGATACAAAGCGCATGAAGATCAATACCTTAGATTCCATCCATACGGTCATCCACCAGTTATTTAACCTTGCAATTGACGACCTCTATATCAAAATCAACCCGTCCGATGGCGTGATGGGCGAGTGCAAGAGGGCGCATAACATGGATGTGCCTAAAAGACACGCCCTTACAATCCCACAGCAGGAGGCATTTATCCGGTATACTGGTGAAGTCCCGAAATACAGGCATTGGAAACCTCTGTTCACGTTTTTTCTGGGAACAGGCTGCCGTGTTTCAGAAGTGGTGGGGCTCCGCTGGGAAGACGTGCATATGGAAGAGGGTTATATTGACATCAACCATAATATGGTATATTACCAGAGGGATGAAGGGAAATGCTATTTTTCTGTGACAACGCCAAAGACCCAGGCAGGAACCAGAATCATCCCTATGCTTGCGGAAGTGAGGCAGGCGTTGCTGGATGAAAAATCATACCAGAAGGAAGCAGGGCTTACCTGTAAGGCAACAATAGACGGCTATACGGATTTTATTTTCCTGAACCGTTTTGGCAGCCCCCATAACCCACAGACGATTAACCGCACGATCCGGAGGATTTCGTTGGCTTATAATGAGGAAGAAATGGAGCTGGCTGAAAAGGAGGGACGTGAAGCAATACTGCTTCCCCCGTTTAGCTGCCATAATCTCCGGCACACCTTCTGTACCCGGTATTGTGAGAATGAAACGAATTTGAAGGTTATCCAGGAAATCATGGGGCATAAGGACATTGCTACGACAATGGAAGTTTATGCAGAAGCTACGAAGGACGCAAAGGTGAAGTCGTTTGAAAATCTGGAAGGGAAAATTAAAATTTCCTGACAGTATTTAAGGAAGTATGCCGTTGTGAAGATGCGGGAGAACCGTTATACTATCCGTACAGGAGGAGTTACCAAATGGGAAGTGGCAATATACAGGGAAGCATGGAAGTCCTAAATTCTTTTCAAATAACGGAAGGGTTGGAGGGGTTAGACCATGCCAGTAAAGAATTATACAAAAATAAAGAAGTGCTTGCGATTATCCTGAAAGGCGTTGCAAGGGAATTTGAAAGTTACAGTTATCAAGAGATTATGGGTTTTATTGAGGCCGATTCTATCACAACCGAGGAAGATGTTTCACCAGGGCGAACAAATACAAGGATTGTCGGAGACGATAAAGAATATACGGCTCTTAATGAAAAGCTGTCCTTATTCGATACAAAGTTTAGGGTGGTTAATCCGGAATTGTCTGACGGCGATGTTATTGTAAATCTTCATGTAGACGTAGAGGCGCAGAAGACATACCGTCCGGGATATCCGGTAGAGAAAAGGGGGATTTATTATCTGTCTAGGGAACTTTCAGCGCAATTATCCCTGGCGATGGAAAATACAAATTACGGCTGCCTTGAAAAATGTTATTCCATCTGGATATGTAGGGACAACGTGCCGAAGGATGAACGGTTCAGCATATCATTTATCGAAATGAGCAATACCAGGAATTATGGGAAATGCAATCCGGTAAAGGAAAACTATGATATGCTGACCTTGGTAATCATCCGTCTTGGGGATAAGACTTTCCGTGAAATTGAAGATAAAGGAAAAAATGACATGTTGGAATTTTTACATGCTGTCATGTATCCCCATAGGGAGAATTTTTTGGATACGATAAAAAAGCATATTAGTTTTTCGGATAATGAAGAGCTTTGGAAGGAGGTTGGACATATGAGCGGTTTAGGTTTGAGCATCAGGGAGGAGTGCCTGGAAGAAGGAAGGGCAGAGGGAATTATAGAAAGTGGATATGATTTTGGACTGTCTGAGCAAGATATCCTTGCCAGATTGCAGAAGAAACTCCAGATTACGTTAGAGCAGGCAGAGGGATATTTAAAGATGTTTGGAAAGCAGCCGGTATAAGACGGATAATGTTAATCGGAGATGTCCAGAATCTTGCAAAAATTATAAAAACATCAGGAGTTAGAGATATTATGGGTGGAAAGGTATTAGTTACCGAGGTGTCAAAGGCACGCAATAAGGGACGGGAAGAAGAGGCGATTGCCGTAGTTGAAAATATGTTAAGAAAAGGAAAGCAACCAGAAGAAATAGCAGAATTATGCAATTATGCCTTGGCGGATGTTAAAATTGTGTAGGAACGCATGTTACAATAACAAATGTTATGACACCACCTGACACCAATCTGACACCGAATTTCTGCCAGATATAAAGAAAGGTAAGGATTTGCGTGAAAGAGGGTGACAGGGAAAGCCTGAAATAACGGCTTATGCATGGCAGTAAAGGTTAGCAAAAAACGTGGTTTAAGTTCCCGTCGATGAAAAGTCTTTCCTGATTTTAGAGCCGGAAAAGCCCGGAAATAAAGGAAAGTTTGTTGTTATAATGCTGCCGGAATGGCGGTTTTATCTCAAATTTATCTCAATTCAACAGAGTTTCAAAAATCAAAGCCCTTGCTACTGTGAAAAGTAGGGAGGGCTTTTTATTATGTTCGATTATTCTAATTCTTTGCGTATATTATCAAATGTGCCTTTCATATCTTCTGCATAGATGTATCTTGATGGATCGTTAAATTCTCTTTCAATTCTACATTTAATCATAAACTCTATATCTTCATATATGCGATTCATTTCATTTGATTTTATATGAATTTTTCGCCCTATTGTATCTTCTAATATCATATCATGTTCGCCTAAATCCATGTATTCTTTTGCGAAAGCTATTCGTTCTTCTATATCCTTATCTGTATCCACAGAGCAAATATCAATAGTTTTATATCGGATGTCTGATGCGTATGTTTCGATATATCCCATATCCTTTATTAGATTTTCAATATAAATATACTTTTTGCCCATTTTAGCCCAACGGGCGTGAGCCTTATCCGCACGAGTTGGGAAATCATCATATCCTAATAGATATTCTGAACGAACATGTAAGACCTTTGCAATGAGCGTGGCATATTCAATAGATAATGCACGTTCCCCACGTTCTATTGCAGAGATATGTTTGTCGCTTCGTATTTTTCCGTTATTTTCAGGTAAAGATTCTATCATTTCCACAAGCTTTGGTTGCGTAAATCCTGCTGCTTTCCTGCATTTTTTCAAGCGTTCGCCTAAAAGTAACATTTTTTCAGGCGAATTGGTTGAATTATCATTCATTTTATTTCACTCCAATCATAAAAAGTAACAAAAATAAAAGTAACTATGATGTGTGCTTTTCTAATCCTTAATGATACTATATTAGCATAAAGGCGCAAGATAATCAATAGCGGATAGAAAGGAAAATGATTATGGAAGCATTAAAAGTAAAAGAAATAATGAAAAGAGAAGTACCACAGGTGAAAACTATCAAAATCGAGCCTGCTTGTATGCGGTACGGAGTGGGAAAGAACACAATGCGGAAAATTGCCGAAGATGCCGGGGCAGTTGTTCGTATTGGGAAAAGTTATCTTATCAATGTTTCTAAGGTTGATAGATATATGGATTCTCTGTCAGGGAATGAGTAAATGAGGTTTTCAAAGATAATGACAGAATGGAGGTAAGGCGGTGGATTTTAATGAAGCTGTACAGATGATTAAAGGGAGTTGCAGCAGGCAGATATTTTCTTCATACGGTTATGATGATACGAGGAAAAAATATACTGCGCTTGAAACATCCTCACACAATAATGCTGACCTCCATCCATCAATGGGGCTGCACTCTTCAGGAGATTCGTTTTTCCTGAAAGACTTTGCAGGGGAGCAGAAAAAGTATTCCAGTATTGACCTCATTATGATAAGTGAGGGATTGGAGTTCCCGGCAGCAGTGCGGAGGGGTGCGGAGATATGCGGCATAGCCATTGATGATAAAAAAGGGGAGGAACTTCCCCCAGATATGAAGTTTATTGTTTCCGGCTTATATGCCAAGGCAAAAAGAGAGGGTTTTTCTGTAAAGGAAATTCGTTCAAAGCATCACTACCGTTACAAGGATGCGGAGGGAAAGAAACTTTATGACAAGTACCGTATTGACTATATTTCGGACGGTGGGAGGAAAGAAAAGCATATATCGCAAGGCGTGGAAAAGGATGGATATATACGGAAATTCAGGCAAGGGGAATACCAGTCCTGCATTGCCATGTATGGCGATTTCCGGCAGTACCAGGCAGGGGAAAGGGTGTACATAACAGAGGGCGAAAAGTGCGTTGATTCATGCCACGGAAAAGAGATGGAGAATGTTGCCACAGTTGGCAGCGCAAATGACTGGAAATATAAGGGAAAGAAGTTTGCCGCATTTTTTAAGGGTACGGATATTGTCATATTGCAGGATAACGACAAGGCAGGGGAAAACCTCACAAGGGATATTATATCATCCTTAAATGGCGTGGCGGCATCTATCAAAGTGGTTGTCCCGGACAAAAGCAGGGATAAAGCGGATATTGCAGATTTCTTTTCAAATGGCGGCACGTTGCAGCAGTTGGAGAAAATGATTGAGGAAACGCCATATATCAATGAATCCGTTACAAAACAAAAGGATGCTGGCCGTCCTGTTATTCCACGGGGGCAGCAGAACAAACATTTAGAACAGGCGTTAAAGGATTTACACGCTGAACAGTACGAAACATCAGATAAAGGATTTGGGTGGCTGTTTGCGGATGTATTTAAGGACAAGCACAGATATAACCCATCAAGAAAAGATTTTATGCGGTATGACGGCAAACGGTGGATTGATGATATTGAGGGTTTGAGTGCGAGGGCATCAGCAAAAGCCCTATCAGATGCACTTGTGAGATATGCGGTAAATGTTGATACAGAGGGAAAATATCTGAAAGCGGTAGCAGCATTATGCAATATCAGGAACCGGAATAATATGCTTCAGGACAGCAAGGACGTATATTTTTTCAGCAATGAGCAGTTAGACATGGACGATTATCTTTTGAATTTGCAGAATGGCACACTGGATTTATCCAGGAATGAGCCTGTATTTTTGAGCCACAGCCCCGATATGCTTCTTTCAAAGATATGCAATGCTGAATATGATCCTGCTGCTGATTGCAGAGAATGGAAGAAATTTCTATTGGAAATCATGCAGGACGATAGGGAGAAAATATCGTATCTCCAAAAAATAGCAGGGCTTTCATTGACAGGGAACACAGAGCAGGAAACTTGTTTTATCCTTTATGGAAGTACCACACGAAACGGAAAATCTACTTTTTGCGAAACACTTATACATCTGTTGGGCGATTATGCGGTAACAATGAAGCCGGAGAGCCTAGCAGTAAGACAAAATCTTGATAGCCGACAGGCAAGCGGAGATATAGCACGATTGGCAGGGTGTAGGTTCTGTAATGCCAGTGAGCCGCCAAAGCGAATGTTATTTGACACAGCTTTATTAAAATCGCTGTTAGGCAGGGATAGCATTACAGCAAGGCATCTGTATCAGAGAGAAACAACATTTATTCCCAAATTTAAACTTGTGGTAAATACGAATTTTTTACCAACGATTACAGATGATACGGTTTTCAGTTCCGGCAGAATAAATGTTATCAGTTTTGACCGACACTTTGAGCCGCAGGAGCAGGATAAAGACCTAAAGAACCGATTGAGGGATAAAAGTGAAGTGTCGGGCATCTTGAATTGGTGCATTGAGGGATTGCGGTTATACCGCAAAGAGGGATTGAAGCCCCCGACAGCAGTACAGACCGCTACGGACACTTACAGGACGGATAGTGACAAGGTAGGCAATTTTATCAATGAATGTCTGGCTAAGACTGGCAGGAATAGCAAGGCAAAAGATGTTTATGAAGCCTATACGAAGTGGTGTGATGATAATGGTTACGGTTGCGAAAACAAAGGTAATTTCTTTGCGGAACTTAAAGCAAAAGGATTGTTTATGAACAGCGGAACGGTGGAGGGCAAGACGGTAAGAAATATCGTAAAGGGCTATACGGTGGAAACAGATTTTATTCAATATGATGGGCAGGAACCGTTACCTTTCGACTGACAAAAACGGGAATGTGTAAATTTGTGCAAAGTAAATGTAAATTCCCTATAAGGGCTTACTTTCAAAACATTACATCTGAAATGCACATTTTTACACAGTCCTATCAAAACCTAGCAAAATCAACGGTTTCAAGCACTTTAGTAAATTGAAGTGTGCAAAATGAATGTAAGAAATTTTACGGTTTTTGTAACGGTGTTTCAGAAAGTAAGTGCATTATGGATTATTGGAATTTGTATAAAGATGTGTGGAATTTTCACAAGAAATATTCAAAGGTACAGACAGATGATACGTATTGGGAAGCGGTAGTTTCTGAAAGTGGCGCAATCTCAAAGAAGTATGATAATCACAAATTTGCGATTGCTTTATTATTAGCAGTCATTGATGAACTGGAACGGATTTATAAGGAGATGATGAACAATGCAGACACAACGGTATAAGGATTATATGCGTAGTGATGAATGGGAAGCTAAGAAACAGGAGCGAATAGCCCTAGATGGCGGTTGCGTGATGTGTGGCAGACCGATTGAGCGTATTAAGAAAATCAACGTCCATCATGTGACCTATGCAAGATTAGGCGATGAGAATGTGCTGACAGACCTTTGTACTCTTTGCGGTTCGTGCCATAAGAAGATACACGCTTACTATAACCGCCGGAGGGCGTGAGAGACTAAGTATCACGCACAATCTTAACATCATAAAAAGAAAAATAATTAGCTGAATATCAGCAGAAAAGAGGTAAAAATATGGCAAAAAACAGTTATCCACAGGGGCAGATTGACGATATGGAGCCGTCAACGGTACAGGAACTTGTAACATCATTAAGACAATTACATGACAGGGGGAAGCCGGAAACGGACGAAGAAATCAAACAGCGGATTGATGAATATTTTTCTTTTTGTCAGCAATCAAGCATTCGGCCAGGCATTGAATCTCTCTGTATGGCATTGCATATCAGCAGGACAACGCTTTTTAATTGGAATAACGGAACTGGATGCAGCGAAAGATGTCAAGAGTTGATACAATCGGCAAAAGCGTTTATAGGAGCATTTATTGAGCAAGCCATGTTAGGCGGCAAAATAAGCCCTCCTTCGGGAATTTTCTTGATGAAAAACTGGCTGTCTTATAAAGACGCTATCAGCATTGAGGAAAGCATACCAAACAAAGAAACAAAGCGTATTCTGACTGCTGCCGAACTGCCAAAACTGGGAGAGTCCACAACTCTATAGAGCGAGGATTTACCAAAATTGGGAATGAAATTAGATTATGGGGAGGGAGAAAATGAGTTTTAAAACATATGTTGAAGAAATCATACAAAATGAGGTTTTAAGCGTGGTTAGGCAGCAGGGATATGTTCTTGAAACTGAAATCTGCACTATGATATGTGAGAAATACAATATTTCCTTATACATAGTGCGTGCAACGCTTAGAAGAATTTATCCCGAAATGTCATTATTGAAAAGGCGTATGTCAGACGATTTGAAGCGGTTTTACGGATTGGAAGTGAAAGGCTATCCGATTGCATATATGCCGGATAAGTGATTTTGAGGTAACAATAAAAATTATCATAAAGAAAGAATGAGGTATCAATATGAACGCACGAATAGCAGAACTACACAATAAAGTATTTAGCACGCCGCAAGGAAGCCGGGAACGGGAACAAGCCATAAATTCATTAAGCGATTCAGAAAGGACGGCGGTATTCAATCTTGAAAAAGATTATATGCTCGGACGAATCACAAGACAGGATATTGCGGAAATGAAACAGGATGGAAACGAAACTATGACCTATGCACAATTCAAGAAAAAATCAGACAGCGGCAAAAGGGGAGTTATGCAGGAGTTATCACAATTTGCTATGAAATCCCGGTATTATACCAGCAGTATCGGGAGAGATACCACAAGGAGCAGGACGAGCAGGCAAAGCTACACAATAGGCGGCTGACTGAAAACACATTCAAAAATAAACCATTTTCGATTAGGTAGGGAGGTAAAATATTATGGAATACAAACATATTCAGACAACAACGGCTTTACGCAA
>OFGG01001509.1_pt1 | contig 14993 bp, 16 predicted proteins | sample 1521701 | NCBI WGS metagenome assembly OFGG01 (sample SAMEA3504081, study PRJEB24116) | mouse gut metagenome | biome: mouse gut; feature: mouse-associated habitat; material: faeces | place: Denmark | collected 2011
CTGGGCATACCCGTCCCCCAGGAGTTTGACGGCATGCCGGACCGCTTCCCTGTGATTATCAAGCCCCATTGCGGGGAAAAATTTGGGTTGAAGGCCAAGGACCGCTATGCCGTGGCCCGAAATGCCCAGGAGTACGCCGTCAAACGGGCGGACATGGTCCGCTACGACCCCGCGCCCATCGTCCAGGAGAAGGTGGACCAGCACTTGGCCAAGGCCCAGCAGGACTGGGACGACTACCGGGAGGCCTTCTTCGCCACCGGCGGCACCGAGGAGGACTGGGCCGGCCGGGAGATGGACGTGATTGTGGACTATGAGGTCAAGAGCCAGACGGACAGCCGGGTCTCCTTCGTGGTGAGCTTCGGCGAGGGCTGGGTGCCCGCCATGGAGGAGCGGTATTACTACAACCTGGACCTGGCGGAGGACCGGGACCTGACCCTCCGGGACTACCTGGGGGAGGACTGGGTGGAAATCTGCAACGCCTCCATTCAAAAGCAGATTGACGAGAGTGTGGATAAGGAGGGCTTCACCCTCTTCTTCCCGGCGGACCAGGGGGGCTTTACCACCGTGGACGAGACCACCGGTTTCTATGTCCGGGAGGACGGCACGGTCGTGGTGTGCTTCCCCGAGTACAGCATCGCCGCCGGCGCGGCGGGCATCCCGGAGTTCCCCATCAACTGAACACTCGATAGAAGCAGAGGCCGCCCCATTGGGGCAACTCCCGTAAGGAAGTTGCCCCAATAGCGGGGTCGTAAAAGACAAGTTATCTATTTGGACGGCGTAGCTTCGGCTACGCTGTCTTTTTATGCTGGCCTGCAAGATGCTCCTGGAACAGTTTCTCCATTTCCTCCGGGGACGGGGCACACCACAGGCCAATGGTGTTGTAATGAATGTCCACCCGCTGATGGCGCTTGCCGTCTACCTTGTCGGGCTTGGACACTACGATTTTCTCGATGAACTCGTGGACGATTTCAGGCGTCAACTCCGTCAGCCGGGTCACCTGTCTGGCCCGCTCAATAAAACGCTGTAAATCAGCGGCCTTGTCCGTGGTGGCGTCCAGGCTGGCTTCCATTGCCGGGATCACCATTTTCAACTGCTTCTGCTCGGCTTCAAGCGACAAGGACAGTGTGGCAAAGCGTTCCTCGGACAACAGGCCCTTGCTCATGTCCTCATAGCTTTTCTGGATAAGCTGGTCGATCTCTGACACCCGCTGCTTGGCCTTGTCCAACTCCCGGCGTTTTGCGGTCAGCTCTCTTTTCTCCTGCAGACCAAACCGCTCCATCTGCTCTTGGGCAAACCGTTCTTCATAGACTTGGACATACCATAAAAGCCGTTGCAACCCCTCAAGGACAAGCTGTGCCACCACTTTCTCCCGGATATAGTGAGCGGAACACAGGTCAGTATTCTTGCGGTAGCCGGAACAGAAAAAGTAGGCTTGTTCCCGCTTGTAGTTATTGGTGGCGCTGTATCCCAGCTTACTGCCGCAGTCGGCGCAATAGAGCAGGCCGGAAAACATACTCACAGCACCCGTTCTCGTGGGCCTACGGCGGTGCTGACGAAGATTCTGAACAAGGGCAAAGGTTTCCCGGTCAATGATGGCGGGATGGGTATTGGGGAACACTTTCCATTCCTCCTGCGGCCTGTCCAACTGCTTTTTCAGCTTAAAAGACTGCCGGTAAGTACGGAAGTTCACGGTATCGCCCACATACTCCTGCCTGTCCAGAATTTCCGCTACCGTGTGCGAACACCACTTATGCGGATATTCGGGAAGTTTGGTCGGACAGTTCACGCCGTTGCCGCGCTGGTACTCGCTGGGGGTCAGCACACCGTCAGCCTTTAGCCGCTTGGCGATTTGGGTAGGCCCCAGACCGCTGACGCACATCTGGAATATCCGCCTGACGACCTCCGCTGCCGGTTCGTCCACGATCCACCTGTTCTTATCCTCTGGGTCTTTCTTGTAGCCATAGGGAACATTGGTGGTGAGCGGTATCCCGGCGTTGCCACGGCTCTGCATAACCCTCCGCACCTTGTCACTCGTATTTTTTGCGTGCCATTCGTTAAACAAATCCTGCATGGGAACGATGTCGCTTACCCCGTTGGCGGTGTCGATGTTGTCCATGATGGCGATATACCGCACGTTTAGCCGGACGAAATCTTCTTCCAGCAGTTGGCCCACCACAAGGCGGTTACGGCCCAGCCGGGAATGGTCTTTCACCACAAGATTTGCCACAAGCCCCTGTTCGGCCAACTCCATAATCTCCATGAAAGCCGGCCTTGCGAACGTAACACCCGAGTACCCATCGTCGAACATGAACCGGGGGTTTGGCAGATGGTTGTCTGTGGCGAATTTCTCCAAAATAGCTTTTTGATTCTGGATGCTGCCGGAGATGCCCTCTTTCTCATCGTCACGGGACAATCTGGCATAGAGAACAGTGATTCTCTGCTCATTTGGCTGCTTTTTCTTCAAAATGCGCTCCTTTCCGCAGCCGGATGTGATATGAATTGCAAGATGTAATTATCATACCACACTCGGCGCAAAACTTCAATACTTTAATGCGTGATATTTCGATTGAGAATACGGATTGTTTTCCCCTCTACGGTTTCAGCAGCATCACCGCTGAAATGGGCGTTGACAGTGTAGACGGTGCCGCCAATCTCCCGCTCAAAGCTGATGGGATGGGGGTATTGGTGCTTTTTCAGCCAGTCCAGCCGGTCAGAATGGGACAATTCGGCGAGGAAAGCCGCTGTTTCGTCCACTTTCTCCATCACTTCATCGTATATTTGTGCTTCCTTCTCAGTCAATTCAAGTATTATTGTGTTCATCTGGCAACGCTCCTTCCCCTGTGCTTATCCTGTGTGCGGCCCATGCGCTGGGCCTGTACTTCCTGCTCCAGCTTCAAATTCTCTTTCTGTCGGTCATACTGATCCGCTCCTTTCTGGCCGGGGTTACAGGGGTGGAGCCCCTCTCGGCGCACAGCGCCGCCCGCTTTTGGGGTGCCCCGGCAACACAAAAGCTATGCTCGCTACCCCACAAGACAGGGCTGCGGGCTGTTGGTCGGTGGCTTCTTTTCTGCGGATCACGGTGGGGTCAATAATCATTTAAGGGTGACGCCAAAAGTGATGTCATGGTCGGTTGTGGGCGGCTGAGTGACGGCAATTTTGACGTCACATAGGGCAGACGGCAAAATGCCGTCATAGTGGTTTTTAGCCGGTTGAGGTGACGGCGATTTGCCGTCACGCTGTTTTGCCGCTTTCCCGGATGGCGTTCCTGCCCCTTTTCAGCGGCGTTATCTCGCTCGCTCCACGGTGGAGGTCATGGCGGAGTATCCCATTCAGACGGTCATTCAGTTGTCAGGGGCAAAAAAGAAGCCGGTACATAGACGCACCAACCCCAGCGGGAGTTTTCCTCTCGCTGGGGTTCTTGTGTGGTTGTCTATGTACCGGCTGAAAAGCCGTATTCAGTTAGCCCATCAAATGGGAGTTTTAGTTTAACATATGGAACTGGTGTTTGTCAATACACATCTGAATATTTTTGTTTCTCACTACTGAGAAACTGATTATTCAGTCCCTCCAACAAGAGATTGTGCATACTCAATTCCTTTATTCAAAAGTTTTCGTTTTACCTCTCGGTTACTACCATCTACATTTTCAGCCTTAAACCATAATTTTTCTCGTTTAAAAACGCCGTTAACTTGATCTTTTGTTGCCGCTTCTCCGAAAATATCAGTCATCAGACAGAGAACATCTGTTGTGGTAAACCATTCACCAGCCTTCTCATTTGTGATGATATATAGAATTGTCATCATCTTTTCTTTGAAATCCTTTAACGATTTCACTTCTGGATAATTCTTCAGATTCAAAGAATCGACATTAATTCCTCCATATTCAGACTCTGCTTTCTTTCGTGGCTTACGGGCTTTAGTATGTTTCTTCTCTGTTTCCTCCTTCGGTGAGTAGTTTTCTACATAATCTATTCCTTGCGATGTTAATATATATGCCTTAGGAGTTTTTCTTTCTGCATTTGGATCATCCATAATTAAGCCCTTTTGGGCCAGTTTTCCCAAAAGTACACTGACATTGGAATATTTATTCCGCCGGGCATCGTTATAATATTGCTTTACATTATCAGATGTAAAAGATGTATTACCATTCTTCTTTTCATCATAATACGCCGATATAAGCGCAAAATCCTGTTCTCCAATTTGCCCAAATTGAGCAATATATGAGGAGAGACTTGTACGAGATAAATCTTTCGATTCTTCAGTTAAAGGTATTGCGTTTTCGGATAATGGGGTAGCATTGGATAAAGGCAACACTTTTGGTTGCTCCACCGGTTCAACGTATTTCATGGCTTGCTCGGTTCCACGAGTACGCACAATAGCTTCAACCGCAGATGGTAAGAGCGTATTTGTGAAAACGCTACGCTCCCTCTCTACCAAATCTGCGGGGCCTTCTGCTTCAAACTTAATCTCGCCAATTTCAAATCGCACACGAATTTTAGTATTTTCTTCCATTTAGAATAACCCCGCCTTATTGTATAGTTCTTCGAGCATGACCCTATAGTTTATCTTGATATCATCAATATCTTTTTTACCAGCTGTATATGTAATGTTATGTGCTGAAAAGTTGCCGACAACGCGAAATGTGTCAAATTCGTTCTTTATCCGAGAAAGTTTTAGTGTCTGATTATTTTTGGCATTTTTAACTATACCGTCTAACATAATGTACCCATTTCCGGCGCTATCTTTTATTTCATTATCTATTCCGAGATTTTGATAGGATAAGACCAGCATTACTTCAAATAGCCTACGCATCAGGACAGCTGCTGCATCATAGCAATTATTAGCATAGGAATGATTTATCTGATATATCAGTTGATCCAAATACTGGCGTTTTCCGCTAAACTTTTGCTCATCAATAATTTCACTATCTGATTCAATCGTCGTATTATCAGCCCATAAGGCACCATAAGACTTTTCTATACCTTGCAGAATAGCGGGAATAAACTCTATTGTAGTAGCTTTACCTTTAGAGTTGATAAACGCCTTATCTTTCCCTTTAGTCAATTTTTCCTTTAATCTTGATCTGTTTGGGACGTTGAACCCAAATTGCGCAAACAAATCAGAAATCAGTGCCATAGAAAATACAGCGCTATCAGTCTCTTTATAGTGAAAATAACAGACAAGTTTTGCCCTTTCGCATTCGGATTTTTCGGTCAACTCTGCTTTTTCGATAAAATCAAGTATCTTCATTCTAAAATATGTCCTTTGAAAGTTATTTCCTTGGGCCTAAAAACTTGTCCCCATTCAAATGAATCATATGGTCGGGCATATCCGCAATCCAAACTTCAGTTTCCCAAGCAAGCGTTTCGGAAAACTTCTTGAAGGTCTTAAAATCAAGGAAAGCTGTTACATAGATTTTCCCTGCCCTTACACCTTCAGTCATTTCCTCGATTTCTTTTATGCGTTTAGGCTCCATAGGCCCAACTGAGGTTACTGATTCGATAAAGTACAGCCAGTTTTTTTCCTTGGAGTAAAGAACAACGTCAGGCATTTTATCGTGAAGCGTAATTGCGAATCCTAACTCTTGAAGTTTAGCCACATTCTTTACCAAATCTTTCTCTGTTGTATCACCAACATAGAGGCATTCCGAATTGGGAGCAAACCGAGGTGCAAATTCTTCGATAATTGCTTTTTGAAGCTCATTATGTTTGCCGGGAGAAAAGGTGAAATCTTTCCCATTAATCTGAACAGGCATTTTTCTCATCGTGCGCTTAAAAGCATAGAGACTAACCAATGTTTCATGGGAATTCAAAAACTCTGCCTTAACTGTTTGCCAGCTTTCGGTTCCATAGTTACGGATAAGCGAAAGCATTTCATCTGTTAGGCGGTAGCAATAATTTGGACTGTTTGTAGCCTTTCCATTGTCTTCAATAAAAGCAGCGTTTCTAAAATGATGCATCGCCTGTTTTCGGAAGGTTTCTCTACTATTCTCTGCGTATGCAACACCATAATACTCTTTGGTATAAGCAATAACATCGTGGATACGAATCCATTCGTTCGTTGCGCTTAACCATAAGTCTTGCTCCTTGATATTTGCCATAGCCAGAAGGACAAAGCAACATAAATCGGCCTGCTGCTTAGCTGGCACTTGCAACTCTTTCAGTATCGCTCTTGCTTCCTCGACTTTGCTCATAAATGAAACCCCTTAATATTTGATCGCAACATTCTTCTGACATATCCTGCGCACTTATCAATTCTTTGCCCATTGATTCTATACTTGCTAATGGGGGAACAGGCATTGAATTTATTTCGGTAGAATTAACCTGTGTTGAGCCATTTAGTATTCTGTAATAACAATCATAGAGAGTGGAGTTAAACAATACATATAAGCCGTAAACTATGCACTCTGATAAGTCTTGCAACCCACTAATAAAATTGATTTTGTTTTGTGTGCTAATATTCGCATATTCAGGATATTTCCTCGCTAAATATACGCCACACTGTAGTCGTCGATGTTCCTCTTTTGCGGTAAATCTCTTTACAAATAAGTAATTTGCATTTGGTTGCAATAACCCTGCTTGCTCTGTAGCGATATATTCATGTTCTTTCCCAATAGGAAAAAGAATTTTTCCAGCTTGGATGTGCTGTGAATAAAAGAGCGGAACAGCACTATCTTCTGCAACATCACGCAATACATCTTTGTTCCTAAAATCGACAGTCAGACCCGTTTTCATCCTTAACCCTATACTTGGTAATGTATCCCCCCACTGATTAAGCTGTTCAAGAGTTTTTACCTCCTGTTCGCTTGTGACCAAATACACATAGCAATCCTCGCCTGAAATTACCGTGGTGTAAGGTGCTTCAAAGGTCGTTATATTAGAGAAATCATTATTGCTTTGTGTTGTTGTAATCACTACTTTAGATAGCTTTTGGGTGGATTTGCGCACCTTTATAATAATGGTTTCTTGCAAAACACTTTCCTTGTCAAATACTTTGTCACGACTAACAAATAAGTGAATATGTTGTAAAGTACCTTCGCTCAAAAATTTTTGACGGAACCTTTTAAAATAAGCCCCTGATGTCCAAGAACGAGGGATGATATATACCAATTCGCCATTATGAATGAGATTAAACAAACCCATAGCAGCGAAAAGAAAATATAAATTAGGTGCGCCATAGCAAACATCAGGCATTGCTTTGGCTTCTGGAGAGCCCTTAGTCATTTTCATATATGGCGGGTTGCTAACCACCATATCATATTTTAAGGGGCTCGGATTTGCCCCGATCATTCCATTATAGTCCAATATTTGGCTTAAAATATAATTGTCTTCCCGAATTTCATAGTTGATTTGAATGGTTGAATTTTGGCAGACCCAATCTAAGTTGGTTTTTAATAGCTCGACAATTTTTGAATCGTTTTCATAACAAACCAAATGGACAGATTTAAGTTGAGGTATCCCTTGCAATCTTTCAAGCAGAGCAATTGATAGTATTCCAGAACCCGCTCCAGGATCAAGAATATGCAATGTTGTTTTACCGGCAGGTACGTCAAATAAGTCAGCCATAAATATGGCTGTTTCTTTGCTTGTAAAGAACTGACCATACTTTTTTCGCTGAGATTTCGGTATTTGGTCAATATATTGGTTCGTAGTTTGAATAGCAAAATCAAGTAGGTTCATTTTCAATAAACTCCATCACATCACCAATATCACAGGTTAAAGCAGAGCAAATTTTACAAAGGCTCTCCAAAGAAACGAATTCATTACGGCTCATTTTAGCCAACACATTAAAACTAACGCCTGCAGCATTTTTCAAATCTGTACGATTCATCTTTTTATCTATAAGCAGTTTCCATAATTTATCATAGCTAATAGTCATTTTGGTGCTCCATTCATCAGAACTGCTTATATCATAACACACATTAAACGAAAGAGCAAGTTGTACTCATATATTCATGAGAAATGCTGCTGTGTAATAAGAAGATAGCAGGACGATGGTTACCGTCCTGCTATCTTCTTATTATGTGTATATTAAGTTAGTATTGACAATTTCTACTGCTCTATTCTGAACATTATTCATTTTTCTTACCCATTCAAGCTGATTACTTTCCTTCAAATGTTCCGTAATCTTCTCATGATCTGCTATTTGTTTTACAAGCTGAGAAAACATAACTTGGGCCTGCTGGTCGATTTCGGCCAGATAGCTGTTCAACTTATCTGATAAGAGCATGGCGGTATAAATAGCTTGACGATGTTTCTTCAAGTAGCACAGATGCCGTACTCCCCAAATACCAACAGGTGCGCTTTCCGGAACAGAGAAATTCGGTAAGAAATAATCACCCTGCTGGTAATAGGTTCCGCCTATTTGCTTAAATGCAGACTTTTCCATGATATTTACCTCCAAAGTGTTGAATATCCCTGCAATTCAATCACTTTCGGCTATCTACAAATAGTAAGGGAGAGGTAACTTCCTTACGTTACCTCTCCCTTCGGGCGGCCTCCTTGCTGTTGGGGATCAATTCAGTCCGGGGACTTGGGGCAGCTTGTCAAAGCTGGCTTGGAGCTCTTCATCCGTGGGGATATAGTCCGACATCTCCCCGTTGTGGAATTTCTCATAGGCCGTCATGTCGAAATACCCGGTGCCGGTGAGGCCGAAGACGATGGTCTTCTTCTCCCCGGTCTCTTTGCACTTCAGCGCCTCGTCCATCGCCGCCCGGATGGCGTGGCTGGACTCCGGGGCGGGGAGGATGCCCTCCACCCGGGCAAAGAGCTCCGCCGCCTCAAAGACCTTCGTCTGCTCCACGGCCACGGCCTCTATCAGCCCGTCGTGGTACAGCTGGCTCAGGACGGGGCTCATGCCGTGGTACCGCAGGCCCCCGGCGTGGTTGGCGGAGGGGATGAAGCCGCTGCCCAGGGTGTACATCTTCGCCAGGGGGCAGACCATGCCGGTGTCGCAGAAGTCGTAGGCGAATTTTCCCCGGGTGAGGCTGGGGCAGGAGGCGGGCTCCACGGCAAGGATGCGGTAGTCCCGCTCGCCCCGGAGCTTTTCCCCCATGAAGGGGGAGATCAGCCCGCCCAGGTTGCTGCCGCCCCTGGCGCAGCCGATGATGATGTCGGGAACCACGCCGTACTTGTTCAGGGCCGCCTTGGTCTCCAGGCCGATGACGGACTGGTGGAGCAGCACCTGGTTCAAAACGCTCCCCAGCACGTAGCGGTAGCCGGGGTTTTTCGCCGCCGCCTCCACCGCCTCGGAAATGGCGCAGCCCAGGGAGCCGGTGGTGCCGGGGTGCTCCTGGAGAATCTTCCGGCCGATTTCCGTCTCCATGGAGGGCGACGGGGTGACGGAGGCGCCGTAGGTCCGCATGACCTCCCGGCGGAAGGGCTTTTGCTCGTAGCTGACCTTCACCATATAGACCTTGCAGTCCAGGCCCAGATAGGCGCAGGCCATGGAGAGGGCGGTGCCCCACTGGCCCGCTCCGGTCTCGGTGGTGACGCCCAGGAGGCCCTGCCGCTTGGCGTAGTAGGCCTGGGCGATGGCGGAATTCAGCTTGTGGGAGCCGGAGGTGTTGTTTCCCTCAAACTTGTAGTAGATGTTCGCTGGGGTCTGGAGCTTTTCCTCCAGGCAGTAGGCCCGGACCAGGGGAGAGGGACGGTACATCTTGTAGAAGTTCCGAATCTCCCGGGGGATGGGGATTTCCGCCGTGTCGTTGTCCAGCTCCTGGCGGATGAGCTCGTCGCAGAAGACGCCCCGCAGGTCCTCGAAGCCCATGGGGGCCCCGGTGCCGGGATTCAACAGGGGGGCGGGCTTGGTCTTCATGTCGGCCCGGACATTGTACCAGGCGGCCGGCAGCTCCTGCTCGGAGAGATAGATCTTGTAGGGAATTTTTTCAAAGGTCATGACGCTTGCTCCTTTCCGACATATGGTCTCTCCCGGAGGCGGAGCGTCAAAAAAAGACCCCCGTCCACGAAAGGACCCGTTACAGGTACCTTTGGGACAAAAGTCTTGAAACTTCTGCGGTGCCACCCAAATTGGCGGTATAAAAACCCGCCCGCTCGGCGGCGTGCGAACACACGCCTTTCCTTGGTAACGGGGGAAAAGCCCGTCGGAGCGTACTTCGCTGAAAGAAACACTGCCGCCCTCTTTCCGCCTGGCGGCGAAAAGTCCGCTTGGTTCCGTTCCTCTCTCCCCGCAAGGACCCGCAGCTTTGCAAAGCCCCATGGGGAAACCGGTTCTGCCCGCCCTCCGCGGTCCATTCAACGGGGTTGTTTCTGCCGCCATTCCACCGCCGGCGGCTCTCTTTGAGAACCAAGGCCCCGTTTACTCGTCCGCGTCATCGGTTTGCGCGTTTGAATTTACATATAAAATACGCCTGCCGGGGTGGCTTTGTCAAGCCCTGAAACGAATTTTGACGGTTTTGACAATAAGGTTTTGGAAAAACCCCTTGTGATTTCAAGACTTTCTTGCTATACTGTTTTAGATTGAAAACTTTTGATGCCAACGGAGGAACAAATATGCCGGATGAAAAGAAGGACGGGAAAAAGCAGGAACAGCCAGGCCGGGGGGTTTACGAGTGGGCCCAGGCGCTGGTGTGTTCCGTACTGGCTGCGGTGGTGCTGTTCGCCTTCGGGCTGCGGGTGGTGGGCGTCTCTGGCGGCTCCATGCGGGAGACGCTGCAAAACGGAGATTTGCTGCTGGTGGTGAACCGGGTCCTCTGCGGGGATTTTGAGCGGGGGGACGTAGTCATCGCCGCCAAGACCGCCTTTGAAAACGGGGAGCCGATTGTCAAGCGGGTCATTGCCACCGGGGGCCAGACCGTGGACGTAGATTTTGACGACGGCGTGGTCTATGTGGATGGCCAGGCTTTGGAGGAACCCTACATCCGGGAGGAAACACATCTGGCGGAGGGGCTGGAATTCCCCTTCGCCGTGCCGGAGGGCTGTGTCTTCCTCATGGGGGACAACCGCAACGGCAGCCGGGACAGCCGTGCCCCGGAACTGGGGGCAGTGGACGAACGCTGTCTCATCGGCCGGGCGGTGTTTTTGCTGATGCCGGGGATAACAGAGAGCCTGGGGATACGGGAGTGGGACCGCATCGGGACGCTTTAAGCGAGATACACCCGGACCAAGGAGAGAAAGAGACATGCAAAGAGACGTGCGGGCGGAGCCGAAAGAAGAGAAAGGCCGGGAGGCCTATGAGTGGGTACAGGCTCTGGTATGCTCTGTGCTGGCGGTAGTGGTGCTGTTCACCTTCGGCGTCCGTCTCATCGGCGTGGACGGCCATTCCATGGTGCCCACGCTTCAGCATGGGGACCGGCTGCTGGTGCTGAATTCCAAGCTCTGCGGCGGGTATGAGCCGGGGGACATTGTGGTTTTGCGGAAGGAGAGTTTTTTGCCCACGCCCATTGTCAAACGGGTTGTCGCTGTGGAGGGGCAGGTGGTGGATATTGATTTCTCTTCCGGGACGGTATTTGTGGACGGCCAGCGTCTTCATGAGGACTATATTAACGAACAGACCTTCAAAAATGACGGGACGGCGTTCCCCCTCACCGTGCCGGAGGGAAGCGTCTTTGTCATGGGAGACAACCGCAACCATAGCAACGACAGCCGGGATGTCCGGCTTGGCACGGTGGACACGCGCTATATCATCGGCCGGGCGGTGTTTCTGGCTTTCCCGGGTCCGGATGCCGGGACAGGAGAGCGGGATTACGGAAGAATCGGAGGAATCGGCTAGTGGAAATCCAATGGTACCCCGGGCACATGGCAAAGACCCGGCGGATGATCGGGGAACAGCTGAAAAACGTGGACGCGGTGTGCGAGATTCTGGACGCCCGCATTCCCCGCTCCAGCCGCAACCCGGACATAGACGGCCTGACGGCGGGGAGACCCCGGCTGGTGGTTTTGAACCGGGCGGACCAGGCGGACCGGGAGGCGACCAAAGACTGGGCGGCTTTCTTCAAGGAAAAGGGCTGGGCGGTGCTGGAAACGGATTCTAAGAGCGGCGCGGGCACGGCGAAATTTTCCGCCGCAGTCCGGGAGCTGCTGGCGGACAAGCTGCGCGCTTACGCTGAGAAGGGCCAGACGGGCCGGGTGGTCCGGGTCATGGTCCTGGGCATCCCCAACGTGGGGAAGTCTACCTTTATCAATAAAATCGCGGGCCGGAAGACCGCCAAGGCGGAGGACCGCCCCGGCGTCACCCGCTCGAAGCAGTGGGTGCCCGTTGACCGGGGTCTTGAGCTGCTGGATACCCCCGGCATCCTCTGGCCCAAGCTGGACGACCAGGACACGGCCCTGCATCTGGCCTTCACCGGGGCGGTGAAGGACGAGATTCTGGACACGGAGACCCTGGGGTGCCATTTGATGGCGTATCTTGCGGAGCACTACCCAGAGGCGCTGAAAACCGGCTACAAGCTCCCCGCCCTTCCCGAGCGGGAGGGGGAGGAGAACGACGTGTCCTACGGCTGGCGGCTTTTGGAGGCCGCCGGGCGGCGGCGGGGCTTCCTGATCTCCGGCGGCGAGGTGGACACCGAGCGCATGGCGAAGATTCTGCTGGACGAGTTCCGCTCCGGCAAGCTGGGGCGGTTTACCCTGGAGGGACCGTAATGGGGGATAAGCGGCGGTGGAGAGCCGTCAATGCCGGAGCGCTTCTATGGATGGTCCTGCACGTCTGCACCAGCGTCTACGCCATCTTGTGCGGCCTCTATCGCAGCTACTCGGGCGGGAGCTGGGCCCTGCTGGGGTTCTGGCTCCTGGCCCTGCTGGTCCTGGATGCGTGGCTGTACGTCTCCGGGGACGCGGAGCTGCTGCGGAGCCTGAAATGGTTCTGGGGCTTCAGCTCCGGGATGTTCGGCATCATGCTTTTGGTAGAATGGCTGGACTGGACAGTGCCGGACCTGGCCGCGCTGGTGTTTGTGATCTGCTCCTTCCTGACGCCCGTCCACCAACTGGAGGCCCTGCTGTGGCGGGCCCGGGAGCTGATGGGGAGGGAGCTGAGGACAATTGCCGGATGTTTGTTCTGCCTGATGCACTTCGTTTATCTCACCCGGCTCCATCGCTGGGCCATGGAGAAAGGAGTGCCGCCGGATGGACCTGTGGACCGTGGAGGAGAAACAGAGAAGTGACTGTTCTGCCTTCTGCGGCGGATTTACTGGGGAGGTATCGTAATGGGAGACAACAAGCGGTGGTCCGCCGCCGGTTTCGCGGCTGTTGGCTGGGTGGCCCTGCATCTCTATACCAGCGTCCTCGCGTTCATGCAGGGCTTATATCAGACGTATACAAACTTGACCTGGGTTCTGCTTGCGGTTTGGTTTCTGGGTCTGGTGGCCCTGGACGTATGGCTTGCCGGAGGAAGGCCAGGGTTGCTCCGCTTTGCAAAATGGGACTGGGCTTTCAGTGCCGCGCTGGCGGCGGGAGGGCTTTTGGTGGCCACGCTGAGGTTGTCCTTGAACTGGGCTGAGATCCTCGGGATGATCTGCGCGCTTCTGACGCCGCTGTATCAGCTTGTGGCCTTTTCCTGGCTGCTCTTTGACGAGCTGGCGGGACTGCGGGGAAGCGTCCAGTTTGGCGTGAGCTGGTCGGCCATGCTGCTGTTCTGCCTGATTCATTTCATCTATTTCGCCTGGCTCCACCGCCGGGCCAAAACGAGAGGAGAGACGGCCCATGGACCTTTGGACCCCGGAGCGGGAACAGTGGAATAGGGGGTACGGCTTCCTCTGCGGCGTGGACGAGGCGGGGGCGGGCCCCCTGGCGGGTCCGGTGTACGCCGCCGCCGTCATCCTTCCCCGGGAAATCGAGATTCCCGGCCTGAATGACTCCAAGAAGTTGACCGAGAAAAAGCGGGAAATCCTTTTTGACGAGATTACCGCTCAAGCGGAGGCGTGGTCCGTGGCCTTCGCCACGGCGGAAGAAATTGACGAAATGGATATCCTCAACGCCCGGATGCTGGCGATGCAAAGAGCCATCGACGGCCTGTCCGTGAAGCCGGACCTGGCCCTCATCGACGGCAATCGGGACCACGGCAGCCGGTTTGCCATAGAAACGCCCCACGTCACCCTGATTGGCGGGGATGGAAAAAGCGCCTCCATCGCCGCCGCCTCCATCCTGGCCAAGGTCAGCCGGGACCGCTACGCCGTCCAGGAGCTGGACGCCCGCTATCCCCAGTACGGCTTTGCCCGGCACAAGGGTTACGGCACGAAGGCCCACTATGCCGCCCTGGACCGGCACGGCCCATGCCCGGCCCACCGGAAGACCTTCCTGAAAAAGTGGGAGGCCCGGCGGTGAGCGGGACAAAGGCCTCCGGGGACCAGGGGGAAGCCCTGGCAGGGCGGTATTTGGAGGCGCGGGGCTATACCATCTTAGACCGCCAGTGGCGCTGCCGCTTCGGGGAGCTGGACATTGTGGCCCGCAGCCCCGAGGGCGTCCTCTGCTTTGTGGAGGCAAAGCGCCGGGGCCCCGGCTCCATCGGGCTGCCCCGGGAATTTGTGGACGGGCGGAAACAGCAGCGCCTCCGCCGGGCCGCGAATCTTTACATGGGCTTTCACGGCCTGGACTGCCCCGCCCGCTTCGACGTGGCGGAGGTTTATGAGGGAAAGGACGGCGCGTTCCGGGTGGAGTACCTGGAGGACGCCTTTGCATAGAATCAAAAACACAACCAGAAAGGTGAGATACGAGACATGAAGTATTTGAGCACCAGAGACCGTGCCCTGCGGGTGACCGGGGCCGAGGCCGTAAAGCTGGGCCTTTCCCGGGACGGCGGGCTACTGACCCCGGAGGCCGTTCCCCAGATTGGCGAGGCCTTTTTGAAGAGCCTTACCGGGGCCTCCTACCAGGAGCGGGCCGCCAAGGTCATGGCCCTTTATCTGACGGATTACAGCGAGGAAGAGCTGCTGGGCTTTGCGAATAACGCCTACGGTCCCGATAAGTACGGCCACCCCGCCGCCGCCCCCCTGCGGAAGGTGGACGGCTCCACCCACTGCCTGGAGCTGTGGCACGGCCCCAC
>OFGG01001512.1_pt1 | contig 14977 bp, 11 predicted proteins | sample 1521701 | NCBI WGS metagenome assembly OFGG01 (sample SAMEA3504081, study PRJEB24116) | mouse gut metagenome | biome: mouse gut; feature: mouse-associated habitat; material: faeces | place: Denmark | collected 2011
CAGATACGCGTCGATTCCATTTGCCGCAGCTTTGCCGGCGCCCATCGCAAGAATCACGGTCGCGGCTCCTGTCACGGCGTCCCCTCCGGCGAAAACGCCCTCTTTGGAGGTCGCTCCGTCCTCCTCTCCAGCCACGATGCACTGCCAGCGGTTGATGTCAAGCCCTTTCGTCGTGGAAGAAATCAGCGGATTCGGAGACGTTCCAAGCGACATAATGACTGTGTCCGCCTCGATCTCATATTCCGACCCGGGTATCTCAACCGGACTTCTTCTGCCCGACTCATCCGGCTCGCCGAGCTCCATCTTAATCACCCGCGCCCCGCACACACAGCCGTTCTCATCCACAAGGATTTCGGTTGGATTCTGGAGCAGGTCAAAAATAATTCCCTCCTCCTTCGCGTGGTGAACCTCCTCCACTCTGGCCGGAAGCTCCGCCTCGCTGCGGCGGTATACAATATGTACCTCGGCTCCCAGACGCTTTGCTGTCCGCGCCGCATCCATTGCGACATTGCCGCCGCCGACGACAATCACTTTGCGCCCCGCGCTGATCGGGGTGTCGTATTCTTCCAGAAAAGCTTTCATCAGATTGCTCCTGGTCAGGTATTCGTTTGCGGAAAACCCGCCGAGCGCCTGCTCTCCGGGGATCCCCATAAAGCGCGGAAGTCCGGCGCCTGAACCGATAAATACCGCCTCAAAGCCCTCCTTCTCCATCAGCTCGTCGATCGTCACCGATTTTCCGATCACAACATTTGTCTCAATCTTCACGCCGAGCGCCCTGACATTTTCCACCTCCGCGGCGACCACTTCCTTCTTGGGAAGACGGAATTCCGGAATTCCGTAACTGAGCACGCCGCCCGGCTCATGAAGCGCCTCGAAGATTGTCACATCGTAGCCCATTTTTGCCAGATCGCCGGCGCAGGTCAGGCCTGCCGGACCCGAACCGATCACCGCCACTTTATGTCCGTTTTTGTGATCCGGCGCCTTTGGACTGATGCCGTGCGATCTCGCCCAGTCGGCTGTAAATCGCTCCAGCTTGCCGATCGACACCGGATCTCCCTTATATCCGCGAATACATTTTCCCTCGCACTGGCTCTCCTGCGGGCACACACGGCCGCAGACCGCCGGAAGCGCGGAAGCCTGACTGATGGTCTGATACGCCTCCTCAAACTTCTCTTCTTTTATCCGGGAGATAAATGCCGGGATATCAATCGCCACCGGACATCCTTTGATGCACTGTGCATTTTTACAGTTCAGGCAGCGCGCCGCCTCTTCCACCGCCTCTTTCTCGTTATATCCAAGACACACTTCCTCAAAGTTCGCCGCACGAACCAGAGGCTCCTGCTCGCGAACCGGTACTCTTTTTAATACGTCCATTTTTTTCCTCCATGCCGGAGCATTTTTTGCGAAGGCCGCGAGACGGATATCCAATCCGGCTCTGCGATTTTGGGTCCGGAGCTCCGACGCAGACCCATAATGTCCCTCCATGCGCACACACGCTCTGCCCGCAGACTGAAAACCGCCGGTTCCTGACTTTCAGCTATTTACATAACTAGCTGCAGTGTCCGCATCCGCCGTGATGCGTGTCGCCTTCCTGCAGTCTGAGCATCGCCCTTCCCTCCTCGGTCCTGTACTGATTCTGGCGCTTCATCGCCTGATCAAAATCCACGAGATGACCGTTGAATTCGGGCCCGTCCACGCAGGCAAATTTTACTTTTCCGTCCACCATCAGGCGGCAGGCGCCGCACATTCCGGTTCCGTCCACCATAATCGGGTTCATCGAAACAATCGTCGGAAGTCCGAGCTCCTTCGTCAGTATACAGACATATTTCATCATAATCATCGGCCCGATCGCCACACAGTGGTCATAGCGGATCCCCTGATCGTAGAGAGCCTGAAGCTGTGCAGTACCCGTGCCGTGAAACCCGTAAGAACCATCGTCTGTCGTTATGTACAGATTTGAAGCCACTCTCCTCATCTCCTCCTCGAGGATCAGCAGCTCTTTATTTCTGGAACCCATGATCACATCGCAGTCCACGCCGTGCTCATGCAGCCATTTTACCTGCGGATAAACCGGAGCCGTCCCGACGCCGCCCGCGATAAACACGATCTTTTTTTTCTTTAACTCCTCCGGCTCCACGCCGGTCAGATCGGACGGACATCCCAGCGGACCCACAAAATCCTGAAAAATGTCCCCTTCTTTTAAACCGGCCATGCGCTCCGTGGATGCTCCCACAACCTGAAATACAATCGTGATCGTCCCCGCTTCCCTGTCGTAGTCGCAGATCGTCAGCGGAATGCGCTCTCCCGTCTCATCAATTTTTACTATCACAAACTGCCCCGGCTCACAGTACTGCGCAACGCGGGGCGCCCTGACATCCATAAGATAAATCTTATCCGCCAGCTTTTCTCTTTTTACGATTGGATACATCCTGATCCTCCTTACCATTTATCCACCAGTAACTTATAATAAATGAAAAGCCGTCCATTTTCAACGGCTTTTCCCCTGTTTCCATACATATACCAGATTATTTGCGCGAATTTCTAAGGAAATCCGGTATCTTGATATCCACCTGCTGTACCGTGCTCTCCGGCTGGCGCGGCTTCTGAATACCCGTGAAGGGCGCGGCACTCTGCTGCGGCGCCTGCTGCCCCGCATTACCCATCCCGTATCCAGGCATGGCAGGTGGCGCCTGACGGTTCATCCCCGCGGGCCCGACAGGTCTTGTGACTGTCGCTGTATTCTGATACTGGAGTTTGGGCATAATCTTATTGGAAGCTCCCGGACTCTCCAGCCCTGTCGCAATGACTGTGATCGTGGCCTCATCCGCCATGGACTCGTCAAATTTTGCTCCGAAAATGATATTGGCGTTGTCCCCCGCCAGATCCTGCACATAACTCGCAGCGTCATTGGCATCCATCAGGGAGATATCGCCGGAAATATTGATAATGACATGGGTAGCCCCTGTGATCGTCGTCTCGAGCAGCGGGCTTGCAACGGCAAGCTTGACCGCCTCGATGGCCTTGTCGTCCCCCTTGGCGTTGCCGATACCGATATGCGCCATCCCCTTATCCTTCATAACCGTGGATACATCGGCGAAGTCAAGATTGATCAGCGCCGGGAGATTGATCAGATCGGTAATTCCCTGCACGGCCTGCTGAAGTACCTCATCGGCTTTTTTTAAGGCATCCGGCATCGTCGTACGCCTGTCCACAATCTCGAGAAGCTTATCGTTCGGTATCACGATCAGGGTATCGACGCTCTCCTTTAAGCGGTCGATCCCGGAGAGAGCGTTCACCATGCGCTGCTTTGCCTCGAACTTAAACGGCTTGGTGACGACGCCGACTGTCAGAATCCCCTGCTCTTTGGCAATCCTCGCAACGACAGGCGCTGCTCCCGTGCCGGTGCCGCCGCCCATCCCGCAGGTGACAAATACCATGTCGGAACCTTTTACCGCCGCGGAAAGCTCTTCCATGCTCTCCTCCGCCGCCTTCTCCCCGATCTCCGGCTGTGCACCGGCACCGAGTCCCTTGGTCAGCTTTTCACCGATCTGAATCAGCGTCGGCGCCTTGCAGAGTGTCAGAGCCTGCTTATCCGTATTAATCCCGATAAACTCCACTCCTCCGATATTTTCATCAATCATTCTATTCACAGCGTTATTTCCAGCACCACCGACCCCGATCACGATAATCTTTGCACTGGTATCTGCTTCTGTCGTCATTATCTCCAGCAAGGTAGTTCCTCCTTCATTCTCTCCCAAAATTCATATCCTGTTGTAAAAAGCTCCCCCGGTTACACCAATCTATCAGGACCTGAAACACTCCCGTCCCTGTCATCCGTCATTCCCACATCACAGCCCGCCGGTACACTGAAAATCCGTGCGGCTGCTGCAGCCACCGGAAGCGGCGGACAGCCCGCAAACCCCTGATCCGGCAGAAAAAGGCACAGATCGTCGTGTTTTGGGCGCAAAATGCTCTGATTGCAAACTCATATATCTTATAATATAATTTTTCCAGAAATTAATCAACAGATTTTTTCAAAAACTTTCACCGTCCCCCGGCGTATCCGCCGCATCAGACTCTCCCGCCTCCTGCGGCTCTTCCGCCTCACGGGGCATCTCCGGTTCTCCTTCAGCGCCGGGATCTCCCTCCCCGCGGGGCGTCTCCGGTTCTCCCTCACCACCTGGTTCTCCCTCCCCGCGGGGCATCTCCACTCCTCCCTCACCGCTGGGATCTCCCTCCCCGCGGGGTTCTTCCGTCCCGTCCGGACTCTCCTCCCCGGACGGCGTGCTCTCTGTCTTCGCTCTCTCGAAAACGATATCCGTCGTGTCCGGCGTCCACGTTTCCATATGCAGCGTGCCGATCATTCCGGAGATCTGCGGCAGAACCGCGGAAATCCGCGCCACCTTCTGCGGCAGATGCCCTAAAGCCCCCATCGTGACCCTGATATCCCCGTAACTGAGCGTCGGCTCGAGGTTGTCTTCGTAGTGAATTTCTTCCGGGAGAAGTTCATATTTTTTCAGGGTCTGCGTCAGATTCAGAAGGCCGCCGAGTACCCCGGGCTCTCTGAGCGGAAGCTTCTCATAGAGCACGACCTCGTCGCAGGAAATCCCGGTAATCCTTGGCACATCCGCGATTTCCTCCACCGAAGTCTCCACGACAAACCCGTCGCGGTCAAAATAGGCGTTCTGACCAATCGAACTGATATAGAAGCTCCCAAGAATCCCCTTCTCATAGACGTGAATGCGGAGCGTCCGCGGGTCATCCAGGGTGACTGTGAGCATATCCACAAACGGAACGTCCTCCTCGTCCAGCAGACGGTATTTCAGGTACACATAAAGGGAATTCCAGGAATATTCATCGTCAAGCACCATTCTCTCGATCTGCTGCGCTGAATAAAATTCATTTCCCTCCACAACAACTTTTTTAACCACAAAGACGTTCCAGACGATCAGAACCGCCGCAGCGATGACCGATACCAGAACCAGAAAAACAGTCATCACCGCTTTCACGCGCTTTTTCTTTCTTTTCTGTTCTCTTTTCATAATCAGGTAACCTCAAACTTAATTCCTCTCGACACGGATAACGCCAGGCCCATCTCGGATAAAAGAAACAGTATCGATGTTCCTCCATAGCTGATAAACGGCAGCGTGATCCCCGTATTCGGAATCGTGTTCGTAACAACGGCGATATTCAGCACCACCTGGATGGAAATATGGGCCATAATCCCCACCACGATCAGCGCGCCGTACAGATCCGCAGCATTACTGGCTATAATCATAAAGCGCCAGATCAAAAGCAGATAGAGCAGAATCAGGCAGACCGCGCCAAAAAGCCCCAGTTCCTCACAGATCACGGAGAAAATCATATCGTTCTGCGCCTCCGGGATAAACCCAAGCTTCTGCATGCTCTCCCCCAGTCCTTTGCCAAACAGACCGCCGGAGCCGATCGCATAGAGTCCCTGCATGGTCTGAAATCCTTTTTCATGGTGCTCCGGATCCAGCCAGATCTCAATCCTCTCTGCACGGTAGGCCGCCAGGCTGATAAACACAACCCCCAGCACAAGCACAACCCCGCCCATAATCAGGAAATGAGAGTATTTCGGGCTTGCGACAAACAGCATACACACAGCAATTCCAAGGATAATGATTGCCGTACTCAGGTTATTATATGCAACCACTCCTGTGATTGGCAGAACAAACGTCATCACTTTCATCAGCGTTTTAAAATTGCCAACCTGCTTTGACGTCTTGTAGACGACTGTCGCCAGAAAAATAATCACTGCCACTTTTGCCAGCTCGGACGGCTGAATCGAAAACGGTCCGATTTCAAACCAGCGGGACTGTCCTTTTTTCTCGGAGCCAAGGAATATAACCGCCGTACAGAGCCCGAGTGCCACCAGATACGCCAGCGTGCTCATTTTCATCCATATACGGTATGGCATCTGCGATATAATCAGCATCGCCACCAGCCCCAGCACCGACGCCTGAAGCTGCCGCTTCACATAATGAGCGCCGTCGTCATACCGGAGTACCCCGTAATAGGCGCTTGTGCTGTAGAGCATCACAAGCCCGAAACAGAGCAGAAAAATTATCAGAAATAACAGGCTGTAGTCAAAGTACCGCACCGGTTTTGGTTTTTTTGCCGGTTTCTTTTCATTTTGCTGACCTCTGGCCATGAATCCCTCCACATGTCTTTTTCATTCCCACAGGGAGAACCCTGCCATTTACTGCAGACTGTGCACGTATTCCCTGAAAATGCGGCCACGCTCCTCATAGTTTGCGAACATTCCCCAGCTCGCGCAGGCGGGAGACAAAAGAACGGCATCTCCAAAGACAGCCTCCCTGAAGCACACATCAACCGCCTCCTCAAGCGTCATACACATCACAACATCCGTAAACCCGTGTTTCCGGGCACACTCTGCAATCTTTTCTTTTGTCTGCCCGATTAAGACCAGCTTTTTCACTTTCCCGCCAAAGCTCTCAATCCATTCATCGTACTCCGAATGCTTATCATAACCGCCGCCGATCAGAAAAGTGGGACGGTTCATCGCCTGGATTCCCTTTATGGCTGCATCCGGATTCGTCCCTTTCGAGTCATTGTAAAAACGGACTCCGCGCTTCTCGGTGACATATTCGATCCGGTGTTCCACCGCCCGGAATTTCCGCAGAACCTGCGCAATCACGGGGATCGGAACGCCAAACCCGATCGCAATTCCCACTGCAGCCATCACATTTTCATAATTATGACGCCCCAGCAGGTTCAGCTCACTCACAGAAATAACTTTTACCGCGGATTCTGCTCTCATGGAGGGCGCCTTTTCAACGGAATCCATCGCTTCCGCAGATTTTAAAGGATCCGCGTCTGCGTACCAGATGGAATCTTCTTCCAGATACAGCCCCCGCTCAAGTCTTCTCTCCCCCGAAAAAAACAGAACATTCGTTTTTATCTGTTCACCGAACGCGCGCAGGACGTCATCCTCATAGTTGAGCACGCACAGCTCCCCCGCCTTCTGATTTTCCACAATGCGCTCTTTTGTCGCGGTGTAGCACTCCATCGTGTGGTGCCGGTCCAGATGATCCGGCGTGATATTCAGGATCGCCGAAATCTGTGGGTGAAATGTACAAACCGTCTCCAGCTGAAAACTGCTGATCTCCGCCACTGTCACCGTATCCTCCGTCGTATCCGCGGCCACGGATGTGTACGGTATCCCGATATTGCCGACTACTTTCACATCCGCAAAGTATTCCGCCAGAATCGCGCCTGTCAGGGCGGTCGTCGTCGTTTTACCGTTTGTTCCGGTGATCGCAGCCAGTCTTCCATGCGCGAAGCGGTACGCAAGCTCTATTTCGCCCCAGACCGGAATCCCCTGCTCACCGAGCCTCCTGACAACCGGACCGTCTGCCGGAACACCGGGACTTAGGATGGCGAGCACCACTCCCGCCAGCTCCTTGTCACGCCACTCTCCCGTAATAATCTCCACATCTGCAAAAACCGGGGATTTCCGCCGCAGCGCCCCGGTATCCAGCTCCCTGTTCCCGTCAAAAAGTACCGGAAACGCCCCTTTTTTCTTCAGAAGCTCTGTCGCCGCCGCACCGCTCAGGCCGGAGCCGACGACAAGAACCCTCTTTCCTTCTATATTAATAGCTGCCCCCATAACTGTTTCTCTCCTTTCTATGCAATTCCAAGCAGAGCGATCATGCACAGAATTGCCGTCGTGATCGAAAACACCGCCACCACCTGCGTCTCGGACCAGCCGCCGAGTTCAAAATGATGATGAATCGGCGCCATGCGGAAAATCCGTTTCCCTCCGCTTTTTTTAAAATAGGTTACCTGTATCATCACCGAGAGTACTTCCACGAGGTAGATCAGACCCACGATCGGTATAAAGAGCGGCATCTGCATCATGTAAGCGCAGGAGACGACAAAGCCGCCCAGCGCAAGCGAGCCGGTATCTCCCATAAACACGCTGGCGGGATACACGTTGAACAGAAGAAATCCCAGCAGCGCACCCACGACGGCACAGGTAACAGGCGCTATCCCCGCATTGCTTCCGATTGCCACGACAGAGAAGAAAGTCGCCACCATCACCGTCACGCTGGAAGCAAGACCGTCGAGACCGTCCGTAAAATTCGTCCCGTTTACCGTCCCGATCACCGCCACAAACAAAACGGGAACGGCGAGCCATCCCATATCGAGATACTTACCGCCGGAAAACGGGATCAGCATCGTCAGGGAAATTCCTGAGTAGTTTACCATATAATATGCAAATACCCCTGTGACTGCGATCTGACAGAGCATTTTCTGCCAGGGAAGCAGACCGTCGGAGCGGTGCAGCACAACTTTCAGATAATCGTCGAAAAACCCGATCACTCCAAACGCGGCCGTCATAAACAGCACCGGCGTGATACGCGGATAATCTCTCACATACACCAGCGACGTGACCAGAATGCTGGCCAGAATCATCAGTCCGCCCATCGTCGGCGTCCCGTTTTTTTTCAGATGAGATTCCAGCTCTTTCCGCTCCGTCTGCCCCACTTTCAGTCTGCGCAGAAACGGTATCACGATCGGCCCCAGCAGCGCGCTGATTACAAATGCCAGAATCACCGGTATTACGATTTCGTATGTCATAATTTCGCACCTCGTATTTTTTAACTTATCCAGTATACGTTATTTTCCATTATTTATCAAGATAAGGCAGAATGTTTTCCATAATTTCTTTAACCACGGGAGCCGCGATCATACCGCCGTAATAAGTTCCCTTTGGATTCCTGATCATCAGAAGCACCAGAACTTCCGGATCATCCGCGGGCGCAAATCCCAGAAAGGACGAGATATAGCGGTGTTCGCTTCGCGGGAGCGTCTGTGAAGTCGCGGTCTTGCCGCCAATCGAATAACCCTCGATCTTCGCGTTTTTTCCGCCGCCCTCCGAGACGACGCGCTCCAGAAGATACTGCATTTTTTCCGATGTGTCGCCGGTGCAGATTCCCTCCCTGGTGTCATAGGAAAATGTTTTTACCGTCTCTCCGTTTTCATCTCGTATTTCCACGCCAAAATGCGGCGTAATTCTGGTACCCCCATTTATAATAGAAGAAACAGTCGTCACAAGCTGCATCGGAGTGATCTGAAAAGACTGTCCGAAAGAGATGGTCGCCAGCTCCACAGGCCCCACATTCTCTTTTTTGTGCATAATTGTCGCAGCCTCACCCGGAAGATCAATATTGGTTTTTGAGAGCAGGCCGAACTGCCTGAAATATTTATAAAAATTGTCAACACCCAGCCTCTCTCCCAGCTCCATAAAAACCGGATTACAGGAATTCATAATTCCCGTCTCAAATGTCTCCGCCCCGTGCCCTGTCGTCTTTGCACAGCGGATTCTGCGATCCTCCACGATTTTATAGCCCGGACAGAAAAAATTGTCCTCCATCGACACCACGCCCTCTTCCAGGGCCGCCGTGGCCGTGATAATTTTAAAGGTGGAGCCCGGCTCATACGTGTCACTGATGCACTGATTTCTCCACATCTGGTTTAACAGATTCTGCTTTTCCTCTGCGGACAGCGATTCGACCGGTTTCTCCAGCTGATCCGTCAGTTCCGGAATCAGTGTAAACGGATCGTTCAGGTTAAATTCCGGATAATTGACCATCGCCATCAGTTCCCCGTTTTTTGGATTCATCACGATCACTGACACGCTGTCCGCCTCTTTCTGAATACAGGTCTTTTCCGCCGCCTGCTCGCAGTACTTCTGAATATTCATGTCCATCGAGATACACAGGTCATATCCATTGACCGGCTCCAGACGCGTCTCACCCGCATTTTCAATCTCGATTCCGCGCGCGTCCGTCAGCGTCAGGATCTTTCCGTTCGTCCCCTGCATATATTCGTCGTACTTTACCTCAAGCCCCAGAATCCCCTGATTATCCGCCCCCGTAAAACCGAGCACTTTGGACCCCATCGTCTCATAAGGGTAATAGCGCTTGTAGTCCTCATCCACCTTCACCCCGTCCAGCCCGTATGCGCGGATCCGGTCCCCCGTTTCTTTATCCACATTTGTGCGCACGCGCTCAATCGCGCTGACTTTCTCCACACGTTTGCGGACTTCCTCCTCCGTCATACCGAGCTCTTTTACAAGAGCCGATATCACGGCCTCCGGCTCGCTGATCTGGCTGTGAATCACGGAAATGGTGCAGACGGACCGGTTCGTCGCCAGCACGGTTCCGTTTGCATCCAGAATCCTGCCGCGGGCAGCCTTAATATCACGCTCCCGCTCATGAAGGTTCTCCGCCTTCTGTCCATAGTATTCCGAGCAGAAGACCATCAGATACACCAGCCGCCCGATTAAAAATGTCAGGACAAAAAATACTGCGAGAAACATCACCATCATTTTCTTCCGGTTAAAGGTTCTGCTTCTGTAAAACAGAGTCTCCTGCTGCATATACAAAAACCTCACAAAAGTATTCATAAGAATTCATTCATAGAATTTTATTCAGACTTTTGTGAGGTTATACATTTATTACGGATCTGCCCCTCCGGAGCCTCCTGCGGCGCCGCCCTCCGCGTCACCCGCTCCTTCCGGCGCTGTCCCGCCCGGTTCACCGGACGGCACCCCCATCGTATTGGGGATGTCCGTAAGCCCGTCTTCCACCGGAAGCGATGGATTTTCCACTCCGTTGACGAGATCAGTTGTCGCCGGCTCCCCGGATTCCTGGCCTTTGATATCCCAGCCCTCATGCACGCCCGTCGTCTCCTCGTCGCGGTACACATTCAGATAGGGAAGGACTTCTTCCAGTATCTCCCGCACAATATCCTGCGCGTAAGTGCTGTGAAACTGTTCCATGACATTCGGCTCATCCACCACACAATAGATCACAAGCTGCGGATCCTCCACCGGCGCAAAACCGATGAAAGATACCAGATAGTTATTTTTATCGCGCTGTCCGTCCTCTCCGATCTTCTGCGCCGTACCGGTCTTCCCGCCCATCGAGTAGCCGTCCACTTTCGCCGTGGAACCGGTTCCGCCCGTCACGGTGGCGTACATATACTGCTTTAACAGATCGCTGGTCTCTTTGCACACTGTCTGCCGCAGCAGCGTCGGCGAAAATTCCTCAATCGTGTTGCCATTTTCATCGGTAATCTTCTTCACAATCCTGGGCTGATAAAAATAGCCGCCATTCACGAGGGAACAGTAAGCGCTCGCCAGCTGTATCATCGTCGTGTTAAAATTCTGCCCAAACGAGTTTGTGGCAAGATCTATCGGCGTCATATTCTCCCTCTGATAGATCAGGGACGCGGTGCGCGCCTCCCCGGGCAGATCAATATTCGTCCGCTGCCCGAATCCAAAGATCTGCTGATATCTCGTAAAAATATCAGCCCCGATGCGGTAGGACATCTGCATCAGCGCATCATTACAGGAATTCATAAGCACCTGTTCCATCGTCTGCCACCCGTGTCCGCTGGTATTGACACAATTGATGGGTCTTCCCCCGATCACCTCGTTTCCATCACACTCAAATCCGTCCTCCGGCTTCAGCTTCCCCGATTCCAGCCCCGCCGCCACGGTAAAAGGCTTCGCAGTGGACCCCGGCTCATAGGTATAAGTCAGGCAGAAATTCTGCCAGAGCTTATTGAGAAGCTCCATCCGGGTATCCTCATCCATCGCATCCAACTCTTCCTGCGTGTAATATGCGGATAAATCTCTTGGATTGCTCAGATCATAATCAGGATAATTCGCCATGGCGAGCACATCCCCGTTGTCCGGATTCATAATCAGCACACCGATATGTTTTGCCCCCGGATCCGCCTCCCGGTAATTGCCCTTATAGGCCTCGTTGAACGCGGTGATCTTATTCTGCACAACTTTCTGGATGTTGGCGTCCAGCGTGGACACGACATTGCAGCCGTTTAAGGCGGCCCGGATATTTTTTTCGAAATTATTGTCGGCGTTTAAATAACCGTACTGCCGTCCGTTGACGCCGTTTAGTATATCGTTATAGTAATTTTCAATGCCGTTGACGCCGACATTTCCCGCCGCGGTAAATCCGACAACCGAAGCTGCCAGCGAGCCATGCGGATACTCCCGCTGATATTCTTTTTCAAACCAGACGCCTTTAATACCGGGGTTGACCAGCTTTCCCTTCTCATCCTCCGCCTCCTGCATCTCAATAAAAGGTTTGATCTCCTCGTACGCCACCTTCTTTTTCAGGATAATGTATTTGCTGTCTGCCTGCTCCCTGGCATAGCCGTACAGTACGTCGGCTTCCAGATCCGGAAAACAGAGTGTCAGCGCCTGGATCGTCGGCGCAATATATTCCTCGCTGCCTGTCATCACCGAGCAGTCCAGAATCACATTGTACACTGCAATACTTGTGGCGAGCACGGTTCCCCGCGCGTCCAGAATATCCCCGCGCTGATACGGTATTGTCTTGCTGTCATACTGCTGCTGTGAGAGGACAATCTTCTCATACCGCTCTCCGTCATTATTCTCAATATACATCAGCCTGATGACCAGCCCCGTCATCATCAGTGATACGATCCCGAACATCACCAGCAGCTTCTTCTGCATATGCCTTGAAAACTTAAACCGCCGCCGTTTTCTCCTTTTTCCTGCCATCCGCAGTTTCCCCTGTTTCTGTAATGATTCTCAACCGGATACTATTTTTCCGGAATCTCCCCGTACTGATTCATATAATCGTCATCTCCCACCGTATAGTAGATAATCTGCGCCTCCTTTGCATAGAACATTCCCAGCTCCATGATCGCCTGGTTCTTGATGCTCTCGAGATCCAGCGATGTATTGAGCCGCTTGTACGCCTCGTCATTTTCCGCCTTCAGATCGGATATCTGACTTTCCAGTCCGGAAATTGCTTTCATACGCGCCGTCACATCTGACTGTACCCGGATATAGGTTCCCGCAAAGACGCCGAACACCATAACCGCCACAGAAAGAAAAAAGACATAACTCCTGCTCATCCGGAGCTCCCGCTCCTGATTGCGCCTGGCTATCCGTCTTCTCCTTCGTTCCTCTGCTTCTTTTTCTCTCTGAATCCGTTCCTGCTGTACTCTTCGATAATCCGGTACGGCCTCTGATCTTCTGACCGTGTTGCCCTGTATGTAATACGCTCCTTCTCCGGGGTTCGTTCTGTCCGTGTTCTTCCTTCCCGTGCTGCTTCTCATGTCTGTCCACACCCTTCCCATAACCTCATCCTGTTATAACCCTCTTTCGAATACACGGAGCTTCGCGCTCCTGGAGCGGGAATTTTCCCGCAACTCTTCCAGGGCCGGCAGAACCGGCCTGCGCGTAACCACCCTTCCCTTTGATACTTTCCCGCACACACACACGGGAAATTCATCCGGACAGGTACACGGCTTCTCGTTCCGTCTGAAATTTGTCTTTACGATTCTGTCCTCCAGGGAGTGAAAGGTAATGACACAGAGCCTTCCCTCCGGCCGGAGCAGATCGATCATCTCATCCAGACTATTCTCAAGCACCTCCAGTTCTCTGTTCAGTTCAATGCGGATCGCCTGAAATGTGCGCTTTGCCGGATGCCCTCCGCTCATCTGCACTTTCTTCGGAATTGCAGCCCTGATAACCGCCACAAGCTCCCCGGCTGTCAAAACGGGCTTTTTCTCCCGCTCCCGCACAATATGTTTTGCGATATTTTTCGCAAATTTATCCTCCCCGTAATCGCGGATAATACGGTACAGCTCCGCTTCGCTGTAGCCGTTGACAACATCCGCCGCGGTCATTGTCTCTCTGTCGTCCATGCGCATATCGAGCGGCGCGGACTCCTCCCGGTAAGTGAACCCCCTCTGCGGGTCATCCAGCTGATAGGAAGACACGCCCAGATCCAGAAGGATCCCGTCCACCTCTGTAATACCGATAGAGGAAAGTTCCTCCTTCATGGCGGCATAGTTGCTCCGGATGATCGTCACCCTGTCGGAAAATCCGGCCAGACGTTCACCCGCGGCTTTTATGGCATCCGCATCCTGATCCATGCCGATCAGCCTCCCTTTTCCCGAAAGGCGCTCCGCCACCCGGCACGCGTGTCCCCCGCCTCCGAGCGTCCCGTCCACATAGATTCCGTCCGGACGGATATTCAGGTACTCTGTCGTCTCCTGCAATAACACGGAATAATGTTTAAACTCCATACTGCTCATCTCCCATCTTCTCCGGATTGCAGGCGGTACAGCCTCTGTTAAATGCTGAACCCTAACTCTGCCATATGCTCTGCCACATCGTCCATCTCACCCTCGTCATAGGTATTCTCCAGCCATCTGTCTTTATCCCAGATTTCCACCCTGTTTAAGACACCGGCCAGGACAACATCTTTCTGTATATGCGCGTACTCGCGCAGAACCGGCGGCAAAAGCATCCTTCCCTGCTTGTCCAGCTCCACTGAGGCCGCACCCGCGAAGAAAAACCGTGAAAATTTTCGCGCATCCTTCGATGCGCCGGAGACACTGCGGAACTTCTCCTCGACATTGTGCCACTCTTCCATGGTATACACAAACAGACACCCGTCCAGTCCCTTTGTCACCACAAATTCATTTCCCAGCTGCTCCCTGAATTTGGATGGAACTATCAGCCTGCCCTTCGGGTCCACTGTGTGGTTGTATTCTCCCATGAACATAAGCAATCACCTGCAACCACTTTCCTGTCGCTGTTTCCACCTCTCTGCGGCTGCAACCACTTTTCTGCCATTGCAACCACAAAGTTATGAACTTATCCACCACTTTGTTTCACTCTCCACCACTTTCCTCCACTTTTAAGACCATATTACCCCACTTCACACCAAAAAGCAATAGAAAAAAAGTTACAGGAAATTTTCCGGAACCGTTAGAAGGGGCAGAATTCTGCCGGAATAAGGGCAGATACAGGAAAAAAACAGGCGAAAGTGGGGGCAGGTGGAGGCTCAGGGAGGAAAAAAGATTTTTTTCCGGATACTGCGCGCCCGGAGACGAAGCCGGTGGAGAATCCGTG
>OFGG01001514.1_pt1 | contig 14963 bp, 15 predicted proteins | sample 1521701 | NCBI WGS metagenome assembly OFGG01 (sample SAMEA3504081, study PRJEB24116) | mouse gut metagenome | biome: mouse gut; feature: mouse-associated habitat; material: faeces | place: Denmark | collected 2011
TAAACACAAGCGTTTTATTCCTGAAAATGCTCCGCATATAGCGCATGAACACTTCCCGGAATCCCATGCCATTGTAGGAATAAAAACCGCACAATGCAATAGGCGCAACGATAGGCACCGCCACGTAACAGCTAAAGGTCAGCCCTATCTTTTCATACAAAACAAATACAATGACGCATCCACTGCCAAGGGCAAGGATGGAAAAGGCAAGCTGCTTTGCAGAAAGCCCCATTGCCACGCTCTCCTGATATTTTTCTATGTCTTTGTTTATCTCTATGATCAATCTTTTTCTCCTTCCTGCCGGGATGCAGCTTATATTGTCTGCCGCTTCCCGGTCTTGCTGCTTTTTTGTATGGCAGGACTGGTTTTTCTGCCATTTTTTCTGTTCTACATCTACAATCCCAATGCCCTGCCTGTAAGCGACTGTGCGCCTTTGCAGGCTCCCACTGTTAAGGCTATGGTAAATGTTATCTCACACAGGTAGATAAGCACTTGTGCCCAATCCGCATAACCGCCTGTGAAGGACGGAAGCCCTGCGCTGATAAAGGCATTGCAGATCAGAATAGCAAGCGCCATAGTGACCGCTTCCATCACTACAGATAAGAAATACTTGAAGTATCTTACACAGGTGCTGCTCACTGTCCGGTTTCCTGCAAGCGTAGAAAATGCAATCGCCGCCAATGGCACGATCACCATGATCTTCAGGAACCGGAAATATACGGTGTAGATGATGAAGAAGCCGCATATTAAAATAATGAGGGAAAGCACCACTGATAAGATCAGGAACACAAGACTTGTTGCAAAGCCAAGATTTTCTATAATCTCCGCTTCCCCAACACCGATACTGACCTGTGCCATGGTGGTATTCCCAAGATGGCTTACCATAGCCCCGATACTGCTGAAAAATGCTTTCAGTATCGTAAGGTTGTTTGCCACAAGCCACTGCGCTATCCCTAGCCTTATCAGCATACGGAGCATTGCCTCAAACCGAAACTCGTTTTTGATATCCACGCTCTCCGCACAGAAGCCTATCACGAAGAACAGCACCACAAGACCGCTCCCCACTCCTACAAACAAGGGCTGCAGGTTCTCCACTACCGCCCATGGGCCGCCGCCCTTAAAAGAGACCGGAGACTGCCCCAGCAGGGAGAACACAAGACTGATCTGGTTATTCCAGAAGCCAAGCACCATTTCCAGCAGGGCAAGGATGTCATCCCCTAACTTAAATATCTCCATAAATACGCCTCCCTTTAAAATCCAAGGAAAGTCATCACTGCGGAGATGCCTGCCATGATAAGCCCTGCTACGATCCCCTTAAGGGCGGAATTCATGGAGGAGGAATCCTGCTGCTGGTATGCCTGTGCGAACTCCATCACGTTCTTGGCAAGGATGATCACGCCTACTGCGCCGATAATGGCAAGCACAAGTGTCTTTAAGTTGTTTATGGGGTTAAGGACTTCCGATACACCGGATGCATAGACAGGCAGGGCATACATGGATGCGGCTGTGATGATGCCTGCCGCCATGGGCACGAAATGTTTCTTAAATCTGCTTTTCCTGCTGAATGTGGTTACGGTTATGTTTTCTCTTTTCATAATGGTTGAATCCTTTCTTATTACTATAATTATCTGGTTATTGGCTGCTATATTTTTGTTCCATGGGCTGGCTGGTTTTTATATTCTGCCTTATTTCAAGCTGGCTGGTTACTTTTTTGCTTTATCAGCTTTTATGGGCTGGTTCTCTTTCTATCTGAAATCTGGTAATTGCTTATTTTATGTTGTCTGCATCTCTTACTTCTCTGCTGATGCATTCCCAAGCCTTATCAGCTCTTCTGCGGTTATGGTGGTGATGATTACATTCCCATCTTCCCCTGCCTCTTTTTTCAGGCGTTCTGCTGTTTCTTTATCTATGATATCTATGCCCTTTTTCCTTTCCGGGTGGTGGATATACCACTTCCCTTCCCCGTCACCGCTCCTTTTGAACATGGGATGCTTAAAGGTGTTGAACTTAAAATCTATCACCGGGTCACAGCCCCGGATCAGGACAATGCATTTTTTATTATCCAGTTTCCTCACTTCATCGGGCGTCATAAGCTCACGCCCAAGGACATCATAATTCCGGCTGGAACTGCCACGCTTTCCCAGGGTCTCACCGCTGCTTCTTTTATCTATTGTACTTTTCCCTAACAATTCGCTGATGTACTTATGGCTTGACTGCTCATTGCCGCCAAGATAGACAAGGGTATCGGCATTGCCCGGTACCGTCTCCCATCCGTCCTTAAAAAGTTCCTTGATCTGTGCGATGTTCTGCACCACGATCACATTGGATATCTCCCTGCTCCGCATGGTGCTTAAGAAATTCAGGTAAGAATCGGGCAATGGAGTGTTGTAAAATTCATCTAAATACATACTCACATGGATAGGGAGCCTGCCGCCATGCTTCGTGTCTGCCTGAAAATAAAGCTCCTGCATCAACTGTTCATAGAGCATTCCTATCAAAAATGCGTAAGATTTATCGGAATCCGGCGTGACAATGAATAACGCCGTCTTTGTCCTTTTGTCACTGTTCTTCCCTGTGCCTAATTCCCCGAAATGAAGCTCGTCTGTTTCTAACAGTTCTTTGACCGCTTCATTTTCAAGGAACGCAAACCTGGCATTTACGCTGATGATGATGCTCTTTACGGTATTATCCGCTCCGTCCATGACCTTCCTGTACTGGCGCACCGCCGGATGGTCTTCCCCTAAAGGGCTGCTCCTTGCAAGAAGCTCCATGCGGCGGTCAAGCCTGCTGGGTTCATCTTTTTCCCTTTTTGCTTCTGCCAGCAATTCCAGTACGGACACGATATTTTTCCTGCCTGGCGGCATCTCCATCCACACATAATAAAATAAAGACTGTAGGAAAAGTTTTTCTGCGTTCTCCCAGAACGGGTCATTGCTGCTGCTCTTTTTCGGCGTGGTATTTTTTATCAGGTTTGTGATCAGTTTAAGCACGTCCGTCTCTGTCCTTATGTAGGAAAAGGGATTGTATTTGTTGCTCTCCTTCGGGCTGATCAGGTTGAAAACCTTTATCTGGTAGCCGTTTGCCTTTAAATAATTCCCTGCGCTCCCAAGCAGTTCCCCTTTTGGGTCAGTGGCGGCAAAACTGCCCTGCATCTCCATGATGTTGCATTTGATGAGGAACATGCTCTTGCCTGCGCCGGAGCCGCCGATACAGAAGATGTTGTTGTTGCGCATAGTCTTTCTGGTATTCATGGAAAGGCGCAGGTTCTGGGAGAGGATGCGGTGGTAATTATCCTTATCGCCCAGCTGTTTTGTCAGCATTGCAGCATCCGCCCACCTTGCCGAACCATGCTCCTTCCCGAAACAGTAATTCTTCCGGTTTGTTTTCTGCACCATGACAGATAAAAGTGCTGTGAAGAATATTGCCGCCATAGTGTAAGGAGTGTAGACAGTCACTTTTAGGTCAAATGGGCGCGCCATCTGCTCCTTAAGTGCCGGAACAAAAGTGTATAGCGTCATGCCCGGATGGATGATGCTGCCAAGGAAAAACCCCAGATAGGTGCATCCGGCTGTCACTGTTCCATAAAAAAGACAGGTAAACACGTTTAATTTCTTCAAATGCTCACCTGCCCTTCACCGGCTGTCTGATCTTTTTTATCTCTTTTTCGGTATTTTTTATTTTATCTTCTGTGCCTTTGGATGCCCCTGTTTTTTCTGTCCTGTCTTTTGATGCTGTTCCTGCTTCCAACGGTCTGTTTCCTGCTGTCCTGTCACCTTCCCGGTCTCCCTGATCCCTCTCCCTTTCATCTGCCTTATGCTCCATGGCAGTGCGGATATTTGCATTAACAGTATCAAAGTAATTATGGAAGATTTCACTGCCCTTCATGGAAAACATTTCGCTCCCATGCTCCGTATATACCTTCATTTCCTCTTTCTTCTTAAGGAACGCCAGCGCTGTCCGGCTCCCTTCCGGGAAATAAAAATCCTCTGCCGGGATTCGGATAAATTTACCGGTCTGCCTTGGGAGCCGCACCGTCACATGATCCTCTTTCTGTTCAGTAACTAATTTGCCTGTAATGGTGATGGGGTCATATTCCCCGGACTGGTAGCGTTCTAAGATATTCAGCCTCTGGTCTAAGGGAATCGCCTCGATATCCTTCATCTTCAGATAACCTGTCTCCATCCATGGCTGCTTCTGTTCCCTGCTGGCTGTATTTTTCTGCATAGCTTCTGTTTCCTTTCCTGCTCCTTTTTCTGCTGCCCTGCCCTTCATTTCTTCATAAAATTTATCTATATCCCTGCCGGAAGTGTCCTGGAAATATTCCTCCAATCCCATGACCTGCCCGGCCTTCAGCTTTTCAATCAGGGCATTCATACGGGGGAGGGATTCTGCATGGAATACCATTTCCCTCATACCGTCTTTATTAAAATCCGGGAGCAGGGAGTAGAGGATTCCGTACTTTTTCGCCATCGCTTCCACTTTCTTAAGCTGCTCCTGCGGGAACTTGAAAACGTGCATATCGCCGCCACGCTTTAAGAGATTTTTCATGGAGGTTTTCCCTTCCATTTTTTCCTTTGCAAGGATTCCCATGAAAAGCTTTGCAAGCTGCTTCAACGGTTTTATCCCCACACCAGCAACACGAAGAAACAGGTCTGTACCTTCAAACAATATATGGATGACCTGTACCGCATCCGTAATCTCACTGCTCATCTGGAAGCCCCCTTCTCCTGCCCTTTGGACTGCTGCATTTCCTTCTGCTGCTGGTACTGGCGGTCTCTCACTGCCGCAAGCTCCTTCTCAAGATTCTGCATTGCCGCTTCCATGGCGTTCCCTGCTTCCTTTGCCTGTGCCGCCTGCCTGCACAGCTTACTAAGTATGGTATTTCTCTGCCCTGCTTTTTCGGTACTGCTGTCAGCTAAAAGGAAACTGTTAATCTCTATGGACTGCGCCAGCTTTTCACTTTTTCCCTTAAAATCCTCTGATGCATAAATGAAATCCTGTAAACACTGTGTCATGCCCCCTGCCCCCTTTCGTTCAATATCTTCATGGTCATGCGGAGTTCCCTGATCTTTTCTGCATCCATGGCCTTATCTGCAAGAAGAGCAAGCTGCCCTTCCGTAAGGCCGTCCTCAATGCCAAGGCGTACCTCCGCTATCTGCCCGGCATCCAGTTCCCCGGCTAACTTTTCTAATAATCCCGGCTTTTTGCGGGCAAATGGGAAATTGAATGCGGACAAAAGGCCGGAATGTTTTTCCCTCCTGCTTTCCCTATATCCCATCCGCTGGCTGTTGTTTACAGCCTGACAGTCTTTCAGTACAGGACTGTCATTTATCCGCTGTCTCTCCTGTGCATCCCTGGTCTGCTTTGCCTGTAACTCCGACACAAGCGACTGCTGTAACAATAACTGCTCATGGAGGTTTTTATTTTCAGCTTCCAGTTCCCTTAATCTCCTGACAGTTTCTTCCCGTTCCTCTAAAAGCCGCTCCGCATCCTCCCTTGCCTGCCGGAACTGTTCTTCCAGTTCCAGATAATAAGGATCAACTTCTGTATCTGCTTCCGTTCCCTTTTCCTGCACCGAAAAAATATCCGGCTTATCTTCCATGGCTTTCTTCAAATCCTCTATGAAGCTGCTCTGCCTTGAAAAACTCTCTTTCAGCTCCCTTACCGCTTCCGTAATGAATTCCATCTTTTCCCCGATTTTTTCCGGTATAGCTTCCCTCCCCTGCATGAGGGGAAGTATCTTTTCCCGTAGTTCTATGGGGAACATCCCATCCCGGTAGGCTGCCTGTAATTCCGGGAGAGGTACGCCTGACTTTAAGGCTTCCAGTAAAATGCGCCCTGATTCTTCCTGCCTGACAGCAGATAAAAATGCCGCTTCCTGTACACCGTAATCTTCCTTCATAGCAGTGAGCATATTTTTCATTATCCCTGCCGGGATAGCGGTATCATCAAAAAGCTGCAGGTAGTCTGTGCCAATACCGTAGTCAATGGCATCCATGATCACCTTAAGCTGCTCTCCCCGGTATTCTTTTGACCTGAAATAAGAAAGTTTTTCCTGTTTCAATTTATCATTCAAATCTTTTTCCATCTGTTTTCCTTCCTGTAATTGCTATCTTGCCTGTTCCGGCTGTTTCTTCCCATTATGGGCTGGCTGCTTTTCTAAATGGCCTGCTTCTGTATGGGCTGGCATTTCTGCCCGGATTGATCCTGTATTTTCTGCATCACCCCCTTTCCCGGCGGAAATAGCTTTCCGTATGCTATCTGTCTCTTCTATATTTTTCTGTGCTTTATGCGGTGCATTTATCTCCGGTACTGTAATCTCCATTACCTGCGTCCTGCTTCTTCCTGAAAGAATACCGCTGATCAGGGTTTCTTCTTTTTTAAGCTCACGCTTTGCCCTTGCTACGGATGCAAGCTCCTTCTGATATGCCTCCTTCATTTCTGAAATCTGTTTTATCGTATATCTCTTCTGTATTAAAATTTCTGCCGCCTCCTTCCATTTCTCATAATTAGGGGCATAAAAAAGGCTTCCCTGTCTGTAATAGGAAGCACGTGTCTCATTCTCTTCAATTATCTTTAATAGCGCAAGGGCTGACTTATGTGGGTATCTCCGTTTGTATATCTGGTGTCTTGCTTCGTCCAGATCATTCATTCGGATGTCAAGATTCTCTTTCCGTTTTTCTAATTCCTCTGCAGAGCGGATGCTGTGCCTGCACAGGTACAGGTATTGTGACTGCAGCTTTTCAAACTTTGCAGCTTTCTCCTTGTATCTCCACATCTGGCTGTAGGGCTTCCGTTTAAACTGTCCGGTGCGGTACATCTTTGCAAGAAATGCCTTCTGGTATGACGTTGGCGGAATATATCTTCGGTAATTTTTCCTGCACCCGATAATCCTTGGGGTACGGTTTCCGCTTCTTTTAACCTCATGCCGGATGCCCTTTTCTATTTGGGATTCTATAGCTTCTTTTGTATAATACCCTGAAATATCCGTAAGGCGGATAAACTGCTTTTCTCCCATAGGTTTCAGATAAGCCTCCCCTGACTGCCGCCTTGTCTCATATCCTTTCAGTTCCATTAATTTCAGGAAATTTTCATAATTATTTGCAAAAGAAATGGAATCCTCCACATCCAGTCTGATCTGGTGATTCCATTTAAAAATACCCTGTTTTGTTTTATCCCATTTCTTTACTGCTTTTTCTTCTGTACCAACTTCAATATCCTGTATGGAAAGACCGTACTCTCTACAGAGTTCATTTACAATAGGCTGTATCTCCCTTGCCCAATCTCCTTTTTCATAGCGATACTTCTTTCCGGTACGCCATGAAACACTGTTGAAAAGGATGTGGCTGTGGACATGTTCTGTGTTATCATGTGTGGCATACAGGCACTGGAAATCATCCCCAAAATATTTCTCCACAAACTTCTGTGTGATCTCCATAGCAGTTTCCGGTCTTACCTCCTGCTTTTTAAAAGATATGATAAAGTGGTAGCCCTGCCGCTTATCTATCTTTCCAAACTTCCTTTTCGTTGCAAGCATTTCCTGCAGGGCGGTATCTGCGTTGCAGTTATGGCTTCCCACCAGTGCGCCTTTCTGCGTCTTTTCCTCGTCTGTAATGTAGGAAATGGCATTTGCAAGGTGCATAGCCATATATTTTTTGCCTGTCTGATGGATGCAGGATAGTTTTGTGATTGCGATATAAACCTCCTTACTTCTTAATATACTTCCCAATTTTAATTTATGACAGGTGTTTTTTTAGTTACATTAATTCCCCATGGATATTGCTTCTTTTCAAAATGATACACAACAGTTTCTATATTCTGAGTTTTGCTGAATTTTGTTCCTAATCCAAAAATGAATGCACCTGATGCCGCTATACATAATCTAATCTGCTTTACATTTTTCTTCTTTTGAATTATTGCAATATCAGATAATATCTTATCTGCATATTGCTCAATTTGGGTTTCCGAGTCAACCACATCATAATCAATATCATCCGAACTTGTATATTTATATATGTAATCATTAGAGCCTGCTATGGACGAAAAATCAGATTTTTCAATTGGCTGTGTCAGTGAAACAACAATAATAATATTACTCTCCCGCTCTGAATCAATTGATTCCTGTAGTATCTCTAATTCAAAAGAACTTCTTATTGTTTTCGCTTTTAACAAATGAAACTTATCATCTTTTAATTCTGGATTCGTTCCTTTTCCATGGTATTTATGAAAAAATCTTTTTGCATTTTCATCTCCCAATTCAAACCCCAGCATAAATGTAATGGGGATATTAGCAATTCCTGCATATCCAATAGCATATTCTTTTGCAATATAACCTTTTATTTTATCAACTTTCAAATCCGTTTCCGTAATAGACTTAATAATCATTGCCTCTAGAGGCATATTGCTATTAAAAGTTTCATACTGATTAAATTTCAACCTTTTAATATCATACTCGTTTTTCACCTCATCATCATACCTATATCGTGTTTGGTTCAATGAATTGTGTTCTATAATCAACAATCTCTCCTGCCTGTTCTCAAGAAAGAAAAATATTGCATGTATTATTATTATTACCATTGCAGCAATAAAGACCAGCCACAAAAATAGCTCTTTTCCTTTTTCTAGGTTGATACACTCATTTAAAAGGTAGTAAATCCCACTTCCTTTATCAAGTCCAAGGATTTTAATCCATCCATCACCTATAATTTCTTTTATATTCAATATATCTATAATAATATTTAATGCTAATGGTATTGTCAGTAGTCTAAATATTGATTTGAGAACTTTTCTTTTATTTAACCTCTTTATATAAATCACCTTCCTTTTCACATTCAACTATTTCTATTATCTGTTTTGACGTTAAATCACCAACCCAAACTCTGGCACTTTCTGTTCCTGCTATCAAGAAAAAAACATATTTGCAAGCTGTTTTATCCACCATTAATGTTTCCTGCCAGTCTTTCCAATCAATAGATGAAGGTATGGGAATCGCCTGCGGATGCGTATGCCATACCCCCATATAAAAACTCTTTCTTGCCTTTGCATTGAAAAGAAATAATTTATGTTTTGGATCTTTAATTTTAAAACGACATCTGCTTCTAACATCTAACAAATATGGATGCGATAATCCATCTATTGAGATATTTCCACTTCTATGATCTTTATATCCAACCAAAAATCCACCAGCTTCTGGCATATTCACCTCCGTTTGTAACCACTTAATAATTTCTCCTAAAACATCTGGTAAAAAATCTACAGTATGTCCGTCAGGAAGGATCATCTTGATGCATCTTGGTTTCATTTCTATTGCCACAGCATTTGCACTCTCTTTCCACAAAACTATTTCCGTTATTCACTACTTTTATTGGTGAAATATTAATCAAGCTATTTTCATTAACTTCATTGTTAAATATTTTTTGAATTATATCCAATAACACACTGGTAGTTCTTAGTAATACAGAAGTTCCATAAGCTACTCTTGTTGCTCCACACCCATTTTTTAATGTGTAACGCTCTATTCTTTCATCAGATAATTTATTAACTTTATTATTCACAAGTTTTCCAGAACTGTCCGTAAAAAGACATTCAAAACATCCCTTTTTTGAATAATCTACTATCAGAATATGACTATCTTTGCCTCCTGCTTCCAACCATACATATATGACGAGCTTATTATATCCCTCTTCAATAAATACCCGATTCAATGCTAGTTGAACATCACTGCTACCCACAGTAAAAATAATTAAATCATATTTTTTTATATCGTCTTTCAAAGTGTCAGCCAGCATATTCCCCTTTATTTCCACAAAAATTTCAGGATGTATGGCTTCTAATCGGCTTTTCATATAACCAACTTTATGATACCCTTCCCATTCCAATATAGCTTTATGTCGTAATATGTTAGCATATGTCACCCTATCATTATCATACAAAAAAAGATTCTTTACTCCAACTTTAACTAAATCTTCAGCAACATAACTTCCTAATGATCCGCAGCCAACCACTGCCACTTTTTTATCAATAAGTGATGTATCATTTCCTATCAGCTTATTGAGAAAATAATAGTCACACCGATTTACAACACATGGAGTAATCTTTTGCACACATTTTTTTAATCTGCTCATAAGATTATCTTTTGTTTGATTACAGAATTCAACCAAAAGACCAAAATTATAACTTTGTTGCTCTACAATCATCTCGAATATCAGCAAAATTTTTGCTGCTTTGCTCTTTTCAATCAATATTTTATCAAAGGTATCTCTACTTATCCTGCTGTAAGGTTTTCCGTCGATTATATCCATAACCTCTCTCATCGTCCACGCTTTCCCTTTCACAGGTGGAAATATTCGCCTATTATCTATTATTGGAACATAAAATCCCTCAACATTTGCAATATGCCTGTACGCTTTTACATTATTTAATTTTATACTACTGCTTACAAATCTAAAATAGATCCCTTCTTTCTTGTCCTGATATAAATTTAATCTTTGAAAGCATCTTTCCTTGTTCAAATAAACATCTACTTCTGTTTCTGCTTCTCCATTCCAATAGTGAAGAAACTCTTTTTGAAATTCCGTCTCTATTTCTCTTTCTGTTAATTGAAGCAATGCCTTTAGCCGCCTGAGCGTTTCGATTATCTTTTCTTCATATGAGTAAAGATATTTTACTATTTTTTCATCCTCATATAAACATATACACCGGCATATATCATCATTAATTGTCAGCTCAAATGTCATAATATGCGGAAAATCATATTTATCATAATTTCTAACAACAATTGCAGGAAATTTTGTTCTTTCTTTTTCTGGGAAATATCGGATTCCATACTCTGAACCAAACAGTTCAAAGTATGAAATACCATCTGCGTGGCTGATGATAGTAATATCAGAATCAGCCTCTAAAATACTTTTTACAATATACTTCTCATCCAAAACTATACTCCTTTTTAGTAGATGTTGAAGAACAACTGGTTTCTTTGGGAGGTACTTCAAATTCTTCTCCAAATACTTTCTGGACACTTAATCCTGCATCATGCTCAGAAGATTCATTACATGCATCTATCAAATTTTGTAATGCTTTACTCAATCTATTATAAAAAGTTTTTCCATACTCATCACTCTTTTTCATCTTGAAGAATACATCTGTCCAAGGTTTTACCGGAAGGTATTTAGTAATCTCAGCTTTTGTAATTTCCCCATTAGCTCCATAAGTTACATCAAACTGATTAACAATATTCTGCATCGTTTTCATCAAAGCTGTTAAATCATCTTCGCCTTCAGATGTTGCTACTTTTTCAAAGCAGTCAAACGCTAATAAGGTCAAGCCAATACTTGGGGGAATCTGGTTTTTTTTATCATCAGCCGTATTTTTATATTTCTCATACTTCCACTTTTTTAAATAACGAATAATTCTTCTCATCTGACCTTGTCCAGCAATACAATTAAGCATTGAGTCATTTAATCCTTTAGGATCTGCTTCTTCCCAAAAATAGTTACCCTCGGTAGCAAATTCACTTCCTCTAGCCAAATACACCTTCCCCTCATGTAAAGCATACACTGGTAAGTCAATATGCATTACCTCTTCTCCATCTTCAAAATACTTTACTGTTACACATGGCTCTTTAATATCTATTGTCCGATTGTTATGTTTTAAAGCGTCTCTTACATACTTCTTAATCGCTCTTGTGTCCTTATGTATATTTTTATCCAATGGTATGATAATCGCAACATCCCTGTCATAAGGTGTCACAACTATAGTTGTGTTAAGTTTATAGCTTCCCTGATCAAAAATATCCAAATCACTTTTTGTTACTTTGATATCGTGCTTATCCAATATTCCGGGAAGTTTGTCCTCAAGTTCACTTTGTAATATCTTGCGTTTTTCTGTCAATGTAGCGGCTTCTTGATCCCTATCAATTTTGATGTCATTGTGAAATTTTTCGAATTGTTTTTTCAATTTCATAACTTTCTTCCTCCTCCAAATACATGCAATTATTATAGTAGTTTCAATATTTTGTGTTTTCCATGCATTATCCCACCATATATAGATCTCGTCAAGGACTTTCGGGAACATATTTTCGGAATATACGTTCTGACACAAAATAGTGTACTCAGCTACCTATATAATATATTATCATTTCGATTGTCCAATAAAACGGACTTTTAGAAGGAATTTAAAACTTATGAAGCTAATACGTTATTTTACCTATTAAATTATTTGAAAAATCAATCAAATTATCATAGTGTAGCACATCTATGTCCTTCTCTTTTTTATATTCGCGTTTTAAAATATATGTTTTTTCTGAAAAATCTGATCGTCTGCCCGCCACTACCACATAATGAAATCTTGATAAATCCAAGGTATAAAATTCATCTGAAAGATTCAGCGAAGGATTCTTGTATTTTCTTAATTTCTCTGTATAAGATGCAAAATTTGCTGGCAACCATCTTTTCCAGTCTTCTAATTGTGAAATCCCCTCTCTAAACTCTGCACCTAATTCCCCATCCCTTAATGTTATTTTCCCATAAGGATTCTCTAATTCAACTAATATAAACTCATAACCACCAGAGCTTTTCCCTATAAGTAAGTAATCTGCTTTATATGATGTTCCTAATTGAAACTCCGGAAAAAGATATGCCCCATGATTTCCTATATTAATGGACAATCCCCATATCAGAGCCCCCAGAATATGATAATACTCTTTATCCCTAATAAAATTCAGTATTTTTCTTTCTGAACACTGCTCATCATTTATTAGATTTGCAAACTCATCATTTGCCTTTACTAACCTCTCAGTATCGTGTAGTTCTGCTACATCCAGATAATTATTGGGGAACAACATTTTACACATTCTGGCCGCTTTAGGAAATTCCATAAAATTATTGGCTGTTCCAAAGCCACCTATTCTTTTAACACTAAAATCTCTGCCAGTAACCTCTTTGAATTCCTTTTTCTCTTCATCTGTAAGACCTAATAAATAATCTCTTTTATATAACATAATATTTTCCCTCGCGTCTCTCTATATAAGAAGACAGCCCCCAATATCCCTGAAAGCTGTCCCATTCTACTATCCATATCCCACTATCTCCTATTTCTTAGACAGAGATATTCCTTTTCCGCAATTTTCCCTAAAAATAAGCCAGTATTTTTCTTGAACAATTTTCTATGCCTTAATATATTTTTGGTTCTTGCTGTTCGGCTTATTTGGAAGTGTCATCTTAATCTTTCCTGCTTCCAACAGTGGTTTTAATATAATTTTGCGAAAGTGTTCCCGGCTTGTTATTCCGATAAATTCCTGCATCTCCTGACGTGTTCTTGCTTCTGAACAAAATTCTAACAGATTAACAATACGTTCATCTTGCGCTCTATCTTGCACTGTGCAAGTGTGCAAGTTAAAATTCACATTTTTAAGTATGACACGAAAATCCGATGATGTCGAAAAAAATTCCGGTCTTAACCCCGGTGTATAACCGGGCAGTTTTTCTGTTTCGCTCAAAATCTTTTTTAGCCCGCTTCCCCGGCGTTCCATATATTTCATTCTGTGAAACAGGTCAGCAATTACCGGATTTCGCCGTACAGAACCAATAGCTTCTATATCACATTCCTGTACAGGCATTCCTTCAAACATTCCTCCCGGAGACTGAATTTCTATCCGGTCATCATACATATCTATATGGATTTCACTGCCTAATACAATGTAATCCCGATGTATAAGTGCATTGACGATAGCCTCTGTCACAGCCCTTTCCGCATAATCCGGCTTATCGATACGATATCTGGCTTCTTTCACAAACCGGACTTTTGAGTTGTTTCGCACAAAATCACATCCGCTTTGTAACAAATATATCAGATTCCCCTCATACTCTTTATCGTCCAAGGCATCATCAAAAATAGATCCTTTTTCGGTTCCATTCCAACGTGTACAGAAAATTCGTGAATTAAACACGATATGCTGGTCTGCAAGTAGTTTCCCCGCATTCGTCAACAAGCCATTCTTATCTGCCAGTCCAAAAGAAACATAATCTTTAGCTGCAAATTGAATTCCTGTTCTTTCACGATAAGTTGCCTCGAGCAATGTAAAACTATATTCTTCTTTAGAAATATCTGATACCAATGCATCAAAAGAGCGGTTTGTTCCTTTTAATATCAGCTCATTCAAAATATAGTCCGGCGTAACAACAGTCTCATTTCCAATGCGAATATACGCTTCCGTAATTCCATCTGCTTTATAATAATACGGTGTCGTTCGCCCCGCTGCAACCGATAGCACTAATAAATTTTTTTCTTGTTCCATTATTGGAGTAAGCACGAATTGGGGTAATGGTGTTATGCGTTCTTTTATGAGCCGGCTTATTTTCTCAGCGTCTCCTTTTATATTTTCCAGACCTACTATTTCTTTATTGTCTGCTACCCCAAAGATCAAAATACCACCAATTCCATTTGCAAAAGCACTTACACTTTTTAACCAGCTCTTCGGTTTCTTTGTCTCCAACGCAACCTTAAAATCACAGTCCGTCGCCTCAGCTATTATTTGTCTAACCATAAAATAAAGCTCCTTTTACAATATCCCAAAAAAATAACTAAATCTTTCTAACAAGTTTTTAATCATATCCATTTGTATCCGTAATTCTATTTTATCATCTTCGCTGTATATATGGGAATTATTATTTTTCACTAATTGATTGATATTCAGACCAATTTTATTAATTTCATTCCGTAAACGCATGACCTCAAGTTCCAGTTCCCTGCTTCTTGGATGCTCTGACTGATCCAGGAGAAGGTAACGGATATATTCTGATTCGTTCATATTTTCAGCTTTTGAATGTTCTGCTAAGAGCTTTGCTGTCTTCTCGGTCAGTTTGAAATGCTTCCGCAGTGTGTTTTCGCCTTTTGGTCTTGCCATGTGCTGCTCCTTCCTTTTTGGGGAGAGGGCGTTCTATGGAACGCCGCAAGATACGCATTTC
>OFGG01001515.1_pt1 | contig 14961 bp, 19 predicted proteins | sample 1521701 | NCBI WGS metagenome assembly OFGG01 (sample SAMEA3504081, study PRJEB24116) | mouse gut metagenome | biome: mouse gut; feature: mouse-associated habitat; material: faeces | place: Denmark | collected 2011
CGTTTGCCTCATTTAAGGGGTTCTTATCCGGCGGCAATGAGAGGAATGTAAATGTGTTCGCCTGTTTTGACAATGAAGAGGTAGGCTCCGGCACGAAGCAGGGCGCAGGATCTACGTTCCTCTATGATGTGCTCTGGCGGGTCAACCTTGCTCTCGGCAAGGATGAGGAGGACTTCTTAAGGGCGGTGGCGGGCAGCTTTATGCTGAGCTGCGACAATGCCCATGCGGTGCATCCGAACTATAAGGAAAAGACGGATGCCACCAACTGCGTGTATATGAATGAGGGAATCGTAGTGAAGTCTCATGCAGGGCAGAAGTATACCAGTGACGCTCTGAGCATTGCCGTGATGAAGGCAATCTGTGAGAAGGCGGGGGTTCCGCTGCAGTTTTTCGCCAACCGCTCCGACGAGGCGGGGGGCAGCACTCTTGGGAACATCGCCATGTCTCAGGTGTCTATGAATGCAGTGGACATCGGGCTGCCTCAGCTTGCCATGCATTCTGCTTACGAGACTTGCGGGGTAAAGGACGCCGGGTATCTCATCCGGGCGGCGGAGAGCTTTTACAAAAGCCATATCAGCGCAGCGGGAGACGGAACATTCCATATAGAGTAAAGAGATAAAAGCGAGGACAGTGTGAAGATGAAAAAGATACTTATGATAGGAACAGGCGGCACCATCGCTTCCAAAGAAACGGAAGACGGGCTGACTCCGGGGCTTACGCCGGAGGATATCTTATATTATATTCCGGATGTGAAAAATATCTGTGACGTGGAGACAATCCAAGTGTGCAATCTGGACAGCACGAACGTAAAGCCTGAGCATTGGCAGCTGATTGTGAAGACTATAGAGCAGAATTATTACAGCTATGACGGATTTGTTATCTGCCACGGTACGGACACGCTGGCGTATACTGCCTGTGCACTGTCCTACATGATACAGAATTCCAACAAGCCGGTTGTCATTACCGGGGCGCAGAAACCGATAAGCCATGACGTGACAGATGCAAGGACGAATCTTCTTGACAGCTTTATCTATGCGGCTGATAAGCATTCTCAGGGAGTGAATATCGTGTTTGACGGCAAGGTCATTGCGGGAACCAGGGCGAAAAAAGAGATGTCCAAGAGCTACAATGCATTTTCCAGCATCAATTTCCCGTACCATGCGGTTATAAGAGACAGGCGGCTGATCCGGTATATTCCGGAGATGCCGTACAAGGAGCGGGTGCATTTTTACTATAATATGAAAGACAGCGTGTGCGTGCTGAAACTGATTCCCGGGCTCAAGCCGGACATTCTCTACTATCTTTTTGAGAATTATGACTCTATCGTGGTGGAGAGCTTTGGCGTGGGAGGCATGCCGAAGTCTTTGACGGACGTGTTCCGCGCGGAGATGAAAAAGTGGGAGCAGGAAGGAAAGCACGTAGTCGTTACGACGCAGGTGGTCAATGAAGGCAGCGACATGATGGTGTACGCGGTGGGAAAGACCATCAAAAAAGAGTTCAACCTGATGGAGGCGTATGATATGACTACGGAGGCGGTCATCACAAAGCTTATGTGGCTTATGGGGATGGAAGGGCTTTCGAAAAAGGAGTTCAGGGAGCTTTTCTACCAGCAGATAAATTATGATATACTTTTTGCGGAGTAGATTGAAGAGCGTTTGGAATTTAACAATAGACAAATGTACGTTAGTGTTGCTATACTTATAAGGAATATGACGAGGCAGAGAGGTTAGGCTATGGCAATATATTTTCGTACGTTGCGTGAAAATGTGGTGGAGGCAATCCGCGATAAGATTATTAATCAGGAATTGAAACCCGGCGAGAGGATCGTGGAGATGGAGCTTGCGGAGGAGTTTAAGACAAGCCGCGGGCCTGTGCGGGAGGCGCTCAGGCAGCTTGAGCACGAGGGGCTTATCGAGTACACCCGGAATGTGGGCTGTACCGTTAAGAATCCGGATCTCCAGGAGTCTTTTGAGATCTACCTGATCAGGGTGAGTTATGAGATTCTTGCGGTAAAATATATGGGAGGCAGGATACCTCCGGAGACGATATCGAATATGGAGAAAGTGCTGGAGAAGATGAAAGCGCTTGACGAGAGCCGCTATGCTCAGGTCTATCTGTATGATAATGAGTTTCACGGCGAGCTTGTGAAGATGACGAAGTTAAAGCATCTCTACCGGTTGTGGAGTGAACTCAGCTACGGGAATATTGTTACCGGGTATAATAATGTGCAGGATAAAAAACGGGTGGCAGAGCGTCAGTACACGGTACATAAGGACATTGTGGATGCCTGCCGGACAGGGGATGCGGGAGAGATCTGCAAAGTGGTATCGGAGCATTATATGCGTACCATTACGAGGCTTATGAAAGAGCAGGGCGTAAAAGAGGATGAAGTGCCGTTTTCCAGGGATTTTCTGCTTTAAATCCAGAGATTTGAGTAAGCAGAATCGCTATAAGAAATTCTTATAGCGATTCTCTTTTTTGTCTAAATTTTACACCTTAATATTGTAGCTTGCATTTGGAATCATGGTAGCATGTGAATTCCTGCGCGGCGTGGGCGCAGAGCAGTCTGTAAAGGCAAGTGTTGTGTGGCCGTTCTTGTTCGCTACAGTCATCACGGTGGGGGAAATGTGTTTTTCACCGTTGCGTAATTCATTCGTAAGTAAATACGTTTCGAAGAAATATGTATCGCTTTTGATGGGGGTTATCGCAGTGTCAACATTTTGTGCGAATAAGCTAAGCCCGTTTGTGCAGGCGTTCATTGAGAAGTTTGATGTGTTCCCGGTATTTGTGGGCATCTTTGCATTGATGCTGGTGTTCGCAGCGCTGATCTGGCTTGTAAACGGGAAACTTAACAGCCTGGTTGAGGGAAAGGAATAAGAAGAAAGAATTAATTATATAGAGGCGCAAAATCCTGGCTGGAAGGGGTTTTGCGCCTCTGTTTTGCATGTCGGTTTTTGAGAAATAAAAATGGTATTGACATATATCGAGAGTCGATGTAATATAATTATAAAGATATTCGATATATATTGAAACAAAAGATATAATTGTTTTAAATATATATTGTCATCAAATAGTAAAAAGCGAGGTGAGTAAAATGACAGTAAGTAGGAATCTTGTTTCTGGTAATACATCCATGTTGCTTTTAAAGCTTTTGTCGGAAAAGGATATGTATGGATACGAGATGATAAGCACTTTATCTAAACGTTCCAACAATGTGTTTGAGCTTAAGGTAGGAACCCTCTACCCGCTGCTCCACAGCCTGGTACAGAGCGGGTATCTTAAGGGATACGATCAGGAGGCGAATGGAAAGCTCCGTAAGTATTACCAGATTACACCAAACGGACGCAAATACCTTGACAAGATGATAAAGGAGTGGAATACTTACGCAAATGCGGTAGGCATGATGATAGGTGGTGTGAATTATGAAAGCTGATAAATATCTGCAAGAATTGACGAAACGCATCGAAAGTTCCAAGGTGAGAAAAGAGATTATGAGAGAATATCAGGATCATATCGAGGACTGCAAGGAGGCGCTCATGGAATCCGGCATGAGCGAGGAGGAAGCGGAAAAAGAGGCCGTAAGGCAGATGGGCGATCCTGGAGAGGCGGGGCGGGAGATGAACCGGATTTACAGAGACATGCTGGATCTTAATATGGCTATATGGTTTTTAGCATGCTGCGTCCTGACTCTGTTGACGAGATGGGTGCTGGAAAGAGGCATGGGAGTTGTAGATATAAGTGCAGCCGGAGTGCCTGTAATTATACCGGAGTATATCGGGAGAGCGCTCCTTGTATATGGTTTCCTGTTAAGCGCATGGGAGAAACATAATGACCTGGAGCTTTACTACGTGCATGGAAAAGACTGGGGCGGCGCAGGCGCCGGAGCCATGAACAACAGCGGATTTATTCTGGCTGTCGGAGTGGCGTTGATGGCGCACAGTATGGAGCGGGGCGTATGGATAAGCATAATAGCGGCGGCAGCGCAGATTGTGTTAAGGAGTTATATCCAGATGCTGAACAGCAAGAGGGAGACAGAACTTCTCTGGGAGATTGGAGTGGCAGATACGGCAATCACTTACAAGGGTAAAGGAACGTTTCGCGGCAAACAGATAAAGATAAAGACCAATGAAGAAGAGATTCAGCCGGGAACTTCTGTTATGATTGTAATGTTTGAGGGGCCAAAGCCAGTGGTGGCACGGGTGTGACAAGACAGCAGATAGAAAAGGCGGTACAGAACATAGATATGATGAAGGTCAGATAACAGGGAGCGGAGGGTGAATTCGCTCCCTGTTTGCAATAATTTGATAATTATCTTTGTACCCAGGTAGGGATTGTCTTTCCTCTCATATCGAATGCAGTACCGAGGATGTTCATAATCCTTAAGCCTTCCGTTACGGCGAAGTATCTGTTGTTATTATTAGCATCATGGTATGCATGGAACCAATTCAGGCCAATGTACATGGTAAACAGGAAGAAACCGATGAAAAATGCTGTCCACATCCCGCTGAGCGTGCCGCCAATGAGTGTCATGATCGCGGTATATCCCAGAGCCGCAGCGATTACGTACCGCGCTTTGGCAAAGAAGTGTTTCCACGTCCGGGATAACAAGAACAGTATAACCACATACGCTGCTGTCATAAGACAGAAAAGGCTCAAATGCATTCCGCTTATAGAAACGTCTTTCCAAGGGAAGATAAAACTTCTGGCAAAAGTGTAGGCGGTCATAAGCAATGGAACAAGATTAATGGCATTTATATGGAAGATTACCATTAATATAGTTGTGTTTTTAGTAAAATACATCCCTATATAACATATGATGCATAAAATAACCGGAAAGAAAAAGAAAGTTCCTATTGTATCGGCAAATGGAAATGCGTTTTCCATCGTTCCCGGAGAACCCATAAGTTTCCTGGGCAAACAGATGCCGTCAGAAGAAGAGTACATCCAATCTCCGAGGAGAAATGAAACGACGGCACATATACAATATCCATATGACAGCATCAGCGCCAGACTTTTGTTAAACTGCTTTGACGTCAGGATTTCTTTTGTAATATCTTCTTTCAAAACCTTCGCAAGCTGTTCGCCCCAGGATGCCTCATCCTCTTCCAGTATTGACTCTGATACAGAATCAAAAGGAAGATGGCGCTGGCGCAGGTTTTCACATACACGCCTGACTGCCTCTAGGTTCTGCTCTTCCTCATGCAGCAGTTTGAGACGGTTTTCCATAACGGCTTCAAGATTCAGCTTTCCATCTTTCAGATCCCGGATGTCAGAGATAGGGACTCCAAGGACTCTTAATACTTTAATCCGTTCAAGCTGTTCGATGTCCTGTTGGGAATATTCCCGATAGTTATTTGTATCATTTCTTTTTGGGGAGATAAGTCCTTCATTTTCATAATATCTGATATTTGCTTTGGTGATGCCAACCTTGTTTTCTACATCTTTAATCGTCATGATAAATGTCCTCCTTTATGTTTGATGCCCTGATTATAAGGGTTAAAGAGGCTTGAAGGTCAATACCTTTTTTAAAATCCTTATCATTTTTTTATGCCTGGTGTCTTTTCTTTGCCCTTGACGTAATGATGAGCGCTATGAGAGATGCTATCTGTACCACAAACAGATACTTTGCATAATCCGGGTATCGGTGAAGCTGAGCCCATTCGGCCGCCTCAAATAAGTCTTTGCTGAAAAGCATGGAGTATAGCTGAACTGTTTTTGCCAGCAGCAACAGTGTCACGATGCAGAATACTGCCATAGATATTTTCTGGACGATTGCATATTTGTTTCCCTTCGTTGTTGTTACTTTTTTTGTGTTTGACATAATGTTCTCCTTTCAGTGCCTTATATTTTGCTCTTTATTTTATATAAGTCTTTATCCGTGCAAAACGTGACACGTATTGTAAATTTTTAGGAAAATTATCTTGTATATTTCTTTTATTGTGCTATGCTAAAAAAGCAGACAGCGTTTTTGACTGTCCTCTAAATCATGTCAGGCTGAATAGCCATATTATCTTATCGCCCGCTTTTCCGGGCAATTATCCAAAGCAACTGTTTACAGATTATGCCCTATGGGCAGACTTACAAGGAGGATTTTGCGTATGGCAAACAAATTACAGGAGTATTTTCCAATGATTCAGACAAGGGAATCTATTATGGAACAGATTGAGGCAGACAGGCATTTGAAATCAATGTTTGAACAATGGGGTGATAATCACCGGCAGGAGTTCTTGGATTTCTGCACCGGGGTTCGCGGCGTAAAGCCCATGTACGATTTTATCAGCAAGGAGATCCTGAACCCGGAGACAGTTCCGGAGCGGATTGATGAGCTGCTGTCTCTCTTGCTTGGGCAGGAGGTGCACATCATTGAAGTGCTGCCGGGCGACAGTACAAGGATTGCGGATGAGGCATCGCTGGTCATTAATATTTGAGGTTAGTTATGAAGGTACGTAGGACAAAGATTTTATTGGCAACATTGGCAATGAGTAGTGTATCAATGTTTGATATGCATGTACGAGCGTATGACTGCGTGAATTTTGAATCAGAAATTGAGCTACAGTACGTTGGTTTGGAAACTCAAAAATTGTTACATGGACAGGCCAAAGAAAGCAGCAAGTTTTAGCTTTAATCGAAGTCTAAGAGCTATTGAATTATGAATAAAAGCATAAAAAACAATCTGAATGTATATTAGTATCCATACATTCAGGTTGTTTTTAATATTACAAAAATATCTTATATGAGGAGAGCTTGGTTTGTGATAGACGTTCCTGTGGTTTATATGATTGCTTTATTGGTTCTCAAACGTGTAATTTGGCGAATGGAAAGGAAACAGATACAAATGCAAATAAATGTGTATAGATTGGGTGGAATAAAAGAGTAGAAAATAATAAAAAATTTTGCTGTATGTGTCACATTTTGCAAAGTCGCAGACTTATATATAGTAAAGAACAAAAAATTGTTTCATTTTGTTTTTATTTGTTTCCGCTTATAAAATAAGCGCTTAAGATTCCGAGAAGTTATTATTATAGGAAGGGGGGGCCATTGGGTTTTAGAGTGAGATATTTATAGGTAACTCAAGTAACAGAAGTCAGGAAAGGATAATGCTGTGTTAGAAAAGTGGATACAAGTGTATTATACTTCTGAAATGGACAAATATTTTTTGGCCAAGAATTTAATGCAGGAACAGAATATAAAGTATAAAACAAACATTTTCAATAATAATTTAAGATTGGCGATGAATAGCTTTGGAGGAAAAACAAGTGCCGGTTTAAGCAGAAGTGGTAATATAAAAGATTTTTACACCATTTCAGTGAAGAAAAGTGATGAGCATAATGCAAGGCTCTTGCTATCAAAAATTGAAGGTTAATGTTGAACTGGTGGCGCTGATAAATAATGAAATGAAGTTTTAAATAAAAAACAGTGTCACGTTTTGGCTGTTCAACGGATTATGTTTTATAAAGAACTTTCTAAATTTTAAATTCGGTATCGACATATATCGGCTAACGATGTATTATAATAATAGATATATTGATAGACGATATATAAAGAAATTATATATATTGAAAAGTAAGAGAGGAGCGAGTGCTATGTCAAATGCAAAACAGATGTCATTAAGCAAGGAGAGTATTTACAACAAGAACCAAGGCAGGAAAAAGTGATCTTATGGATGAGCTGCTGATATATTGTCTGCCGATGATGGTGGTATGCATCGTTTTGGCGGTAGCAGTTGAGTTCATCTACCTGATACTTAAGCTTCGCAGAAAGGAACCTTTTATTACGGAAAAATGGGCCATTATCATTATGATAGGAAAAGTAATATGGTTAGTAACATTTATAGCAGCATGGTTTTTGATATAGGTGTTGATATAAAAACTGGTGCGTCGAGTGCCAGTTTTTTTTACTATACAACAAATGGGGAAAGAGGCGGGGAACTATGAAAAAGCTGTTTTTTAAAAGCCTTAGAAAGAGCAGGGGAGATTTTGGGATTATCGTCTCCTGCGGGATATTTGTTATATCCATTATTTATATTACATCATTTATCTCAGACAGCCTGATTCAGCTTACAACTGGGTCGAGAGGCAGCGCTACGGCAGTATATGCGAATCTTGGGGTATTCATACTGACCTACGTCATATTAGGGGTGCTGATGGTGTTAATGACGATTGCCTATATACGGAAACGTTCTTATGAATATGCCATGTTTGACATCCTGGGCATGAAGAGAAAGCATAAGTTCCGCTTTATCGGCTGCGAATATGGAGCGGTCATTCTCTGTTCCCTGACGGGCGGAGCTGCTGTCGGGGCGGTTTTGAGCATACCGCTGCTGCCCCTCCTGCGGCATCTTCTTCATGACAACGCCCTTGCGGTAACGAGAAATCTGATTCCCCTGCGGCTTACGGTGATTGTGGGAATGGTAATGTTTGGGCTGATATTCGTAATCTGTGATGAGCTGATCTCTTGCCTTGGCATGGAGGCGGTGCTGTCCATGGGAAAAAGGAGCGGGAAAAATTACCGTCCATCTGTCGTGCCGCTGATTATAGGAAGTGCATTTGCCGTCCTGCCTTTTGCGTTTTTGTTCTCCTACTGGGGGAAGGTGAATAAGGCGATTCCGTCAACGCTTGTAAGCGTGGCGCTCCTTTGCCTTATGACGGCCCTTTGCGGCAGATGGCTCAGAAAAGTGAGAAAGCGCAGAGATTACCATAAAAGGGTTTTGTGGATGGATCAGTGGTATCACCGTTTTTATTATAATATGAATCTTTCTGTAGTTATGGCGGTGCTGATTTTCATTAATCTGTTTAATTTTGGGATTAAAATCTGCGACCATGTGCCTGTCCTGCCGGAGTCTTCCTGGCCGTATGATATTGTGTGGATGGCAAATGCCGGGGATGAGGAATTTCTTGACGGGCTTGCCGCGGCCTACGGCGTGAAGATTAAAAAACAGCCCTGTATACGGGTGACGACACCGGATCTTGGGGAGCATATGGGAATCAGCGCGTCGGATTACGAGAACTGGACAAAGGAAAGAGTAGAGCTTTCAGGAAAGCAGATTTATGTTGTTTATCAGAGGAATCGGGAGGAAAGGAATCTTTTGGGGATTGACTACGGAGCGGGCCGCCCGAGGCTTTATATTGGAAGTGCGAGGAGGAATCTTTGGATAATGAGCCTTGCCGGGCTTATCGCCGGGGAGGAATTTAAGAAAGAATACCGGCTTGCGGGGGAGACGAATCGGGTGATGACGGGGGTGTACCAGTCTCGGGGGATAGAAGACTGGCATGGCGATGTCTGGGAGCAGGTGATCGTCTTTTCTGATGAATATTACGAGCAGGTTAAAGACACGGCGGAGGGTGCTGATCTGGCAGTGATGATACACGTTCCCAAGGACTTCGCTGGGGATAAGTACAAAAGTCTTTATGAGGAAATATATGCTTATGCACAGGAACATTCCCAGGTGAATGAGCTGGATTATAGGAAAGGCAATAATATCATCTATGAAAAAACAGTGGAGATGGGGCAGAATCACCGGACTCAGATTCTAAGGCTTTCTTCTGCCGGAATCAATATTCTTATCCTTATGCTCTGTATCGTTTTCATTTTGTGGATTAAAGGAAAATATGATTACGCGGATATGAGATGGAAGTATCAGTTCTTGACTTTGGCGGGAATGGAGGAGGCAAAGCGCAGGGCGTGTATTAAAAAAGAGATGCTGCTTGCACCCATGGCCGCATTTATCGGAGGCGTTCCTACGGCTTTAATCTTTATTGCTGGGGATGTGTCGGAAAAGCATATGGGGGCGGGCTGGAACCTGCGCTATCTGTGGGAAATGCTTGGAATAGCCGGAGCGGCGGTACTGATACTTGTGACTGCGTCGGCAGTATTTACACTGAGGATGTTAATAAAGATAGAAAAGAATGGAGAGTAGAGGGAGGTCAGGCGATGGAAAAGAAACGTGCGCGCAGAATTTTAGAGGTAAAGGAGCTTGTCCGGAATTATTATACCGTCAATTCCGAGGGAGAAAAAATTGCCTGCCAAGTGTTGAAGGGGCTTTCATTTACGGTGGGAACGGGAGAATTTATCGGGATTATGGGAAGTTCCGGCTGCGGCAAGACTACGCTTTTGAAGACGCTTGGGATGATAGATAAGCCGAATGGCGGAGAAGTCCTTTACAAAGGGGAGCCGACTACGAGGTTTTACGGGGATAAGCTTGCGAAGGTCCGCCGGGAAGAGCTGGCGTTTATCTTTCAGGACTTTTACCTGATGGACAGTCTGACGGTGGAGGAAAATATCATGCTGCCCCTGACGCTGAATGAGGAGGACGCGAACAAAAGCCGCCAGACCGCCAGGACGATAGCAGCGCAATTCGGCATCCGAAAACTCTTGGATAAAAAACCGTATGAACTGTCCGGCGGCGAAAAACAAAGGACTGCTATCTGCCGCGCCATGGCGGCTGATCCGGAGCTTATCCTTGCCGATGAGCCTACCGGGAATCTGGATTCTAACTCATCAAGAGTTGTGATCAAATCTTTGGCGCATATCAATAAAGAGATGAAAAAGACGATTCTCTTAGTGACTCATGACCCGAAAGTGGCGAGCTACTGTAAAAAGATTATACTGCTGAAGGACGGGCAGATTATGGATGTGCTGAAAAAGGACGGGGAACAGAAGGAGTTTTATCAGAGGATATTGAGGAATATGGGGAGGATATAGGCTTTGCGCCTATTCCTCCTAACTTCTGTATTGCGTCTCAAAAAGTTCTTTCAGTTCGCGGAAGCTTTCTTTAAATTTCGGAGAGATGGCAGAAGGGTTCCGGCGGATAATGTTAAGCGCGGTTTTAACTTTGCGCTCTTTCAGGTGCTCATGCAATGCTTTTTTGTAGGCCTGCCGCAGCGTCTCTCTTTTTTGAGACAATATCTCCCGATTCTCCCGGAGTTCTGACTCGATTTCATGTATATGTTCGTGGATCCTTTCAGAACTTTGGGCGATATTTTCAGATACATTTTCCAACTTGTCCTCCAGGGAAGACAGCACGGCGCTGTGTTCTGCAAGTTCCTGCAGAAGTTCCCGGAAATCCAGGGCTGACTGTACGGACTTTGTAGTGTCTGCGGCAAATACGGCCACAAGGATCGTGCTTGTGAGGTTTGCGGTGCTTTCCGGTATCCTGAGCACGGCATTTTCGAACGGAAGGTGCAGTACTTTTACCATAAGCACTGAGAACACGCCCCAGCCAAGGGAGCAAAACAGGCAGATATGCCCGTTAAGGTTAAAGTGATTGCTGCTGTAATCCCAATATCTGACATGGAATATCCGCTCCATCGCCGCCCCGGTAAAGTATTCTAAGACGGTTGCGCCTGCCATCCCGAACAGGAAGATGAGCGGGATGCTCTCCCGCACCGGAAGGGAGATCCAGAGGACTGTGATCGCCCCGAATCCGTAGATGGGGATCAGGGGGCCGTATAAAAACCCGCGGTTAATCCACTGCCGCTTTATGGCAGAGACGTACAGACATTCCCAGATCCATCCGAGAAAACAGTATAAAAAGAAAAATAAGAGCCATTGTGCCTGTGAGTAATACATGCTGAAACCGTTCCTTCCTGTTGAAAAACACTATAAGTCTATATTTTTTTTATATTCCTTTAATATCTTTTCTTTCCACAGATTGTACACATCTTCATCTATTAGCTGTTTCTCATGCAAATCTTTCATTTTTTCCCATTCTTCAATGAAATCCCCCATTTCAGAATCGCCAAAGATCAAGGCGCTTTTAGACTTCCCGGTAATTGAAAATTTGGCTTTTGGCATTATCTGCAAATAGGAATCCTCGATTAGAAACAATAACTGTATGACGTCTGAAAAGTTCTTAGGCTTTTCATCGATTGCCATTTTTTCAGAAAGTCCGCAGAGCCAGTCTATTGAGATATGAAAGCTTTGGGAAATCCTTTTAGCAACAGCAATGGAAGGATTTTTCTGGTTATTCTCATAGGCGGACAATGCAGCGGCGGTTACACCGATCTTGTCCGCAAATTCTTTTTGGGTGATGTTTAAGCTGGTCCTTAGCTGCTTTAATCTGCTGGAAAATATTTGCAATTCAACGTTGTGCATATGATGCTCCCTTCAAGATTTGACTATATCATATCACTTCTCTGGTCATGAATCAATTAATATTAAGTAATATACTAAAAGATATAACATATAGATAATGGTTGTTGACAATGACAATAATATAGTTGATTTATAAACTAAATTGAAAGGAGAAAACAGGATGAAGGAAAAAACAAGACTGATGGAGCTGTTTGCAAAAGCGGCAAAGGAGGCGGATGCATTTCGGGAGGCAAGACGAGATACGATGGCATCTGTAAAGCTGACAGACGAAGGAAAACGGGAGAGTATCGCAGAGGATCGGGAGACATTTATAAGCGCGGCAGAGAAGTACCGGGAGGATATGCTTAAAATAGTCAATGACCGTGAGGCTGATTTTACAGCCTTTTACATGCGGGGGGCGAAATCGCGGATGTCTTCTGACGATTATCAGGCAGCGCTGAGCGCCAATCTTGCCGCGCTCCGAATGGGGCATATAGGAAAGATTGAGCTTATGGCGATGCTTGAGATGTATGGAGAGGACAACAAAGATGACCTGGCGGTAAGCAGGATATATGAGGTCATGCGGGAAACCCGCAGCCCGTATTTTGACTTGATAGAGGACCGTATTACAGTTCAGAAACAGTTAAATGCCTTTGCAGGCATCCGTAACATCATCAATTCAAAGATTAATATCGGGCTTGTGGATTTGCCGGGCTAGAATGCGGTTACAGGGAACAAAGAATACTTTTATTATGGCAGCGGATACCATGCGATTGTTAATGAGCTAAACGAGGACTTGAGCCTTAACAGGCCAGATGCAACGCTGGGGAGGGCGGCAAATGCAAACGAGCGGAACAGAATGCACTATGGAGAAGGGTTTCAGAATAAGGGGCGTGACGACGGCGGCTCGGGAGATGAAACGGTGAAAGAGCATGATACAGTGATGATCCATAAAGGAACTTCCCCGGTACCGGTCAATCAGCTGACGGGCGGAAAAACTCCGAGGGAAACGGCGTAGCTATGAGCGGTTTTAAGATGCTTAGCGAGAAAGGCGGTAAACGTTATGACGAATGAGCAGCTGGCTGCACGGATTAAAGCCGGGGAGGATGAGGCCGGAAATATGCTTAAGCTCTGGCAGCAGACCGAGGGTTTCATCGCAAAGCTGGCTATGAAGTACCAGGGACGTGCGGAATTTGAGGATTTAAAGCAGGAGGGTTACATAGGGCTATGCGAGGCTGTAAGGCAGTACGCGCCTGACAGGGGCGTTCCGTTTCTTAACTATGCTGCCTTTTGGATCAGGCAGGCCATGAGGCGGTATGCAGACAATTGCTGCGGCGCTATACGGATTCCGGCGCATGTCAGGGAATGGGCGGGAAAATACAGCCGTGCAGTGAGAGAATACGAAAAAAAATATGGGCAGAGCCCGTCTGAGGAAACTCTATGCGCTCTCTTAGGCGTCGGACGAGAAAAACTGAAGGCGATACAGGAAGGCGCGAGGCTGGAGAGGGTTTCGAGCCTGAGTGAGCAAATGGGCGGGGAAGATGAGGAATTTACGCTGTATGACACAATTGCGTCAGACGAAGATATGGAAGAAAATTCTATAAGGGAGCTGGATAACGAGGATATGAAACGCGAGCTGTGGATAGCGGTTGAGTGTTTGCCGGATAATCTCCCGGAGGCAGTTAAGCTGCGGTACAGAGAAGGCATGACGATGAGAGAAGTCGGTCAAATCCTGGGGGTGGGGGCTGAGAGGGCAAGGCAGATAGAGAGCAGAGCAATCAGGAAACTGGGAAAACAGAGCCGGAATAAGAAGTTTCGGGTGTATTATGAACAGTATCTGGCGGCGGGCCCCGTGCATCATATCGGAGTGCAAAGTTTTCAGAGAACGCACACAAGTGAAGTTGAGTGGGAAGTATTAAAAAGATTGGAGCAGTGAGAATAGCATCGTTTCAGCATCCATAAGACAGCGAAATCCCCGCAGCCTTTCGGTATGCGGGGATTTCGTCGTTGTTATAGTTATCTAAAAGGAATGAGAGTAAAGTGCTGTACGATATTTCGTATACACTTTTATGAGGGGGAGATAGTGATAAGTTGCTTATCAACTATCTGACATTCATTATAAAGAGTAAATGTGTCCAAAGTATGTTAATTTTCTAAAAGAAAACGGTATTTTATTAAGGATAGCTTAAGAAAAAGTAATTGAAATCCAAAGATTCTCCGTGTAAGATGGAGATAGGAGATGAGGCGGCGAAACGGCTGCGCCTGGAGGCAGTATGAAGAGAATCGGTTTTATCGTAAACCCGGTGGCGGGAATCGGCGGAAGGGTCGGGCTTAAGGGGTCTGACGGGGCGGAGACGCTGAAAAGGGCATTAGAGCTTGGGGGTGTTCTTGAGAGCGGGGAGAAAGCGCTTATAGCTATGCGGGTTTTAAGGGCAGGGGAGGAGTTGGCGGAGATCTATACCTGTCCGGGAGATATGGGGGAGAGTGTCTGCAGGGCGGCAGGGCTTAACTGCAAAGTGATAGATGGCATAGAAACATATGACAAAGGAGCAGGAACAGCTACATCGCCGGAAGATACTGCTCGTGCGGCGAAAATGTTCTGCGGGCTTGGAGTTGATCTGATTCTCTTTGCGGGGGGCGACGGCACAGCGCGCGATATTCTGGATGCAGTGGGAGAATCGGCAGCGGTGCTTGGGATTCCCGCGGGGTGCAAGATCCACTCGGGAGTGTTCGCGCTGAACCCGAGGAGGGCGGGCGAGCTGGCGTTGAGATATATGCAGGGGAAGGTTCGCAGGACGAAAGAGGCGGAAGTGATGGATATTGACGAGGAGCAGTTCCGCCGGGGAAGGGTGCAGTCAAGGCTTTACGGGTATCTGAAGATTCCTGATG
>OFGG01001517.1_pt1 | contig 14937 bp, 21 predicted proteins | sample 1521701 | NCBI WGS metagenome assembly OFGG01 (sample SAMEA3504081, study PRJEB24116) | mouse gut metagenome | biome: mouse gut; feature: mouse-associated habitat; material: faeces | place: Denmark | collected 2011
CGACCAGCGCTCCGCCGTCGAACTCAGACACAACCACCGTGTCCACTCCCTTAATTTCGTTGTGGCCAGCCAGATTGTAGGCCACGCTATTCAGAGCGACACCGATGGCCTCGCTCTCCGTTGTGGGGGTAAAATCCCCACTTTCACCAATCTTGATATAGACCACTGTGTCAACGGCCCCCAGGTTCGCCCCAGTGTTGATGTTCGTAATCCGGTACATTGTCTGTCCTCCTCTACTTATGCTTTTGCTCCAACCAACTCGGCGATATGCCGGAGCACACCAATGTCTGCGTTGAAGAACGCATGGTTCCAGAGCCAGTATTCGTCGTCATCGGCACGCTTACTTCATGGAGCTTTTGGCGGACATGGAGGAGCATACCAGTCTCGACTCCCGGCAGTTAGACCTGCTCATCAAGATTGACTTCTTCAAGGAGTTCGGAAATCAGCGTGAGCTGTTCCGAATCGTGGAGATGTTTAATATGTTCAAGAAGGGTCAGGCCAAGCAGATTAAGAAGACGCTGGTTGACGGCACCCCGCTGGAGCCCATTGTGAAAAAGTATGCGGTGGGTGTGACCCGTTCCGGCGGCGAGGCAAAGAGCTACACACTCCTTGATGTTATGTCTATCCTCAGAGGGGCGGAGGATGCGGTCAAGAGCCTCCATATGGAAGACCTGAATGACATCACGAAGGTTCGCAACTTCTATGATGTCATGGGGTATATCGGATACACCTCTGATAAGCCGGAAGACAGGAAGAAGCTGTATGTTACCGGCATCAAGCCCCTACATAGAAAGCGTGACGACAAGCTGTTTGGATACAGCCTGTTCACAAAGTCCATCGGAAGCGGGAAAGAGAGCCGGTTTACTGTGTTTTGCAAGGTTTTTGATAAAGAGCCTGTTCAAAAGGGCGACATCATCTACTGCAAAGCCTGGGAACGGGACGGAGCCTACTTCAGAATGCTGGACTATGAGAAAGTTTATTAAGGAGCGAGACTATGCAGAAACTTAGCACAATCCAAAAGCGAGAGAACTTGAACGCTGTCTATAAAGATGGTGCTCCCGGCCCTGGTGGGGCTTATCATGACTATGCAGTGTTCCGAAGCGGCCCACTGGATGGCGAGTCAGAGCCGTTGGCGCTGGTGCTGTTCCAGAAGGGGAGCCGCAAAGAATCTGGCTCTCGTCCGGGTGTTCTGGATGCCGACCTGCTGGAAATTGTTCGAGACCGTCTGCGCAATTTCCAGGCGGGGGAGTTCTCTTGCCGGGAAAACGCCTGCGCACTTACCCATATCGAAGAGGCTCTAATGTGGCTGAATCGGCGGGTAGATGACAGGATTGAACGCAACGTGCTTGGCACAACAATAAAGTAAGGAGGCACCCAATGAAGTGTATCGTTTGTGACCGCTGTAAGACCATCATCGAGAACCCACGGCGCTGCCGGGTCATCACCTGTGCCCGGCCTCTGAAGCCACGCACAGTGTGCGACAAGGGCGGTAAGGTTCCCTACCGTGGGAACGACCCTCAGCAGAACGACCTCCTCTGGGAGAAGGAAATCTGCGACAAGTGCCTGGACGAGCTGGAGGCTTTCTTCGAGGTCGGCGGAGATGTCGAACCCCATCCACCCGAGCCTGTGGAGCCAGACCCCGATGTTCCCACCGACCCCGAGAATCCTGATGAGGGCGGCGGTGAGAATCCCGACCCTGGTGACGGCGGTGGCGAGAATCCTGATGCCGGGGAGGGCGAACCCCAGCCCTAAGCACATATAAAACCATGATTTGATTTTCGGGAGGAGGTATGTAACTTGCAGGATGGCAAGATATGTAACCGATGCGGCAGGGAGCTTGACTTCTGGGATGTCCAAGAGGACTTCACAATACATAGACACATCGGTTATGGCAGCGTCCACGATGGCGATATCGTCAATCTTCATCTCTGTTGCGACTGTTTCGACAAGATTGTGGATGAGTGCAAGGTTTCCCCTGTTGAGGAGGTGGGCGTATGACAGCAGCAGAATATGGTTCAATGGAGAACCAGGCAATGGCCGCATTGCAGCAGCTTAGAGAGAAAGGCGTCAGCAGGGATGATATTGGAATCCTGATGAGCCGTGAGGTATACGACATGGCAAAAGCCGGGGGTAACTCGGCATATGCGGTCAGTGTCGAAAATTTCCGGGCAATCTATTGGGGATACGACATCTACGTCATTGCCGAAGATTCTCCGCCGATATTCAGTCCAGTCATTACAAGGTTCTCAGACAACTTCGGCGTACTCCAATTCGATGCGGGGACGTTCCTTATCTCAGAGTCAGACGATGGGACGCTTCGCGTTTATACGAAACCAACACAGGAACACGCATTTTTCTGCGAAACTGAGTTCACCGTATGCCAAGCACATCAAATGGAGAGAGTTACCTTCGCAGACCGGATTCGTGCCGGACAGGAGCGGGAACGGGGGCAGAGGATGTATATGCCTTTGCACGAATGGTCTGACTGGATGCCGTATACCGCACTTCAGCCTGATTTTCTCGCCAGTCAGCCAACCTGGAGCGAACTTGAGTGGCAGCTTGACGAGATAGTAGCTACTATGCAACGTGGAACTGGGAGCGCAACTCCTAAAAAGAAGAAGGCCCCTCCCAAAAAGGATTGGGACGAGCGGCTCACCCCGGAAGACACCAAGGAACTTGATGAGTTCCTGAACAGCCTTACAAGAAAGGGTACGCTGGAATCAGCAACGTAAGAATCAACCAACAAACCATGGAGAGCCCGGAGCTGCAACAGCTTCTGGGCTCTTTCTCATGGACAGTAGAGAGGTAGAACAATGCAAAAAGTTTTCACTATCTTCCTGCTGGCAGCTATGATGTGCGTTTCGGTCTGCGGGTGCAGTAACGCACCTGCCAGCCCTGAGCCCACACCCACTGTCTTTAAGGTAGAGATTGAAGATGCGGAGCCTGTTGTGACAACACTGTTGTACACCGGCGATGCGGATGCGTTGGAGACCGTTATGCCAACGGAGAGCACCACGGAGGTCATGTATTACACCGAGGACGAGGTCGTCATGGTTGCAAAGGTATTACAGCGGGAATGCGGCGGCTTGCCAAGCGTCACAGAGCAAGCCTGTGTTGCCTGGACAATCTGTAACCGTGTAGACAGCGATAAGTTCAGCGGAGACACCATCACAGAAATCGTGACGGCACGCTATCAGTTCGCTTATTACTACGATACGCCAGTGGCCGACGAGCTGTATGACCTTGCGTTAGATGTTTTGACTCGATGGAATGCAGAACGAAATGGTGAAGTGTTGGTCGGCAGGGTACTACCGAAAGACTACACCTATTTTACAGGGGACGGAGTACATAACTACTTCCGCAACAAATATAAAGGCAGCTACTCCATATGGGATTACAGCCTTCCGTCCCCATATGAAAGTTGAGGGAACGTATGGGAAAAGTAATTATCCAGAGCGAATACACCACCCAAAATCCTATCACGATGATTGGCAAAGAGGCCGGGATATGCTGGGGAGCCGACATTACGGATGACAACAAGAACTACAAGCGTGGGTTGGAGTGCCTTGAGAACGAGCATGGACGGACATTCGAGTTCCCAGACATCTACACCGTTCTGGATGGGTACTCCGCCAGAGTGATTCGTGAGTGGTATACGCATATCGGCGGAGCGCCTACCCGGCTCCAGGCCAGCACAAGGTACATCGACTACGAGCACGGGTTCGGATATGTCACACCGCCAAGTATTGCGGGCAACAGTGAGGCATCTGAGGTTTATGACGACCTCATGCACTACATCTCCACATCCCTCCAGAGGCTGGACGAGCTCAAGATTCCAAGAGAGGACTCCGCACTTGGCTTGCCGCTGGGTATGGAAACGAAAATGGTGGATAAGCGCAACCTACGCAACCTGATTGATATGTCCCACCAGCGTATGTGTACGAGGGCGTACCACGAATATCGCGGGCTGTTCGCTGACTACCGTGCGGCACTTAGCGAGTATTCCAACGAGTGGAAATACATAGTTGACAACTACCTCATACCTAAATGCAGCTATATGGGCTTCTGCAAGGAGCGGTACACCTGCGGTATGATGCCTCGCAGAGAGGTGGTTGCACATGGGTGAGTTGGCGCAATACCTGTTCGCCGTGGTTTTGCTCCTGATGCTTCTCGTCTTCATGAGCGGCGGGCCTCCGAAGGCACAGCCTGAGTATGTTCGCATCAATATTTGAGGGTCGCTTATGAAAAGCAGGATTTTGAATCCAAAGCGGATGAAACAGCTCATCGACTTCAAGGGGCTTGAGCTGGATGGTGGGATATACCCAACCGATATCGACGGGATAATCGAGTACCGTGATTCTGAGTACATAATCCTGGAGGTCAAACACAGTAAAGCCAAAGTCCCATGGGGGCAACGGCTCTGCCTCCAGCGAATGGTGGATGACTTCACCAAAACAGGTAAAAAGGCGGTCGCTATTGTGTGCGAACACGAGGTGGACAACCCTGACAAACCCATCGTAGCGGCTTTCTGCAATGTCAGAGAGCTTTACTACGGCGGGGAGATGAAATGGCGGCCACCTGACGAGCCCATGACTGTCCGGCAGGCGGTTCTCAGTTTTCGCAGGTACTCCAAGAAACAAAAGGGAGGTAAGAAGTGGAAGTAATTCTGATTTCCGGTAAAGCAAGACACGGCAAAGACACCACGGCGGGGTTCCTCAAAAATGCTCTGGAGGCAGACGGCAGTTCTGTCCTGGTCGCCCACTATGGAGACTTGGTGAAATACGTCTGCAAGACATTCTTCGGTTGGGACGGAGAGAAAGATGAGAGGGGGCGGACGCTTCTGCAGAAGGTCGGCACGGACGCCATCCGGGCAAAGCGGCCCGACTACTGGGTGTCCTTCATCTCTGACATCATGAGCTTCTTCCCAGGAGAATGGGACTATGTTTTAGTTCCCGACTGCCGCTTTCCCAATGAGGTGGACTACATCAAAAACGCCGGGTTCGATGCGGTGCATCTCCGTGTTGTTCGTGAGGGGTTCGTATGATAGTTGCGATGATATTGGGGGATAACTCTACGATAAATCTCCACTTCTGCCCAAAGGGTTTCTGGTTGTTCTCAACCTCAATATCGCGATTAATCAAGGCTATGATATCGGCTTGGATTTGTGGTGGATCAGGAACAGTGTTGTATGAGAGTTGCTGCTGAATCTGTTGTGAATATTTAACGGTAATTTCTTTTATGGTTTCAGATCTTGTTTTAGCCATAGACTCTACACCCCTTTCAGCGAAGGTATTTGGGGGATGCCGGCATCTGGGGGCGACATTCCGCTAGTGCGTCCCCAAATATTCCGTCATCCATCAGTGTTGCTCCACGCTCAGGCCGTACTCTGCCCAGAACTCTTCTGGCGTCGGCACCCAGGCCATAGGCAACAGGCGGCGGATCATAATAACCATCTCTTCATAAGTGATCCACTGCTGGCGCACGATCTTACCCTTAGCCACCCAGGTCCTGAGCGTCTCATAGGTATACGGTTTTGTGACAGCAAGGCCGTCCTGCTCCGCAGCGCACCCATAAGAGGCAATCCGCGGCTTACCATCTGATCCCCACTCAACCCCGAAAATCAAACCCGGACCTACATACCGGCGGGCTGTACCGTCTGTTACTGCTATCAGCCCACCACCGACTTTGCGCCAGGCCGGTGTACCCGGCTTAAATACGTGCTCCTGGAACGGCGGGTGGCGGTTCGCCGCGCAGTAACCGCGGGGACTGCTGATCGGCGCTGCCAACTTTGGCACATTGCTCATCATCGTTTCCTCCTTCCCCAAAATGGGCAAAATAAATCGGCAACAAACAGCACAAGGACAGCGCGCCCATAAAGAACGCGTATCCTATGTTGTTCATTACCGTCCTAACGGATTTTAAGGACACACCACCTCAAGATGTATCGCTTAGTCCGCCGCCATCCGCCCCATTCTTGGGGTTCCGGCCTTATCCAATTTCATGCGGGGAATGCCTATCCATGCGGATATGTACCCATCCAGCATCAGTAAGGGCGTCCAATTTGTGTCCCTTGCCAAGCTGCTCCGTATGTTCACATTATAGCGCATTTTCAGTGTTATTGCAAGCTTTATTTTGCCAATAGGTTAGATGCCATTGGCAAAATGACTACATAGCGCAGCAACGTCCAGTACGTGATTTATCCATATCCGCACATATAATTTTTTGATATCGTCTCTGAAATTTTGTATAATTTCACAATTTGCCGCCTCTCCGGGAGGCCCGTTCCGACATTGGGAATTCCCCGAAAATCCCATTTTCAAAATTCCTTTGGGATTGCAGGAAGAACGTCCAGCACGTCACTTTCCCGAAAATCCCATTTTCCCATATTTTTATGAGCCTATAATGTATTGCTCCGGTAAGCGTTTAGACATTCTATCTTCAAAATAAAAAAATTGAGAGCTTTTATTATCAACGGGATTTTGGGATTTTGGGAAAACAGCGTACTAGACGCTCTAGCCCTTATCCCAGTCCTGTTATTGTTTTGGGATTTTGGGAAAACCACGCTGACTCATGCCTACACTTCGCACTGTGCTTCAGGCGGATCTACGCCCCGTCCGCGTCTCTCCAGGTATGCGAGGCAAATAGGACCCGCGCAAAACACCCCAGCCCGGGTACAGCCTTGACTTTGATACCGAATGTGAAAAACATCTATATCCTGATGGTTAGTGGCAGAAATCTCTCTGTCAATCCTTACAGGACGTGTGTGGGGGGAGGGCGGGATTACACGTGATAGCGGAACGCTCCACAATTTCCAATCAATACAAGGAGGAACAGAATATGCTCAACCACATCGTCACCATGGGCCGCCTCGTCCGCGACCCCGAACTCCGCCACACCCAGTCCGGCCTCCCCGTCACAACATTCTCGATCGCCTGTGAGCGCGACTTTAAGGACGCCGACGGCGAAAAGCCCGTCGACTTCATCGACATCGTGGCCTGGCGCAGCACAGCCGAGTTCGTCACCAGGTACTTCACCAAGGGCCGCATGGCCGTGATCGACGGACGTCTCCAGCTCCGCGACTGGACGGACCGCGACGGCAATAAGCGCCGCAGCGCCGAGATAGTGGCAAACAGCGTCAACTTCGGGGATTCCAAGCCCCAGAACCAGACGGCTCCTGCTCCCAGCTACGCCCCCTCCGGCGCCCCGGCTGGCGGGGGCAGCAGCTATGCGGTTCTGGAGGACGACGGCGATCTGCCGTTCTGATTGTATCCCATCGTTATCTTTGCTATAATACCATCAAGGAGGTGGCACTATGGCACATACACGGACAAGTCGTTACATCAGCCTGATCCTGCGCCACAAGCCGGAAACTATCGGCATCACATTGGATGAACACGGATGGGCCAGCGTAGACGAGCTGATCGCTGGCGTCAGCCGGACGCATCCCCTGACCATGGAATCACTGGAGGAAATCGTCCGCACCGATGAAAAGCAGCGCTATTCCTTCAATGGGGACAAAACTTTGATCCGTGCGAACCAGGGACACTCCATTCCCGTGGACGTGGAACTGCCGGAACTGGAACCGCCGGCGATCCTGTACCATGGAACGGGTAAAAAATACGGCCCGTCCATAGACCGCCAGGGACTGCTCCCTAAGTCGCGCCTGTATGTCCATCTTTCCGCCGATAAGGATACGGCGGTGAAAGTCGGCAGACGCCACGGTGCGCCCGTCGTTTATACGGTCCAGGCAGGAAAGATGTCTGCGGACGGGTATCTGTTCTATCGTTCGGTGAACGGCGTATGGCTAACCAAGGAAGTACCAACAGAATATCTCGCTAAACAGTAGGCGGCAAAGAATACGCAGCCGGTAGAGCTTCGACCAGAAGTTCTACCGGCTGTTGCGCTCTTCATGCACATCTCGCGCGCTGCTCAGGTGGGAGGGATTACGACACCCCTCCCGCCTTTTTCGCGCCCAAAATCCAAGAAAAGGAGGTTTTGACCATGTGCTTCACCCATTTCACCGTCATCCAGAACGGTTGGACCATCGGTGGCTTCACCGCCAAAGAGATGGCTGTCAGCACAGCCAAACAGCATGCCGTGGATACCGGGAAGCCCGTCACCGTCGTGGCGCATGTCGCCGGCGGCGGCTCCCGGGAAGCCATCTTCAACTCGGACGGCACCAACGATAAGATTTGGAACATCGACAAGGGCCGGCCGCTGGTCCCGTCCTTCGGGCAGGTCTACGTCAATCGCGGCGGTGGGGAATACCGCTGCATCGACCGGAGGCCGATGACCGGCACTACATATTACAATCAGGCCGGAGGCTCCAGCGACACGATTGCCCGTTTCCGAAACGTCAGGAGCGGCTGGACCTTCACCGCCAAGGGCATCATCCAGTACATCGACGGGACCATCGAATGGGACCATAGCAGCGATGGTCACTTTGCGAACAAGGATGAGGACGAATGAGCAGAAATCCGAAAGACGCGCAGCGGTCAGAAAAAGGGAGGTACGACATGAAATTCGTGAAACAAGAAAAGCCCCCGCAGCAGCTCGGGCTATCAACGGAAGGCTTACGCCGTCTCCGGGACGCCGCCGATCCCGGCAACCCCCACAGCTACGAGTGGTATGTGATTGAAAACATCAATACGCCGGAGGAGCGCATGGAGCGCACGACCTCGCTGGAAGAAGCCATCCGGACGTACACTGCCCTCAATACTGAGGACAAGCGGCTGGGCGTCACCAAGGACGACATCGCCGCCGTGGATATTATCATCCGGCATGGCGGCCGGGAGTGGATCTCGGAGGACCGTCTGAAGCTGGACAGCTTCCGGTCCGACCCGACGGTTGCCGCCGCCGTTACGGAGATCCAAAGCGTCCTGGCTGGCTGCACACCCACGCAGGGCATGGCAGCCAATCGGAAGGAGGATGATTAACCATGACAAATCGAATCCTGCTCCACGCTCACGCCAACGAGAATACCATCCAGTTCCGCACCATCAGCGCCCGGATGAAATCCCCGCAACGGTTCTATATCACCTACGACGAGCTTGACCGCCTCCGGCGCGACGGCAGCATCATCACCAACGACATCCATTCTGTGCGCTTCGTTTCTTGACAATCTGCGTAGAAATACGCAATAAAACAAGACAGATTTCGCAAGGAATCTGAACTCTATGCTTGATTGGGCAGGGGAAGTGCCTGCTAACCCCGGTGTGACGGGTAATCAAAACTCTAATACTCCGACGTGCGCCTATAGTGTCATATGGGACGTACGGAGCTCGGTGAAGAGCGGATACGTGGTCTGAGACGGCCATGCCCGCAGGAGGCTATAAATTGGTCATGTCCAGTATGTTTTGTTGCAACCGACATATGTCCTGAGTGTACGGCTCGTAAATGTCAGGATGGTAATACAGCCATCCGCCCCCATGCGGGGTACTGCCGCCGTTGAAATTTGCAATGGTGGAAAACGGCAGAAAACCGAAAAGGTCGAATGTCTTTGGCAGAAGCTCACACCAGCCAAAGATGGCAGTCGGGCTAAAGGGACGGGCTAAAACCGATATGAAAAGCTAAAGCATAGGGAACGAAGGAACCATGGACGGCACTTCATTCTGTTGAAGTAAGTAAAGTGGCACCTTTGCCGCGCAGGCAGGAAATGGCCTGCTAATCCATGGGGCAGCAGCCCGTAGTAGCGATGATGTCCGCAATAATAAGGCGGACGGAGCGAAGGGGCATAGTCAGTGTAGATTGTATGTGAACAGAAAGTCGAGGAAGCCGTAGGCATACCTGACTAAAACCAGAAACACCAATTCCGAAGGGAGGCGGTGCGTATGGCACAACAATTCGACTACCCGAAAACCGAAACGGAATTACGCAAGCTCCAAGATAAACTGTATCAGCACAGCAAAAAGGTCTATGACGAGGGCGGAAGGCCAGCGCTCAAGGGACTTCTGGAAATTATGTCAGCAGAAGCAACCATCATCACAGCAATTCACAACATCAAAAGTAACCACGGCAGTGAAACCCCCGGTGTGGACTCCAAAACCATGCGCGATTACCTGCAACACTCCCATTCGTGGGTCATTCGAGATATTCAAAGCGCGTTCAAGCACTTTGAGCCGCAGAAAATACGCCGGGTGTATATCGACAAACCAGGAAAAGCTGAGAAGCGTCCGTTGGGGATTCCAACCATACGGGACAGAATCGTACAAGAATGTATACGAATTGTGCTGGAACCCATATTTGAAGCACAGTTCTTTGCTCATTCCTACGGCTTCCGGCCAATGCGGGATGCGCCTATGGCATTGGAGCGGGCCAAACTGCTTGTCCACCACACGGGCTACTACTGGATTGTCGAGGGAGATATCAGCAAGTGCTTTGACCGCATTGACCACACCATTCTGCTGAAACGCCTATATCATGTGGGTGTGAGGGACAGGCGGGTTCTGCAAATTGTCAAGGCCATGCTGAAAGCCGGGGTTATGGATGAATGCGAGATAAACGAGGACGGGACACCACAGGGCGGGCTTATCAGCCCACTTCTGGCAAACGTATATCTGGATATGATGGACGAATGGATTTCCAAACAGTGGGAAAATAAGAAAACCCGATTCCCATATGGCCGCCAGAATACCAAGTACAATGCGCTCAGTAAGAGAACGACCCTGACCCCCGGTTATCTTGTCCGTTATGCGGACGACTTCGTAATCATCACAGACACCCGCAACCACGCAGAGGAATGGAAAACCCGATTGCAAACCTTTCTCCACAGCAAAATGAAGCTGACACTATCCCAAGAGAAAACGCTGATAACAGATATCCGAAAGAAGTACATCAAGTTCTTAGGCTATGAGTTCAAAATGACTCAGAGCAAATCCCGAAGGGGTTATATTTCCAGAACGATTCCAGATAGGGACAGATTAAAGCAGAAAGTTGACCAAATCGCGGAAGAAATCAAGAATATCCCGGAATGTTACAGCCGGGAGCAGTTGATTGGCGAGATAAACCGTATCAACAGCAAAGTACGAGGGATTATTCAATACAACCAGTGCTGTACATGGGTGAGCGTTGCCATGAGTAAGCATAGCAGACGGTTACAACTCGTGGCAAAACGTCGCTTAAAGCAGTATAAAGGGAAATGGATTCCGGCGAGCCAAACTCAAAATCTTCCCCATATCCATCAGCAGTATAAGCAAAAGATTCCCTCTGTGAAATACCGCGATATTTATGTTGGCTTTACTGCCCTCACCTTTTGCAGGTGGGAACAGACGCAATACAAAAACCAAGCTGAAACACCTTACACCGAGGACGGGAGACAATCATATTTTCAGCGAACGAAAAAGAAGCGCATCAATGCGCGTCTTGATGAAATGTATCCCGACAAAACGGCGAGGGCGGTCAGCTACGGACAGTGGGGAAAACTCAACAACTTTGAGTTTATCATGAATCGGGCCTATGCTCTCAATCGAGACAAACTCAAGTGCAGGGTCTGCGGCGGCTGGCTTATTTCCAGCACACCATGGATGCACCGCATTAACCCAAATCTTCCACTGGACAAGGTAAACCGTGTCAACAATCTAGTTTCGGTTCACAAGAAATGTTTCATAGCGATAAATAACCCTGACCAAGATATTAGTGAATTTGATGGTAAAATGCAGAAGAAAATTATCGGTTATAGGGAAAAACTGGTTCCTTCACATACACGCAACAACCAATCTGCATTGATGGAGCGCCGTGTGCGATGAAAGTTGCACGCACGGTGCGAAGCGGGGGAAAATCCGCTCTGACTGCTGTTTTCTCACAAAAGCAGTAAAAGCGGCGGATTACCTATCGCTATTGCGGCAGCTGGTATAACCTGAACCGGGGGATCATCGAGGAGGCTATTCCAGAGGCGTGGGTCTTGCGGCTGGAGACATCAAGCATCTGAAATTGCCATTGACAAAGTTGTGGGAGGAACAATTATGCGAGACACGATAAAACCGCAAGATTATTTTCTGGCAAGAATACAGGCAGATACTGCACGCATAAAGAGATTTGAGGAAACCCTCAAAAACACAGAGCCGGCTAATGAGCGAGGCATTCGGCTCGGGAAATCTCAGCTATCAAAATGGTACTTGGATTGTGCGAAAACCTCATATTCTATGGGTGCTGAGCTGGGCGAAGTGTATTCGTATTACATTCAGTCCATAAATTATTACAAGGACACCTGTACGCCGGCAGACAGCTTGTATGGTGTAATTGATTATTTGTCGATTGGCGTGTTGTTCCATAGATCAAAACAGGAATTTCTCTCTGCTTTAGAAATAATGGCAGAAAAGTTCAATTCCCAGGATGGACTGATTTGCTGCTTGATCCAATATTTACAGGACAAGCCTTTGGAAATACGGCAATCTAAACTCAGCTACTTCAACGATCTGGCGGAGAGTGATGACAAGAGGGCGGTACTGTCCTCGGAGTTATCTCATTGGTATCAGCATCACAAAAGCGCATCCTGGTACGATTCTCATAAATCTAAGAACAATACATATCGCGGGTACTGGTGCTTTGAAATCGCCGCACTATCAAAAATATTCGGAATTGATGACAAAGACTTTGCGCTTAATCCATACTACCCGTATGATCTGGCACACAAGTAAAGTAACAGGAGACGAGGATATGCTTATCGCTAAGTTTGGCACTGATGGCGTTTCTGACGAAATATCAAAAATCGAGAGCCGATACAGCATCACATTCCCGAAACAGTACAAGGATTTTCTGCTGCGCTATAATGGCGGCTACACCCCAAAAACCAAATTCAGAGCAAAAGGGATCTCGTCAGACATCAAAGGGTTTTATGGTTTAGGTGCAGTTGGCCTGTCCATAAGCCAAGAAATGATTTCGGCATGGATACCTCAGAAGTTGTTTCCGATTGCCTGTGACTCTTTTGGGAATACCCTTTTTATTTGTTTCGCCAGCGGCAACTATGAAAGCATCTTTTTTGGCGACCATGAAAAAGGCATGAAACTTTCGCTGATTGCGAATGATTTTCCCTCATTTATTCGTGCATGTAAAAGCGATAAACTACCAGAAGCGGCCCTGCGTTCCATTGAGGAGCGAAAAGCCGCGTTGATTGAGAGAGGGCGGGGCCACATTATTACTCCTGCACTGATTGAGATGTGGCAAGTAGAACTTGATAAGTATGGTAATATGCGGCAGGAAGAAGTGGTGGTATAGTGTTGGCGTTATAACTTCCGCTGGAGGGAAACAAAAAGCAACCCCCCGCTGACAGGCCCTTAATAGGCTTGACAGCGGAAAATCCATTCTTGTAGACTGTCCTGGAGGTGTGAGGCTTGCGGCTGGAGGTATTAAACATCTAAAATTGCCTTTAGGACTGTTTAGCAACTTCCGGTTCGCTGTGGTGCCAATTGGAAAACCGAAATGCCTATATTTACATTCAAAATAAAAGTACGGATATCCGTCGGGATATCCGTACTTTTATCTATTTAAGCAGTTTGGGATAGTCTGTCTTCCCGTTTACCACACGATAGATGGTCACCGTATCATCAATGAGCCGGTAAACCGCAACATAGGTCTTTGTCAGCACCAGCTTCCGGTAGTTCAGCGCCGCCAGCTCCGGATCAGGGTGGATCGGCCCCAGCATCGGAAAGTCCTGAAGCCGTCCGATCTGCTCACGGATGGAACGATAGACCTCCCTGGCAGACGCCGGGCCAACCTGTTCGGCGTGGAACCGGACGATCCCCAGGATGTCCGTCTCTGCCGGATGCAGGTACGCCAGTTTATACCTTGCCATTCAGCAGCGCCTCCACCTTGGCGTCCAGAGCCTCCTGGGAGACAGCCGGCGCCCCAGCCAGACGCGCCGCCTCAGCCGCCAGGATGCTTGCCCGGTGCGCCAGCATCTTCTCCCGCTCCTCATACGCCTCAATGCTCATATAAACGCCATCGGCCTCGCCCTTGTTGGTGATGAAGATCGGTTCGCCGGACTCACGGGCCAAAAGTGAGATCTGCAAATATTCGTTGCGCAATGCGGTGGACGGTCTGATCGTCATATCTGCTCCCCCCTGTGATTTTTATACCCTTAGTATATCATCTTCCTGATAGATATGCAAGCCCATAAAGGTGCGATCCGAAACAGCGGGATGAAGCACAGAGAAAAGAGATCTACCGCTCCGTGATGTTCAGCCGCCGCAGGGAGGCTTTCAGCGCAAGAACGGTGTCGGTGATCAGCTTGACCTCCTCATCACTGCAATCCGCCACCAGCTCCCCCAGCCAGCTGTCCCGCACAGGCCGGGCCTGGGCGACCTCCATACACAGCAGCTCGTCCATGGAGCATCCCAGAGCGTTGACAATATCCACCGTGACCTGAAGGCTGGGGATACTGTTGCCGGTCTCAATGTGGCTGATATGCGTGACCCCTACCCCAGCGGCCTCCGCCAGCTTCTCCTGCGTCAGTTTCTTCTCCAGGCGTACCGCACGAATGCGCAGCCCAACCGTTTTATAGTCAATCATACCGCAAGTATCCCCCGAATTTTTAGATACTTGTATTGTAAGTGCAACTTGGCTATGTTATAATAACCCGTAAGTGCAACAGACTTTATAGGCATAGTTACGGAGAAAAATCTGACAAGGATATGGAGAAAAATGAGTACCTGCTTTTTCATTGGTCACCGGGATGCTCCAGACAGCATACTCCCCTCCCTGTCCGCCGCGATAGAGACACGCATCGTGGAGGATGGCGTGGATCAGTTTGTGGTTGGCAATTATGGTAGGTTTGACTTGCTGGCGGCACAGGCCGTCCGGAAGGCGAAGAAGCAGCACCCGGATATCCTGTTGTTCTATCTGCGGCCCTACCATCCAGCGGAGCGGTCCTTTACTCCCGCCGGTTTCGACGGCTCCTTTTATCCGCCAGGGATGGAGACAGTCCCGCGGAAGCTGGCAATC
>OFGG01001519.1_pt1 | contig 14912 bp, 11 predicted proteins | sample 1521701 | NCBI WGS metagenome assembly OFGG01 (sample SAMEA3504081, study PRJEB24116) | mouse gut metagenome | biome: mouse gut; feature: mouse-associated habitat; material: faeces | place: Denmark | collected 2011
TCCCGCTTTCACACTTCCAGCATGTTCTGCATGATACGCTTGACCTCTTCCAGATTTTCCTCACAGAGCACCGGAAGAAAGTCCGCCAGCTTTTCCGGCGGAAAGTCCCACCAGCGAAGCCGGCGGAGCAGGTCAATCAGCTCCTGGGAAAAGCGTTTTTTGATAAACCGGGCGGGATTTCCCCCCACCACGGCGTAAGGCTCCACATCTCTCGTAACCACAGAGCAGGCGGCCACGACAGCTCCGTCCCCGATGGTCACGCCGGGCATCACCACGCACTCCCGGCCAAGCTACACATCGTTTCCCACCACCGTGTCCCCCTTGAAGGGGAGCTGAGAGAGGTGGGGCGGCGTGCGCTCGGCCCAGAGGCCGCCAAAGACGTTGAAGGGGTAGGCGGTCACGCTGGACAGGCGGTGATTGGCGCTGCCCATGATGAATTTCACTCCGCTGGCAATGGAGCAAAATTTTCCGATGACCAGGCGGTCCCCAAACTCGGGCCAGTTGAACAGGACATTGTTCTGCTCAAAGGCCGTGGGGTCCGCAGGGTCGTCGTAATAGGTGTAGTCCCCCACTGTAATATTGGGGGCGGTAATCACGTTTTTCAAAAAGCAGGACGTACCGTATTCGTCGGGAAATACCACGTCCGGGGCATGCAGATAGCGCAGGACTTGTCCCTTTGTTCCCTCCGCCGAGGGCGTGAAGTCAATGAACAACTGGGATATGCCGCCATTATTCATACAGTCGGAAAAATGCAGCCAGCACAGCTGGCCGAGGTCGTCGCAAACGCCCGCGTCTACCGGGATATCGTCATATTCCCGGGTTATCAAATAGTCCCCCCATGTCTGGAAATAGTCCTTTGCATCCACCATCTGCTGAGCGGATAATAAGTAATAAGGATATTCCTCCATATCAGAGCCTAAGAAAAACAGAGAAACTTTCTCTCCGGCATAGTTTCTCCAATATGTTCCGTCTGCTATTTCCAATAGTTCCAACAGGCCGTCCGGTATATCGGGATAGGCTGCCTGCAATTTCTCCAGATCTTCCTTAATTCATCTATTTCCAGTGTCGGAGAAACATGCTCTGGCATAGAAAAATTTTTCATATTCTCGCTCCTGAAATCTCGATTTGTCGACTTGATTATAGCTCATAGTTTCTTTTATATCAATGTGCTTTTGTAGAAACTGCCGAAGTTATGCCCCAGCAACACTTTCCTTAACCGGGACAACGGGCCTCCCCCCCTTGACAACCCACCTAAAACATGATACAGTGTCCTTCGTATAAAAGGCAGCGAAGGGGAAGAGCATCCCCCATCCCGGTGAAGAGAGAGGGCGATTTGGTGCAAGCCCTTCCGGGAACGGGAAGGCTTGGCGCCCCCAAGCCGCGGGGAGGCAATGCCCCGCCGGTCCCCCGCCGTTACCGGGCAGAGCGCCCCCGCAAGGGGGAATTCAGGTGGAACCACGGACTTTTTCAAGTTCGCCCTGAGCCAGCGAAGGCTCGGGGCATTTTATGTTTAAGGAGTGAATCGCAATGGACAACAAGCAGAAATCCATGGAAAAAATCGTCGCCCTCTGCAAGGGCCGGGGCTTCGTCTTCCCCGGCAGCGAAATTTACGGCGGCCTCGCCAACAGCTGGGACTACGGCCCCTTGGGCGTGGAGCTCAAGAACAACGTGAAGCGGGCCTGGTGGAAAAAATTCGTCCAGGAAAACCCCTATAACGTGGGTCTGGACGCCGCCATCCTCATGAACCCCCAGGTCTGGGTGGCCTCCGGCCACGTCTCCACCTTCAACGACCCCCTCATCGACTGCAAGGCCTGCAAAATGCGCCACCGGGCCGACAAGCTGGTGGAGGGCTTCGTCCAGGAAAACGGCCTGGACGTGAACGTGGAGGCCATGAGCCAGGAGGATTTGGTGGCCTTCATCCGGGAAAAGCAGGTCCCCTGCCCCGGCTGCGGCAAGCACGACTTCACCGACATCCGCCGCTTTAACCTCATGTTCAAAACCCACCAGGGCGTCACCGAGGATTCCGCCAACGAGGTCTATCTCCGGCCCGAGACCGCCCAGGGCATTTTTGTCAACTTCCCCGCCATCCAGCGGACCACCAGAAGAAAGCTCCCCTTCGGCGTGTGCCAGGTGGGCAAGAGCTTCCGCAACGAGATTACGCCGGGCAACTTCATCTTCCGCATCCGGGAGTTTGAGCAGATGGAGCTGGAGTTCTTCTGCAAGCCGGACACGGACCTGGAGTGGTTCCAGTACTGGCGGACCTACTGCCACGACTGGCTGATTGGCCTGAACGTAAAGGAGGAAAACCTCCGCCTCCGGGACCACGAGCCCGAGGAGCTGGCCTTCTACTCCAAGGCCACCACGGACTTCGAATACCTCTTCCCCTTCGGCTGGGGCGAGCTGTGGGGCGTGGCGGACCGCACCGACTACGACCTGGGCCAGCACCAGAAGCACTCCGGCCAGGACCTCACGTACTTCGACCAGGAGAAGAACGAGCACTATATCCCCTATGTCATCGAGCCGTCTCTCGGCGCGGACCGGATGACCCTGGCCCTGCTGGTGGAGGCCTATGACGAGGAAGTGGTGGACGAGGCCAAGAACGACGTGCGCACCGTCATGCGCTTCCATCCCGCCATCGCCCCCTTCAAGGCGGCCGTCCTGCCCCTTTCCAAGAAGCTCAGCGCCAAGGCCCAGGAGATTCAGCAGGAGCTCTCCAAGGACTGGATGGTGGACTTCGACGAGACCGGCTCCATCGGCAAGCGCTACCGCCGGGAGGACGAGATCGGCACCCCCTACTGCGTCACCGTGGACTTCGACACCGTGGGCGACGGGGAAAAAGCCGGGGACAACTGCGTCACCGTCCGGGAGCGGGATTCCATGGCCCAGGTCCGCATTCCCATCAGCGAGCTGAAAGCCTACCTCACCGAGAAGCTGGCGTATTAAGCCTCTGTGTTTTCGCCCGGGGACCGGGCTTGGTCCCGGCCCCTCAACCCACCACGAAACCATCAGACCAGCGGGCGGGCGTGAGGGCCCGCCCCTACTTTTACTATGAAACGACATACGCTTTCTAAAAAACAAAAAGGCCCCCTGGGGCCCCTCTGGCTCCGGTGCGTCCTCTTCGCCGCCGCCGGATTCTGCATGGGGCTGGCGGTTGCCGGGGCCATGCAGTGGATTTCCACCGGCACCCTCCCCGGCGTGGCGGAGTGGGCCCTGGACTACCCCGGCCATCTGCTGATGACCGCCCTGCTCTGGGCCGCGCCCGTCTGGGTCCTGGGGTCCCTGACGGGGCGGCTGTGGCTGGCCGCCCTGCCGGCGGGGGCCCTGGGGCTGATTCTGGCCCTGGTGGACTACTTCAAAAACGCCATCAACGGAACGCCTCTGGAGCTGGCGGACTTCGGCCTTGCGAAGCAGGCGGGAAACGTGGCGGGCCTGGCGGGGGATTTGACGCCGCCGGAGGACTTCTATCCGGCGGCGGCGGGTCTTTTGTTCTGCGTCCTCCTTCTGCTGCTCACCCGGCGGCTCACCGCCCTGGAGGGGACGGCCCGGGGACGGTGCTGCCTTTGCTCTTTGACCCTGGCGGGGATTCTCCTCACCGGCACCGGGACCCGGGCCGTGGGGAGCTGGCTGGGGGTGGATTTTTACACCCGCATGGACCCGGCGGAGAACCACAGCCTCCACGGCCTGACCCTCAGCCTCTGGCGGGACGCGTTTCCCCAGCCCAAGACGGCGCCGGAGGGGTATGATGAGGACTTCATGCTGGACGTGCTGGCGCGCATTGACCGGCTCACCGCCCCCCGGCAGGAGCCGGAGGCCAGGCCGAACGTCCTCTTCATCCTCTCCGAGTCCTTTTATGACCTCACCCGCCTCCCGGTTCTCCAATACGAGGGGGACCCCCTGGAGAACTTCCACGCCCTGGAGGCGGAGAGCGTCAGCGGGACCTTCCACAGCCATTACCTGGGCTATGGCACCGGGTATCTGGAGATTCCCATGCTCTATGGGCTGAACGCCCTGGACCTGCCGCCGGGGACGAACATCTGCTTCCAGGACGAGGCGGTTTACGAGCGCTTTGACGCCCTGGCGGAGCAATTCACGAAATCCGGTGATTACACTGCTGAAATGCTCCACGCTTATGATAACACATTGTATAACCGGACGGTGACCTATCCCCTGCTGGGCTTCAACGATTTGTATTTTTCCGACGATATTCAACAAATGGGCATTGAGCGGGCGGACGGGGCCTACGGCGGGTTCTACATGCGGGACGGCTACTTCTTCCAGGGGATGCTGGAACGGATGAAGGCGGTGAACGAGAGCGGGAAGCGGGCTTTCCTCTTTGGCATCACCATGGAGAACCACCAGCCCTTCGAGCCTCAGAAATTCAACTACGAATGCCAGATTCCCCTGGTCGCCCCGGACTTCACCCCCGCCCAGCGGGACATCATCCGGGTGATGCTGGAGGGGATAACCCGGGCGGACCAGGCATTGGGAGAGCTGACGGCGGCCCTGCGGGAGAGTGAGGAGCCCACGATCGTGGTCTTTTTCGGGGACCACCGGCCCAATTTGTTCATGCCCGGCGGGGACACGGTGTATACGCTCCTGGGCCTGTGCCCGGAGAACGACACGCTGAACTGGACCAAGGAGGAAATCAACGACCTGTACTCTACGGACTACCTGATTTGGGCCAACGACCCGGCGCTGCTGGGGGATTTGGCGGGAAGCCGGAGGGACAGCAGCATCACCGCCTTGGGGCCCCAGCTTCTGGAGCTGACGGGGCGGCCCGTCAGCCGGTACTGGGCTCTGCTGGAGAAGGTCGGCGAGGTCTGTTTGACCCAGACGGACCTCTATTTTGTGGACGGAGAGGGAAAGGCCAGCTTCTCCCGGGAGGAGGCGGACCTCTCCCCCGAGGCCCTGGAGCTGCTGGAGCTCCGGAACGCGGTGGTGTACGACGCGGTGTATGGGAAGCGGTACATTACAGAGGAGATGAATTTGCCCCCAGGGGCGTGAGGAAAACAGGAAAAGGGCGGACCTTTGTGTCCGCCCTTCTTCTTCGCCCTCCGCACCTTCAAATACGCTCAAAAAAACATCCCCATAAACCCGTCGGGGCGCTCCTGGGCCTGGTTCCAAATCTCATAGAACAGCCCCGGGGAAATCTCCCGGGCGGAGAGCTCCCCCTCCGGGGTCTGAAGGTCCCGGAGGTTCTCCGGGAAGGGCTGCTGCCGCAGGGCGCCCTCGTTTCCCCGCTCTCCGCCGTAGGAAAAGGTAATCCCGTTCCGGTAGAACTCCACCCGGCGGGTCTCCCGGCGCTCTTCGTCCATTTCGGAATAAATGAGATAGGGCTCGTCCTCCTCCTGGTGGGTCCACTCGGCCAGCAGATAGCGCATTTCGTCACCTCCTGAAAAACGCTTCAATCTCCCCCCGTCCCGTCTGGACGCTGCCCTGGGCAAAGCCGTTCCGGCCTCCGCCCCGGCCATGGAGAGTTTCGTTCAGCTCCTTCACCAGGGGGGCGATGTCCCCCCCGTCTCCCCGGACCAGGGCATAGCTCCACTTCGCCCCCTCCCCGGAGAACACCGCCGCCAGTCCGCCGCAGGACTTCCCCACCGCGTCCGCCAGGCGGCGGAGGCTGTCCGGGCGCATGGGAGACTGGAACAGCACCACGTCCCCCCGCCCCGCCTGTTCGGCGGCCAGGGCGGCGAAGGCCGTCTGCTCTAAGTCCGCCATGCGCTCCTTGGCGGCGGAAAGCTCTTCTTCCAGCCGCTCCACCGCCCCCTGAATCTCCAGGGGCTTTACGCTGAGCCGCCGGCTCACGGCCCGGGCCTGGTCATAGGTTCCGGAGAGATACCGCAAAGCCCGGGCCCCGCAGAGGATTTCCATGCGGACCCCCTCCCGGAACTTCTGGCAGGAGAGGACCTTAACCAGGCCCGCCTGCCCCGCCCGCTCCACATGGGTGCCGCAGCAGGCGCAGCGGTCCGCCTCCGGGAATTCCACAATGCGGACCTGTCCGGTCAGCTCCTTCTTACTCCGGTAGTCCAGAGCCGCCAGCTCCTGAGGGGAGGGGTAGAAAATTTCGGTTTCCCGGTCCGCCCATATGGCCTCGTTCGCCAGCCGCTCCGCCTCCAGGGCCTGTTCCCAGGTGATGTCCGCGTTGTAGTCGATGGTGACGGCCTCCGCCCCCAGGTGGAAGCCCACGTTGTCGCAGTCATACAGACGGCAGAGGATGCCGCTGAGGATGTGCTCCCCGGAGTGCTGCTGCATGTGGTCAAAGCGGCGGGCCCAGTCCAAAACCCCGGTGACCACCGTGCCGGGTTCCGCCGGAGCGGCACAGGTGTGGACCACCGCGCCGTTTTTTTCATGGACGCCGGTGACGGCGATTTCCCCTCCGGCGGTTTTCAAGACGCCGTGGTCGGCGGGCTGTCCGCCCCCCTCAGGGTAGAAGGCCGTCTGGTCCAGGACCACCTTCCAGGCCTCCCCGGCGGCCTCGCAGGAGAGGACTGTGGCGGGGAACTCCCGGAGATAGGGGTCCTGATAGTAAAGCTTTTGGGTTTCCATGTTCGCATTCGCCTTTCTTTATAGCATCGTGTCCACGACAAACTTCCAGACCGGCTCCGCCAGATACAGCCCCAGCAGGAAGGATGCGAGGTTAGCCGCCAGGGCGTAGAGAACCGCCTTTCTTTTGGAGCAGTCCCGGAACAGCTTCCTGTACAGCGCCGCTTCCGCCAGGAGGATCAGGAGCTCCGCCGGGAGCAGCCGGGGGGAGATTCCCTCGGCCTCGTAGCAAAGGGAATCCAACCAACTCTGTATCCTGGTAAAAAGAGAGAAGTAGTCGGAGGAGAGCATAGAGATTCCGTTTGCGCCCCCGTGGACGACCCCCACGCTCATCCACAGGGTCAGGCCCCCCTGGGTCAGCAGATTCACCCCCAGGAATACCAGGGCATTTCTCTTGGACCACAGCCGGAACAGCAAAAGCAGCAGCCCCTCGATGGCCAGGGTAGGCAGGAATGTCGCCAGAAATTGGACAATGTACCCCTTCCAAAGGGGCGGGCTTTTCACGGTTTTCGTTGCCCAATCCACGGTGAGGGAGCACTGGAGGGCTTGGCGCTCCATGGGCTCCGAGAGGAAGGTCTCCCCGGATTTTGTCACCAGCAGAATCCGGAAGGTGCTTGGCAGCATGTAACTGAATGTAAAGCAGCCGTCCTGGCTGTCAATCCTGCCCCACACCAGATCGCCCTGGGCCACGCAGGCGTGCCAGCCCTCCGGCACGGCGGCGGTGAACGCCGCCAGAAGGTCCTGGTCCAGGGTCTCCAGCTCCTCCCCGTAATTGCCCTTCAATCCCCCGGGCACCTGATCCGGGTATGGATAGGGCTCCCCCTCCTCCAGGAGGTCCAGGTAATAGAGCTCCTCCGGGCCGTTCTCCACCCGGACGGTGAGCTGGGGCTTGGGGCCCATGTCCGCCAGCACCGGGACCGTCAGCAGGGCCGCCGCCAGCAGGAACAAAAGCAATCCGTGCTTTAAAACTGCGCTCCTCTCTTTCATAAACACGCTCCTCTCCCCGTCAGAGGGCGAACCTCAAGGTCCCCTCCTCCGTCTGTTCCAAAAGGCCCAGCTCCAGCTTCCACCGGAGCACCCGGAGACAGGCCGCGTCCACAGCCTCCTCCTCCAGCGCGCCGTCCCTCACGGCCTGGATGACCCGGGGAATCTGGGTCCGGTAATCCGTGGTGACCACCAGGTCGTTCCCGGCCTGGATGGACATCACCGCCACGTTCCCGCCCGCCGCGTAGGCGCTGACCGCGTCCATGGCCAGGTCGTCCGTCATGACCACGCCGTCAAAGCCCAGGTCCTCCCGGAGAATCCGGTGGACCTCCGGCGAGAGAGAGGCGGGGAGATTCGGGTCCATGCAGTTTACGATGTTGTGGCTCACCAGCACGGCGGGCCGGAGGCGGCGGAGCTCACCGGAGGGCCAGACCGTCTCCTCCACAGCGATACCCGCCTGAAAGGGGAGAAAATCCTGCTCCAGAAACTTCTCCATAGACCGTTCATCCACGGCCACGCCGGTGTGAGTATCTTTGTTGTTCCCATAGCCGGGGAAGTGCTTCAAGACGCTGCCCAGGCCATAGAAGGACTGGGCCTCCGTCACCCGGGCGGTATAATCCGCAGTCTCCTCCGCGTCCATGCCGGTGGTCCGATCATAGATGAAGTCGCCGGAGTTGGTGGACACGTCCGCCACCGGAGCCAGGTTCACATTGAAACCCAAGCTCTTCAGAAGGATGGACTTCTCCCGGGTCTCTCGGAGCAGAGCGTCCAAGCCCTGCTTCCAGAGCTTGCCGGGGCTGGAGAACTTTTTGCTCCGCAAATGGGGGTTGGAGCTGACCCGGACCACGGTTCCCCCCTCCTCGTCCACGCCGATGAGCAGGGGAAGCTCCGCCGCCGCCTGATAGGAAGCGATGGTCTGGATAAGCTCGCTGGCCGTCTTATTCTGGGTGTCCCGGCCAAAGAGGAGATAGCCCCCCAGGTGATAGGTCATCACGTCCTCCACGGCGTTTTCCGCCGGAACCCGGACGAAAAAGAGCTGTCCCGCCTTCTCCTCCAGGGTCATGTCCTCCAAAAGGGCCAGCAGCGCGGCCTCCTCAGGGTCCTCCGGGGGTTCCGGCTCCTGGGGCTCCTCCGGCGGGGCTTCCGGGGCCTCCGGGGCCTCCGCCGGGGGGATGTCCGGCTCCTCCGGGGGCGGGGGCACCGTCTTTCCGCCGCAGCCGGTGAGGAGGAGCATGAAGAGCAGGGCGGTAAACAACCGTCTTTTCATTGCAGCGCCTCCGCTTCCGCCAGCCACACGGCGGCCTGCGCGTCGCTGGGCATCCGCCAGTCGCCACGGGGGGACAGGGACACGGTGCCGATCTTCGGCCCGTCGGGCAGGCAGTTCCGCTTGAACTGCTGGGTGAAGAAGCGGCGGTAGAAGGCCTTCAGCCACTTCAGGATAACCTCCCGGCTGTACTTCCGCCCCAGGGCGTGCTGGGCCAGGCGGAAGACCTTCCCCGGGGCAAAGCCCCAGCGGATGACATAATACAGGAAGAAGTCGTGGAGCTCATAGGGCCCCACCAGGTCCTCCGTCCGCTGGGAGATTTCCCCCTTCACGGCGGGCAGAAGCTCCGGGGAGACGGGGGTATCCAGGATGTCCTCCAGCACGTCGTGGAGCTCCGGCTCCTCCCCGTCCCGGGAGAGGTAGCCCACCAAATGCCGTACCAGGGTCTTGGGGATGGAGGCGTTGACCCCGTACATGCTCATGTGGTCCCCGTTGTAGGTGCACCAGCCCAGGGCCAGCTCGCTGAGGTCCCCGGTGCCGATGACCAGGCCGCCGTGCTCATTGGAGATGTCCATGAGCACCTGGGTCCGCTCCCGGGCCTGGGCGTTTTCATAGGTGACGGAATGGTCCTCCGGGTCGTGGCCGATGTCCCGGAAGTGGCTGCGGACGCTCTGGGAGATGTCCACGGTCCGCAGGGCGGCCCCCATCTGCTCCGCCAGGAGGACGGCGTTGTTCCGCGTCCGGTCCGTGGTGCCGAAGCAGGGCATGGTAACGGCGATGATGTCCGACAGGGGCCGGTCCATCATCTTCATGGCAAGGCCGGTAATCAGCACCGCCAGGGTGGAGTCCAGCCCGCCGGAGAGGCCCACCACGGCGCACCTCGCCCCGGTGTGCTCCAAGCGCCGCCTGAGGCCCAGGGAGGCCAGGAGGAGGATTTCCCGGCACCGCTCGTCCCGGTCTTCTCTCCCCTCGGGGACGAAGGGCATGGGGGAGACGTGGCGGGTGAGCTTGGTTTTGCCCTCCGTCAGGGTGAAGGTCTCCCCGCACCCCTCGTTTCCAGAGCCCTCCCCCAGGGACTGGGTCCGCCGGCGCTCGCAGGCCAGGCGCTGAACGTCGATTTCCGACACCAGCAGCCCCCCCTCAAAGCGGCGCTCCGCAAGCAGGGCCCCGTTTTCCGCGATCATCTGGTGGGCCCCAAAGACCAAATCCGTGGTGGACTCCCCCGCCCCGGCGCTGGCGTAGACATAGCCGCAGAGGAGCTTGGCGCTCTGCATGGTCACCAGCTGGCGGCGGTAGGCGTCCTTGCCCACCACGTCGTTGCTGGCGGAGAGGTTGCCGATGATGGCGGCCCCGTCCTTGGCCATCCGGACGGAGGGGGAGTCCGGGGACCAGAGGTCCTCGCAGATCTCAAAGCCCAGCACCAGGCCCGGCACGTTTTCGCACCGGAAGACCTGGCCCGCCCCGAAGGGGACGAACTCCTGGCCCAGCAGGGGCAGGCTCTCCGCCTCCGCCGGGGCCGGGGCGAACCAGCGCTTTTCGTAAAACTCGCCGTAATTGGGCAGATGGGTCTTGGGAACCACGCCCAGAATCCTCCCTTTTTGTATTATAACGGCGCAATTATACAATTCGTTATGGACTCGCAGGGGCATTCCCACCGCCGCCACTACTTCCAGGTTCCGCGTGGCCTCCAGCACGGTTTTCAATCCCTCCTCCGCCTCCCGCAGGAGGGCCTCCTGATAGAAAAGATCGCCGCAGGTGTAGCCCGTCAGCCCCAGCTCCGGCAGGACCAGGACCTTGACCCCCGCCTTCTCGGCGGAGCGCATCATTTGAAAGCTCTGTTCGGCGTTGTAGGCGCAGTCCGCCAGGCGCAGCTTGGGCGCGCCGCAGGCCACGGAGATGAATCCGTCCTTCATACTTTGAACCTCCCGTATGGAATTGTTGACGGATCTATTTTATACTGTTTGTCCGGGTTTAGCAAGGGGGGACAAAAAAGCGGGACGGCCTTGCGCCGTCCCGCTTTTTATGAAAGCAAAGCCGCCCCCCCTCACCGGGAGGCAAAGATATCCGCCGCCAGCAGGCCCTTGATCAGGTTGGACACCCGCCCGCAGGCGGAGGCCTGATCGTAAATCGGGGAGAGGTCCTTGTATTTGGGACTCCCGTCGAAATTCCGCTCCCAGGACAGCTCCGTGCCCCATTTTTTCAGGGAAAAGGCCCACTGGTCCAGGTGGTTCAAGGGATTTCCCGACCACTGGCTACCGCCGCTCAGCAGCGTCTCCCGCATGTCTTTCGACAGCGGAAACGGATTCTCTTTATCCCCCAAAGGTATAAGATGGAAATCTACCCGCGTCCAGGTATAATCCGTGTCGCTGACGGCCCCCATGGCGTTCAGCTCGTGCATCAGGTCCATCCACTCCATCTTGGAAATGGAATTGGGATTGCTTTTCAGCCGCTGCAAGGTCTTCCTCGCCCCGTCGGTGAGCTTGGAGACGATCTTCTGGTTTTCGCCGGAAAGAAGGTCCGAAAAGTCCACCGAGGGCCCGTCCGGGTTCACGCCCGCGGGCTTGTACTTTCCCCATTCCGAGGTGGGAATTCCGGTGTTGTTGACAATGTATTTGACTCCAGCATCCATGTTCCGTCCACCCCTTCCGCCTTAAATCCAGCCCCGGGCCATAGCCTCGGCTCCGGTGATGAAATCCGGGTGATCTTCCTCCCGGAAATCCCTTGCCCAGGAGAGGATGTCCTCCAGACTGCGGAAGCCCACCATGGGGGCCTCGTCAAAGCCGTGAAGCCACGCGGCTTTGGAATCCGGGTCCGCAGAAGTCTCCACAATTCCGGCTTTCATTTCGATTGCGATCAGCGTGGTGCCCTCGGCACAGCGCAGGCCCTTTTCGCTGAGGATGCCCAGCTGCTTCATGGTATCCAGCGCGTCGTAGATTTCAAAGGCGGACAGGTCCCCGGCGTAACGCTCCCGGAGAAACGCCAGGTTCTCCTCCGTCCAGCCCTGGGAATCCGGCAGGGCGGCCTCCGGCTGTCCGGCTTTCCAGGCCCGGTAGTCCTCCATGAACTGCATGTAGACGGAGTCCAGCATCCCGCCCGGCGGCAGCTCCCGCATCATTTGCCTCTGGCGCTCCACATCCAGATACCCGGCGAAGGCCGTTTTCCCTCCGGCCCTTCCCGTCCCGTCATGGGGCGCGGCGTTCCGGTCCGCCCCCCCTGCCCGGTTCACAAAAGCCAAATCATATGCTTGCAGCCTCATTTTTTGCGCGTCTCCTTTTTTCGTACTCCTTTACCATAAATTTGTATTCCTTTACGAATAGTTCATCGGCAGAAATTTCCCTTTTGATAAGAGATTTTGCTTTGCGAAAACGAAAAACGGGCCGCCGGAGCGGTCCGTTTTCCGTGTGTGTTTATTTTAGGAGGGAGAAAACGCATCGGGCTGGGAGTACCCTTTGCTGATTCTTACTGTACCCAAAACTTTTTGCAAAATTATGAGATTCCTGTAAACAGTTTATGAATGTTAGGCCTTGTTTGAAAAAAGGCCTAAAGCCTCACTTAAATTTCCGGCTCTCCGCCACGGCCATTTCGTCGCAGCGGTTGTTGAATTCGTTCTCCGCGTGGCCCTTCACCCAGTGGTAGCGCAGGGTGTGAGTCTCCGCCAGGTCCAAAAGGCGGCCCCAGAGGTCCGGGTTCAGGGCGGGCTTTTTGTCGCCTTTCACCCAGCCCCTGGCCCGCCAGCCCTTGGCCCAGCCCTTGCTGAGCCCGTCGATGACGTATTTGCTGTCGGACCACAGCTCTACCACGCAGGGCTCCCGCAGGGCCTCCAGGGCGGTGATGACGGCGGTAAGCTCCATGCGGTTGTTGGTGGTCTGGGCCTCGCCGCCGGAGAGCTCCTTTTTGTGCTCCCCGTACATCAAAATGGCCCCCCAGCCCCCGGGGCCGGGGTTCCCGGAGCAGGCCCCGTCGGTGTAGATCGTGACGGTTTTCATAGGCGCTTACACCGTCTCCTCAGAAGAGGGCGCCTCTCCGGAAGCGGGCGCTTCCTCCCGGTCCGCCAGGGCCATGGAAATCACCCGGTCCCCTTCTTCCTTGAACCGCATGACGATCACCCCCTGGGTGGACCGGCCGCACTGCTTGATGGCCTCCACCGGCGTGCGGATTAGGATGCCCGCCTCCGTCACTAAAAGCAGGTCCTCGGACCCGTCCACCACCTTGATGCCGACCACCTGCCCGGTTTTCTCCGTCAGCATATAGTTCTTGATGCCGTAGGCGTTCCGCTTTGTTATCCGGTACTCCTCCACCGGCGTCCGCTTGCCGTAGCCCTTTTCCGTGATGGTGAGGACGGCCTTGCCGCTTTGGGCCCGGGCGGCGCCCACCACGTAGTCCCCTTCCCGGAGCTTGATGCCAAGCACGCCCACGGCGGCCCGGCCCATGGGACGCACGTCGTCCTCGTGGAAGCAGACGGCCATCCCGTCGTGGGTGGCGATGAGGATGTTCTGCTCCCCGTCCGTCTCCCGGACGGTAATGAGCCGGTCGTCCTCCGTCATGCTCAGGGCCCGGATGCCGTTGTTGCGGAGGTTTTTCAGGCTGCCCGCCGGCAGGCGCTTCACCACGCCGTTCCGGGTGACCATGAAGAGGAAACGGCCGTCGTCCTCTATGGACCGGGTGTGGACCATGGCCTGGACCCGCTCCCCCTGCTCCACCTGGAGGATGTTGACGATGTTGGTCCCCTTGGCGGTTTTGCCGGAGACGGGAATTTGATAGCCCTTCTTCCGGTAGACCTTTCCGGTGTCCGTGAAGAAGAGGATATAGTCGTGGGTGGAGGCGGTGAACACGTCCGCCACCGCGTCTTCCTCCCGGGTGGTGATGCCCTTCTTGCCCATGCCGCCCTTGGACTGGGCGGCGTACTCGCTGACGGGGGTTCGCTTGATATACCCCGCCTGGGTCAGGGTGAAGACGCACTGCTCTTCCTCGATGAGGTCCTCGATGTCGATTTCGTCCTCCACGTCCTGGATTTCCGTCATTCGTTCGTCGCCGTACTTTCCGGCGATAGCGGTGAGCTCCTCTTTCAGAATCTGGCGGACCAGAGTCTCGTCGGAGAGGATTTTCTGGAAATAGGCAATGCGCTCTTCCAGCTCCTTGTACTCGTTTTCCAGCTTCTCCCGGTTTAAGCCCTGGAGGGAGATCATCCGCATATCGCAGATGGCCTGGGCCTGTACGTCGTCCAGGCCGAAGCGGGTCATGAGGTTTTCTTTGGCGTTGTCATAGCTGCTGCGGATGACCTTGATAACCTCGTCAATGTGATCCTGGGCAATCAGCAATCCCTCCAGCAGGTGGGCCCGCTCCTGGGCCTTTTTCAGGTCGAACCGGGTGCGGCGGATGATAACCTGCTCCTGGTGCTGGATGTACTCGTCCAGGATATGCCGCAGGGAGAGAATCTTGGGCTGGAGCTTGCCGTTGACCTCCACCAGGGCCAGCATGTTGATGGCGAAGGTGGTTTGCAGCTGGGTCTGGGCAAAGAGCCGGTTGAGCACCACCTGGGGGTTGGCGTCCCGCTTCAGCTCGATGACGATGCGCATGCCGTTGCGGTCGGATTCGTCCTGGATGTTGGAGATGCCCTCCAGCCGCTTGTCCTCCACCTGGTCCGCCATGTTTTTAATCAGCATCCGCTTGTTGACCTGATAGGGGATTTCCGTAATGATGATGCGGGTCCGGTTCTGGCCGAACTCCTCGAACTCGTGCCTCGCCCGGATGGTCACCCGGCCCCGGCCGGTGGCGTAGGCCGCCCGGATGCCGGACCGGCCCATGATGATGCCCTTGGTGGGGAAATCCGGGCCCTCCATGTGCTGCATCAAATCCGTCAGCGTGGCCTCGGGGTCGTCCAGCACATGGATAACGGCCCCGATAACCTCCCGGAGGTTGTGGGGCGGGATGTTGGTGGCCATGCCCACGGCGATGCCGGAGGAGCCGTTCACCAGGAGGTTGGGGAACCGGGAGGGCAGGACCTTGGGCTCCTTCCGGGTTTCGTCGAAGTTGGGGTCCCAGTCCACGGTGTCCTTTTCGATTTCCCGCAGCATCTCCTCGGAGATTCTGGCAAGGCGGGCCTCCGTATAACGGTAGGCCG
>OFGG01001525.1_pt1 | contig 14863 bp, 13 predicted proteins | sample 1521701 | NCBI WGS metagenome assembly OFGG01 (sample SAMEA3504081, study PRJEB24116) | mouse gut metagenome | biome: mouse gut; feature: mouse-associated habitat; material: faeces | place: Denmark | collected 2011
CTCCGGCATCTGTTAGTCTCCCCAGCTCTGCTGGGGGATTTATAACTGTTTCATTCAGTATAACTTAAGTTGATTAAAAAGCAAATGGATATGTGTAATATATAATTGTTTTTAGGGGATAAAACGTATATAATATAATTGTTCAAAAAATGGATAATTAATAGGATTGTTTTTCGGAGGAACAATGAAAGAAAACATGGAACCCCCGTTTGTTCGGGAGAAGCCTTAGAGAAGCTTTTCGGGGAAATGACTGGAAAGGAGCCTAGAGGTAAAAAGAAGAATACTGTTCCGGATATGGCAGGCTTTTTAGATGTCGTTGCAAAAGGAACCGGATTTTCCGATTTGCAAAAAAACATTATGAGAAACATCGTCTCAGTGATATGGCGATCGTTGCCCTGATCCTCAATACAGGAATCAAAGCATCCAAGCTGAATGTTTTAAATACAGAGGATTATGACAGGGATTTTTCCCTGCTCTATGTCCAAAAGGGAGAAGTAAAATAAACGCAGATACAAAGAAAAAAACTGAATCAGTATATTGATCAGGATAGAATCGTTGCCGCAGAAATAGACCGCAGGCAATTTCGGCAGAAAAACTGCGGAAGATATCAGCAGAAAGGTATTATCAAGAGACGGGAGATGTGCAGGGGCTCAAAGAACGGCTTTGGGTAAAAAGCATGACGGCTGTTGAAAAATATATTTCACAGGGCGGGAATTAAGGATCTGTAGAGTGAATTTGGAATGAACGGGCATGTGTGCACTATAGTTGATAAAATGGCATAGGTCTTTTATGCTATATTAGTAAAACTGTTATTTTGGTATTTATGAATTAAATAATGATATAATAATTTAGCTCTAAAAAGGAGGGATTCTGAACCATGCATCGCATTTTAATTATTGAAGATGATTTTCCTTTAAATAATGCGCTTGCGTATAATTTACGCTCAGCTGATTATACAGTAGATTGTTCCTATAATTCTAAGGAGGCTTTTGAATTTTTAAAGTTATATCATTACATATTATTGATATTGGATATCAATCTTCCTGATGCAAATGGATTCGACTTGTATTCACAATTAAAAGAAAAATCAGGTGCAAGTATCATATTTTTAACTGCAAATGATCTTGAAAGTGATATTATAAAAGGATTTAATTTGGGAGCTGATGATTATATAACAAAGCCATTTTCGCCTATAATTTTACTGAAAAAAATTGAAGTTTTAACTAGATATATCGTAGAAAAACAACAGGAGTCTATTTATGAAGATGGATTTTTACTTATCAACTTTTCTCAAATGACAGCTTTAATAAATGAGGATGTCCTTGATCTATCACCTTTAGAATATCGCATATTACAGTATTTTATTCTAAATAGGAATCATATTTTAAAAAGAGAACAATTATTGGAATACCTTTGGGATTCCACTGAAAATTTTGTGGGAGATACTTCGTTGAATACGGCAATTAGCAGACTTCGAAAAAAGATTGAAATTGACAATCATCATTATATTAAGACGATATATGGTACAGGTTATATGTGGATAGGTAATTGATATGGATAAAAAGTTTTCCTTAAAAAAAGTATACATTGTGTCATCTCTTTTATTTGTAGTTATTTTATTGAGTACATATTTATTGTTATATTCTGTTACATCCGATTTAAAAGTTTTTTTAATTTTTACAATTTATACAATTTTTTTGCTTGCCTGCGTTGCAATATTATTGTATAGCATTTTTCATAAGCTTACATTATTTATTAATGAACTACATAGAACATTAGAGAATATGATAGATGGTAACATTTCTTTTTTTGAAGAACAATACGATGAAACGTTATTGTCACAGATTAATCATCACTTGCACAGATTATATAATATATTGGAAGCTGCTAAAAATTCTGCCCATACAGAAAAGTTGCGGTTACAGGAATTGATCTCGGATATTTCGCATCAATTAAAAACACTCATGACAACATTAAGACTAACTGAATCCTCTATTGAAAGGGATATCTCAGATCCTAATAAATTACAGTCCTTGCTCCATACAAATACGTTACTTTTAAGTAAGCTGGAATTTCTGCTTCTATCTTTAGTAAAAATATCTCGTTTGGAAACAGGGATAATAACGCCAGATCCAAGCTATCAGGCAATTGGAAATACCATCCTTATGGCATTGGAAAATATTGTTTTAGCAGCGACTGAAAAAAATATTGAAATAGTGTTTAACTATTCAGATGAATATAAGGCATATCATGATCCTAAATGGACATCTGAAGCCATCCATAATATCCTTGACAATGCTGTAAAGTATACAAATGTAAATGGATATATTTCTATAGAAGTGTCCACTTTGGAAAGTTATACAAAAATATCCATTAAAGATTCCGGCATAGGAATTAGAGAATCAGAAATACCTCATATTTTCCAACGTTTTTACCGTTCACCTTCTGTTAAGGATCTACCTGGTGTAGGAATTGGACTTCACTTGGCACAAGATATTATAACTCGGCAATACGGATTTATTCATGTTCTTTCTGCACCCAATATAGGAAGCACATTTGAGATTTTTTTAATGAATGGTGACGCTCCTAAATAAATATCAATATCTGTTGTAATAATTTGGTAAGAATTTATAATTAGAATAACAAGTATAACCCATACTAAATAACACTCTGTTTCGCTTACCTATTTTCCTGTTAGTACCATTCCCTAAGTCTCGATATAGCCACCACTACGCCTGCGTTTGGGAAGTAGCACTTTCAGAAAAATATTCTACGTAAAATATTAGGGTATTTAGCATGGATTATACTAGAAAAGTCCAGCTAAGAAATGTCAATAAGTAATTTGAGAAATTTATTAAAAAAATTTATTTGTGCCAGTTTCTAAAAAAGGGTAACTTTAATAAACCCACCTGTGTGGAAATTTAAAATTATGTCTGGCATTTAGGCTGCATTGTCTGGTTTTGAAGGATGGTCAACTTCATAGCGTTTACAATGCTCCTGTGGTGTGATCATTTCAAACGGCTTATTATCCCTGAGCATGGCAAAAATGATGTTGCAGATTTTATGCATCACAGCCCCGACAGCCACATTTTTTTTCTTGCTCCTGCATTTGTCGGTATAGTAACTATGAATGACTGGGTTTACGGGCATTTTCGTACCCCTATCAACTTTAAGGTTATTGAGTGCCGCCATATGCAGGATGCGTCTGGCAAGGCTGGAACCCCTCTTGGACATATGTACCCTGTCCCCATTGAATTTGCCTGACTGTTTTACAGCAGGATCCAGTCCAAAGTAGGCATAAAGTTTTTTAGGGGAAGAAAACAGTTCAAAGGAACCCATTTCTGCAATCAGCACAACTGCGCTCAGGAAACCTACACCCCGCAGGGACTGGATAAGGCAGATCTGGTTATGGACCGGTTTTCCCTGTAATCCATCCACTGCTTTATGAAGCTCTTCAAGTATGGAATCAAGATGTTTCTGGTACTCACGGTAAGTTTCTATATACAGCCTGATTCGGAGGGCATTACTTGGGAGTGCACGTCCAAAAACAGCGGCGTCTTCTGCAGCGATAAAAATGGCCTCATATTTGGAGAGGGCATATTTTTCACCAAAATGTGCAGTTTCCCTGATTGTTTTGACAATCTCGTCCTTTGCTGCGGCAAGCATGTCCGTAGCAAGGGGGTATGATTCAAGAAGTTTAAGGGAAGTCAGTGTCGTGATTTTGCTGAATACCTGCAGGTATGCGGGAAAGGACACCTTAAGTTCCGCATTCAGTTTCAGGACAACAGCAGACTGCAGATCTTTGTAGTAATAGTAGTCGCGCACCAGGTTCCGAAGGTCGATGATTTCGTCATCAGGGACGATAGAAGTCTTAAGAGAAGCATCAAGCCCAACCCTTGCTGCCTTTTTTGAATCAAATTTATCATTATGCAGTTTCCTTATGTTCGAATTTGTGCTATTCTTAGTAATGATAGGATTAATGACGGAGCAGTCAAAACCCTTATCATGTAGGAAGCACAGAAGCGGGATGTGGTATATCCCGGTAGACTCGAGGAAGCAGCGGCTTTTGAGAGAATACATTTCCTGTGCTTCCTTTATTTTTGTGACGGCGAGCTCCCGGGACTGCGGATCGGAATGTATGATCTTAAACGGCTTACCGGTAAGCGTGCCATTGGGGAGCATGATGGACATCCAGGTGAAATCTGCGCCGACATCAAGTCCGACTGAGAGATAAGGTATGCAGTTAAGCATCTGAAGTACTTTCTGGTATTGCATGGTATATATCCTTTCCGGCAGGCATCCATTTCCAAAAGGCGGATACACAACCTAGCGGCTTATACAGGTATAGCCTGGGGCTTCCCAACCAGCCAAAACATAAATCACCACCGAATGGACTGACAGACTTTCTAAGAGGTATGGCCAGTGGAAAACCACTGGTTCCCAAGGAGGAAACGTCAATGATCCTGCCTTCGATGATTATACCTCAATATTTTGTCTGGTGCATTAAGGAAACCTCAGACATGATAAATCTTTTTATTGACAGCATCTGATGGTGGAAGGAATATTCCCCTTCAGCTATCTGTTTGACTTGTCTTTGTAACTTATTAACTATAGCTCTTGTTGCTATATCATTATTATACTAGGAGGTATTGATATGAAAGGAAAAAGAAAAGGAACATTTTTGATAATGATACTAGTGTTAGTATCCGCATTATCGGCAATAACCGTATCAGCAACGGAGAATATGGAGTTGCCACAACAAGTTATTGATATATCCAATGGTTCAGATGAAATATATGGATCAGGCGTGCCAATTGAGCATATTGAGAACCCCGATGGACGATTCAGTAGTGGTGGAGTAGATCATACACATCAGTATATTGTATCAAATGCTTTAAAGATTTTAAACAATGATAAAGGTGAGAGTATTTTAAATACAAAAGCTGCCTTGATATGCGAATATACGGACTGGCCGGATAAATTGGGGAATGAAACAGATTATGGTACATTTTCAGGACATTTTTATGACCCAGACACAGGAAAGAATTGGCTGGGGCAAAAAAATCCTACAGCAAGAACCAGAGCAGAAGTATATTTTGAGAGTGCCATTGCGGCATATAGGGATGGCTATATAGATAAAGCCATAGAATATTTAGGAAAAGGAACACATTATGTTTCGGATTTGAATGAACCGCATCATGCTTCTAATCTGACGGCTGTAAATAGCAATCATTCAGATTTTGAAAAGTATGTAGATCAGCATCGTACAGAGTATTCAGTACCTGGGAATAGTTTCAGTTCAGATGTTTATAATAGTGCTATTAGTATGGAAGTGGGAGATATGCTTTATAATGAAGCTAAAGAGGCAAAAGCTCTTGCAGATAAGGCGCAAAATAAAAATTCATATAACACAGCAGCGGATCAATCGGTTCAAAATGCCATAAAAGCTGTTAGTAAATATATTTATAAATTTAGTGTAGAAGTTGGAATTTATAAATAAATTAGGCTTTCGGATGTTGATGTGAAGAAATAAGATACAACATTTCAAAAGATTTCGTATTTCAATATTTTATTAGGAAAGAGGAAACTGCTACAATTTTTTGTAGGCATACCTCTTTTTTATTTTGAATAATCTTAAAAATGTATAGAACAAAGAGTATTATCATAGAGAAGATTGGTATCTAATTTAATATTTTTTTGTTGTTTAGTAATAATTCAGTAAGATTTTGCGAGTATGCTGTATTTATACAAGGGGGGAGAGAATACATGAATATTACATTCTGGGTAACTGAAAGATGTAATTTAGCTTGTAAGTATTGTTATGTATATAAACAGCCAAAGACAATGACATTGACGACTGCAGATCAGACGATTAAATGTTTTACGAATAAATTTGAAGAAAATGTTGCTGCTGGGAAACGCATTAATGTGTCATTACACGGCGGTGAACCTTTGCTAAATTTTGAGGTCATTAAATATGTTGTAGAAACTTTAAAGGAAAGGTATGATGATCACGTCAATTTTAAGATGACTACAAATGGAACAGAATTCCATAAGGATATATATGATTTTATAAAAGGAAAAATACAGCTTTCTATAAGTATTGACGGTAATCGTGAAACAAACGACGTCAATCGTGTCTATCCGAGTGGAGAATCTTCTTTTGACAAAGTAATAGAAACTTTAAGATTTTTAAAACAGCAGGGTGAATTTGTACGACTAAGAATGACCGTAAATAAGGAGACAATTCCTTTTATGGCTGATAATTATATTAGTTTGGATCAGATGAATATGGGAGTGGTGACATTTGCGTTGGATGCCGGAGCAGCATGGGAACAACAAGATATGCAGCTTTACTATGAAAACTATGAAAAGATAATGGAATATCTTATTGAAAAAGATATGGCAGAAGCCCAGTATTATTTATTTAATGTAAAGGAGATAACATTTAGAAAGCGTACTGGTTGTGATGGTGGAACGAATACATTTCATATAGCAGCAGATGGTGGAATTTATCCATGTGCACTGGCAGCTGATAAGGTGGATTATTGGCTTGGGGATGTATGGAAGGGAGTACTTCCTGAAAAATTGGCGGCACTTCAACAGATTAATGAAAAACCAGTGGTCGGATGCGGGAATTGTACATTTAAGAAAAACTGTTCCTGTCAGGTGTGTAAATTGATTAACAAGGTTTATACAGGGGATTATTACACAGTTTCTGCATTTCATTGTAATGAAAAAGATGTTATTTATCAAATCTATAAAAAATATAAACATATATTGGAAGGTTTTCATGTATAATCCTAAAGTTGCAGTTATAGATTCTGGTGTGGATAAAAATAATACGATAATTATACCGCATATAATTCAAGGATTTTCTTTTCAAAGGAATGTGAATGAAAATAGAATTATTGAATGTAGTGATTTTAACGATAATCTTGGTCATGGGACAAATTGTATTGATTGTATTTTACAGTTAGCAGAACGGGCGCAATTTTATCCGATAAAAATTATTAATGAATTTGGTAAGACTACTTGTACATTGCTGATTGAAGCATTAAAAAAATGCAAGGAAATCCCAGTAGATATTATTTGTCTGAGCCTTTCGGTAACACGGTTTCTTGAGGATGATATAGAAATACAACTCGATGAACTTTGTCAGGATTTGAAAAGGCAGGGAAAGATTATCTGTGCCTCTGAATGTAATAATACAAAAAATTCAATACCAGCAATATACAATAGCGTAATTGGTGTGGGCGAGCTTCCAATCGGTGCAAACCGAAAAATTCTTGTAAACAAATTTGAAAAAGTTCAGGTTAAGGCAGATATTGCGCCAATATTTGTGGCAGGAAAACAGGGACGATTTAATTTCTTTAAGGGAACTTCAAAAGCAAATGCTTATGTAACTGGTATATTGGCTAGGACTATGCAAACAGAAAACGGTTTAATAAGTTTTGATAATGTGTTGGATGTGCTTGAAAAAGAGGATATTGCTCCAGAGGTTATAGATACGGAGAATGTAGGAAAAGTTCAGACGGACGAATTAGGGCAACTGATTTTAAAAAAGATAAAAAAGACGTTATTGAGATTTGGATGTAATTCTTCATTGGATGAAATTAGTAAATATCCCTTTCTTTCTAAAATAACAGGAATTAATTTCTTTAATTTTTATGATTTTATTATTGAAGTGCATAAGGAATTAGAAATTACCGAGTGCAATTTTCATACAATAGAAATTAGAGATGTTTGTCTTTTATTTAATTTGGTGGAATATCTTAAAAAGGAAATATGGTATGAAAAAAAGAAATATGGTATTAGAACAAATTCAGAAATATAGATTAGGCTATTTTTTCGGAATATTGTTAGTTGCCATGGATGCCATAGCAACTTATATATATCCTCAATTAATCACGAATATTCTTGACAAAGCTGTACCCCAAAAAGATCCAGGTGCAATCATTACAAACGTTGTTTATATGGCAGTGTGTCAATTTGTGTCAATTACAGTGGCTTTATTACTAAGCTATTTGTTTTGTAGAATGTCAAATAAATTTATAATCAGAATAAAGCTGTTATTGATAAATTCTATGTTTCAGATTGATGGAAAAGAAATTGAGGCAAAATCAAATTTATTTATGACTAGTATGAGCACAGATGTTAATATTATAGAAATGCTTTCCTCTCGTATGCTTTCGGATCTGTTGATTCAGATTGTAACAGTTTTAATTACGGCAGTTATTTTAATACAAATTAATCCACTTATTTTTTGGTTTATGCTTTTAATCTATCCGATTCTTATTGTAGTTCAGATATTTTTTAATAAAAAGATACTTGGACAGTCCAGAAAAGTTATGGGGAAAACAGATATAGGAAATGGATTAGTTAAGGAATTTGTAAGCAACCTTTATGAGTATATGGCGCTGAATGGAAGGAATTACTATGTAAATAAATTCTGCAATAACGAGAATTTACTGAGAAAAGAGATTTTGAAGCAGAATATGTTGATGGCATATAACCGAACAGTGCCTCAGACTATTAGTACATCCATTTTTTTGATTGTATTAGCTATTAGTGGGATAATGGTTATTAATGGAAAGATACAGATTGGAGAACTAACTGTAATCATCATGTATACGCAAAGAATGTTTAATCCATTATCATCAATAATGCTTGTGATTGGACAATTTCAAAAGGCTAAAGTGTCGATAGACAGAATCAATGAGATTATAGGGTGAGACCAATGCATATATCAAAAATAGAAATTAAGAATATGAACTTCTGCTATAAAGATGTTAAAGTATACAAAGAAAATTTGAATGTTTGTTTTGAAAAAGGATTTATTTATTTAATCAAGGGGAAAAATGGTTCCGGAAAAAGTACTTTAGCAGGTATCCTGTTAAAAATATGGAACGATTTTTTTGGAACAATATTGTTAGATGGAAAAAGTATAAAAGATATTTCCAGAGAAGAACTTGCAGATACAATAGGGATCTGCTTTCAGAAATCGCCAATATTCAGGGATACGGTGAGAAATAACATCTCTCTGGGAGAAAGTATAATGGTGGAAAAGTTTATTTCAGTACTGTCATTTGATAAAGATATGGAAGAAATGGGACGTACATTAGAGTCAGAACTTATAGATACAGGAAGTGTTTCTGGTGGGCAGGCACAAAAAATAGGAATTATTCGAACAATATGTAGAAAACGTTCCGTATATATTTTTGATGAACCCACCTCGAACTTAGACAGTATCTCCAAGGATAAATTTTATCGCATTATAAATGACATAAAAAATGATAGCATTGTTATTTTATTTTCACATGAAGCAAATGCGGAAGATTATGTGGATTTCACAATACAGTTATAGAGGGAGGACATCTATGTATGTTAAAAGTCTAAATGCAAAAGTTTTAGTTCGAGAAGAAAAGGTAGTTTTATGTAACATTAAAAATGGAAGTTTTGTAAAAACTTCTCGCTCCTATTTTGAGTATCTTGAGAAATTATTAGAAGATGGTAATGGGAAATTTATTGTAAATAAGAAAGATTCCATTGTAAAGAGAAATGCTTACAAATTGTTTCAGGAACTATGTCGCATCTGTTTTTATATTCCGAAAGAACAATTGAAGCAAGACAATGAATTTTTGTATCAAATTGTGTATCTTTCTTTGACAAACAGATGTAATTTAAGATGTAAGCATTGTATTGCGTCTGCATGCATTGATAAAACAGATCATATGGATACAGAGGATTGGAAAAAGGTTATAACTCAGGTGGTGACACTGAATCCTGAACAGATAAACCTGACAGGCGGAGAACCGCTCATCCGTCCTGATTTTTGTGAAATCTTAAAATATTTAAGGATTAATTATAAAGGGATAATTACGCTGTCTACCAATGCATTGTTGCTTGATGATAAACTGACAGAAATGATTAAAGAAAATGTTGATGGCGTTTCTATCAGCCTCGATGGCTTTGATGACTATAGCTGTGCGAAAGTACGAGGTGATGGAGTTTATGACAGAGTGATTGCCGGAGTTAGAAAACTAAAAAAGGCTGGAGTAGAAAATGTATCGGTTTCTATGCTGAGAACAAAATATACTTATGGACATGACAACGAGTTCTATAAATTGTGTGAGGAATTGGATGTAAAGCCATTAATACGAAGATTTGCACCATCAGGAAGGGGAGAGGAAAATCAAGAGGAGCTGCTTCCTCCAATGGAATACATAAATAAACTAGAAAAACAGCAATTACGTTGCACCTTGTGCCAGCCAGGTAAAAAGGAATTGAATATAAGTGAAAATGGAGATGTTTATCCATGTTCACCATTAAGTAGTATGAATACGCTCTTTATGGGAAATCTTTTAGAAGTTCCAATAGCAGAGCTTATTGAAAAACCAGAATGGAAGCAGGAACTGGAAAAACTCAGGCCGTGGAAACTGGAAAAATGTAAAGATTGTGATGTGAATCTTTTTTGTCATTCCTGCATTAACTTTATTCATGGGATGCAAAGTGATAGGGAAGTTTTTAATCGTTACTGTGAACAGCAAAAGAAACATTTAGAAAAAATATTGTGGGGTGTTGATTATGAAAAATAAAAAAAATATGGTTAATAAAATTGGATTATTTGTAGCATTAATAGTGATAGTAACATCTTTGCATGTAGAGAGTGTACTGGCATATACCGAAAATGCGGATACCATGATGGCACTAGAAGAAGATCCATATGAAGGCGTCACAAAGATAAGTTTAAAAAATATGTTTGATCAGAAGGAAGATGATTATTATGTTTACTTTTATATGGTTCAGTGTCCATTTTGCAATCAGGTAAAAGATGGTATGCTGCATTTTGCTGCAGAAAATAATAATGTATATTTTGTGGATTACTCTGTAAAAGAAAACCGACCATTACAAAAATACAATTGGGCTGCAACGCGTTCAAAATATAATAAAAAAATAGGGTATATTGATGAAGATGGAAATAGGGTATTTCTTTATGGAGAATCTGAAGAAAAATACAAAAATATGAAAAATGATTATGGGAAATTGATGCGTTTTAATTTTGTAACTATTACGCAAAATGATCTTTCTTCTTTCCCCGGGTCCAATGTGGGGGATATATATAGATATCCAGACACCAGAAATTGATTATGCTTCTATTACAAACTATGAAAATATGTTGGTTGCAGGAGTTCCGGTTTTATTTCGAATATCAAATGGTGTGATCATAGATTTTTATTTTGATTCAGTGGAAATAGATGAGTTTTTGAATAATATGGAAAATTGAATATTCTGAATATTAATTATAAAGGTTTGCAAAATGGAGGGATTGCCGATATGACTGTACTTGAAACAACAGACTTGAAAAAGTATTATGGTGTTGGTGAAAATATTACAAAAGCTTTAGATGGCGTCTCGCTAAAGATAGAAGATGGACAATTTGTAGCTATTGTCGGGGCTTCTGGAAGCGGAAAGTCAACATTATTAAATATGATTGGTGGATTAGATAATCCTACTTCCGGAAATGTTCTGGTAAAAGGTAAGAGTATTGGCATGCTAAAGGAAGAAGAGCTGACAATCTTTCGGAGAAGAAATATTGGATTTGTTTTTCAGAATTATAATTTGATTCCGACATTGAATGTTTATGAAAATATCGTTTTTCCAGTAGAATTGGATGGAAAAGATGTGGATAAAACTTTTTTTAATAAGGTTGTTTCCATACTTGGGATTGATAAGAAACTGGAAAATTTACCAAACAATTTATCTGGAGGGCAACAGCAAAGGGTTGCCATTGCCAGGGCGCTCATTACCAAACCGACAATCGTCCTGGCTGATGAACCGACGGGAAATCTTGACACACAGTCAAGCCTTGAGGTTATGGGGTTGCTCAAACAGACAAGTCAGAGGTTCTGTCAGACGATTGTCATGATTACGCATAATATGAGTCTGGCTCAAATGGCGGATCGGATCATCAGAATACAAGACGGAAAAATTATCGACATGTAATGTTAGGGAGGGACAGGATGTATTATACGCGGAACAGGAAATGTATTGTCAGATTAGCCAGAAGGAATTTTAAGCAAAAGAAAATAAGAAATACAATTGCGATTTTGGCGATGATATTGACAACGATATTATTTACAACACTGTTTACGGCAGGAATTGGAGCCTATGAGTCGATACAGGCTGTCATGCAAAGTCAGAAGGGAAGTAAGTCCGATGCAGATTTGCGTTATATGACTGAAGAACAATTTGCTAGACTTTCCGAGGATGAGAGGATTTCCATGCTTGGCATGAGGAGACCTATTGGTTTTTTAAGTAATGCAAAGACACATAATATAGAGCTTGATTATATGGATGCGTTTGAACAGGAATTAACTTTTTCTGTGCCTGTATTTGGAAAGGCACCAATCCATGAAAACGAAATTGCAACAACAGACCGTGCGCTGGAAAGTATGGGCATTAAACCGGAAGTTGGGGCAGAAATTGAAGTGGAATTTGTGTTAAGGGGGGAAACATATAAGTATGAGATGATTGTATCTGGCTGGTGGGAAGCGTCTAATACACAAACGAGCTATATGCTTGTATCGGACGAATTTATGAAAGCAAACAAAGACATATTTCCATATACATTTGATATAGATGGAGAATATGCAGGAACGTATTTTGCGGATATCGTATTTACAAAAAAAATAAATATGGAGAAACAGCTTGAAGAAATCATCCTAAATTTAGGTGGAGAACCCCAAAATATGAAGTCTGCAAAGTATATTGGAAGTTCTGTGAATAGGGTTACGAATCCAAATATAGATATACAGAGCATCTTAATATTACTTCTGTTTTTGTCGCTTTTCATATTTGTTAATTATCTGTTGATACACAATATATTTGAAATATCAGTTTTACAGGACATACAAGGATATGGGCTGTTAAAAACAGTCGGGACTACCCAAAGGCAGATAAAAAGTTATGTATCCATACAAGCGCTATGGCTTATGATGATGGCGTTGCCAATTGGTCTGTTATTTGGATTCATTCTTGGGAATGCAATATTGCCTGTCGCACTGGATTTTATGGCAAGTGAATACCATGGGTTTGCTGTTGGGATTTCGGTAAATCCATTGATATTTATAGGGGCGACCATATTTACAGCTCTTACAGTGGTAATCAGCATACGCAGACCCATAAGCATAGTAGCAAAAATATCGCCATTAGAAGCAATGCGATATTCTGATCAACTCAGGAAAAAGAGCAAAAAATACTCGAAAAAGTTTTCAGTTTGGCGATTAGCCACAGCAAATGCGAAACGAAATAAAAAGAGAGGAATTTACATCATCATATCGATGGCTCTTTGCTGTGTATTGCTGAATTCAACGATTATAATTGCAAACAGTATTGATATTGAGAGAGCTGTACGAAAACAATGTGCGGTGGATATTGTGATTGCAAATGGGAATACATTTAATAACATAAAAGGATATACAAAACTTGCAGATCATCTCGACAATGCGGTCATAGATCTGACTAGGGAAAGATTTCCTGTGAAAGATGAAGGTTATCTATATAAAAATACGCTGGATGATGCAAACGTAACGATTGACTATGGCTTGGAAACTAACGGAAATGAGCCTATTGAATGGGATGGAAGATATTATGCTCCAAGTGAAAAATTTAGTATACCGTTGGGGTATGACAATTACCCGGTATGCAATGTATATGGATGCAATGATAATGTGCTGAAACGATGTGAAGTGCTTGGTATTGCAAATGATGTATCAAAAGATAACTTATATGAAAAATTGAAGGAAGGAAATTATGTAATAGAAGCACTGCCAAAAAAACAGAGTGACATACAGGTTGACATGAGCAGGTTTCAATGTGAGATAGGGCAGAAAATCAGTGTCCATTCAAAAGATAAGGAGATGAGGGAATTTGAAGTGATTGCCCAGATTGGTTTGACGCCAACAGAATATGAGGTGCCATATATTACAACCGGAGTGGCAACTGTTGGAGGAGATGGTGCAATGTTCTTTTTTTCAGAAGATATTTTTCAAGAATTATATGGTGATTCCCATTTAATGAGTTATTCATTCAACCTAAATGAGGATGCTCTGGTTTCTACGACAGAAGAATTAGAGGAATTTGTAAAACAATCAGAAGGTAAAATCGGATATAGCTCCATTATCATGTTGAAAGATGGTATGAATAAGATTAGGAATATGATATATATTGTCGGATGCTTTATTGGCACTGTCTTTGGTATTGCGGGGATTATGAATTTTATAAATTTGATGATTGCGAATGTTATTACCCGCAAAAAGGAATATGCAATCATGCAGAGTGTAGGAATGACAACAAAACAGCTTACAAAAATGGTCATGTATGAAGGCTTATATTTTGCTCTGTATTCTGCAGTATTGGGGATTAGCGTAGCACTAATACTAGGTGAAACCACTATGAGGAGAATTTGCAGTGGTATATGGTATATGAATTTTAAATTGGTATTGTATCCTGCAGTTTTGCTTTCATTTTTAACAATCGTATTATCAGGTGTTATTTCTATTATGATTTTTAAATCATTTAACAGAGAAAGTATTGTTGAAAAGATACGAAAAGAATCATGAATTTAATTTGTCAAATGACAATTAAATAATAAATTGGAAAGGAGAAAAGTACAATGACATGAAAAAAAGTGTAGGAAAATTTGTTAAACACTGAAACGCAGTATTGTGATCTGGACGATTGTATTTGCTGGTATTTTATAATCGATGATTGCAATGTTGTAAAACTGGTAACTTTAATAGTAGGAAGCTTCCTGTATACTTTAAATAGGTCAAGAGATTGACACAAAAAAATACCTCAA
>OFGG01001536.1_pt1 | contig 14795 bp, 11 predicted proteins | sample 1521701 | NCBI WGS metagenome assembly OFGG01 (sample SAMEA3504081, study PRJEB24116) | mouse gut metagenome | biome: mouse gut; feature: mouse-associated habitat; material: faeces | place: Denmark | collected 2011
CCCGTATGGGACGGGTGGTATAAGGCACCACCTTTTTCAGATTAAGAACTTCATTTTCCAGTAAATGGGTATAAACGGCATTTTTTCCCGACGCGCTCTTTCCCATGATACAGTAGATTTTTCCCATTTGTTCTGCTTTCTAGTATAATATAGACTTTAGAAATATACAATCTTTATCCGCCCGGAAATAAAATCCACAGTTCCCTCCACACGAAGACCCTGTCTGTGGCACTCACAGATTCTCTCCACAAATGCGCTGCCGATCTCCTCTCCCGGAACCAGAACCGGAATCCCCGGAGGATAGAGAAAAATAAAACCTGCTGAAATCCGGCCGCACGCCTCCGAAAACGGCACGTTCGCGCAGGGGGCTTCCAGCGCCTGAAATATATCCATTTTCCGCGGATTTTCCTGATACATGCGGGCAGTAAACCCTGTAACCGCTCCGCTTTTGCCATCGCCCCCGGCCACGCCGGAATCGATCTCAGAAAGTGCCTGCACAAGACGCCGGAATCCCTCCGGCTCATCCATAATACTCGTCATGCCGAGCACATAATTCCCCGACGCCATCTCCATCTGCAGACCATATTGCGCGCGCAGCCGCTGATACAGCTCTCCTCCCGATATGCCGGCTTCGCCGGAAAAAATTATAATCTTTCCGTCATCCCGGTCAAAAGCTTCTTCCTCCCGCAGATCTGCGCGCGTCATCACATGCAGATTCCTCAAACGCGCAGCACTCTCATAAAAATCGTCAAGCATTCCCCTGTAACGGGAAAACAATTCCTCTCCACGCTCCCGGATCAGCCGGACACACTCATCCATCCCCGCCAGAAACAGGTATGAGGGAGAACTTGTCTCAAAAACCGACAGATACATCTCCACACGCTCCGCGTCAATTCTCTCCCCGTTTAAGTGCAGAAGCGCTGTCTGTGTAAAAGACGGCAGCGTCTTGTGCAGGCTCATAACCCCGGCATCCGCGCCGAGCCGCACCGCATTTTCCGGAAATCCTCCCCCGAATCCGAAATGTGCGCCGTGCGCCTCGTCCACAATCAGCGGAATTCCATGTTCATGGACTGCCGCGGCAATCCCCGCAACATCGGAGACAATCCCCTCATATGTCGGGGATGTGACAATCACCGCCGCGATATCCGGCTCACTTTTCAGCACGCGGGACACCTGTTCAGGCGTAATCTGCCCCTGAAGATCATTTCCGGTAATCACAGGAGAAACATATACCGCCGTCAGCTCACTGAGAAAAACAGCGTGATAAACAGCCCTGTGACAGTTTCTCGCAAGAAGCAGTTTTCCGCGCTTTTTAACCGCGGCGCAGACCGCGGCCAGAAGACCGCAGGTACTTCCGTTGACCAGATAAAAACAGCGGTCCGATCCGTAAAGCGCCGCGGCCCGATCCTGTGCATCTTTTAAAACACCGTCAGCTCCGTGCAGATTGTCAAATCCGTCAATTTCCGTGATATCCACTCCCGCCGGATCTGAAAAATGCATGCCGCGCCGCTTGTGCCCCGGCATATGAAACGGATAACTGCCCGAATCCCGGTAATCCTGCAGCTGATCTTTTAAATACCGCATATCCCTCCTTCGCCCGCGTCAGTCCAGATACCGGCCCAGCTCCGGCATCCAGTCCCCGAAAAACAGCTCGTCTTTACAGATCGCCTTCCAGACATCCGGCAGAAACGCAGACAGTTTGTCCATCATCTCTTCCCAGGACGGGCTCTTCCTTTTCTGGTGGCGCAGATATTTGCCCCAGCGCTTTTTCATATAAGCATATTCCCGGTAGGAGAGGATCTCGTCCACCCGCTCCGGCTCCAGTGGAAACTGTTCTTCCCTGCACAGCTCCAGCAGCAGATCGCGCATATGGCGCCCGTACACCGGCTCACTGCTTAAAATCCGGTACGTAATATCATAAGCCCTCATCAGCGGCATCATCTCTGTATCCCTGAGTATCTCAAACACAAACTCTGCCAGAACACTCTCGGAAGGGTACTGCAGATAGGAAACCGTTCTTCCATTCTCCAAAAACGGCTCCAGCTCCCGCCTGAGCGGTTCCGGCGCCAGCCTGCGGGACATCTCTGTAATTCCGATATGTACCGGCACCGTCATCCCCGCAAAATCTCCCTCAATATCGAGTTCTATGATATCATCCTCACAGGAAGCCCTTCCGCGCCACCGGATTCCCGGCACTTTCTCTTCCTTTAATACAGACGCAAGAATCACATAACCAGTCTTTACCGACAATTCCTCTCCGGGACTGGTCAGCCCGCCTTTCCCCTCCTCGTCTTCCGTCAGACTGACAAACTCCAGCTCCGGCGCGCAGCTGCGGTGAAAATATTTTTCCGTTCCGAAAACACTGCCGCTTTTCAGCCACAGATATTCCCCAAAATCTGATTCCGTTATCAGATACATCAGACTCTCCAGCACATAACCAGTCATCAGATTAGGAAGCGGAATTTCCAGTTGTTCACTTTTCTCCTTAATTGCTGCTATATCTGTCAAATGTTTCATGAAATTCATGCTCCTATCGCCCACTGCGCCTGCATCTTCCGGGACAGTTCCCATTATATCTAATATAAATTATCTGTCTTTCTTTGTCAATTTTTACACATCTTGTTTTTTTGCAGTATATGTCTTATAATGAAAAAAAGACACTTTTTTCTGTCTTTCAACTGGAAATTCACGGAAAGGAGCTTCCATGAATCAGAAGGATGAATCTCTGCGAAAAAATCCATCCCGCGAAACCTGTGAAGGAATCATCAGGCGGATTCTGATGACAGAACTTCTGCAGAAAGGAAAAAACAGACATTTCCGCTCGGCAGCGGACTTTATGAGTTATTTTGAGTCGCTTTATCCCGCATCAGATGCTCTGACCAAACAGGTCCAGCGCGCCGTAAAAGCCCTCAGCATGCCAAAAGATGATCTCGGCTATTTTATCCCGAACAAGACCACGGAACAGCTGGAGCATGAAAAAGATCTCGCATACCTGTTCCGAAAAGCAGACGCTGCCATCTGCACCATGGAAGACTGCCAGCCGCTGCTCTTAAAGACCGGACCGTCCATAAAATCATATCTGCTGCATATGATCCGTCATTCCCCGCTCTTTGAAAACAAATTCGAGACGCTCCTTGAAGTTTCCGAGGGAATTCTCTTTTATACCAGAGACGTCCATGAACTTAAGGGAACGCTGGAAACCCTAATTGTCAGATAATTTATAAAAAATAAAACTATGTCCCATAAAAAAAGAAACGACATTCTTTTTGTATATTATATGTCGTTTCTTTTTGTTTTCTCCTATCTTCTGCGTCTCCACCATCTGCTCTTCCGCGGCTTCACCTGTTTAAACTGTGCTCTTCTGCTGCGCCGCACTTCCATGTTATGGCGAATGATGTAAAAATTGTCCGCAAACTTCTTCATGGAAAAAATCAGGATGGCAAGAATGGCAAATACAACACCGAGAAACAGGACATACTGCGGCCTGATCTGTACGGTTGACAGAGTCTGCACTGTCTCCGTACCGGAATCCGCAGCCTGTTCCGGATCCGTCTGTTCATTGTCAAACACATACCCTTCCACTCCGGCACCTGTCCTCACAATATCAGCTTTTCCCACATCATGTCCGGCGTAGGTATAGGAAATTGTCCCCACGACATCCTGACTGATCTCATCATAAGTAATCACCGATTCCGCGTCGGAAAACTCAGCCGTCTTGGGCAGCACAATATTTGCAGATTCATCAATATCCACAAATGCCCTGTAATGATTGAGCGCACCTGTCTCCATCGTCTCCGCCGCCTTATATTCCGACTCGTTATCCGCAATATTCAGCAGCTGAAAATTGTCAAATCCATAATCAAACAGCGTCCGGCTGTCAAACCACTGATTCGGCGCTTCCGAGCGCAGCACGACGCAGACCAGCGTCATCCCTTCTTTTTCCGCATAGGTCACCAGCGTGCTCCTCGCAGAGATCGTATAACCGGTCTTGCCACCGGTACAGTAATCATACCGGTATTTAAATGTCTGCCACGGATAAAGCATTTCATTGTGATTCTGCAGGGGTGTCTCTTCATCATGTTTATTCGTTGGCGGAATTGTGTATCGCGCTGTCCCCGTGATAATCCGGAATGTCTCATTTTCGTAAGCTGCCCGTGCGATCAGGGCCATATCGTACGCGCAGGTGTAGTGATTCTCATCAAATAGTCCGTGAGGATTTAAAAAATGGGTGTTCACACAGCCCAGCTCCGCTGCTTTTGCGTTCATCATATCCACAAAGGCTTCCACTGATCCGGCCACATGCTCCGCCACCGCGTAGGCACATTCGTTCGCGGAGGAGAGCATTACCGCATAGAGACACTGCTCCATCGTCATCTGTTCGCCGTAATCCCTGGAAATACTCGAACCTTCCGTTTTGTCGATCGCATTATCGGAAAAAGTCACAACATCCCCCAGTCCGGAATTCTCCAGCGCGAGCAAGGTCGTCATAATTTTTGTAATACTTGCGGGATAATTCAGCTGCAGACTATCTTTTTCATATAATATTGTACCCGTTGACACTTCCATCAGGATCACCGCCGGCGACTCGACCACAGGGCCCTCCGGCCAGTATTCGGACGCCGCCGCAGTCAGAGGCGCCGTGGGAATCAGCACACACAGGCAGAATAACACACACATTATTTTTTTCCAGCTCTTACTATGAAACATTTCCCACTCCATTTCCGTTTATCAGGGCGTTTTCAGAAACCACTATCGTAAAGACTGATTTTAGTATCAGTATAATCTTCCCAAAAAATACATGCAACCATTTTTCTTTCCAAAAGTCTTAATTAATTCTGAACACTCTCTTGTAATCTGCAGACAAACATGATATTCTCGAATTTAACCGGCTGTCCGCAGCCAGAATGAAATGAGGTTTTTCACATGAGACTCCGAAATATTCCCTGCGCCGACGAAGCAATCAGAAACAGTGCTTTCTGCATCGGCGAACCACAGGAACATCAGGGACACTGGCAGGCCCTTTTTCCTGCCTCACAACCGCTTCACATCGAAATCGGAATGGGAAAAGGACGTTTTCTGATGGATTCTGCAGTTTTGAATCCCGGGATCAGCTACATTGGAATCGAACGCTATTCCAGCGTCCTCTATCGCGCAATCCAGAAGATGGAACAGCTGTCTGTGCCCAATCTCAGATTTCTCTGCATGGACGCGTCAGATATTGACAGCGTGTTTGCCACGGGAGAAGTAGAACGAATCTATCTGAACTTTTCTGATCCATGGCCAAAAGACAGACATGCCGGAAGACGACTTACATCACGGCAGTTTCTGGCACGTTATGACCGCATTCTTGCCGGGAATGGCTGTATCGAATTTAAGACGGATAATCAGAATCTTTTCATGTTTTCCATGGAAGAACTAAACGAATGTGGCTGGAAAATCCGCGCTTTTACCCGCGATCTTCACCACGATCCTGCTATGAATGAGGGAAATATTATGACAGAATATGAAGAAAAATTTTCCTCGATGGGTAATCCTATCTGCAAACTGATTGCTGAGAGATGATCTCTCAGCAATCAGTTTTCTGATCGCCAGAAGATATTCTCTCAGCAGTCAGGTTTCTGATCGCCAGAAGATATTCTCTCAGCAGTCAGGTTTCTGATTGCCACCAGATATTCTCTCAGCAGTCAGGTTTCTGATCGCCAGAAAATATTCTCTTAGTTTCGGACATGCTCAGTCGCAGAAAACCGCCTTTATCACACAAAGTATGACAGAGACGGTTTTCTGCAAAAAAAAGCACTAACAACGAGCCTGACTGCTTCATCATTAGTACTTTATAGCGTATTTATCTTCTGTAAATAACACTTCTGAATGCGCCACCAGGGGCTCGAACCCTGGACACCCTGATTAAGAGTCAGGTGCTCTTCCAGCTGAGCTAGTGGCGCTTTTTTTGCTGTCCCTGTATTTCTTAAGGACAAGATTTATTATATAACACTTTTTTAAGAATTGCAACATATTTTTTATATTTTTTTTAATTTTTCTTTTCTGGTACAATATGGTATAATACCACAGGATATAATTCACACATGAAAATTTACCAGTATTAAGGAGGTTCCTGTATGAATGTAAAAGACCGTTTTTTAAAATATGTCTCTTACTGGACTACTTCTGATGATAATCATTCCACAGACGGCGCCGTCAGAATTCCATCCACGGACCGCCAGTTTGAACTTGGCCGGGTCCTCAGGGATGAGCTAAACGCCCTTGGACTGGAAAAAGTAGTACTGACAGATCACTGCTATGTTTACGGGATGCTTCCCGCCACCACAGGCTGCGAGGACAAAAAAGCCATAGGATTTATTTCCCATATGGACACCTCCCCCGATTATGACGGAGAAGCCGTGAAGCCACAGATTATTCCCGATTACGACGGAGGCGACATCCTGCTTGCCGGAAGCGGTGACTACCTGAAAGTATCCGATTTTCCATCTCTTGCCACATTAAAGGGCCGCACCCTGATCACAACGGACGGAACCACCCTGCTCGGCGCCGACGACAAAGCCGGAGTTGCTGAAATTATGACCGCACTGGAGGAAATCATAGCTTCCGGACAGCCACACGGCGATATCTGGGTCGGCTTTACCCCGGATGAGGAGATAGGATGCGGAGCGGATCTCTTTGATCTCGACTACTTTCAGGCAGCGTTTGCCTATACGCTGGACGGTGATTATGAGGGAGAGATCGCCTATGAGAACTTTAATGCGGCAGGCGCTGATTTTACTATCCGCGGTGTCAATGTCCATCCCGGAGAGGCAAAAGACATTATGGTCAACGCCGCGCTGATAGCCTGCGAGATCCAATCCCTCCTTCCTCATTCTGAGACGCCCTCCCACACACAGGGGCGGCAGGGATTTTTTCACCTGACAGACATCTCCGGAAATGTAAGCTCCGCTTCCCTCTCCTACATCGTGCGCGATCACGATAAACAGTCCTTCGAGCTCAGACTGGACAAGCTTCGCGCCCTTGAAATCGAGATGAACCGCAAATATGGAAAGGACACGGTCACACTCAGAATTACCGATTCCTATTCCAATATGCTCGAAGTAATCGAAAAACATAAATATATTGTCACCATCGCCGAGAAAGCGATAACAAAGGCCGGCCTCACACCTCTCTCAAGACCCATTCGCGGCGGTACGGACGGTGGAAGACTCAGCTTTATGGGGCTGCCCTGCCCGAATCTGGGAACCGGCGGCTATGGATTCCACGGTCCATACGAACATATCAGCGTGGAAGGGATGGAGACGGCGGTACAGATCATACGCGAAATCGTAACTATTACAGCAGAGACCTGAAGAATTCATAATCTGAAATACAATATTATCTGAAAAAAAGGGGCCTGTGGCCCCTTTTCCTATTCTTTCTTTATCTACAGACTCGCAATCAGAGCGGCAATCTCCGCCGGAGTCATCATCTTGTTCGAATTAGATGAATTCCTCGCAATTCCCGGCTTTTCCGGCGCTTTTTCTTTTGTCACAGCAGCTTTCTCCAACGGATTTTTTTCTGGAATCGGCCTTTGCTGCATCAATTCCTTGATTCTGGAATATTCCCGCGCGATATTCATCTCCGGCGACATTTCCGGTTCTTGCGTCGCTTCCGGCTCCTCTTTCGCCTCCGGTATCTGTATTACCGCCTCTTCCTCCGGGTCCGCCGTCTTCCAAAGTTCTGGTTCTTCCGGTTTATCTGACTCCTCCAGCGGCTCCGGCATCCGGAACATATCTGCTTCCTCCAGCGACTCCGGCACCTGCGATACCTCTTCCGACTCTGACATCTTCCAGTCCGCATCCTCCGGCTGTAATACCTCTTCTTCCAGCGACTCCGGCATCCGGAACAATTCCACCTCTTCCAGTGCCTCCGGCATCTGCGCTACTGCTTCTTCCGGCTCCGGCATCAGTGAAAACTCCGGTCCCTCCGTCACCTCTTCCAGCTCCGGCAGCTTCCAGGGTTCTGGTTCTTCCTGTTTACCTGACTCCTCTTCCGACTCCGGCATCCGGAACATTTCTGCTTCTTCCGCCGACTCCGGCATCTGCGATACCTCTTCTTCCAACGACTCCGGCATCCGGAACATTTCCGCTTCCTGCATTCCTTCCATCAGAAAATCATCGGTTTCCTGATCTGACTCCATGCTCACAAAAGCGTTTTCCGGACTGTTTCCCTCATATTCTGCATCTTGTACAGGATTATCCTGCGAAAACAAATCTGACTGAAAATCAAAACCGGTTCCAAATCCGCCGCTCTCCAAATCCGAAACGCTTTCTTCTTCATTAGACATATCTGTTCCAAAATCCAGCGACGATTCTTCTGAACCTGTCTCCTGGCTAAAATCCAGCATCAACTCTTCTGAACCTGTCTCCTGGCTAAAATCCAGCTCCGGCTCTTCAATTCCTGTCTCCTGACTAAAATCCAGCTCCGGTTCCCCGAAACCCGTTTCCTGGACAGAATCCATTACGGATTCCTCAAAATCGCTGCCCTGGGCAAACCCCGGCTCTGCTCCGAAACTGAGCCCTTCTCCAAAATCCGGCATCTCATCCGGACTTTTCTCCGACTCCTCTTCAAATCCGGCATTCTCACTGAAATCTGCATCCACGCTAAAATCCGGATCCAGACTAAAATCTGCATTCAGGCCGGCATCGTTATCAGAAGCATAATCAGACGCTTCTGTTTCTTCCGGATCCTCGTCCAGGCCAAAAATAATATCCCTGTCAAAATCCAGCGCCGGCTCCTCGTCCGGTTCTCTCTCCGCTTCAAATCCGGCATCCAGACCGAAATCCGGTTCATGCTCATCTGCTTCTTCCGCTTCCGCCACGAAATCTGCATCAAAACCAAAATCAAATACAGGTTCCTCCATGAGCTCTTCTTCACTATACCCTGTATCAGCGAAGGAATCCGTCTCAGTCCGGGATGCTGGCTGAACCGGCGATCCTGCCGGAACAGCATCCCTCACAGAACTGATCAGTTCTTTCTGATGTTCTGCTATCTGTTCCTGCACGGAATTCATGTAATCCTCAACCGACAGAATCTCTCTTTTCAGATTCTGCTCCATCTGCCTGATGCCGGAAAAAAACTGCTGCTGCTGCGAGGCAAACTCCTCCTGCCGGCGGGCAAACTCTTCCTGATGCTGCATAAGAGCTTTCATGGATTCATCCAGATATTCCCGCTGTCTGTCAAAAAATTCTGCAGGATCCTTCCGGTCAATATCGCAGACTTCTGTCAGCTTCTCGACCACTCTGTCGTTCGAGTTGAGGATAGCATCCGTATTTTCCTTATTTCTCCTGATAATTACTTTCGAGAGCTTTTTCTGGGCAGAAATAATCTCATCCGTCCGGTCTGTCTGAATCGTCTCATCCATCTCTGTCAGAAGGCCGTACGTTTTTTTCAGAAGAAGATAAGCTGCTTTTTCCGATCTGGCTGTATTTTCAAACTGTTCCCTGCTTTCCTGTCTGCCCTGTATAATCTCTTCCCTGCTGCGGGCGGCTTCTTTTAAAACCGCGCTGATCAGCACCGCCACGCAGGCCAGAAGCACTACGGCAATTCCAGCCATTCCGACCAGATTTCCAGGTTTCTGAATCATCACATAGAGCTCCGCAACGATAAGCAGCACCGCCAGCAATGCCGGAATGAGAATTGGAAGCATATTTTTATATTTTGCTTTCTGCGGTGTCAATGAATCGTTCCTGTCCATATCAATACCCCCTGCGCTGTTTTTACATATTCTGCCGACCTGCCGAATCAGCCTGTACTTAAATTATTTTATCACATTCCTGACAGGATTGAAACCATATTTCATGTTAAATTTGATGTTTCAGTTGCAGATCCGTCACATCTTACAGTATCACAAATCTGCCCGCACAATGATCTTCCGGCATCGTGATACCTTCATCGCGGTTTGTCCGCATCTCAATTTATAAATCTGTAATAGTTGTGATTCTGCTCTGGTTCTGTTACAATTTAATACAGATCACAGGATTATATTTCAGGAAACAAAAGGAGGAAAACGAATGTCACAACAAACAAAACAGGATATGGGAACCGGAAGCATCCCAAAGCTGATGCTTAACCTGGCCATCCCCGCCGTTGTCGCACAGCTTATCAACATGCTCTACAATATTGTCGACCGCATTTATATCGGCCACATCCCGGATGCAGGTGCATCTGCTCTTACAGGAGTAGGTCTCTTTTTGCCTATCTTAATGATGATAAATGCTTTTGCCATGCTGGCAGGTTCCGGCGGCGCCCCGCGGGCGGCCATCGCAATGGGACGCAATGATCATGAAAACGCACAAAAGATTCTGGGAAACTGTTTTTCCGTGCTTCTGATTTTTACTGCGTTGCTGACGATTCTCTTTTACATATTTGCACCCCAGATGCTGCGGCTGTTCGGCGCCAGTGATGTAACTCTGCCCTACGCTCTCTCCTATTCGCGCATTTATATTCTCGGAACCGTGTTTGTAATGATTGTGATGGGTCTGAATCCTTTTATCACAACACAGGGATTTGCAAAAATCAGTATGATAACGACTGTAGTTGGTGCCATCTGTAATATTATTCTGGATCCGATCCTTATTTTCGGACTCGGCATGGGTGTTCAGGGAGCTGCAGTCGCCACCGTGATAAGTCAGGCTGTCAGCGCAGTGTGGGTTCTTCGTTTTCTGACAGGTCCGAAATCCCTGATCCGCCTCAGTCTCTCCAGTATGAAGCTGGTTCCGGAAGTGATTCTCCCCTGTCTGGCGCTTGGAATTTCCACATTTGTCATGCTCAGCACCGAAAGTATATTAAATATCAGCTTTAACAGCAGCCTTTCCCGTTATGGCGGGGACATCGCAGTGGGCGCAATGACGATCATTTCATCCTGCAGCCAGCTGGTAATGCTGCCGCTGCAGGGAATCTGCCAGGGCGGACAGCCGATTATGAGCTTCAACTTCGGAGCAGGAAAAAAAGACCGCGTAAAACAGGCTTTCCGCTGCCAGTTTTCTGCCTGTGTATGCTTTACAGTGCTGATGTGGATTCTGCTGATGGTTTTTCCGCAGGTTTTCGCAGGTATTTTCAGCAGCGATTCCGCACTTGTCGATTATACTGTCTGGACGATGCGGATTTATATGGCTGGAATTTTCTCAACCGGCGTGCAGATTGCCTGCCAGCAGACATTTATGGCGCTGGGACAGGCAAAAATCAGTCTTCTGATGGCGTGCCTGCGAAAGCTTGTTCTGCTGATTCCTCTCATTTTTATTTTACCGCACATTCTCCCCAACCAGGTATTCGGCGTCTTTTTAGCCGAACCGGTCAGTGATATTGTGGCTGCCACCGTTACCGGTTCCATGCTCTTTATGCGGCTGAATGGTATTCTGGACAGAGGCGCCGAAGAAAAAGGAAAATAAACCCGGAGGAGATATTTCATGATTTTCACGATTACACTGAACCCGGCACTGGATAAAACCATTGAGATTCCCTTCCTGAAAATCAACAGTGTCAACCGAATCACATCCATACGCACGGACCCGGGAGGAAAGGGAATCAATGTTTCCAGGGTAATCCATAATCTCGGCAGCAGGAGTGTTGCAGCCGGTATCCTTGGAGGGGAGACCGGCCGCAGCATTCTGAACTCACTCAAAGGGATGGTAACTGACACCTGTTTCCGGTTTGTGGAAGGAGAGACCCGCACGAATCTGAAAATTATTGATCCGGCCTGCCGGACAAACACGGATCTCAATGAACCCGGCGCCGCTGTGCCGGAAGATGTGCTGAACGGATTATTAACGGAACTGCTCACAAAACTGACCGCTGAAGATATTGTAGTGATCTCTGGCAGTGTTCCAAAAGGTGCTCCACAGGACACCTACCGCACCTGGGTAAGCGCCTGCAAAACAACAGGCGCCAAAGTCATTCTGGACGCGGAAGGAGAACTTCTGGCGGCAGGCATTCAGGCGGCTCCATACCTGATCAAGCCAAATCATCATGAGTTATCCGGACTGCTGGGACAGCCCCTCTCGACACCGGAGTATATAAAGACGGCGGCGCTAAAAGTTATGAAAGAGTATGGCATCGCTAAAATCGTTGTTTCCATGGGCAGCAGGGGTGCCGTATATTTATCAGAAAATACAGCAGTTTACGCGGAAGCGCCAGAGGTCCTGGTCAGAAGTACTGTCGGCGCCGGGGACAGCATGGTGGCCGCTCTTGCAGTTGCAGAAGAATCCGGCTTAAGTCCTGAAAAAACCATATGTCTTTCCATGGCAGCAGGGGCAGCCAGCGTTACGTGCAGCGGCACGCAGGCTGCCGGATATGATCTGATCGAGAAGCTGATTCCCAGAGTGGTATTTCGGAAAATTTAAGAAATGTTTCATCAGAAAATGTTTGTTCAGAAAAATTATTCCATACACACAAAGCCCCCTGTACCGGAAAAATGATACAGGGGGCTTCATTATTTCAGTTCGCTTAATCAGAACTTTTTAAATTTCAAACCAGTCTTTGTAGCCGAGTGCAATCAGATTGTCGCGGCTGATCTTAAGGCTTTCAAACGGATCTCTTCCGTAGGTGTCATCCTGCTCGATCAGGAAATACTCGCTTCCTCCGGCCAGACCCGCCTCAATGCACTCCTTAATCGGCAGATTACCCTCGCCAACTTCTGCGAACTCAATCAGGTTGTAGAACTGACCGCCAAACGCTTTCATGTCAAAACCACCTTCCGGAAGCTTCATCTGCGCGATGCGGTAATCTTTCAGGTGAAGCAGACGGATGCGCCCTGCATACTGATTGATAAATGTGACAGGGTTCTCCCCGCCGCGGTGGATCCAGTGGATATCCAGCTCAAAACCCATTTTCTTTGTGTTGTCCTTAATGATGTCCAGCAGATACTGACCGTCATATTTGATAAATTCTACATGGTGATTGTGATAATACAGATCGATTCCATGTTCTCCCAGGCGCTCTGCCATCTCGTCCGCACGCTTTACAAAATCAATCGCTTTTTCTCTGCTTCCCATGCAGGTGATCGGAAGCATGCCGATGCGGAGCATGTCTGTATCAAGTTTCTTACAATCCTCCACAATTTTATCAAAATCAGTAGTCAGAAATTCGCCGGGCATTCCGGGCATCATCGGCTCCAGTGCCGCGCTGTTCGCCGCGATTTTGATTTTAAATTCATCGCAGGCCTTTTTCATCCCCGAAACATTTTCCGGTGTCATCGGAATCTGGCTCACTTCCATGCAGTGATAACCCATTTCCGCACATGCTTTTAAGGTCTCGTAAGCCCCCAGCTCATCTACTTTTTTCTTGATGGTACTCATCTGAATACCAATTAATCCCTTCTCCATGGTATTTCCCTCTCTTTCTGATCATTAGCCCGTGGCATCTCAGAGTGTCACAATCTTCCCGCTTCTGCCGGACTCCTGAATCGCGTCAATTAAGCGTATACTCATCAGCGCGTCGCGGATGTGCAGGTAATCCTGACTGTTTTTCTCCAGGGCATCATAAAATGAATCAATCATTTTTTTGTGGCTTGCGCCGTAGTAGAATTTTGTGCCCGGAAGCATTGCATCCTCGCACAGCTTTTCTTTTGTGCCGTCCGGCCCGATGCGGTAGAGCGTATTGTCCATAATCAGAAAATCCGCCTTTTCCATCTGCACCGAAATCTGTACACTCTCGTTCTTATAACCTGCAATCGTCGCCAGGAAGACTCCCTGCGCGCCGCTCGCAAATGTAAGTCTGGCCGCCGCCGTATCCTCGACCTCAATCCCGTAGTCCAGAAGCTGCGCCGTGACTGCTTTAAGCTCACGGATCTCGCCGCCAAGATGATAGAGCAGATCCAGTGTATGTACGGACTGGTTGATCATGCATCCTCCGCCCGCAGTGTCCCATCTTCCGCGCCAGGGCTGCACTTCATAATATTCTTTCTCACGGTACCAGGGAACAGTTCCCCTGATCCCGGTGACGGCGCCGTACTCACCCCCGTCAATCAGACTTTTGAGCATCTCAACAGACTCATTGAGGCGGTTCTGCAGACAGATACCCATGTGAATATCCGGGTGGGAAGCCTCAAACTCCACAAACTCCCTTCCCTCTTTCGCATTGAGCGCCACCGGCTTTTCGCAGAATACGTGAACGCCCATCTCTGCGGCAGCTTCCGACACCGGCACATGCAGGTAGTGAGGCAGACAGATATGGACAACGTCCGGCTGTACTTCTGTTATCATTGCTTTATAATCGGTGTAAAACGGCACTCCCGAAGGTGCATCGCTCCTCTTACTCTCTTCCGTATCGCAGACAGCCGCCAGGGTAATCTGCGGATTACCCTGAATGGCTGCAATATGGATGGGGGAAATAACGCCCATTCCGATGATAGCTGCTTTTTTCATATGGATTCCTCCCGATCCGTTCCGGCTGTCCCCTTTATCTTGTCGGGAACTTTCCTTCTTCTGCAATTCTCTTATTGAGTTCCGCGAGGTAGAGATCCTCGTCAACCGGAAGTTCTACTTCTTTTCCAAGCCAGGAAGAAAGCAGGATTGCATTTGCAAGGTTTACACCGTTGATTCCGTCGGAACCCGGCGCAAGAAGCGGAGTCCCCTCCAGAATATGCATTGCAAAATTCTCCATAACCGTCGTGTGCTGCTTGCCCCAGCCGTCTGTATTTTCAAATTTTTCTTCAGTGTAAAGACCGCCGCCCGAATTCCCGGACACCAGCTTCGAGACCTCCATCATGCTCATGGTCTCGTTCATCTCACTCTCAGATTTATTGAGGCGGTAGA
>OFGG01001548.1_pt1 | contig 14653 bp, 10 predicted proteins | sample 1521701 | NCBI WGS metagenome assembly OFGG01 (sample SAMEA3504081, study PRJEB24116) | mouse gut metagenome | biome: mouse gut; feature: mouse-associated habitat; material: faeces | place: Denmark | collected 2011
CTGCCCTTCTTCCATGGCAATATCCAAAGCTGCACACTGCTCGTCAGAAAGCCACGCACTTCCCAGTACTTCCTGAAGATAGGGTTCAGGATTTTCCTTATTTTTTGCAAGTCCATCATCAAGGGCCGTCTGCACCTTCGCCAGAAAAGTCTCTCTGCCCATGGTGGTATAGCCTTCCAGGGGACGCACGGCCAGCATGGTCATGTACCACTCCCCCGCCGGAGTCTCAAATAAATCCCCATGGCCCACGTACTTTACAGGATATGCCTGCCCCAGATGTCTGTGCGTCAGAATGGGATTGCAGAAATTGTTCTCATAAGGCCCCCAGACGCTGCGGCTTCTGCACACCGCCACCGCGTGATCCGGCCCGGTGCCGCCCTCTGCATGAAGGATATAGTAGTACTCTCCGATCCTGTACAGATGAGGTCCTTCCGGCCAATGTACCCCCCGCATGGCGCCGTTCCATACGTCTTTGGACTCCCCCTTCAGTTTCCAGGTATTCAGATCCAGTTCCTGGATCCAGATATACCAGTCTCCATCGTATCTGCAGCCCTCCGGATTGGGATGGGTGCCGATATAATAACATCTGCCGTCTGTGTCAAAGAACAGGCTGGGATCAATACCTCCTGCCCCTTCCAGATAATGAGGCTCGGACCAGGGGCCTTCCGGGTTTTCGGCTGTGACCACATAATTGCCTCCATGGGACACATTGGTACAGATCACATAAAAGGTACCCGCATGGTAGCGGATCGTGGGGGCAAATAGACCCTGGGAATGCCCCGCGTTGTCAAGAGGCAGCTGGGAAGAGCGGTCCATTACGTTTCCGATCTGTTCCCAATGCACCAGATCTTTGCTGTGCAGCACCGGCAGGCCGGGAAAGTAGGCAAATGTAGAATTCACCAGATAGTAGTCCTCTCCTACCGCACAGATGGAAGGATCCGGGTAAAACCCCGGCATAATCGGATTTTTTACAGATTGCGTCATAATAATATTCCTCCTCTAAATCTCGTTTCCACACAGCCAATGGACTTGTTCTTAAAAAAAGGGCGATGCCCGGAAAAACACCACCCTTTTATTACTTCTTAGCTGTTTTCAGTTGTAAATTGTCAATCCAAAACTATCTGCTGTTGCTCTCAGCAATGTAAGCCTGCCAGGTATCCCTGATCTTCTCGATATGCTCGGATACGCTGGTACCATCCAACAGGCTGTAAAGCAGATCATTACCGATATCCAGGTTGGCAATCAGTCCATGATAGGTCAGACGGCCATTGGTCATCATGCGGGTAATGGTGTAGTCCACAGACTCGGTATCGCGGAAGTTCTTGTTATAACCAGGTCTCCATGCCTCGTAATCTTCATAGCCGGGAACGGGATCGGTCCACAGATTGTAAGCAAACGCCAGCTTCCAAGCCTTGTCTGCATCATAGCAGGCAGGGATAACCACCGGGTTGTTGGCATAAACATTCTGATAATCGGAAGCCTTGGGTCCCTTAGGGAAGCATACAAAGCCGAAATCATCTTCCATGGTGGAGAACGCACCACCGGCCTTATAAGCATCATCCATACAGAATACTGCTTCGCCGTTCAGGAACGCCTGCTCAAAGTAGTTCCACTCAGCCCCCTCAGGATAAGGCAGCTTATACTGGTTCAGAGTATCCACCGCCCAGTTCAGAGCCTCAACGGTCTCATCGCTCTCCAGCTTGTATACATACTCGCCGTTCTCCATGCCTACAAAGTCACTGAAGTTAGAGTATACTGCATAGCTGAGGAAAGATCCGTCATTCTGGGTCAGAGCGTATACATCGATCACACCATCGTTGTCCAGATCCCTCTGCACCTGAGCACACATTTCAACCAGAGCATCCCATGTCCACTCTCCGGCCTCCTGCAGCTCATAAGGCTTGTTGGGATCAATACCGGCATCCTCCAGCAGTCTCTTGTTGAAATACATACCGCCTCTGGGCTCGGTGTCACCCGCATACATAGCGTAAGAGGAATCGCCTCGGCTCATCAGCTTGTGTACACCGGCATCGCCCAGCCACTTCGCCTCGGAGAAATCCAGGCAGTCAAGAGTGGCCAGATCGTACATCAGACCGGAATCAATAGCGGCGGTGGTGGGCGCAGCCTCACGCACAACAAAGATATAGTTCTCGTCGCCGCCGGTGGAAGCATAGTCCACAAAGTCCTGAGGAGCGCTGCCCCAGTCAGAGATAGCCTGCTCCTTTAAGGTAAAGTTATAAGTCTCCTGAATCCACTCGCGGTACTCGTCGCGGGCTTCCTCATAATCGTTAACAGGTTCAGCGGGTTCAGCAGACGACCACCAGTTACGAATGATGATCTCCATGCCGCCCAGGTCATATACATTGCCATTCTCATCTGTCAGAACGGTATAAGGGCTGACCTCCTCCTCAGAAGAAGACTCTTCGGGAGCGGACTGCTCCTCGGAAGAAGACTCTTCGGGAGTGGACTGTTCCTCAGTGCTGCTGGGGGTGTCGCTGCCTGTTGTAGGCGCGGGCTCATTGCCACATGCTGCCAGGCCCACGGTCATTACCGTTGCCAGAGACGCAGCGATTACTTTCTTTGCGATTCTGCTTTTCATTTTCATATCCTCCTTTAATCTATATAGAACCCCGGGTTGACTCCGATGCCACAATATCTTTTCCGGGATGGCATCGGACTCCAGGATACTATAACAACATAACACATCAACATAGTTTACATCTTGATGCCGGAACTGCTGAGACTCTCCACAAATCCCCTTTGAGCAAACAAATACAATACCAGTACCGGAACTATGATCATCAACGTACCTGTAGAAGAAATGCAGTTGGCATATCCCACTGAAGGTGTCTGAGACAAACCCAGTAGTCTTTGCAGATAAGCCCCCAGCCCCTCTATAATCGTGGACAGCGAAGTACTGACCAAACTCACCTTCCCCAGGAACAACCGGGAGTAGAAACCGTCCGTCCACTGCCATACAAAGGCGAACAGGAAACAGGATGTAAGGATCGGCTTTGCGTCCGGCAGCATGATCTGAACAAAGGTCTTAAGTGTACCGCAGCCATCCACATAAGCCGCCTCTTCCAGCTCTTTGGGAATGTTTCGGAAAAATTGACGTATCATATATATGTACAGTCCATTCTTCAGCCCCATGCAGCCTGCGCTCATCAGGTAATAAGGCAACACAGATCCTCTCAGATTAATCGTATTACCTGTGATTGCCTTAAAAATGCCCAAGATATCAAAAAATCGGAAATGAAGATACAGGGAGGTGGAAATGGTCTGTGGAGGCACCAGCACCACCATAAGTACACAGGCAAACCAAAATTTCTTAAACGGAAAATTAAACCGGGCAAATCCGTATCCCACCAAGGTACAGACCGTAATCTGCAGGATGGCGATGGTCAGGGAAACTACAAGGGAATTTACAACGCTGTGGCTGTAATCCATAATCTCTGCCGCAATAGCATAGTTTTCAGTGGTAAAATGTTCCGGAATGGCAACTACCACAGGATTATATAAATCCTGTTCCTCCATGAAACTAACCGAGATCTTGTTTAAGATCGGCTGCAGAATCATAAAGCACATACCAAAGAGCAGAACAAACCGACACACTTTTGCCGCAAAATTCAAAGTCACCTTTTTAAGCAGATAGCCGTCCGACTTCCTGTTTCTCTCCCAGAAGTTACTATTTTTTCGTTTTACCGCTGCTTTAGTCATAATAGTAAACCCCCTTTGAAATAATCAACGAACTTATACCCACACCAGCAATCACTATTAAAAAGTATATCCATGTCATAGCTGATGAAAAACCATAATTAATCTCATCCACCATGACCTTGGTAATCTTCTCGATCACCTCATTATCCGACCTCATGCAAAAGTCGATGATCGTATAAATCCAGTTGACCAGGAACATGGAACTGATCATGGGAAAAGTAATCTTCCACAAGCTTTCCCATTTTGTACAGCCCTCAATATCCGCCGCCTCGTACATGCTGGCTGATATGGTCTGCAGTCCGGACAGGAAGATAATGATCTGGATGCCCGATGAAATTGCAATATCATAGATCTTGTCAATGATCTCAAATACCTTCTCAAAGGCTCTGACACCCACTCCCGCCGTTCGAAGTATTTCCTCCACGGCCCCCGTAATACTGATGCCGCTGGTAGTCTCCTCAATAGCCACCTGAAGTTGTGCCATCAGTGCGTTGTCCGTCTCCAATCCCAGTATAACACCGGAAGAGAGTATAACGGGCAGGAAAAATATGGCTCTCACCAATGCCCTTCCTTTGAACTTCTGGTTTAGAATCAGCGCCACAAAGAAGCTGAAAACCATGATCGCCACAGAATCCACAGCCATGCGGGAAAGTTCCTCCACCAGCAGCCTGCTGAACTGGGGATCAATGGCAAAGGCTCTTTTATAGTTATCAATCCCCTGAAAAACAGGGTTAAAACTGCCCGCGCCCACTTCCACATTGCAGAAACTCATATACAAAGACTGGAAGAAGGGCTTTACCATGAACACCAGAAATCCCAGTATGAAAGGCGCTATGAAGATGTATCCCGCTATTGCCTTGCGTCTCTGAAGACCCGCTAATTTATTCTTCTGTTTCCTCATCTCTTACAACCCTTTCTATTTTGAAGTCCGCATCCACCCGTGACGGGCGGATGCCGAAATATCTAAACTGACACATTCCTACCGAACCACCTTGTAATCTCTGGCGGGAACCACGGTTCCATCCTCCGCCGTAAGATCCAGATACCCATAATTGACATAGACTCTGGTGCCGTCCTCGTACATAGTGCAGGACAGATCCGCAGTAATTTGCTCATGCCCTGTCATCTTTTGGTTAAAGATGTGTCCCAGTTCCGCATTGTATCTGGTATAGGTTTCCACCAGCCTATCATGCCATGCATTATAGTCGGAACCGTAATATTCCGTGTAAAGGGTCTTTTGAAGAATAAATGCCGTCTCCTTCATCAAATTGAATTGCAGTCCCGCGCCGTATTCCGCGCTCCGCAGAAGTTCATCCTGGGTGTCCTCTGCCAGGTTCAGTGACCCGCCGGAATAATTCACATAACCGTGGATCGCCATCTGATAGAAAGGCACATAAGCATCAAGAATGGTATATTCGCTGCCCTGCAGCTCCATATTGGTAATCATGTCACAATAGGGTACCGCATAGTCATTACCCATGTTAATCATGACCTTTCGGCCGCTGTCCGCCAAGGCTTTGAACTCTCCCGCCTGCTGCTCCAATACCTCCTGCCTGCTGCGCACATCATCACGGTAGTAGTCGCCGGAAAGATCTCTGCCGTTCTCACGGAAGGCAATTCCGGTGCCATATTTATCGGCGGCATCCACCAGATTCTGTGCCATTTCCGAAGCCCCATCCGGATGCAGCAGATAGAATTTCCCCTTCCATTCCGACTGTCCAAAGGAAATCGGGTTGTATTCATACAGTTCCGCCTTCTCTTTGCTGATAAAGCGGGCTGCGTCCGAGTAGACGAAAAAGCCGTCAAAAATATTACTGTCAAAGGCGTACTGGGTCACACCGTCCAGATAAACATCTACGCCCAGTCCCTTAGCCGTGTCGATCATATTCTGCAGATCTTTCTTACTGCCAAGTCCGGACAGGGGTTTCACCCGGTTCAGCATCTTCTGCTGGAAACCGCCGTTGGCCCATCCCACCAACTTCACGGCCATATTGTTCAGGCCATCACTGTTCAGCTGCTGGATGATCTCGGATGCCTCCTTAAAGGTGGTCAATTCCAGAGGTCTCGACATAGGAATGCCCATAACCTGTTTCACCTTGTCCAGAGCGCCCATGATTTCCACTGCTACAGGTGTCTCCGTATCATCGTTCATGGTCATATAGCCTTCATACCGATCCAACAGATAGGATTGGTAATCCTTGGCCATATCCACATAACTGCCGCTGTCAATAAAGCTGTACCGCTGTACCAGACTTCCCTCCGGAAGTTCCTTCAGATAGACATAAACGCTGCTGTCTGCAATCTCGCCCACATCGTACTTCTCCCGAAGGGCCATGCTGTATACAGGGTAAACATAGTTATAGCTGTTCTTACGTCCGGCAATATCCGCATTGATGGAAGCATAGGATGCCCCATCCTCCAGAATGCAGATAAAGGAATCCTCTCCCTGACTGATGCCAAACACATTGAAGTAATTCCTGGTGCTATGTACCATGGCTATACGGTTTAAACCCATATCCCAGCCATACATATTGGCATAATAATCGTTCTGCGCGCTTTTTCCATTGTTGAAGTTAATCAATGCGCCGCCGCCCTCCGGCACCAGCATGAATCCCTGGTCCTGGGTACCGCCTGCACCGAAGAAGGGCAGAACCGACAGATTGTAAAGCGGGTATTTCTCCCTGTACTCTATCTCCCCAAGAGGCACTTCCACCAATAGGTCACCACCGTCCAGACGGTAAATCACATTCACGTTGAATATGGGTTTGTCAAAGCTGGACTCTGCCTGATTCAACTCTTTGTCTGCCTGATAATCCTCCATGGTGTAGCCGGCCGCCTCAAAATATTCCTCAAAACGCTTTTTCAAATGGTCCTTGGTTCCGTCCCGCAGCACCCAGATAACCTCGTCCGCCAGAATCGGATAATTAGCCAGCAGCTGCTCCTTATCGTCCTTCTTGCCCAGTTTGTTGATATCATACTTCTTATAGTATTCCTTCACTATCCCGGCGTCCTGCTTACTCATAAGATCCAGCCACTTGTTGAAGTTCTCGTCTATAATTACAGGAGGTATAATATATTCCTTCTGGGTATCGCCGATGGAATAGTATACCTTCACATAGTCCCCGCCCATCTCAATATTATAGACGCTCTTGGCAATGCTGTAATCATAGTTATTGTAGGGGGCGTCCACACCGGTCCTGTTACTCCAGGTCAACGCCAAAGTAGATTGCAGTCTGCCCTTCTCATTGCTCAGCGCCAGAGCATCCGTAGCCCCACCTTCCGGATTGGAACTCCACACTTTACCGCTGGACTTTACTTCCAGCGTAAACTGAGTGGTAGCCGGATCCATTACAAACCTGAGTTCCTCATTTTCCAGCACCATTTCGGTAGAGTCACCCTCCCAGCCATTAACACGGATGACCTCTTCCTCTTCCTCCTCATCCTTGTAGTTGATGATAACCAGCACACCGACCAAAATAATCAATGCGATGATGCCGGGAGCGATCAGGTTCTTCAGCTGCCGGATCAGCGCTCCCTTTAATTCTGCTTTTCTTGCCGCTTTGTCTCTATACATGGTTTGATTTCTCCCATCTGCCCATCAAAGTAAGCACATATCCTCTATCTGCTTCTGGCGGCAGGATTGCCGCCGGCCTTTCGTCACAATCGGAACATGATCTCCCTTCCAAGGGAAATGAAATATGAGACGCCCTGCGAGATCATGCTGAAAAACAGCAGCAGGATAAATACCATCACCAGCATCGCGAACAGAGACGCAATGGTAAACAGGAAATTTTTGCCCAGGGAGTACTCATGGATCTGCATCATAGCCGCAAAAATCAACGCCATAGCCCAAACCAGCGAAAGGCCGCTGATCACCATGTAGAACTCCGCCTCATCCACTGTCACAAAATTGCTGAATATCATCAGCGGAAACTGAATCAGCGGATAAGGAGTCAGGGCATAACAGGAAGCCATATATACCTGTCCCAACCTGCCCTTGCCGTCAAACAGCGTGGTCAGCGCCCAGTTTCCCACCACCCAGAGCGCCAGGGGAAAGAGCACACTGGCCAGATACAGGAAGATATTCAAGTTCTCCCAGTATACCGTCAGAAAAATAAAACTGGTGTACCGCAGCTTCATCACCCGAAGGAGCAGGGTGAGCGCCAGAATTGTATTCGCAGCCGCATAGGACCCTCTCTTCTCATGGGTGAGATCCCAGAAACCATCCAGAGGATGGGTGATGCAGTACAGGGCAAACTTTAAAGTTGCAAGATAATGCGCAAAAGTTTCTTTCTTTTTCAATGAAGCTATCATAACGGCCTCCGTCTACATTTTAAAGATATCAGCAGTATCTATCTCGTGCTTGATGTTCCTGACCTTGCCTATGGTCAGAGGAATGACCAGCACCGCGAACACCACGATGAAGATGATCACTATATGTTCTTCCACCCACTCCTTGCGGTATTGCTTGTAGGCTTTGGAATAATTTTCATCATCGTATTTCAGTTCAAAATACTCCATAGCCTCATGGTAGCGTTCCTGCCGCAGCAGAGAACGGCCGATGCCGATATACGCCAAGTCATAGTTGCCGTTGATATCCATAACCTTCTGCCAGGTCTCTCCGGATTCCTCGTACAGACCGCTGTCAAACAGATCGATGGCCTGGTAGACCAGACTGCCAAATTCCGTAGGAGTAAACAGGGTAATAGCGCAGTCCAAACTGTCCAGTACCAACAAGTCATAACCCATATGCTCAATGGCAATGGGATAGCGGAAATAGCCGTCCATATTGCCCGGGCCTCCGAAAGCAAATACCATGCGTCCCTGATCATTGTAGCCGAAAAGACGTCCTCTGTTCCGATCCAATGCTACATAGATATCGTTATCAAACACCGTCACGTCCGTCAGGCGGGAAGGGCCGTCGTATCCTGCATTATTACCCCAGTACAGATCTCCATATACAGGCCATTCTCCATTGCGCACCAGAATGTCATTTCCCATCAGGTTCAGCTTCCGCACAGGATCTGCGGTCTCATTATCCACATCCTCCTCCTTCACATTACTGGTGCAGGCATAGATAAATCCCTCATGATCCATGTAGGCATTGTCATACTCTGTGGGAACGAAGGACTCTAACTTTGCCTTCTGCTCCTCGGTGGCGATACGCTTCCAGATATAATCCGCAAAATCGTAGGTAACTTTGGTGGCCCCCACGAAACCGGAAAAAACACCGTCACTCTCATATTTGATAAGACCTTTATTGATACCCTGAGCCACACAATATACCCGGCCCGCCGTGTCAATAACAATCTTGCTGGGGGAGAAAGTGAGTTCGGGATCCAGGGTATTGTCAACGGGTTTATCAAACTGCATCAGATAGTTCAAATCCCTATCCAGTTTCAGGATACGACCATTGCCCTTATCGGCAATATACAGATCCCCTTCATCAGATACGGCAATGTCTGTGGGACCGTTAAATGTCCTGACGTCCACATTGCCCTTGAAGTCCTCTATAATCTGCTTCAGCTTAAAGCCCTCCGCATCCACCCGTTCCACCACCACAATGCGGTTGTTGCCCGTATCGCAGATATAGACAGTATTGCCCTGAACAAACAGTCCCTGGGGGTTCGACAGATTCTTATACAGCCCCAGATCCACGGAAGTATACACACCGGTCACGGCATAGGCATTGGGAGAACCCTGCACATCTCCCCAGTAATCATAATTGTAGCTATACCGCCCGCCGTCAGTAGACGCGCACACCGTCATGGAGGAACCCAACAGCATCCCCGCGCTGGCCAGCAGAACACCGACTCTCTTTATTATCTTTCTCATACGCCACCTCGTTCCTATCTCTATTCCCCTGCATGCCGCAGCTTCGCTTATACCCGATTAGTCCTTCAAACCGGAACTTGCCATTGTCTCTAAGATGTTGCTCTGTGATAAAATAAAGGTTATAATCGGCACAATCATCATAAAGAGTGTTACCGCCGAACCGACACCGGCTCTCTGGATCTGCTGCAATGCATATACTAATGTCTTTTTCTCCTCGGAGTAGATGAAAGTCGCCGCCCTGTTGTTCCAAAGGCCCTGCACGGAAAAAATGATCAGCGTCAGCCAGGCGGGCTTAACATTGGGCATCACGATACCGGTAAATACTCTCCACTCGTTGGCTCCGTCAATCTTGGCAGCCTCGATCAGTGAGGTGGGCAACCCCTCCATGAACTGTTTCATCAGAAACAATCCGGTGGGCAGCGCAAAGGCCGGAATGATGATAGCCCAATAGGTGTCGATCCACCCCATGGAATTGATAATCAGATAGTTGGGGATCTGGGTCACATAGCCGCTGAACATCAAGGCCACCGTGACCATCTTGAAGAAAGTCTGTCCCCCGGGGAACTCATACTTGGCCAACACGAAGGCCCCCATGGACGCAACGATCAAATGCCCGAAGGTTCCTACTGCCGTGATGAACGTCGTATTAAATATGTATCTGGAGAATGTCACCCAGGACTTGCCCATCGTCACGAACAAGTCTGAGAAGTTATCCAGCGTCGGGTTCTGCGCAAAGACGGTAGGAGGGAACTTGAACAGTTCGTCCAGCGGCTTTAATGCGGATTCAATCGCATACACCAACGGGAACACCATGGCCACGGCCATGAGCAACAGGAAGAGATAGACAAAGAAATCTCCTACCCTTGAACGGTTGGGCTGCCTTCTCTTTAAAATTCTGGTTCTCGGTTGCTTTACAGTTGTCGCTACTTTTGTCGTTTTGCTCATATCAGGTTCCTACTCTTCTCAACAGACTTTGAATTGCTTTGTTACACAGCATCATCACCAGGAACAGCATGGTCGCAATGGCCGATGCATATCCCATCTCAAATCTGGAAAAACCATAGTCAAACAGGTGGGTCACAACGGTACGGGCCGCATAGTCCGTACTGGGATAGCCACAGAGGGCCATGGTCACATCGCACACCCCAAAGGATTGGGTAATAGCCATAACCGCACCGAACATCAGCATGGGCTTCATGTTGGGCAGGGTAATAAACCACAATTCCTGCCAGCGGTTCTTCACGCCGTCTATACAGCCCGCTTCATACTGGGAGCGGTCCACGCCCTGAAGGCCTGCTACGAAGGACAGGAAACCCATTCCCAAACTCATCCACAGAATAACCACCATACAGATGGGCAGCATGTAGGCCGGATTGGTCAGCCACAGGATCGGGGCATCAATCAGTCCCATGTCAATCAGCAGTGAATTTATCTGCCCGTAAGCATCGCCGCGGAACAACACAGAGAAGATAACAAACACATTGCCGGCGATGGAAGGCGCATAGAACACCACCACTGCAATTGTCCTGATCCATCGGGGCAGTTCATTTATCAACCATGCAAACAGGAAAGACATGATGTAGCCCAAGGGGCCTGTAATCACCGCAATCATGAATGTGTTCTTCACGCCCTGCAGGAAAATGTCATCCGACAGGATCAGGTTGATATAGTTCTGTACCCCGATAAACCTTGGGGATTCCAAAATATTATAGTAGGTAAAGCTGAAAAATATGGAACTGCATACCGGTAATATATAAAATATGGTAAACAGGATCGCATAAGGGGCGAGGAACGCGTAACACATTTTTGCCCGCTTTGCCTTTTTGACCGCCACCCTAAAATTGTGTTTCCGAAGGGTGACATATTTCTGTAAATATTCCTTCATCCTACCTTCTCCCCCTCCTTATTCCAGCGGTAAGCCAAATTCTTTTCGCTTCTTGGCCAACTCTTCGTTGATCGTAATCGCGTAATCTATAATGGTCTCGCGCGCATCTTCCTTCTTATTGATAACCCTGCGGATCGCGTTGGTGATATGCCGTCCTGTGTAGTAGCCGCCCGGCACCTCACGGATGCCCACGGGCTGCTGCCACTGCTCCAGCAACACCTCTATATCATCCGCGCCCCAGGCCAACTGGGAGAAAGCATTGATATTGGCTGTGGCATATCTCGCGGAGGACCCCAGCAAAGCCTCGATCTCCCGTCCGAAACGGATCTGTGTATCGACCTGAGACCACCATTTCATGAATTCCCACGCATTTTGTTTATTATTTTCATCGGTCTGCTTAATCATCATGGTAGCACTGCCGGAGATAAAATCCGACCTGTCAATATAGGTCTCTCCGTTTTCATCCACTTTTTCCGTGCCGGGAATCAGAGTGAAATCCCACAGGCCCCGGATCTCGGGCGCCGACACCATCAGAGTGTTGTAAGTGGCGTAATTGGCTACGCCGATGGGCATCTCACCGGAACGGAACCGGCTGATAAAGTCGAAGAACACTGGGATTCCATAATCATTAAAGTACTTAACATAATCCGCCATGGCCTCAACGCCGGCTTCTTCGTCTACCGTGGTTCTGGTTCCCTTCTCGTTATACAGCTCACCGCCGTACTGGAACAACAGGCTGAAATACATACTCAGGTCAGCCGCGTTGGATGCAATCTGCGTAGTGGCCGCCGCGCTGCCGCTGGAACCACCCGCGCTGGGAATACCGATGGACATGTTGTTGCCCTGAATGGTGGGCAGCATCTCAATCAGCTCCTGCCAGGTATTGGGCACTTCCAATTCCAGCTGTTCCAAAATATCCTTGCGGTAGAACAACACATTGAAGGTCTGGGTCTCCGGCACTGCATAAATATGCCCGTCCAGAGTGTACTGGGTGTAGGAACTGGGAGTATAATTAGCCAGCACCTCCTGATAATCGGAGAACTGGGTAATATCTTCTACGGAATTACGCAAAGCATAATTTACCGGCTGATCCGCAGCCACCGACAGCACTACGTCAGGTCCCCTGCCTGCCACCACCGCTGTCAACAGGGCGTCCGCACCGACAATCTCAACATTGACTTTAATACCGGTTTGAGGAGTAAAGGTATCGTCCACCATGGACTTCAGGATGGTGCCCTGATCACGTCCTGTAAGAACCCACACCTTAATCACATCGCCGCCTTCCTCATACACGTCACCCACCGCATCGTAATCCACGATGAAAGAAGCCACAAAGGAACGTACCTCATGAGCTATCTTCTGGAAGATATTGGCAGTATCTTTCTCAGGCTTGGTCTCGGTGCCGCTGACTACGATGTAGTCAATATCCAGCTTGGACTCACTCATATTCAATATGGCGGTGCCCAGAGCGGTTATATTATCTTTAAAAGGAATAAACTCCGTTGTGATTTTGCCCGGCTTCTCCACAAATCTCTCCAGCTGCTGGGCAATGGTCTGGGCGGTGGCAATCTTATCCGCTTTCTGTCCGCTGTAAGCTACCACTCGATCTACAATATTGTAGAGCCTCATGCGCTCCAGATCCATGGCCTCCATGACCTCCGGATAATTGGTGTCAATATGGTAATCTCTGTATCGGTCGGGAGTTGCGCCGGTATACACCAGAATCGTCCTGTATATCTGATTCAGGCGGAAGGTGCAGTCCTCCAGCTCCTCCATAATGGGCCCCATCTCTCCCAGCGTGGCTTCCAGCCGCAGAGTGTGCGTCCCGGCAGTCAGATAGAACTCGTAGGGATTACCCTCTTCATCTGCCAGGGTCTTGCAGTCCCAGTCATTTTTATAGTCAAAAGAAATGCTCTTGGCTTCCTCAAAAGGAATCTTGCCGTCTATGTACAGGGCGCGGTTGGATACGCTGCCTCTGGAGTAATTCTGCCTTCCCTTGACCGTGATGTTATAGTAGCCGTCCTCGGGAACTTCTATGTCCCACTGAATCCACTGACCGGCGCTTCTCCAGGCATCGCCGCCCACATAATTCAATACGGTATGCATTACCGTGTAGGGCTGAGTGGAGGGTGAGGACCTGTCGTACTTTGCATATAAGGAGGATTCGGAACGTACCGTGGAATCCTCACCCTGTACCACTTGCATATATGTAAGCCCTGACCCGGAAGCTGGACTCCCGGTCTGATTGGCTCTGTACTCCGCATAAGTTTCCGTCTTTGTCACCGGAAGAATATGTACACCTTTTAACACCATGGGTTCGTTGACCGCTTCAAGACCAATGGTATTGGTTCCTTTCTCCAAATAAAACATATAGGGATCAGCAATGTAGCCCATGCTGTCCTCGCAGTAGGCGCTCTGCCATTCAAACACTTCCACCTGAGTGGGACGGATTTCATTGCCCTGATTGTCCACGCGGACATCACCGCCGTCGGTCCAGATGCGGGTAAATTCCATATTGGCGGCATCATCAAAAGGCAGTTCCCCATTGATATAAAGAGCACGCTCCGCAGCCACACCCCTGGACTCGGGTACCAGATAATCCAATACCACATTATAAAATCCAGCCTCGGCCACCTCTACCTCCCAGGTCACCGTGGACTTGGTATCTGTAAACAGGGATCTGGTCTCTCCTTCATAATCGTTATAAACTTCCACACCGCCATCGGCAGTATACGCAAAGAGATCCAAGGCCACCTCTGCCTGAGGACGCGCGGCATCCGCATGGGCGTTCAGATAACGGGTATAAGTCCCCTCCCGCACCGCCCCCTCAGCGTCAGCAGTCAGGTCATGGCCTGCATACTTATCCTCAAAGCTCTCTACCCCTCTCAGGTTCAGCAGCAAACAGAATACCACAAACACTGCGACCACACCTATGAGTATGAGTAATTTTTTGACAGTCTTATTCATACATGCCTCCCTGTGTACATAACAAAATAGAAGAAATAGGGCGAAAATCATCATGCAGATTTCGCACTTTATGCTAACAATTATAGTATAGAGAATCTGAATTTGTCTCCCTATATTTTGCTATTTACTCTTCACACATTGCTTACTTTTTGAGAAAATTCAAAAAAATTATTGTGCAATATTTACTTTTGGGGCCTTTGATGCTAAAATATACATATAGAAAATCCCGCTGTTTTCGGGCATTTT
>OFGG01001553.1_pt1 | contig 14634 bp, 11 predicted proteins | sample 1521701 | NCBI WGS metagenome assembly OFGG01 (sample SAMEA3504081, study PRJEB24116) | mouse gut metagenome | biome: mouse gut; feature: mouse-associated habitat; material: faeces | place: Denmark | collected 2011
GGGTCTCGCCCAGGCGGGCCTGGGGCATGTCGTGCTGATACTGGCCCACGCCGATAGCCTTGGGATCAATCTTCACCAGCTCCGCCAGAGGGTCCTGCAGACGGCGCGCCATGGAGGCTGCGCTCCTCTGCCCCACGTCAAACTGCGGAAACTCCTCCGTTGCGAGCTTGCTGGCGGAGTAAACGGAAGCTCCCGCCTCGTTCACAATAATATACTGCACCTTCTGCGGAATTTCCTTAAGAAGTTCCACAATCACCTGTTCGGATTCCCGTGAAGCAGTACCATTTCCAAGTGAAATCAGACTGACATCATACTTTGCGATCAGTTTTTTTAAGACCTCCTTCGCCTCCCGCACCTTATTCTGAGGCGGCGTCGGATAAATGACAGTTGTATCCAGCACCTTTCCGGTCGGATCCACCACGGCAAGCTTGCAGCCGGTGCGGAACGCCGGATCCCATCCGAGAACGACCGCGCCGGCAATCGGGGGCTGCATCAGCAGCTGATTTAAATTCTTTCCGAACACCTTAATCGCGCCGTCCTCCGCACGCGCAGTCAGATCACTGCGGATTTCACGCTCGATCGCGGGCGCGATCAGCCGGTCATAGGCATCCGCCACAACCTCCTTTAACACCGAAGCCGTCTCCGGATTGTCTTTCACAATCACTCTTTTTTCAAGATAGCGCAGAATCTCTTCCACTGGGGCCTCGATCTTAACCGACAGGAATTTTTCATTTTCCCCCCGGTTGATCGCAAGGATGCGGTGCCCCGCCAGCTTCGCGACGGGCTCGTCAAACGCATAATACATTTCATAGACAGATTCCGCCTCCGGGTCCTTCGCTGTGACGAGCAGGCGTCCTTCTTTTACGGTCATGTCGCGGATTTTCGTGCGGTATGCGGCCTCATCGGATACAGCCTCAGCGAGAATATCCTTCGCTCCGCTGACCGCATCCTGTGCGCTCCCGACGCCGCATTCCGCATTCACATATTTTTCTGCCTCCTCAGCCAGCGGTGTGCGGATCATCTGCAGTGAGATCATAGCGGCAAGCGGCTCCAGCCCCCTCTCTTTCGCAATCGTTGCGCGCGTCCTGCGTTTCGGCCTGTACGGGCGGTACAGATCTTCGACGGCCACCATGGTTTCCGCCGCGAGAATCTGCGCCCTGAGTTCTTCCGTAAGCTTTCCCTGTTCCTCAATTCCCGCGAGCACGGTTTCTTTGCGCTCTTCGAGATTTCGCAGATACCCCAGCCGTTCCGAGAGCGCGCGGAGCACCTCGTCGTTCAGGGCTCCGGTGGCCTCCTTGCGGTAACGGGCGATAAACGGGATTGTACAGCCCTCGTCGATCAGCTCCACGGCAGCCTGTGTCTGACGCGGCCGGATCTGAAGCTCTTCTGAAATTTTCGCGATAATGTCCATGTTCCTATCTCCATCCTCTTTCCGTTTCTATATCTATTGGATTATAACCAACCCTGAGAATAAAGACAAGTTTTTTGCGTTTTCCCGGATTCACTCCACGCTCTTAAGCGCCTCAACCGGATCAATCCCATCCAGCGAGCGGTCCGTTATCAGATTTACTGCCATCGCAAACCCGAACGAGAGCGACGCCGCGGCCACATAGCTGACCGGATGGAGAGATACCTCAAGATAAATTGACGGCATATTGAGAATATAAGTCAGCGTGCCGGCAAATGCGCGCCCCAGCGGTATCCCGGCCCCGATGCCCATCAGGGTTAAAATCAGTGTCTCTTTGTTGACATACAGGTGCACCTCACGGTCATAAAATCCAAGCACCTTGATCGTCGCGAGCTCTCTGCAGCGCTCCGAAATATTGGTTGAAGCCAGCGTAAACAACACCACAAACGCCAGCCCGGCCGCCATTATGATCACAATGCAGACTACCATATTGATCAGTGCAAAAGCTGTCGAAAAATCTTCCCGCAGCTCCTGCGTGCAGACCAGGGAGAGCACAGCGTCCTGTTCCCGCAGCTCATCTGCGTAAACGGCGGCATCCGTCCCCTCCGGCAGATTCACCAGCACGGCATTGGGCGCAGATTCCCCGAACAGGGATTCATAATACTTCTGCGTCATGTATACATAATTTCCAAGGTAATTCCTGACAAGGCCGTTTACCCTCACCTCCTCCTGCACGAGGGCCGTATCCTGAAGCCGGACATTCGCGCTGCTCTCAAACCCAAGGACATTCGCCGCGTTCTGCGTCACAAGGATACCGTCATCCCTCATCTTTGCCGTCTCCCCTGTGATCAGCTCCAGGTGAATGTATCCCTCTAATGTTTTATTGTCCGGCACGACAATCATCTGTACCTTTTCCTCAGCGCCGTCCTGATTCTTTAGTTTTACGGATTCCAGCTGTACACTGAGAACTTCTTCCCCCTCCTCAAAATATGACAGCAGCGTGCCATGATCCTTTGCCAGGGCCGCCGCCATCAGATCATACCGGCAGGTCTGTTCATACTGCCTGGGCATCAGATCCGTCACGGAATCCTTTACGCCGAAACCAAACAGTAGAAGGGCAGTGCAGCCCGCGATTCCGGCAATCGTCATAAACAGGCGCTTTTTGTACCGGAACAGATTGCGGGCGGTAACTTTATTTAAAAAGGAGAGCCGCCGCCACAGCGGTGTCACATATTCAATAAGCACCCGCGAACCGGAGCGCGGCGCCTTCGGCCGCATCAGCACAGCCGGCATCTGCTTTAATTCTGCAAAGCAGGCCGCCGCCGTCGCCGCGACAATGCCTGTCACAAACAGGCTCATCCCTCCGATCCCGTATACGGGCTCAAACAGCAGCTGATATTCCGGCAGCAGATACATCATGTCAAAAACCACCGTGAGAATTTCCGGCAGCAGAAGAAATCCGCCGAGATCTCCCAGAACGCCGCCGATCAGACACGCACTGCAGGCGTAAATAAGATATTTCCTCCGGATCTCGCGGTCGGTAAATCCGAGCGCCTTATAGGTGCCGATCAGCCCGCGGTCCTCCTCCACCATACGGGTAACCGTGGTGAGGCTGATTAAAATAGCCACAATGAAAAATACGGCCGGAAATACCGTTCCCAGCGCCTCGATGGAGGATGCATCGCTTTTTAAATTCGCGTACCCGCTCAGGGAACTGCGGTCCCTGACATACCACTGCGTCATGTCAGTCTCACTGATTTTCTGCCTTGCCTCTGCAAACGCCTCCTCCGCTTCCCGCTTATTTTTTTCATATTTTTCCCTGTTCTCCTGCAGTTCCCGCTCTCCCTCCGCAAGCTCTTTCCTGCCCTCCGCAAGCTCCTCTCTTCCCCTGGTAAGCTCAAAACGGATTTTTTTCTCCTGCTCCGTCAGTTCTGCCCTGCCCTCCTCAAGCTTTCTGCGGCCCTCCTCCAGATCCGCCAGCCCCTGCCTGTACTGTTCCTTTCCGCGGGAGAGCTCTCCCTCTTTCTCCGCGAGATTCCGCCAGGCGGCGTCAAACTGTTCCTGCGTCTGCGCCTGCTGTCTCAGCAGCTCCGCCAGCTGCTCATCTGATACGAGTACGGCGGCGTCCAGCCGTCCTATACCGGCTGTAAGCTCCGAAAGCTGCGCCGGAAGCGCTGCAATCTGTTCTTTCTGCGCTGTCAGGGCCGCCATCTGCTCCGCGTAATCCCGGGCCTGCGGATCCAGCATCATAATCTGGTAATCGAGTCCCTGAATCGCCGCGGCAAACACAGGTTCCATTGCCGCCAGAAAACGCTGCTGTGCCTCTGCCACCGCCGCGGCAGTACTCTTCTCTGCCTCTGCCACCGCTTCCTGCTGCTGCGCGAGCCTGCGGCCGGCCGCCTCATACTCCGCGCTTCCCGGCTCCATCGCCTCCATCTGCTGCTGCGTCTGCGTGACTTTTGTCTGTGCCCTGACTACCGGCACGTACGCGTCCGCCGCGGCCTGACGGTACTCCTCCCAGGCACCCTGCTGCCACTGTTCATCAAATATTCCCGCAATCTGTGACAACTGTAGCAGAAGCTGGTCCCTCGTGGACTCCGCCTGCATCCGGCCCCCGCTTACCTGTCCGTGCGCGGCGGCAAGCGCTGCCTCCGCCTGCTGCTGCCCGGCCGCAAGCTCACCCTTTCCCTGTACCAGCAGCGCCTCCCCGTCCGAAAACTGCTTTTCCGCCTCCGCAAGCTGCTTTTCTGCCTCCGCGAGTTCCCTCTCCCCGTCCGCAAGCTCTGCGCGCGCTCTCTGCAGTTCGCGCTCCGCCGTCCGCTCATGCTCCGCAAGCTCCCGCTCCCCGTCCGCAAGCTTCCTTTCCGCGTCTGCGATTTCCTCTTCCGCCTCCGCAATTTCTGCCTCCGCCTCCGCAAACCGGTCGCCGGCCTTCGCCTCCTCTTCCGCGATCTCTGCCTCCGCCTCGCCTGTAATCTGGTCATACCGCGCCTGTTCACGCTGTTGTTTCACCTGCTCCTCAATCCGTGCGGCGGCCTCCCCGACGAGTCTCTCATAGCCCTCCGAGTAGCAGAACAGCTCCCCGCTGCCCTCCAGGCGCAGGTAAACCGCCGTATAAATCCCACTGTCCACAGCCTCCCGGGGCACAAAAAAGGTATAATCCGCCGAGGCCGCCGAGCGGAAGGATACTGAACCGTTCGGATTATTAATGTCCGCCACATCAACCACGATGCCGGTTATTGTATACTCCGTATTCCGGAAATTCCGGCTATCCTCCTCCTCTTCCTCCTCCCCGCTCCGGTTCTCCGCAATCTCCACCGTATCCCCGATGCGTTTTCCCGTATCAAGAATATATTTCTCTGTCACCGCGATCTCATCCGCCCGCTCCGGCAGCACCCCGCTCTCCACATACGGGACATTCATTTCCGCACCGTCGAGCATTCTGACTTCCGCCGTCGCATTCTTCTCCCCGACCCCTGTCCGCACGGTACTGCTGTAGCCCCCCTGCGCATACGCCACCTCCTCAAGTGCCCCGAGCGCTTCCACATCCTCCTCAGTCAGCCCCAGCGTAGAGACAATGCAGAGATCAAAGAGCCTGTGTTCATCAAAAAATGCATCCGCCGCGCTGCGCAGATCCACACAGGCCGCCCGAAGCCCTGTCAGCATCGTGACACCGAGTGCCGTGATCAGCGCAATGGAAAAAAAGCGCCTTTTTCCATTCCGGATGGAGCGCAGGATATCCTTATTGTATGCTTTGTATGCTTTCTTCATGGATCTCCCCTCCGGCTATCCTGCTACCACTCGATCTCCGCGATCGGAACCGGCCGGTCGCTGCAGGTGATCTCAGTCACCTTACCGCTTTTAAAGCGGATCAGCCGGTCCGCCATCGGCGCCAGCGCCGAATTATGCGTGATCAGAAGTACCGTGATTTTCTCCCTGCGGCAGGTATCCTGCAAAAGCTGCAGAATCTGCTTTCCCGTATTATAATCGAGCGCCCCCGTGGGCTCGTCGCACAAAAGCAGCCCGGGCTTCCTGGCCAGCGCGCGCGCAATGGACACGCGCTGCTGCTCACCGCCGGAGAGCTGGGCTGGAAAATTTCCTTTCCGCGCGGACAGCCCCACCTTATCAAGCATCTCCGACGCATCCAGTGAATGCTTACAGACCTGCGCCGCCAGCTCCACATTCTCCAGCGCTGTCAGATTCGGCACAAGATTATAGAACTGAAACACAAAACCTATCTCCGTGCGCCGGTAACCCGCCAGCTGCTTTTTATTATATTTTGCGATATCCTTTCCATTCACAAGAATCTGCCCCGATGTCGGGACATCCATACCGCCCAGTATGTTGAGCGCCGTCGTCTTTCCCGCGCCCGAGGATCCCAGTATCACTGCAAGCTCTCCTTTTTCCACGGTAAAATCCGCGTCGTCAAGCGCCCGGATTACGTTTTCCCCGGTCCGGTATTCCTTTACCACATGATGAAATCCGATAAATGGCATATTCCTCCGCTCCTTTTTCTCTTCCGGATATTACAATCTTCTGAGTACAGTATAATCCGGCTGCCGGGGCGGATCAATCAACAATCCTTTGAAAACTGTTTAATTTCCATGGAAAAGAAACTGGCGCACAACATGCCATCGTGTTATAATCCGGGGAGAAAGATCTGACAGAAAGGTTATGACAGGATATGAAAAAACAGCCACAGATTACAGAACGGACCAGGGCCCGGCTGTGTGCGGCATTCTGGAAACTGTATACGGAAAAGCCCATCGAGAAAATCTCCGTCAGGGAAATCACGGAACTGGCGGGCTGCAACCGCGGCACTTTTTATCTGTATTACAGGGATGTGTATGATCTTTTTTCGCAGATTGAAAATGAACTTCTCGGGAAAATTTCAGCTGTGCTGGAAGAATCGCTCCGGACAAATGATACGTTTGACCTTTCGGGGCAGATGAGCGTGCTGGTGGAGCTGATGCAGACCCACTCCCATTACGCCGTGACGCTGCTCGGCGACCGCGGGGATCCGCATTTTACCACCCGCCTCAAAGAAATCATCTGGCCGCTCATCAACCGCTATTTTGTGCCCACAGAAGGATACAGCACGCAGCAGGCCGCAATTTTATCAGAATTTTATCTCTCGGGCCTGCTCGCCGCCGTGACCTGCTGGCTGAAAGCCCCGGGTATGCCGATCGACGAATTTATCACCTTTATCGTGTCGGGCATTTTCGGGAGCAGGGAGAACTGAGCCCCCGGTCCGCCCCGCTCTTCCGGCATGGATACCTTTCGTTTTACACCTGATTGCCCACGATTCTGTAGTAACTGCGCGAGGTCAGGGTAAATACCAGCAGATAGATGATTCCGAACACCAGCGCTGTGCCCGCCACTCCCGCGATAAACAGCCCGGTATTCATCAGCCCGAACATCAGCAGAATCCTGCGGATCATCGGGAATGCCATGGTTACATGCAGAACGGCTGCCACGATCGGCAGAAAAAATACGGTCAGAACCTGCGAACGGATTGCGCTCTTTACTTCCGCGCTGCTCATACCGACTTTTTCCATAATCCCGTAGCGATCCTTGTCCTCATACCCCTCCGAGATCTGTTTATAAAAAATAATCAGCACCGTCACCATCAGAAACAGTGATCCAAGGAACAGGCCGAGGAAAAACAGCGCGCCGTACATCTGATAAAAGTTTGCCCTGTTCCCCTCGCGTGTGCGCAGATAGACACTGTCATATGCCGTCGTCCGGCTCCGCACCCCCGCTTCCCATTCCTCCACGGCCGTGCGCATTGCCTGCTCCGCCGCAAGCTTCTCATCCGGCGTGCCGTCTATGTCAATCAGCACATCATACCGCAGCTGCGGTGACTGCCCTTCCCCGTTCCAGCCGCTCTTCACTTTTTCATAGATCCGCACGACCGCTGCCTCATCCGGCACAATCACATAACACGCGCCATCCATAACGGACTCAAGTCCTTTCGTATCCTCCGGAAACGGGCAGATCTGTCTGACGGCATATTCGTCTCCCTCAAGCAGCAGCGTGCTCCCCGCAAATTCCGGATAAGCCGCAACCGCCACTTCTCCCGCTGAAAGCTCCGGAATCTGCTGCCCTGTCATCGTCTCATAATCAGCTTCCGGCATTATTTTAAGCAGTGTGGCAGCCATCAGATCATAACCTTCTTCCCCGATCCCCGGCATCGAGACCTCATTCTCCCTGCGCACAGCCGTCCTGGAAAAAATCAGATATTCCTGGCGCGCCGTGATCGTCCGCCCTGCATTTTTGAGGGCGTCCCCGATCACCGTGGATACCTCCTCTATATTCTCCGGCATCTCATGATAATAAGCGGACGCCGAGATCTCCACGGGAAACTGGCTCTTAAGCTGATCCTCCCTGCCGATATACAGGCTGACCGTCGTGGAAACCGTCACAAGCACCATCGTGGAGAGAATACAGATATTGGCCAGTCCCACCGCATTCTGTTTCATCCGGTAGAGCATGCCTGAGACGGTTGTAAAATGTTTTGGCCGGTAATAATAATTTTTATTTTTACGCATCAGTTTTAAAAAGGCAATACTTCCCGCCGTAAACAGCAGATAAGTCCCGGCAATTACCAGAAGAACAGCCACGAAAAACAACAATGTTGCCTGAACCGCGTCCGTCGTCGTCAGCGCGATCACATATCCCGCACCCAGCGTGAGCACCCCGAGCAGCGCCATCAGGAGCTTTGTCTTCGGCTCTCGCTCTCCGGTAGACGCGCTGTGCAGAAGCTCGACCGGGTTGGCCAGTTTAATCTGCATCAGATTATAGAGCAGCGCGGCGCCGTATATCGCCCCGAACAGCACCATCGTGATCCTGCATCCCTCCCATGAGATAAAAAACGGGGCGCTGCCCGCAATGCTCGTCAGACGGTACAGGATCATCGTCATCAGCTTGTGAAACACAATCCCGGTCGCCAGCCCTCCCCCGGTCGAGACCACCGCTGTAAACAGTGTCTCCAGAAAAAGCACCCTTGCGATATGCTTTTTTTCCATGCCAAGAATATTGTAGACTCCAAGCTCTTTCTTCCGGCGCTTCATAATAAAACTGTTTGTGTAAAACAAAAACACACTCACAAAAACGCCGACCACGAAAACGCCAAAACCAAGAATCAGCCGGACGTCTGCCGCCTTATTTCCCAGCGAATCCAGTCCCGGATTCGACCGCATCGACAGCATCAGATAAAACATCGCCGCCGACAGCATCCCTGTCAGCAGATACGGCAGATAAAACTGCTTACTATTGCGGATATTCGTGGCTGCCAGCTTCCCATATAATCTGCTCATACTGCCTCCTGTCCTCTCACACCTGCCGTGAGAACGGTCAGTGTGTCTGAAATCTTTGCGTACAGCTCCTCATTACTCATATTTCCGCGGTACAGCTGGTGGAACACTTCGCCGTCCTTGATAAAGAGGACCCGCTTCGCATGGCTTGCGGCCTTCGTCGAGTGTGTGACCATCAGTATCGTCTGTCCCTCCGCATTGATTGACGCAAACAGCCCCAGCAGGCTGTCGGTCGCCTTTGAATCCAGCGCTCCTGTCGGCTCATCCGCCAGAATCAGCTGAGGATGTGTGATCAGTGCGCGGGCCACCGCCGCCCGCTGTTTCTGCCCGCCGGACACCTCATAGGGATATTTTTCCAGAAGCGGAAGAATTCCCAGCTTTTTCGCGATCGGCATCACGCGCGGCTCCATCTCCCTGGGCGCCACGCCGCCCAGCACCAGCGGCAGCAGAATATTGTCTTTTATGGAAAAATTATCAAGCAGATTAAAATCCTGAAATACAAACCCCAGGTTATCCCGCCGGAATTCCGAGATCTCTTTTTCCCGGATTGTCACAATATTCCGGCCGTTTAAGAGCACCTCGCCATTCGTCGGCTTATCCAGCGCCGCAAGAATGTTGAGCAGCGTTGTCTTACCCGAACCGGACTCCCCCATGATCGCGACGTATTCACCCTTTTCCACCGAAAAATTGAGATTGGACAGCGCCTGCACCTGATTGCCTCCAAAACGTGTTGTGTATATTTTTCTCAGATTGTGTACTTCCAGAATCGACATATCATACCCTCCTGTATCCTGTATTCCGCGCGGCGAAACAATGTTCCGCAATGGCTTCTCCGCCGCACTGTGTTTTCTGAACTGTGATCAGTATAACAAAAGAAAGGAATGTAAGCTATCGATTCAGCTTACATTTCCCTCTGATTTCTTACAATCCGGTAAGATTTCTGTCACGGAAAGATTTCTCCTGTTTTATCCGGGCACAATAAATAAGCACATGGCAATCAGATTATTTCGATTGCCATGTGCTCATAGTACTTTGTCTCATATCTCTGCAGACGGTAACGGCCACCGGAACATAATCATCTGTGCGTCACCCTATATTCTCTGTTTTTCACGCAGTTTTTCCACCAGCCTCGAAACCAGTGCAATTTCTTCCTCAGCGAGTCCTGACACATCCAGATTTCTTGCATCTGTCAGACCCATAAGATAATCCGTGGATACATGATAGATTCTCGCCAGTTTCACAAGCACCTCATAGGACGGATATCGCGCTCCTGATTCATAAGAGGATACCGCACTGACGGCAAGTCCTATCCTTTCCGCAATCTGTTTCTGTGTCAGTCCGTTTTCCTTCCTGAGAAATTTCAGCTTCTGCCCCATATTTATCATTTGTGCACCTTCCTTCGCAGACAATGTACTAAATAATGTTTCTGGCATGGTAAATTGTAATACACATTTCCAGAATTTTCCTGTTGCGTATACTACAAAAGGATGATACAATAACACAAACGTCTTATAGCGATATCTGTTCAGGGGATTTGTGTGCACACGCACAGACCCGGAATGCACAAACAGCGTGTGCGCGTGGAGGAAAATATGATGTCAGTGTCCGCATGGTTCAAAGAAACATTCTGCAAAAATCCTTCCTGGACCCGGAAGACGGCGGATGGCCGTTATGATTTAAGCAGCTGTCCGTTTGTGATTATGGAATTTGAAGAATTCACTGAGGAGGACATGGCCCGGATTCGAAAAAAAATCGACGAGCTGGACAATTGCTGAATAAACGGCATTTTTATGATGCAAAGAAAAGCGCCGGACCGGGCGGACCAGCGCTTTCTTTCATATGAGATCATTCCGGCTCCTCTCCCACAAATTCAATAATACTTTTTGCCGGAATATCAGTAATCACAATTTTCCCCAGCTGCTCCATCTGATGAAGCGCCTCTTCCACCTGGCGCACCTCAAGATCCAGCTGCTCCGCTGTCTGCCTGACAGTCGGCGGAAATCCGTTCCGGTCCGATAGTGACTTCATATAAGAATATACTTTCCGGGTGACAGCGTCCATAATCTTACCTTCTTTCCTTCTTTTTTCTTTTCACGGGTTATTATCTCTTGGATTCCCGCAAATTATAATGTCAGTTTGAAGCAGGCGGGGAAAGTTCTGGTATCGTGCCGGAAACGGATTCCGGTGGCAGGCACATCCTGAATATGCTCTTTTTCTTCTCTTAATTCTATAATTCCATATATAATTTCGTCTCTGTATTCACAAATACAGTGTCGTAATCACAATTAATTTCATCTCTGTACCCACAGATGCAGTGTCGTAATCATAATTAAAATGATCTTCTCTTCCGGTTCCATGGTTTATTATAGCATGCAGACCGCGAAAGGTATACGTAATTTAAAAGCTGATATTGACATCCGAATATCTATATGATATGATTTTGATATCAAATAAAATATTTATGAAAGGAGATCTGTGTTATGAAAGAAAAAGAATTAAACCACAGTAAAAACGGAATGGCAATGCTTCTGCTCTTTCTTGTACTTTTCGTCGCCGCGATCGGCGGCGCCGGATATGGACTCCCTCTTTTATCGGAGGGTCCCTCCGTCCCCATGGTAATCCTGACTGTAGTCTGCATCATCTGGGTGCTGACAGGCTGGATCCCGTTCATGGGTCTGAAAGTCTTAAAGCCACAGGAAGCACTTGTCCTGACACTGTTCGGACGCTACATCGGAACGCTCAAAGGAGAAGGTTTTTACTTCGTCAACCCGTTCTGTTCAGCCATCAATCCGGCTGCGGGCACGAGATTAAACCAGAGCGGTGATGTGAGCGGAAATCCCGCGTCCGTTGCCCGCGACGTGATCGCCGACATGACAGGAGGCGCCAGCAAAAAAATCTCATTAAAAATCATGACGCTCAATAACACCCGCCAGAAAATCAACGATTGTCTGGGCAATCCGGTAGAAATCGGGATTGCTGTCATATGGCGGGTCGTGGACACGGCAAAAGCTGCATTTCAGGTAGATAATTATAAGGAATATCTTTCCCTGCAGTGCGATAGCGCCCTGAGAAATATCGTGCGGCTCTATCCCTACGATACGGCCCCGAATATCGATACCACCGGGGACGGCATGGCTGACGACGGAAGCCTGCGTGGCTCCAGCGAAATCGTAGCTTCCCGTATCCGGGACGAGATTCAGCAGAAAGTATCGGAAGCCGGCCTTGAAATTCTCGAAGCGCGGATCACTTATCTCGCATACGCACCGGAGATTGCGGCGGTTATGCTCCAGAGGCAGCAGGCGACGGCGGTCGTCGACGCGCGCAAAGTCATCGTGGACAGCGCCGTCGGAATGGTGGAAATGGCCCTGGAACGTCTGGCCGAAAAGAACACGGTACTGTTGGACGAGGAACGGAAGGCGGCAATGGTATCCAATCTTCTCGTTGTTCTCTGCGCAAACCGCGACGCGCAGCCGGTTGTGAATTCCGGCAGCCTGTACTGATATGGCAGATGCTCCGAAAAAACAGATTCCCCTCCGCCTCTCTGCAAAGCTGTACAGTGCAATTGCCGCCTGGGCAGAAGATGATTTCCGCTCCGTAAACGGACAGATCGAATATCTTCTCACCGAATGTGTACGGCAGAGAAAAAAGAGCGGGAAATATGTGTCCGATGAACTGGACAAACCGCTGGAAATTGATATCGAATAACCGGACGGCGGCGTTTACGCCGCTCCGGACAAAGGGAAGCCCCGGGAGAAAACGGCTGTCAGTACCGTTCTCTCCCGGGGCTTCCCTTTGTCCGTATTATACCACAGATTTCCCCGCAGAACAAGACTGGTATCCCCGCACCGCCCGTGCTATTGTAACATTCAGTTCCCTTTCACAGTACAGTTATCAGGAGGATTTTTCATGGACAAAAACTGGATGATTTTGTTACAGCAGAATCAGCTGACACAGGTGCTGAAAACCAACCAGACCACAGAGCAGTACGGCCTCACGCTGAGCAGGGAGGACGCCGCCCTGATCCTGGAAGAGAAGAACCATGCCCTGAAACAGCAGCAGCGCGTGGAATTTGGTTCCGGAATCACAGAAAAGATCATTTTCACTTTCTGTGACTCCGATTTTATTGACCAGAACAATTATTCCGACACCATAATCCGGCTTCAGGAAATATTTTACCTGTATAAAAATGAAATGAACGATGAGATATCGGACGACGAACTGCTCCATTTCATGAGAGAGCAGTTTGAGTCTGTCTGTTTCGGAGATCCCGATTATCTGGAGGGTACCTGCCTGAACCTGTTCGCACAGGCCATCCGGGCAGGTTACCGGGGATACCGGCACACGCAGGGATATGGGGAATTTGAAAAACTTGACGAGGTTCCCCGCTGGGACTATGATCTGTACCTGGAAACTTTAAAAGATCTTCTCTGGAGGTGAGAACCGATGCGCCCTGAATATGAAATGGAAGAACTCGTGCCCATCGTCGGCAGACTGGCGGAAAAATATACGGCTTTTGAGAGCACTTCACTTCCCTATGAAAAAGCCGCACAATTAATGGAAGCTGTTCTCTACTGTACCCGGGAAGCAGAACCATCCGGCGGGGAGTCCGCACTCTCTCCCGGCCGCCTGTCCGCACAGCAGGCATACGAGGCAGGTCTCGCCCGCGTGAAACAGAAAACCCGGCTCGCACTCGACCGCTATAACAGCATACTGCGGAACTTTGTCTCCTACGGAAACCACTGTCTGGAAGATACCTTTCTCCGCGGACTTCCTGAATTTTTTAAATGGTACGATCCCGTCTTTGAGCCGCAGAATACGATTTTAACCCTGGATTATCCTGTTTTAAAAGACCTTTCCGGCAGTACCGGGATTGACCGTATCCATGAGTGGCTCTGCTGCGTCGGCCTGGAACAATCTTTTCTGGAAAAGTTCCCGGAATCACTGGTGCGCTGTATTCTGGAAAAATACAGTCATCTGTACGAAGAGCTGGCAGATAATCTGTGCGAAATTGTCATTGCCGCCGCGGCGGTACACATCTGCGCACAGGTTCCCTTCCGTGAGGCGGATCTAAACAATGCCGGCGCAGCGCGGATACGGGAATATTTTTCCCGGACCAGCCCTGAAGAAGTAAAAACCGGCCTGGCAGCGGCGGCGGATACTTTCCTGAGGAGCTATTACGGGAACGGGGCGGATCTGGCGGATTACCTCTCCGGCTCTGTCAGTTCCGTCGCCGCGCGCTTAAAAACCGCCGCGGAACACGGCAGCCTGCCTTTCTAAATCCGGCTTCCATCCATATAACAGCGAAAACTTCCCTGAAACATCAGGAGAATGTTCCATCCTTCTTGAATTTCCATGCCGCTTTCTGCTATAATTTAAGACACAGATAGCGAAAGCGGATCCGGAATCCGCTCAAACCCGCACAGCTTTGTCTGGCGCTGGCCGGACAGAAAGGAGGCACCATGAGGAAACGAATCTTCACTGCAGTCTGCACCGCCACGCTGCTTCTCGTCACAGCCGGTACCGTTACCGCCTGCGGCAGCCGGGAGAATCCGTCAGGGCCCGTTGAATTTCCCGTGAGAGAAAATACATCTGTCGAATTTGCCCCGGATGCGCTCAGATGGGGAATGTCCATGGATGAAGCGCTGGGCGCCCTGGGGCTTGAAGACGCAGACTTCACCACCAGGGAAGAAAGGATTCCTGCCGTCGAAAATACAAATGCCTTCCTGCTGACCGAGATGTCCTGCGACAGATTTGTATATAACGGCGTCCGCCTGAAGGTTGTCCTCTCCTTCCGGACACAGGAAGGGGAGCCGCAGACAGAGGTCGGACTGACCCGTTTCTACGCAGGTTTGTGCGAGGATTCCATCGAAACACTTTACACGCTCAGGGATGCCGTCGACGCGGGCCCGC
>OFGG01001554.1_pt1 | contig 14607 bp, 11 predicted proteins | sample 1521701 | NCBI WGS metagenome assembly OFGG01 (sample SAMEA3504081, study PRJEB24116) | mouse gut metagenome | biome: mouse gut; feature: mouse-associated habitat; material: faeces | place: Denmark | collected 2011
CCGCCATAGCGTATACGGGCGTATGCACAGGCCTGAACGCCGTCCAGAACCATTGTGCCGCCGGAGGGCGGGCAGACTGAATTGTGACCGGTGATTTCATTGATCTCCCGGATATATCCCTGCATAAGGACCGCCTCGTCGTCGGTGATGGTCATCTCTATTCCCCCCAGCAGGTCAACGCATTCCACGATAGCGTTAAAGTCCACCGTCACATAGTCGGTGATGGCAAGATCCAGATTTGTGTTGAGCATGGAAATGGCCTGTTCGGGGCCTCCTTTGGAGTAGGCGGCATTGCATTTCTGAAAAGTCCCTCCGCCGGTATCCAGATAAGAATCCCGGTAGACGGATACCAGACGGATCTCTTTTGTTTTATTGCTGATCGTGGCCAGCATGATCACATCGCTGCGGCCTTTTGAGAGACTCCCGTTTTCCCGGTTGTCAAGGCCGAACAGGGCGATTGTCTTATACCCTGCCATGGTTTTCTGCGTCTCATCGGAGAGGTCCTCGTTGATGGAGACATTGTCCATATTCAGTTTCTTCTGCTCTATCTTAGAGAGTTTGATGACGACAAATAAAATTACTGACAGAATCAGAAGAATCAGAATTTCTGCAATCAGAAGGACGGCCCGCCTTCTGGTTTTCTTTCGTCTCTTTTCCATAAAAATCCTCCGTCACAAATGTTTCATGTTATTATGATTTCCAGTTTCTATATATCATAAAGCTGGAAATAAATGCGTGCAATAAAAGTTTTCTTAAAATTATGCGGAATTTCTTAATTTTTGCGGAAGTCAGAGTGCGTTTGCCGCGTCATAGGCGGTTCTGACGGCGTGACTGATATTTCCAGGGTGTTCCCCGCAGCAGTCTCCGATATAAATAACCGGAATGGGGCAGTTATCGAGCGCGGGAAGCTGTTTGGTCACACTGGCGGCCATCACGACAAAATCTGCCGGAAGCGTGCAGGTTTCCGGTTTCCGGCCCGGCGAAATGCAGGTGACGGAAATGGAACCTTCCTGGATGGCGTCCAGCCTGGTGTGAAGGCGGCAGGTGATGCCGGGAGTGCGGCGGGCTGTGAGCCGGAATGGCATGATATCATTTCCCTCTTTTGTGATGGAACCCGATTTTTCGATGACGGTAACCTCGCATCCCTGACAGGCCAGGTACCCAGCGGTCCTGGCGCCGACCGTGCCGCCGATGACGGCGGCCTTTCCGAAGACGATTGCTTTTCCGGCAAGGACGTCCCAGGCGCTGACCACAGATGCAAGGTTATGTCCCCTGACAGGCAGAATGTTGTTCTGTGCGCCGGTTGCAGCGAGAATCGTATCATAATTTCCGTAATCTTCCGGCATCAGTGTTGTGCCAAAGAGAAATGTGACGGGAAGTCCGGAGAGGATGGCTTCATAATAATTAAGAATACGTATCATTTCTCCCCGTCGCTCCGGAGCACCTGCGATTCTGAGCTGCCCGCCGCTCTGTAACGATTTCTCATAAACGGTGACCCGGTGCCCTTTTTCGGCGGCAACGCGGGCGGCCTCGAGGCCTGCGATTCCTGCGCCGATCACAGCAACGCGCTTCGGGGCGGCGGCAGGTGTGATTCTGCGGCTGTTTTCATAGCCGTTTTCTGCATTCAGAACACAGCTTAGAAAAGCCCGCCCGCGGGAATGATCCGTGCAGCTTTTGCCGGGGGCGGAGTCCTCGCGGCATGGGTGGTCGCTGCCGTGGATGGAACTTTCATTGCCAACGGTATTTTCGCTGCATGTGCAGCCGCCGCTGCACATGATACAGGTGCGGACACAGCGGGATCTTCCCTCAACGCATTTTCTGGCAAAATCGGGGTCGGCCAGAAGGGAGCGGCCAAGTCCGACAATATCAGCTTTGCCGGAGGCAACGATGGCTTCCGCGGCTTCCGGGGTGATGATGCGTCCAGCGCAGGAGACAGGGATGGATACATTTTTTCTGACGGATTTCGCGTAGGATATGGCGGGGCCGCAGGGAGGTGCTCCGGCTGGCAGATCCGCGCCGGTTACGCCGTCGGCGGGGTCTGCCTGTGCGATATGCAGCATGTCGGCGCCTGCCTCTTCAAGTAGTGCGGCGAACTCTGTCGCTTCCCGGAGTTCGAGACCGTTCTTTTCGCGGAATGTGCCGTCCGGCAGGTCCGTGATGATGGGGAGTTTGTAGTCGAGCGTCATGTCGGGGACCGCCTCCCGCAGACGTCTGACCAGGTTCAGGGCGAAGCGGACGCGGTTCGGGAAGCTTCCGCCGTAAGAGTCTGTCCTGTGATTTGAGATTCCGGAACAGAGTGCCCCGACAAGCCGGCCGCCGTGGATTCCGATGCAGTCCACGCCTGCCAGGAAGGCCAGTCTCGCGCAGTTTTCCATGTATCCGAGAATCTGTTCCATATGTTCTTCCGTGATTTCGTCGGCGAAAAACTGCAGGTCATGGTTCAGTTTCGCGCGGGCTTCGTCCATTTTTCCCTGTGCAAAAAGAGCATTCAGTGCATCCGCATTGTATTCCGGATAAAATAGCTGGATGCCGAGCCGGCAGTCGTGGACGTGACAGGCATCTGCCAGACGCTTAAAAGAGGGGATCTGATCTTCACGGAAAAGTTTTGGCGTCTGACTGAAAGTAGCGACCGGAGCGACATCCCCGATCACGATATATCCTGCGCCGCCCTCGGCAAGACGCTTGTAAAAATGAAAACTCTGCTCCCCGATGGAACCGCAGCGCCCTTCGTAGCCTGTGGCGACGGGCGGAAACATGATGCGGTTTTTAAAAGTAGTCTTTCCTGTGCTGACGGGTTCCAGAAGTTTCATTGTGATCTTATCCTTTCTCAATCATTCATCAGATGTTTGTTCCTATAAAATTATAAAATGGTTTTCACTATTATAGGTTTGGAAAAAGGAAAAGCATATCCATTTCATGCACTGGAACTAGTAAAAATTGATCTGTTGATTAATGGGCAGGTTCATGCTATGTTAAAGATACAGTAAAATTAAGCAGAAGGGAGCCGGGGATAATGCCCGGCGCGGGGGTGTGAGCATCCGCAGCGGGAGGGCGGGAGAGGTATGGACAGAAAAAATTGTATTGTATCAGGCTACCGGTTTTCAAAGGGGGGAAACCGGCTTTTGATCGCCGGGAAATATTTTGTGATTCTGGCGATTGCGAGGGGGAGCTGTTATGTTGAAACGGGCGGAGAGGAGAGGCTTTGCGGTACGGAAGAGATGATCCTCATAAAGCCGGGGGAGAAAATCAGGGTATGTGCCGGGGGCGGCCGTCACAGTCCGGAATTGCTGGAGATCCGGGTGCGGCCGGAATATTTAAGGGAGCTTTCGGACAAAGAGACAGACCTGGAACAGGGCTTTTCTTTTGTGCCGTTTAAAGTGGCAGTGATCCGTGCGGAAAGCGCGGAATCCATGCAGATTAAGAATCTTGCGCTTAAGCTGGGAGAGATTGTGACGGGAGGGGAGGAGGAAGAGTACGGGAGGAGCCTTTTTGAGCGCAGCCTGGTGTCCATGCTTCTGATTCTCGCCCTGCGGGCCTGCATTAATGCAGATAAGGTGCATCTGACAAGAAGGCGGAAACATGTGCTGATGGACGATATTTTTGTTTTTATCCGTGAGCATCTGACAGAGGAACTGTCGCTGGAGCGGCTGGAACAGGAGTTTTTTGTCAGCCGTTATCATATCTGCCGGGAGTTTCGCCGGATGACAGGGCAGACGCCCCACGCCTATATTGTCAAATCAAGGCTTGATCTGTGCAGAAAATACATTGAACAGGGAAAATCCATCCACGAGGTCTATCAGCTCGGCGGTTTTGGCGGCTATAATCACTTTTTCCGGGCGTTCAGGAAAGAGTACGGCGTGACACCGAAGGAATACTACAGGAACCTGCAGCCCGGAAACAGAAAATTAATGAAGAATTAAGAAATTCCGGCTACAACAAATGATTCTTTCCTGTTAAAATAAAGCGTAACAGCAGATGCGGAATATGTAGTAAGCGGGGAAAGGGGAGGAAGACATGCAGACGATTCTGGTATGTGACGATGACAGGGAGATTGTGGAGGCGATTGATATCTACCTGCAGCAGGAAGGATACCGGGTGTTAAAGGCATATGACGGAGAAGAAGCACTTGCTGTTTTAAAGGCGGGTGAGGTTCATCTGCTCATTATGGATGTTATGATGCCGCGTCTGGACGGGATCCGGGCGACGCTGAAAATCCGGGAGGAGAGCAGCATTCCGATCATTATCCTCTCCGCAAAGACGGAGGATGCGGACAAGATTCTCGGCTTAAATATCGGCGCGGACGATTATGTCGCCAAGCCGTTCAATCCGCTGGAGCTGGTAGCCCGTGTAAAATCGCAGCTGAGGCGCTATACGCAGCTTGGAAACGCGGCGGATACCGGGGCCTCGGTCTATACTGTCGGGGGTCTCTCGATTAACGATGATCTCAAGGAAGTGACTGTGGACGGGGAGCATGTGAAGCTGACGCCGATTGAGTATAATATTCTGCTGCTTCTGGTAAAGAATCAGGGTAAAGTGTATTCGATTAACCAGATTTATGAGAGTATCTGGAATGAGGACGCGATAGGCGCGGATAATACCGTGGCGGTACATATCCGCCATATCCGGGAAAAAATCGAAATCAATCCCAAAGAACCGAGATATTTAAAGGTTGTCTGGGGCGTCGGTTACAAGATTGACAAGTGCTGACGCCCGCTCCTGTGGGAATAATGGAGGCATTTTGTGGAAAAACAGTCTTATACCTACGGAATGAAGCTGACAGGGCTGCTGCTTCATTCTTTTTTTACAATCGTGCTGACAGTATCGGTGTTCCTGCTGGGAACACTGATCAGTAAGCGGATTCTGACCTATACGGATATCGGGACGGAAGACTTCTTAAGCTCGGGCTATTATCTGAAATGTATGCAGCAGAAATGCAGCGGCTTAAGCGAATACCTCCGTCTGATGCGAAAGGGCGGGCGGCGCAGTGCGGAGGAGGAGAGGCGCTATCTGCAGTATACCAGTGAATTCCGACAGGAGGACACGAACTTCTGCTTCTGGTACAAGGCGGGCGGGAAGTGGTATACGAACCAGCCGGATACGGAGGACGGGCAGGAGTTTGACACACAGACAATCCTCATGGAAGCGCAGACAATGGGGGATTATCTGCTCTATGATATGGAAGCGAAGGAATTTGGCACTGATATCCGCGGGCTGGAAAGCTATTTTTTCGATTCTTATAATGCGGATATGCACTGGCCGCTCGACAATGTGGTGCTTGTGATAGGCGTGGATACGCAGCTTTCCGCAAAAGATGATCTGTACAGGGCAAAACAGGAATACGTAAGGCTTCATCCATGGATCAGGGTCAGCATTGCGGGCGCGCTGGTCAGCCTGATGGGCTGGATTCTTTCCCTGGTATATCTGACGCTTGCAGCCGGTCACAGGGAGGGTGAGGAGGATATCCATTTAAACCGGACAGACCACATAAAGACAGAGCTTCTGATCGCTGGCTTTGTGCTGATTATCAGCGAACTGATGTTTCTGACCGGACGCGTCTCCAGCCGTGAGTGGGAGGTCCCCGGTCTTCTGGTGGCCTCCGGAACGGTCAGCTTTATTGTGGACGGACTGTTTCTGGTCTTCTACTTAAGCATGGTCCGAAGGCTTAAGGCAGAAGTGATGTGGGAGCACAGTCTTGTCTGCTGGCTGGGAAAAGGCCTGGAAAAGCTTTTCCGGGAGCGCGCGGTGACCGTGCGGGTTCTGCTGCTGTTTGGCGTTCACATGCTTGTCTGCTTTGTGCTGGCACTCGGGACGTTTACTTACCGCAACGGGGTGTGTCTGGTGCTTCTTCTCGTTTTTTCCGGAGTGGAAGGATATGTCATGCTGCGCAGGGCTGTGGAACAGTACCGCATTCTGCAGGGGATGGAACGCATCACGGCGGGTAATCTTTCCGTCAGAATCGACACTGAGGAGCTGCACGGAGAATTAAAAACGCTCGCGGAGGCGATCAACAACATCGGTACAGGCCTTCTGAATGCAGTCGACTATAATACAAAAAACGAGCGCATGAAAGCAGACCTGATCACAAATGTTTCTCACGATATCAAGACGCCGCTGACTTCGATTATCAATTATGTGAATCTGATCAAGCGTGAGGAAATTGAAAACGAGAGAGTCCGCAATTATGTGCAGATTCTGGATGAGAAATCACAGCGTTTAAGGCAGCTGACGGAAGACCTGGTGGAGGCTTCGCGCGTCAGTTCGGGAAATGTGCGGCTGGATATGCAGAGAATTGATATTGTAGAGCTGGTCTGCCAGACCGGAGGGGAATTTAATGAAAAGTTTGAGGATAAGGAGCTCACGATTGTAACGCGTCTTCCCAAGCAGGAAGTGTATATCTGGGCGGACGGCAGGCATCTGTACCGTGTGATCGAAAACCTCTATAATAATGTGGCAAAATATGCGCTGGAGAAGACGCGGGTTTATGTGGATGTGACAGCGGACGGGGGTATGGCGGTTTTCTCGATCAAAAATGTATCGGAGCGTTCTCTGGCGCTGGAGAACAGCAGCGTGGAGGATCTGACGGAGCGGTTTGTCCGCGGGGATTCCTCGCGGACGACGGAGGGGAGCGGTCTGGGGCTTTCCATCGCCAGAAATCTGACCTGTCTGATGGGTGGTGAATTCAGCATATCGGTGGACGGCGACCTGTTTAAGGCCAATATTGTATTTCCGGTTTATTACAGGACGGATGAGGACAGCTGAAATCCGGAATGGGAAAGGAGCGGTGTCGGATGATAAAAGCAGTGATATTCGATATGGACGGGGTGCTGACGGATACGGAACGGTGGCTGAACCGTTACTGGCGTCAGGCTGCCGGGGAGGCCGGCTACCAGATGAGCCGGGAGCAGGCGCTTACCCTGCGCAGCATGGCAGGCGAGTATGCCGGCCCGTATCTGAAAGAGCTGTTCGGAGCAACATTTCCCTATGAACAGGTTCGTGCGCGCCGCAGGGAGCTGATGAGCAGGCATATAGAGGAGAACGGGGTGGAGAGAAAGACCGGTGCGAAAGATCTCCTGGATTATCTGAGAGCGAACGATATCCGGACCGCAGTGGCGACGGCAACAGATCCGGTGCGGACGAAGGATTATCTGACACGGGCCGGAATATACGAAAAATTTGACCATATCATCTGCGCGGCCATGGTGGCACACGGCAAACCGGCTCCGGATATCTACCGTTATGCCTGCGCACAGATTAAAGAGCGGCCGGAGGACTGCATCGCCGTGGAGGATTCGCCAAACGGAGTCTGTGCGGCAGCCGGCGCCGGACTGCGGACCATCATGGTGCCGGATCTGACCAGACCGGATGATAAAACAGGTAAAATGCTTGTGGCAGAGGTGGATACGCTCTATGATATTATTCTGATGATAGAGGACGGACTGCTGTAAACTGTAAATCAGAAATGCTGCATGGACTGTGGAAGATATTTCTATTTGACAAAAATTTAACGCAGTGATATACTGAAGCGTAATAAAATCCGGTGACTTATACAATATGAAGCCGGATTGGGAGGTAGATCTATGCAGCAGACAGATATCAGCAAAGTCCGCGCATCTGTGCATCAGCAGTGCGGCAGAAAAGTCTTGATACAGCTCGACCGTGGGCGCAACAAGTTTGACGTCCAGGAAGGTGTCATCCAGAATGCCTATCCAAGCGTATTTACCATTCTGGTGGATGACAGGCGCGAAGAGAATCCGCCCCAGTTACTATCGTTCAGCTACTCGGATATCATCACCAGGGATATCCGCATGAAGCTCTGTTAAAAATACTGTCAGAGAAAAATTTACCGGTTTCCGCGTCTTTGCGGGAACTGCAGGTATAAAACCCCCCGTGTCCGAATAAAATGTTTCCAAAGATTCGAACACGGGGGATTTTTTTGGAACTGAAAAAAATAAAAATACATAGAAAACAGGAAACAGGCGCGGCGGTCAGCCAGATTACCCTGGATGATGATTACAATGTGCCGGATTACCGGCCCGATATTGTCAAGGTGCTGAAGGAAAAAGGGGAGCTGCGTTTTGATGAGGTAAAAGCGGGAAGCGGGGCGGTGTGGGTGAAAGGAAGCCTGGTGTTCCGTGTGCTTTACCGCAGCGACCGGGAAAACGGCAAGATCAGTTCGCTGCGGGGCGAGATTCCGTTTCAGGAAAAACTCAATATGGATGGCCTGTCCGAGTATGAGCCGGTTAGGGCATCGGGGGATATTGAGGATATCACTATCGGCGTGATCAATTCCAGGAAGCTGAGCGTGCGCGCGGTGGTTGTATTAAAGGCGGTTGCAGAGGCAGAGGTCGATGAAGAACTGACGACGCAGGCAGACGACGCCGCGGAATATGAGCAGAATATCGGCCGGCAGGATGTCCTGCGGCTGCTTGTCGCGGCGAAAGATATCTGCCGGCAGAAAAGCGAGATCGTCCTTCCGTCCAGTAAGCCGAACGTGCGGGAGATTCTCTGGAAAAGTATTGAATTCCGCAATGTGGAAAGTTTTCTCAAGGAAGGGAAAGCCGGCGTCACGGGAGAGCTTCTGGTGTCTGTCCTCTACAGTGAGGAGGAAGAGGGAGAGAGGCTTCAGTGGTATGAAACCACCGTGCCGTTGTCCTGCGGGACCGACTGTGAGGAGGATGGAAACGAGTGCATATACCGCATACGCGCGGTACCCGTCTCGATGGAACTTGAAGTGAAGCCCGATTATGACGGTGAGGAGCGCATACTTGTGCTGGAAATTGCGCTGGATATGGATATACGTGTCTGGTGCGAGGAGACGCTGGAACTGCTCCGGGACATCTACTCGCTCGGGAAAAATGTGATTCCGGTCCGCAGGGACAGAAGGCTGGACCGTCTGCTGGTAAAGAATTATGCAAAGTGCAGACTGAGCGAACAGATGGAGCTGCCGGAAAGTCAGGAAAAGATCCTGCAGATCTGCGCATGCGAGGGAAATGTCTGCCTGGAAAAGAAGGAAATGACCTCTAACGGCGTGCAGGCGGAAGGAACGGTGATTGTAGAGCTTCTCTATATCACCACGGATGACAATATGCCGGTTGGCACCATTCGCGAGATCTATCCGTTTTCACAGTTGATCGAGGTACCTGATATTTCCGCGGGCACCAGGGTTGAACTCGACTGTGGCCTGGAACAGCTCTCCGCCGTTATGCTTGATCAGGAGCATATTGAGATCAAGGCGGTGATTCATCTGGATCTGCTGGCATTTGAGGAGAGACCGTTCTCCAATATCGAGGAAATTTCCGAGGAGCCGCTGGATATGGAGGAACTGAAAAACCGCCCGGGGCTTGTGGGCTATATCGCGCGGGCAGGGGATGATCTGTGGACGATCGCAAAAGAGAATCATACGACGATCCAGAGTATTATGGCGACAAATCAGCTGGAACGCCAGACGCTGGCGCAGGGGGATAAAATACTGATTGTCAAACAGGTAGGATAAAAGTACGACAGAACAAAATATTAAGTATTTGTGAAATTGTGGAAAGAATCACAAAATAAAGAGAGAATGTGTTAAAATGGGTACGGTGCAGCAGCCGTACCTGTTTTTTTGCAGGCAGATGGTATGCAGACACAGGAAGGATACCTTGAGAAACGTGATAATTTACATCAGATCTGAAAAAGGAGTTTCCCGATGAGACAGGAAAAAGGGATGGGCAGGCTGAGAGGAAAAAAGCGGATGGCCGTGATTCTTATGGCGGGTATGATTGGAATTGGCGGCTATTGTTCCGCTGGGGCGAAGACGCTTGAGGATGCGCAGAATAAGAAAAATGAGGCGGAGAAGAATCTGAATGAGGTGAACCGGCAGATCGAAGGGATTGAGAAGGAGCAGAACGGTCTTAAGGCAGAGATGCAGGCGTATGATAATCAGCTGATGACGCTTCTTACAGATATGGAGCTTCTTCAGGCTGATATGGAAAATAAGGACGCTGAGATTGATCAGGCAGAGGCCTCGCTTGAGGCTGCGAAGCAGGAGGAACGGTCGCAGTATGAGGCCATGAAGCTGCGGATTCAGTATATGTATGAGAACGGAAATCAGAATTTTATAACCGCCCTGATTGAGTCGAAAGACATTACCGAGCTTTTAAACCGTGTTGAGTATGTGTCCGAGGTGTACGATTATGACAGGGAGCTGCTGACAGCTTATCAGAATACTGTTCAGCAGGTGGAGGATCTCAGCGTACAGCTTCAGAATGAGATGGCGCAGATGGAGGAGCTGCATTTAAGCTACGAGGAGCAGGAGACGTCCCTGAATCAGATTATCGCAGACAAGAGCGCCCGGATCGCAGATTTTGACCGTGAGCTTTCGAGCGCGCGGTCGCTGGCGGGTCAGTACGCCTCGACCATACGCCAGCAGAATCAGGTGATTGCGGCGGAGGAGGAGCGCATCCGCCGCGAAGAGGCGGCGAGAAAGGCCAGGGAGGAAGAGGAGAAGAAAAAGAAAAAACAGCAGGCAGCGGCAGCGGATAAAAACGGGACGTCCGGCAGTTCCGGAAAAGGGGGAAGCACTGCAGGCACAGGTGCCGGGAGCGGCGGTGGGAATACGGCTTCCGGCGGTACCGGCAGCGGCGGTGGTACATCGGGGAGTACCTCTGCCGGCGGGAGCTCTTCCCCGGGCGGCGGGGGCAGCTCGACGGGGCTTACGGACGGCAATCTGAATCCGCCTTTCCGGACCGGTGTGAGCGGAGGGGAAGTGGTGTCATATGCCGCAAACTTTCTGGGTAATCCATATGTCTACGGCGGCAACAGTCTGACGGAAGGGACGGACTGCTCCGGTTTTGTCGCGCTGGTGTACCAGCATTTCGGAATCTCTCTGCCGCGCAGTTCCTATGCGCTGCAGCAGAGCGGACAGGCAGTCAGCTATGCGAATGCGCAGGCGGGGGATCTGATCTGCTATCCGGGGCATGTGGCGATCTACGTCGGCGGAGGCAGGATAATCCATGCGTCCACGCCGTCCACGGGGATCTGCTACGGAAGTGCGACCTACCGGACGATCAGCACTGTGCGCAGAGTGCTCTGACGCGCAGGGCTGAATATGAGGCCGGTCCGGAGAAGAAGGGGCCTTATGGTATCTTTCGCAGAGGTTTTCCGGCGGGGTTGTCAAGGACAGCTCCGTTTGGGCCAAAACGTGAACCATGGCAGGGGCATTCCCAGGTCTTTTCCTCCGGATTCCATTTCAGTACGCAGCCCATATGACTGCAGCGTCCCCGCAAGGTGGGTTTTGCAATTCCTTTTATGGCTTCCAGAAGATTGACGGCGAGCTGTGGCGTCAGGTTCCGGCGTTTTGGCGAGAACAGTCCTGAGAACATGTTTTCTTTTTCCTGCACGAGATCGGATAAAAGCATGGCGGAAACCATGGAGCCGGTCATTCCCCATTTGTTATATCCGGCTGCGACAAAAAGTTCCGGTGTGGAGGGCGAATACGGTCCTATATATGGAATGCCGTCGAGAGACATACAGTCCTGTGCAGCCCATGCGCCCGCAAATTCCGCGGTGGGAAAGCAGCGTGCCGCTTCTGTCTTCAGTTTTCGCAGACCCCAGTCCGCTGTGCGGCTCCGGAAGAATTCTCTGGCAAATGCGCTTTCACGGCTGTATTCTTCCGGCACGCCGGAGGAACGGTGGGGTGAAGTGCGCCGCACGGTTTTTCCGGTGCGGTGGCTGCCGCCGCCTATCAGAAGAAAGTTTTTATAATTGCGGAGGGACAGGCCGTCCGGCGCCGCGTCTATATACATACCGTCTACATCCGGCGCCTGTCTCCATGCCGTCACACAGGCTCTCTCCTGATATAATTTCATAAAGTAAACGCCGCGTGTATTGATAAACGGAAAATGCGTTGCGACAATGATCTTATCCGCCGTAACAGAGCCCTTTTCTGTGATGGCCAGGTGTTCCGTCATTCTGCGGACGCCGGAATTTTCGTATATGTTCAGTGATGCAGCCAGACCGCCCGCAAAGCGGAGAGGGTGAAACTGTAGCTGATGCGGAAAACAGACGGCGCCTTCCGTCCGGAACGGAAGTGCCGGGTAGTCAACGAATTTTGCGGGGAAGCCGAGACGGTCCAGCGCCGTGAGTTCCCATTCCAGCTCAGACCGGTCTGAGACAGAATAGACGCAGGCATTTTTCTCTTCCATTTCGCAGGCAATCTTACTGCCGAGTCTGCGATACTCTTCGACGGCAAGTAAATTGGCGCGCAGATACTGTTCCGCCGTTTCCGCACCCTTTTCCTGTAATAGTTTTCCGTAAATCAGGCCGTGCTGGGCTGTGATTTTTGCGGTTGTGCCGCAGGTAATTCCGCTGCAGATCCGGTTCTTTTCCAGCAGACAGTAATCAACACCTGCCTGCTGCAGAAAATAAGCGCAGAGGATGCCGGTGAGTCCCCCGCCGATGATCAGCACCTGAGTATGCAGCTCTGTTTCAAGTTCAGGGAATTCCGGCATATCCGCGCTTTTCGTCCAGATCGAATCCATATCTGATCTCCCTTTCCAGTCATTTCATATTTTCTCATAATATGGGCGTTTTCCGGACGGTTTATACATTGAATGATATTTCTGAACGGAAGGAAATTCCCGAGTGGAAATGGAGGCCGGATAAAGCCACAGACTTTTCAGCCCATTGTTTATCCGGCTTTTTTTGCGATGAAGAAACTTTATCAGGAAAAAGAGAAACTTTCAAACTGAACAGCTTTGGCCGACCCGAAGCAGAAATATAATGCGTGCACACCAGATATTGCTTCCGGGGCCAGGGTGAGTGTTTCCCAGGTATTGTGCAGGCTGATGCTGCCCTCTGCGATTTTTCCGGCATCAGGTCTGTCCAGACAGATGGAAACCGTTACGTTTCCGGTTCCTCTCAGACGCAGGGAGATAGAAGTTGTTCTGTCAAAGCGGAAATACCTGTATCCCACCACGGTGCCGGAACCGATATTGGCGATATAATGCAGAAATTGTGTTTCATCTGTGCCGGCGGGTTCTTCATAAATATGCGGTTCTGTTGCGCGGCGGCAGGTACGGGTGGTCAGACGTTCCGGTGCTATCTGCGGTGAGGTCAGGTGACAGCAGTAGCAGGCGTTCAGGCTTCCGGAAGCAGGAAGCGGGCCGTTATTGAGTCCGCAGCTTGTGATTTCAGCCTGTGCGAACCAGCCGTCGTCGCGGACCGGGAGCTTCTGGGCGCAGCCCTGGCGGCTTGCCTCCTGGCCGGAGGTGTGCCTGTGGTAGAAGATATACCAGTCTCCGTGCAGCTGTGCCATTCCACCGTGGACATTGCCGTATGGCATAACCGGTGTGGTATTTCCGTTCAGGCCAAGGTTGGCGCAGGATACGAGAGCACCGGCATACGTATAGGGGCCCAGAGGTTCGTCAGCGATGGCATATGCCATTTCATGGCTGAGTTCACTCGAATAGGCAAGTACGTATTTTCCGTTGATCTTTCGGGGACTTGACGCCTCATAAAATCCATGCCCCTCAAAACCTGTGCCGGCGGTAACATTGCCGCCGGGAATAATATGGACAGGACCGTTTATGATTGTTTTCATGTCGGCAGCAAGTTCAAATCCCAGGCTGTATTCCGGCAGAGCCGTTTTTATGCCGGAAGAACTGAGCCATGCGGGCGGGGGACCGGGCATACAAAAACCGATAAAAAGGTATACGCGGTTATCATCGTCAACCAGCACGCCCGGATCAAACATTTTAACCGCGTCATACGGAGAGCCGTCCGGGCTGCACACATCGCCGCATGGAAGGAACGGGCCCTCCGGCGTGTCACTGACTGCAATATGGCAGGGATTGGAGGAGGAGGCATTGTAATACAGATAATAGCGTCCGTCCACGCCCTGCACGACATCGGGCGCAGCCATGGCGCCTCCGGCAGAGAGGTCGTCCGGACAACTGCTGCGGGGAAATATGACGCCGCCGCACTGCCAGTCCCCAGGGTCATCCAGCGGGGCGCTCCATACCATATAGTCGCCGGGGCAGAATCCTTTTTCTCCTCCGGCGAAATCATGTGACCCGTATACATACAGGCGGTTTCCGAAAATACGGGGGTCCCCGTCCGGAATGTATTCATACAGAGGCAGATAGGGATTTAAAGCGTTATGTTTCATAAAATAATCCTCATTTCCGCGCACATTTTTGTGCATGACGGGTTTGTGTCAGGTGCGCGCAGACACAAATCCAGGGTGTGAAAAATTATTTTTCACACCGGAATCTCCAGGATATCATTTTCCGGCGTTCCCGGCCGGTTATTGTCAGCGTTGCTTTATCGCGTCCGCCGCCGTGCTCATCCGACGCGCAAACTGTGTGTAAAAGTCGTCTGACTCATACGGCTGCATAAAGAAAAGGTTAAGCACGAATAAATTTACTGTTCTGGCAGCGGAGGCATCTTCCGTCTGAAGCACCTGCGTCAGATACTGCTCCACAGACTGGCGGAAGGCGTGCCAGGTGAGAAGAAACTGTTCATTCTTTTTCCACTCCGGAGTATCCAGCCATTTTATCAGCTTTATTTTTGTGCGGTCTGTGATGCGGCAGGCGTCTTTCTGGAGAAAATAGCGGATGCTGTGCGGCT
>OFGG01001558.1_pt1 | contig 14595 bp, 17 predicted proteins | sample 1521701 | NCBI WGS metagenome assembly OFGG01 (sample SAMEA3504081, study PRJEB24116) | mouse gut metagenome | biome: mouse gut; feature: mouse-associated habitat; material: faeces | place: Denmark | collected 2011
GAAGAACAATGGGATTTTCTGGCTTCTTAGTGGTACAAACTTTCAACTGTCAAGATGCTTATAATGACGTATTTAATTTATAGCCCTGACGTGGAAGTGCACGTCCAAAAATTCCCCCTTTATTTTTATTACGTACACTTCCAAGTCCTTCTATTTTTCAGCCTTTATAAACACCTCATTGCAGTCCATGCACATTACATTGATATCCTTTGTTGCTCGAAAGCTGTTTCCGCATGAAGGACATTTATATTTTCTTGTACTGCACTTTGGCTTTTTAGGCTGCATTTTATTTTTGTCAGTTTCACCACTCCCACTGCCATTTCCCGGTAAAACCGTCATGTCTATAATACCGTCCCTGTTGATATCTATGGGCTTCTTTATTCCATGTTCTTTCAGTACGTTTTTAAATGCCTCACCTGGTTCCGTTTTACTCCAGCCTATGTATTTTCCCTGCGATATGATTAAACCCCTCTTTTCTGCTTCTTCCTTAAACTTCTTATTATGGTATCTGCCATTCTGGGATACGTCTGCTATCCCGTTTATCTGGCAGTAGTAATGTACCATCTCATGCAGTAACGTTCCCATGATATTTTCTATCGGTCTGTCCATATGTTCCGCGCTTATGTTGATTTCATTGAACCTTTTATCTTCTACACGCCACTCCTTGTTTATTGTAAAATGCCCGTTTGTCCTTGGACTGCTCATAATGCTTATTACGATTGGAGGAAGCTCTCCATTAAAATAAACTTTGTTCAGTATTTCAAACCCATACTCCAGTATTTCCTGCATACTCTTTAACATTTTCTATGTACCTCCTGTTTCTCTCTGCTTTTTATATCTTCATCTTAACGCTGTTTTTCTCATATGTCTGCTGGCAGGACAGACGGTTTTTTCTGCTGTATTTTAGGGGGAATGCTGTACAGGCTTCTTTGGGCAGTCTTATTGATTTTATTAAAAGCTGTATTTTGCAGAATTTTCTGAAATTTTATATAAAACTTATGTTCTTATGAAATTTTGGGTAAATTCCTTCTCTTTCTTTTTCTTTCTTTTCTTGAAATAATTTTTTTCTTACATAATAACCACCTGTTTATTACCATTTTTCTAAAAAATTTTCACACAGCACAAAACATACATTCTAAATTCTGAAATTTTATATAAAAATGATTTTTCCAAAATTCTGAAATTTTGAGACTGAAACTTTTTTCAGATTTCTAACATCACACATTCTTTTTTACAGCACCATTCCTAAGTTAAACTTTCAAAAAAACAAAAACCATACACAGACTTTATCCGGCATGGCTTTTATTGCTTCTTCCTGTTTTCCTTATATGATTTTCTTCATCCGTTTCCTGTATGCTGCTAAAATGTCGTCCAAAAATATACAGTCTAATCTCCATTGTTTGTCATCTGGAAGGAGAAACCTTCCTATTTCAACCCTGCTTCCATCCATAAACACCTGCAAGATGGATACTGCATTCCCTTTTCGTATGCTTGTCAGCTGGTACTTCATCTGTTTCCTCCCCCCTTCATATCCTCTGCACAGTTTTCAAACAATTCATCTGCAAGTATCCTGTTGTACTCATTCCCTATTACATTTATTATGGAATAAACAGCTCCGCTGTCTATGCCCTCACTAATCATACTAACCTGTATCCCGAATGTTTTCTTTACATTCCCCTGCTTAAATTCAAACCCTTTTTTGTCTAAATAATTCCTTATCATTCTTATTCCTCCCTTAAATTTATTAATTTTCTCTTTGCCACTCCATGTACATTCTGATGTCCTTTTAACCATGCACTATAAAAATAAAAGCCTGCTGGTTTCTTCACTTGCAGGCTTTTGCTTTCTTTATTCTGGTTCTTTTTCTTCCTGTACTGTTTCTTTTATCATTGCTCTGACTGCATAACGGACCACTATGAAAATCTGTTTCAGCAGCCATACCACCATACACAGCATTGCTAAATTTATCACACCTGTCATAAGGGCTGTCATCGTAATATCCATTTTTTATTCACCACCCTTTTCCTCACCGGATATCTCCACCCCTTCACAGGGGACAAGCTTATTCTTTTCCAACTTTACTCCAGCGACCATTGCCCCTAACTCAATTAACATTTTCAGTTTGCTTTCTTCATATGTTACTCTTGCATGTCTTGCGTTCACTATTTCATAGACAGGCTTCTTATTTTTTTCATTGATTATCTTTACAACAATTAAACCAATATTAATATCATTGTATTCATTCTCCTTCAACCATGCCAGGGTATTTACTCCACTCTTCACTTGAAGGTTCTCCATGTTGAACCCTTCCTCGTCAAGTTCAAGAACTTCTTTTGCTGCTTCAATATCATTTTTAATTCTGAAACCATAAACCTTTTCATTCCGATTGAGCTTGTCGAGAATCTGCTTCTCAGTCATTCCCATAAATCCCATGCTTTTCGATTCATATACCTCATATCCAATCAGACGGTTTCCAAGATACATAGCATCAACTAAATACATACACATAATATTTTACCTCTTTCTTTCCATGCTGTTTCCAGCACTTTTTTATTTGTTCCTTAACTACAAATAAATCTTAACGCTGATTCTGACTGTATTCTATTGACGTATGGCAAGAATATGGTACACTGATTTTATGCATAATACAGGGGGATACTGCTGTACTTGTAGAATTTTATGATTTATATAGAATAGGGGCAGTATATAATTATGAAGAATGCATTTCTGATTAATATTTGAAACTTCTGCTGTCTGCAACTTATTTCTAATACATTTTTTATTTCGTAAATTTCCCGTTTGCTCTTTTTTATTTTACCCTATAATTTTCTATACTTTTTATATTTCCATTCATTCTGGCTTATCTGGTGCGCTTTGGGATACATTCAGACAATGATTTATCCTGCAATTTATTATGAATTTTATTGATTTTTATTTGTTTTCTGTACTTTCCGTTTCCTTGAAATTTATTTCCCATTATAATTTTCTCCACCCCTACATTTAAAACTTGTTGTGGTCAATTCTGGCTGCTTATAAACATATCCCAAACCATAACCCACTATCTGTTTATATATCTAAAGGAAAAAAGAGCAGTATTCTTTCACATAAAAATGGACAGCCCTCTTAATGCTGCCCATTTTTATTGTTGGTTGTTCCTTCTCGGGTTAATGCAAGTCCTCCGTGTTCATATTCGCTATGTAAAATACCTTTGACTTGAATAGTTTGTCTAAACTGTCTGTATACACAGCCTGGTTTTTAAACACCCCCACCTGGTTCTTCTCCCCATATGCCTGCGTATATTCCTTACACTTGTACTGCGAACTTGAATAACTGCCTTCTGCAAACATACCACTCTGTCCAGCCTTGTTTGGCTTGCACAGCCTTGGGTCTAATACCGTTGTTCTTTCTGGCGGGTTTACATAGCCTGCCAGAATTTTTGTCTGCTGCATTATGACTGTTACCCCGTCAAATGCCTCATTGTACCAGCGCTGTTTTCCACTCCGTATTCCTTCATCACCATATGCTGCATCATTTCCAGTATTACGTTCAACTGCCTTTTCCAGCTTGTCCACAATATGCGTCCTCTCATTCAGAAAATCCGCCATACCCCCTGATGCAGTTTCTCCCATTGTTTCACTGCCTACATTCGGATTTACATTGTCTTTTATATACCGCACTTCACCATCCGTATTTGTAAAGAATGTATAGGTTTCTGTCCTTGTGCTGCCTGCCTTTACATCTAAATCACCCTCACTTGCTGGCGTATCCGTCCCATCATCATTAAAATAATATTTCATGTCATCACTCGCTTTTAAACCTGATGTTCCTATAAATGATATGTCTTTTCCAAAGTTCACTGCATGTCCGTTTCCACTCCATGCAGGATTTGATGTTGCTGTATTTACCCACTGTTCCACATTTAAACTCTCAATTCCCTGCACTACCGAATTTACATATGCCTGGTGAGCTTCTGTTGCCTTGTCCCTTGTGAAATTTCCTATGTCCCCTCCTGTTTTCTCTGCCTGTGCTTTTCCACTCCCTTCCAGAATTATCTGGTATGTTGTCAGTATCATTTCCTGCCTGCTTTCTGGTGGAATGCTTAGGGATAATGCCGCACCTCCCGGAAGTACATTTCCTGCTCCCCATTTGTCTGCTGCTGCTTTATGGGTACTCCACTGTAAAGATGTTAAACGCAGATTAGGTTCACTTTGCTCATTCCAGCATATCTCTGCATAATCATTCGGTGTGATGCTCCTTGTATGTTCACCCAGCACATACGCTGTTAATGGGTCTTTATTATCATAGGTGCTGTAATTCATTTTGATATAGGGCTTGAATGAAATCTCCCCTCCACTCGGTACTTCTATACCATTATGCTTGTTATAACCTGGTACGTTATGGCTCTGTACCCCGCTGCTGCAATATGTATCATTATATCCGCCATTTGTACTTCCTGAATAAACATCATACTTGACTTTTACATCTATGTCCAGTCCCTCTTTCAATGATGCGTCCCTGTTTTTGTCTGTTGGACATGGCGTCACACGGTTTCCATTGACAAGCGCGCCTGTCGTTGCCTTGTATGTTGTTCTTTTGTCTGGTGAGTCATCATTTATCTCTGCACTAAACTCTTCCTTATAGTCCTTTTTCTCTCTCTGTGCTGCTCCATTATCGGCTATCCTGAATCCTGAATTGTCTACTGATGATATTATTTCAAGGTCAGTGTTTGCCTCTGATGTTCCAAGGTCGTCATTCTTCCACTCCGCTACTATTAACTGGTCTTTCCCCCTCCACAGCACGCATCTGTAATCCCAGTTGTTTATTGGATATTCTGTTGCATCTGTTGTACTCCTTGTTCTGTCTGCATACCTCCTGACCCCTGTTATCTCCCCCTTCTCTATTATCCTTTGCCTATATTTACTCTCCTGCGTTCCTAGGATTTTTGTATATCCCTCTTCCTCTGCCTTTGTATTCTTTAATGTAAACCTTAATCCACTATCTTCCCATGTTCCCCATTCACAACTTGCTGAATGATTCGTTGTTACACAATTTTGACCACAATTATATGTTTCTGTCTGCGAACACCCTTCGGAGCACTCTGTTGAATGTGTATGCGTTCTTGTATGTGTGCCCGGGCATGAGTCATTTGTTGTCCATGTATGGTTACACGTTGTTATATGCGCACCTATCGACCATGTAAACTCTTTATCTGCTATCTTTGCCATTCCAGCTTCATTGTCTGGTGCACTGAAATCTATTCTCCTTGATATTGTACTTTGCGATAAACTGTAATTCACTTCTCCTAAGTCTGGTGCCTCTTTTATTACCCTCTTTAATAACACATATACTGTCTTTTCTGGATTCTTTAATGTTACTGTTGTTGGTGTCGTGCCATTTCTTAATAATGGTGATGGAGGATTCCAATTCGTAGGGTCTAAATTGTCATTGAATGTATTGCTTATATCCCATTGTACTAATTCAAATTCTGGTTCGTCACATATTACTATTTTGTTTGTACAGTCTTTTTGGCTATAACCCCCTAAACCTGTTCTTAATCCCGTTGTTTCATTCTCCTCATAATACCCTTTCACAATGTTACAAAATCCATTCTTTGGAGGGTCATTTGGCTCTGGATTCCCTGGCGAACCATTCGGTTCCCAGTATGTTCGTATTTGGCTGCTATTTATATCAAACTCTTGTATGCCATATCCATCATTCCTAATTTCATTATATGTCAGTGCCCTTAATGTCGTATTTGCATATGCATTAAACCCCCATAATGGATACTGTAGTACCATAGACCCTGGCAGAAACTTATGTGTAAATTTCTTTACTTACGGGTCTCCTGTTTCTGGTACTCCATAATGATTATGTATACTCATCCATGTCGTTGCCGTCGCAAAATACATTTCTCCGCTTGATTGTCCGTTTACCCATTCATTATGCCATGCTACAGGCTCAACAGCTACACACCAGTCATCCGCATTCTCTAAAATTAGATTGTATACAGATTCTCCGTATGTATCTTTAATCATACATAAATACATAGGAACACCATTAACTGACTTCTCTAACCATCTTTTTACTGCATCGCCATTAGTTTTAAATCCACCACGATAAATTACAGGTGTAGGTGCATCACTAAATTTATATTGCCTTGCTGGATATGCTGTTGAACCTGAATATGCGCCTGCCTTGGTTGCATACAGCAGATGACCTTCGTCCAAATCTGGAAAGTCATTCGGCGATACAAATATTGAACCACTATGTACTTTGCTTAATGATTCCCTTGTATCTCCTTTTTCTGTTATATAAAAAACAAAGCCTGTTCTACTTGCTGATACCCCGCCTGATTTATTACTTGTACTTCCATCTCCACCATTCTGTTGTCCACCATTTCCTGCTGCATATACTCTTTTTGCTGGTGATGTTATAAACAGTATTGGCAGCATTAACATTATCAGCACAATCATTAGTATCTGTGTTTTAATTTTGGGGTTATATTTGTATTTTTCCATATACATCTTCTCCTTCTCCCTTTAACTAATGCGGACAGCCCTTTCGGACTGTCCTTTAAATTTAATGTATGCTACTTTACCTATTACTGAAATAATCTTCTGAATTTCCACCGTATACAGTTTCCACACCAGCATCATTAACCCAGCTGTCGCCCGGTTTCATTACCTCCCCTGTCTTTGGATTAATAGTAACCGACTCTCCATTATTATTATTCGGTGTATCAGTCGTCTGTTCTGGTATCTGTGTCTGTTCCGGCGTGCTCGGCTTTTGTGCCGTTTCCTGTTTCACTGGATTGTCCGCTACTAAATAATTTCCACTGATAAACCCTTTATCCCCAGTTTCTACCTCATACTCATACCAGTTTGATTCCTCTTTTACCTGTCCAGTAAGATGCACTAACTCTCCTTTGTTGCATTCACCAAATAATTCATATGCCTGTTCATTTGGTCCCATGTATGTGTTGCACCACTCCTTCACATACATATTCTTATCTATTGCCTCGATTGTATATTTTGTCTGCTCCACTTCCTCTGCTTCTGGTATCGGATTTGATGCCACTGTTTCTTCTATCTGCTTTTCCAATTCCTCCTCTGGTGTCAGCGTTTTTTCATTCTCATACACTCCCATTGTATAACTAAACTGCTCTATCCCTTTTTCCTGCTTTAATGTTTCTACTATAAACTCTACCGCTTCTACCTTCGTTAACGCTTCTGCCCACCTCGTTTCATTCCCTATTATTCCTTTATTCTTCGCTATCACCAACCCTTTATATAATTCCCCTGGTATTCCTTTATCTGGATTCTGTAATGCATACGTTAACTCATAACTCCTCCAGTACTCTTTCTTTTCACCACTCTCTATAAACTTTTCCTTTTCCGCTATGTTCCCTCCATCTTTACAGTCACTAAATGTTACTCCCTTTGTATCCACTGATAACATCTCCGTACCAAAATACCTGCTCATTAACATGTATATTGCTTCTGCCCGCGTTATACTCCCATTATAAGTCTGGCTGTTTAAACTCTTTGATGCAAGGTCTAGGTAGCTGTTCCCTGCAAGTTCCTGCGCATACCTGTTAAACTTACTTGCCCCTACTGCATTCGTAAAATCTCCACTCTCCGCCAGTTCCCCATTTACAGGCATTTCAGCCCTCGCCGCCATCGCCATAAACTCCGCCCTGCTTATCGTACTGTCTGCATTACAGTAATTCTCCTTATTGTCTGGTATTAAATTAAAATATCCATTTAACCCCATATAAACTGCTTTTTTGTCACTGTCTGTTTCGTCCATGTCCGCATACTGTTTTCTTACTGCTTCTGCCAGTTTTGCCATTGCTGCCTTGTCATCTAGTTTCCTGATAAACTCCCTGTTGTGCAATGCCTGCCTTAATGTATTGTTGTTTTCATTCTCACCCAGTCCATTTACATATAACATTCCATTCTTTCCTGTCGCTGTTGTACTGGTTAACAGTTCATTGTCCCACCCCCTGCGTATATCCTTCTGGCTGTCTAGGCTTGCCAGTTCTGTCCATACCAGTTCCTGTTCTTCCCCTAGTTCCTGTTCTGCGAATGCTGGTACTGCAACCTCTATCTCAATACTCTCTCCTCTGTTTATCATACTTAGTAATTCTGACTGGCTTACAGCCGCACAGCCCATTAACTGACTTGCTACGATTGTCAGTGTTATTACTGGTATAACCATTCTTTTTATTCTCATAAACTTCTTATTCATTGTATTGTCCCTTCCTTTCTTTTTTATACCATTTTTATATTTTGTCTGGTATTCGCTGCTGATGTTCCAAGTTCACAGTTCTTCCATTCCGCTATTATTAACTGGTCTTTCCCCCTCCATAATACACACCTGTAATCCCAGTTTGATATCTTGTATTCCTGTACTGCCGTATTGTCCCTCCTCCTGACCCCTGTTATCTCCCCCTTCTCTATTATCCTTTGCCTGTATTTACTCTCCTGCGTTCCTAGGATTTTTGTATATCCCTCTTCCTCTGCCTTTGTATTCTTTAATGTAAACCTTAATCCACTATCTTCCCATGTTCCCCATTCACAACTTGCTGAATGATTCGTTGTTACACAATTTTGTCCACAATTATATGTTTCTGCCTTTAAACTGCCATGTTCCCCATGTACGAATGGTTTGTATGTTTATTAACTTAGCTAGTACAGTAAGTTGTATTTGCTGCTTTTTGTTGTTTAATAGTTATTATACTGCATACAGTAGTAATCCGCAACTATTTGAAGCAGTTTCTTTTTTACTACAGCTTTGGAAGTATTGCTATGGTTTCTATAGCAATTGCATGATGCCCACTGTATTTCTTACCATGTTCTTTCTTTTATGTATGCTTCTTTTGTAAGTGCACTTCCAATCCCATGCCCCAAGATTCTTTTCAATGTACCATACTTCATAAACTCCTCTCTTTCATTACTCTAAATCATACAGGGATTGTAACGCTAGTACTTTACTTTGCCTGTAGAGATTATGTACTTTTCAAAAAAATATAGTTCTCTCTTTTTTCTTAATGCTATGTCGTTTTGTATCTTTTCTTAATGCTATGTTTGACATTACCAGATGCCATGTATCTTTTTCTAAGAAGTATAGTACATCTCTTCTTGTTGTTATTTCCTATATTTTTATAAAAGTATTCTTTCAAATCTTTATGCCTGCTTATCCCTTCTTTTTGTTCTCTGTACTCTTTCCAGCTACTCACGAAATTAAACATTTGATTCATAGTTTTAATTCTTTCCTGGATTGGTACCATTGCTATGTTTGTTCTTATTTTTATTGGTTCCCTGTCCTGCATTCATTAGACTATATACACTAATTAAACATCTCAATTTAGTTCCAACTCTGTCTTTGTACCATACCTCTGACAAAACATCTTGCCTATATATTTCCTATGTAATGTATCCACAGTAACAGCTCAATTTTTAATATTCCCGATTTACAACCCCTTAACCGTAAATTTCTAGCTATATTTTATAGCGTACCTATATCTTCCCATGTAGCGTTTATTACTGCCAGTACACTTATTTTTTGATATGTTTCAGTGGGGGAAGTACCCTACCCCTCCAGTTTTTCTATACTTTTGCACAGAGAATTAGTGGAAAATTTATGAATATTTCACAGTTTTTTTCTACCACTTCATGAAACATTGGGGATTCGAACCCCCAGACATGTAATGCTTTTGTAAAGCTTTATACTGCTTTCACATGCTGCTCTTTGTTGTTTTATAGCCATTGCACTACATATAGCAGTATTTTGCAACCGCTAGAAACATTTTATCTTTTATGATAGCTTTGGAGGTATTGTTATGATTTATAATCTCGGTGATAAACTAAAATCTGCCCGTATCCAAAATAACCTTTCAAGAAAGGTCGTTGCCCAGCGTATCGGGGTTTCTGTCAGTATGGTTGGACTGTATGAATCTGATGTACGCCAGCCTTCCCTTTTCATACTCATCAAACTTGCTGCCATTTATAAAGTATCTGTTGACTATCTTCTTGGTATTGAAACAAATAAACAAAATAGCTTATGTCTTGATGGACTTACCAGTAAACAGATTGAAGCCTTAAAAATGACAGCCGAATGTTTCCGTAACCTGAATAAATGATATAGGATAATTTCATTTGTTTCTTTAGACTTGTTTTACATATTTAACCTATGTACAGATTTACCTTGTCCATGACTGACTTTACCATTCTTTGCAGTACATGAAGGCTTCTTATGATATGCCCGTCATCTTCATTTTCTGCTAAGGATATCTCCAGCAGCTGCATGATGTTTAACACCTCCTCCAGCTCTTCCTTTATTTCCACCGCCTGTTCTGACTCTTTTATCATGTTCTTTTCTTCCATGTTACCATTCCTTCCTTTCATGTATGTTTTCTTTTGTAAGTACACTTCCAATATTCCCATGTCTTTATCATTTTCTGTCTTGCAGAACGTTTTTTTATTCCAGCTTTTAATCTTCTTTTATAAAAAATAAATGAACTATACTTATAAACCGAAAGTACAAGATTCTATTAATTTTTAAATGTATCTGACCGTCCTACACTGCCCTTTTAAACACACAGGGCTTTATCCCATACATGAAATAAAGCCCCTTTAATGCCTTGTTATTATATTTTATTTTCTGTCACCTGTCCCTTGCAATCTTTGATTTTTCTATGTTTCTGTTTATTCTGCCTTGTCATGCCACTGGCTGTTACCTCTGTATATTTCACTTGGAATATCTTCATTTATGCTATGTTAAAAAGATTTAGCGGCAGTTTCTTTTTCTGCCCCCCCTTTCTGGCATCAGTGCCATGATTCAGATTTATAAGTTTCCTGGATTGTAAACTTGTTTGAATATTAGAAATTCCACATACATCCACAAATCTGTAAGACAATGAGAATTTATTTCTATTCTGTTTTTAATGTTCTAATCTTCATGAACTTCTTTCCCTGCCCCTAAATCCCACCAGTATTGTAACGCTGGGAATTTACTTTGTCTGTAGGGTTTTTTCATAGTATACCAGCTTTCTTTTTAGTCCTTTTTTACATATTCTCTTATATCTTCTCTTTGCAGGTATGTTCATTTAAAAATCTATTATCTCATTCTCTTCATACTCTGCCACTTTCCTGTAGAATGTGCTTCTGCTGATTCCCAGCTGTCTGCTTGCACCTACAGCTGTCAGTTTTTCATATTTCCATTTATAGTATATTTCTTCAAAGTTCTCCAGCTTCTTTTCTGGTCTGCCCTTATACTTTCCCTGCTCCTTTGCTATTTCAATTCCCTCCCTCTGCCTTTCTTTGATATACTCCCTTTCTAACTCCGCTACTGCTCCAAATATCGTAAGCATAAACTTTCCTGCCGCTGTTTTTGTATCAATACTCTCTTTCATTGAAATAAACTGCACATGCTTGTTATTCAGCTGCTCTGTCAGTTCTAATAAATCCTTTGTATTTCTTGCAAAGCGTGAGATGCTCTCCACAATTACACTGTCCCCTTCCCTTACAAAATTCATCATCTTTTGTAACTCTGGTCTGTCTGCTGATTTTCCGCTTGTCCTGTCAATGTATACCTTTTCAGCTTTTAATTCTTTCATTAACTCCTCCTGCCTTGCTGTATTCTGCCCTTCCGTACTTACACGTACATATCCCACTTTCATGATGGCTGCTCCTTTCCAAACCTGTTTTGCTTTTGTTTCTGCTTCTCTTTTTTGCTTTCCTTTCAAATGTCCTGTTAAGCTATACCCTGCCCATACAGAACATTTTTACGTTTTTAATGCACTAATAAAGCGTTTTTTTATTTATTTTACACCTTTTTGATGCGCGTTCTATTAATCCCCCTTCTTTCATTTTGAAACATTTCATATAACCCCTTCTTTTTCGTGCATCTTTTGAAGTATCCGAGCCAAGTATAGGAAATGCTTTTCCCACATTTACCATGCTTCCCTCACACTACTTTAACGATATATTCTGCCTGCACAAGTCTTTACAATCAAATAGTGAAGGTTATGTTCTCTGCTCGACGTCCCTCATGCACCGCCTTAACGTCATATTTCTTCTACATGAGGCTGCGCAATCGAGTAGGGAAGATTCATCTTCTTCCTATTCGCGCACCGGACGCGGGCATAAAAAAAGAAACTGCCAGAACATATCTCCAACAGCTTCTTTTTTTGGCAATGCACTTCCAAAAATTCTACTCTATGCATCAAAATTTTAAATGTCTGCTTTTACCCTTTATTTTTGGCAATTTGGCAATGATAAACCAAATATTTTAATAGTCATCTATAGCGATGACCTCCTTGATCCCAAACATCATCCAAACCCTTTTCTCCAATTTCTCTGGCAATTGTTTATTGCAACAGCTTTCTTCTGCATATTTCCTCACTACATCAGCATTCACATATACACATGATGGTGCGCTTTCTTTTAATAGCAAATGACAATCACTACACATCAGATTATTTCCTGTCGCCTCCCAACATTTATCATCTGGACAATTCCGCGTACAATCCATTGTCCAGCATACAGACCACTTCCCCTTTAATATGTAATGGTGAATTGCTCTTATATAATCCTTTCTCCCAAACTTTTGTATGCTGCTTATTATAGCTTTCTCTATAATATTCGCATATATTCTCTCAGTTGTAGCACACTTTATGTTATTTTTCTTTAATAATTGTTTTAATTCTCTCCCATGTCCTAAGCCATATGCATCAGAATGTTGTTTCAAAACATTGAAGCCTTCTATGTCTGACAATTTCGGAAAAAATGATAATACCGCTGGCGAATTTATGACGAGCTGCTCAAAACATATATAATTAACCAAATGAAAATTTTCCCTTTCCTCCACAATATTTTGTATCAATTCTATTTCATTTCCAACCTCAATATTATCTACAACATTGTCAATACATATTATATACGTATTACCATTCAGACCATTAGAATGCACATCACTTATCAATGTCTGTAAAAACTTCCTGATTTTCGTTACACCAATCTGGAAAATGCCTCCCTTTGGTACTTCATTTATCATATCGTAAATCTCAGAAGGCGTAATCACATGATAATCTTTTTTTAACACATACTCTGAAATAAGCGTCCAAAAATAATAACCGCTTTCTCCATCTTCACACAATATATATCTCATTGCCAAACTCCTTACTCTGAATACCGCAGACTTATTATTTTATCATTTGCATCTCTTTTTAGTTTCGCTCTTTCTGTATAATCAAATGTTAACTCCTGATTTACCGCCCTTGCAATAATTAAAAAATAACTCGTTTCATTCTCTAATATGTTTTGAATTAAATCAGGTCTTTGGGTAAAAAGAATGTCTGCCTCATCTATTATAAAAAGAGTATTTCTGTCTGTAAACGTTTCTGTTGTACGCTCTGTACCATTGACTATAATAACTGTCATGGGGTTATTGCTGTCTATATCCGTAACAGGAGTTATCCCTAAATCTTTACTCACTTTCATTGAAGATATCAATGCATTACATAAATACGTTTTCCCTGTTCCACTATTGTCAGATAACTTTGTAAAACGCTTTTGCAAATCTATATAAAAGGTTACTCCATCTGTTTTAAAATGAATAACTGGATGCATACAGTTTCCCTCCCAAGGATGCTAAATCTGAAAATGCTTTGATTCTATAAGTATTGTTTACCATTATATCTGCGTACTTATCACACAATATTGCATAATTGCGCGTCAGTAAATAAATATCCCTCTCCTTCACCTCATCAATCAATTGCTCTATAACATTATTACCACAGCTTGTTATATCAAAATATAAGTCTTGCCTGTTATTTTTTATAAACCATCTAATCACTAAAAGTGTTTTTAATCCCCTTGAAAGATTCGCTGCCGAGGTGACACTATTCATAAAATTAATAATTGTATTATTTTCGCCATACTGCGCTTTGTCTATTATCCATATCAACTCAATGTCCCTATTGTCAAATCCATCATTCATTACTGTATTTCTAAACAAATCTTCTATGTTTGTCCTATATTTTTCTTTGTCTGTTTCGTAATAAAAAGTATTTATATAAATCACTCAATTTCCATCTCTATGTAAAAGTCACTCCATTTCCGACTCTGCGAAAAAATCACTGAATTTCTATATCTGCGCAAAATCACTCAATCTCAAATGACGCAAAATCCACCGTTTCCTCTTTTACAAGAAAATAAAGCGCATGTTTTCCTGCTTCCACTTGAAGCCCGGTCGTTACATGCTTCCAGTTCTTTGAATCCACCGCTGCCGACCCGACCATAGTTCCCGCCTGTGGATCGGGACTGTCCGCCCGCACCTCCAGGCATCCGAGGCCCCGCAGCTCCACGGTAATCCGGGATTCCGTTCCTTCAAACTGAAAATATTTAAAGCCTGCCGCCGACCCGGTACGCAGGTTGCGGATATATGGTTTCAGCCCCTTCTCTCCCGTCTCGTCCGCCTCTTCCGTGATATACGGCATTTCCTCCGGCAGTTCGGGCACTGCCTCGCCCGGGCCGCTCATCACGACCTGCCCTACCTGTTCCCGGTCTGCCTCGGTGAGATGGCAGGCGA
>OFGG01001560.1_pt1 | contig 14581 bp, 12 predicted proteins | sample 1521701 | NCBI WGS metagenome assembly OFGG01 (sample SAMEA3504081, study PRJEB24116) | mouse gut metagenome | biome: mouse gut; feature: mouse-associated habitat; material: faeces | place: Denmark | collected 2011
CTCTTGCAAATCATTCCCCCACCAACAAACCACTTGACAGTAAGAATAATCGCACTTAAACGACTGTTATCAATTTGTTATCAAAAGACCTTTCCAAAGCCCGCAAACCCGCATAAACACTGGGTTTACTAAGCATTTTTGCTTATTCGAACTCAATCGTAGCCGGCGGCTTCGGGCTCATATCATAACAAACTCGATTCACATTCCCAACTTCTGCCAATATCCGTTCCGTCACCCTCTCAAGCACATTCCAGTCCACCTTTTCCACCGACGCTGTCATTGCATCCACCGTATTGATCGCACGGACTATCACCATATATTCAAATACCCGCGCATTGTTCTTCATCCCGACCGATTTAAAATCCGGCACCACCGTAAAATACTGCCATACCTTCTTATCCAGACCGGCTTTCGCAAACTCTTCCCTTAGGATCGCATCCGACTCGCGAACCGCTTCCAGGCGATCCCGCGTAATGGCTCCCAGGCATCTGACTCCCAGCCCCGGTCCCGGGAACGGCTGGCGGTATACCATGTCATGAGGCAAACCCAGTTCCACGCCGCAGGCGCGCACTTCATCCTTGAAAAGCTGCTTTAACGGCTCCACCAACTCAAACTGCAAATCCTCAGGCAGGCCGCCTACATTATGGTGCGACTTCACCATCTTAGCCGTTTTGGTCCCGCTTTCAATAATGTCCGGATAAATCGTCCCCTGGCCCAGGAAATCAATTCCTTCCAGCTTCCTTGCCTCTTCTTCAAACACCCGAATAAACTCACCGCCAATGATTTTCCGCTTCTGTTCCGGATCCGCAACGCCTTCCAGTTTGCCCAGAAACCGCTCGGAAGCATCCACATAAATTAAATTGGCATGCAGTTCGTCACGGAAAACCTTTACCACGCTTTCCGATTCATTTTTCCGCATTAAGCCGTGGTTGACGTGTACGCAAACAAGCTGCTGCCCAATTGCCTTAATCAGCATGGCCGCCACTACGGAAGAATCTACCCCGCCGGACAAAGCAAGCAGCACTTTTTTATCCCCGACCTGCTGCCGGATTAACTCTGTCTGATCCTCTATAAAATTTTTCATATTCCAATTTGCTGACGCACCGCAGTCATCAAATACAAACTTTTTCAATGCTTCCCGATTCAAAGGCGCGTCATACTGCACTTTACACTTCGACTGCGGGTAATCAACAGAAATCATCGGGCAGCCCAGACTGTAAAGTTCCGGAAGGACTTCCACCGGTTTGCCGTCCACCATGCGGTTTTCGCCGCCATTTAAAATAATACCTTTTAAACTATCAAATGATTTGAGTTCTTCTGCTGTGATATCATGCGGGTGAATCTCACTGTATACGCCAAGTTCGCGAATTTGACGGGCAACTACCGTATTTTGCGTACTGCCCAAATCCAAAATTATGATTACATCCTGTTTCATCTACTGCGTTCTCCTTGTCCTCTTGTATTTCATTTACCCTTGGCAAACAAGAACACTCCCAAAAAGTCCTCTTGTCCACTGAGGGTATTGTACCAAAATAATAAATTGATGTAAAGTCCTGCCCTATACCATCACATCCACGGACGCTCCCTGCACGCTTGCGGCTTCACCGGATGAACTTCCGGAAGACAGGCTCGTTTCTGCCGAAGCAATATCCGCGGCACCTGCTTCTAAGCCGCTCATTTCCATCTCAACCTGTATTTCTACCTGCTGCTCTATTTGCTGTTCGATACGCTGCAGCTCCGCCATCTGCTCAGCGGCAAGACTTATCTCCAAAGCCACGCTGCCCAAATCAACACTATGAACCGGCTGATCGTTTTCTCCCAAACCTTTGAGGTATTTCATATCCGCTTCGGTTATTTTTCCCTGTTCCTCGCTCCGGTGCATACGCCGTTTCTGGTTTAACTCCTGGCGGCGCATCTTTTCCTTTAAAATCTGCTGGTTTTCCTCAATCGTCATTTTCAGTTTCATGTCCCTTTCCTTTTGATGGACGCGACGTTTGACTTCCCCTTTTTTCTTCTGCTCCCTTACCGTATGATCTTTGTCATTACGGCTTTTTAACAGTTCTTCTTCTTTTAAATTGCGCACCTTCATCCGGGAACATTCCACCATTCTCCTCGCATGTGCCAGAGCAGCCCGGACATCAGCGTCTTTATACTGTCCGCTGGCTTTTGCCGATAACAATACGGCAACTTTTCTTTTTGCCCTGGTCACAACGGCCGCTGCATTCCTCGATTTAGAAGCACGCTGGAGTTGATTGGCAATTTCCCTGGAGTTATAATTCAACTTCTTCTTGGGCCTTTGAACCTTTCTTTTCATTTTCTGCATCATGGCCAACTGACTTGCCGCACTGTTTGTGCTTGCTGTCTTTGCCGAAAAACCAGTTGGGATTCCATTCATCCCTCCATTTGCCGCCATACTCATATCTCATTTCCTCCCTGAAACTTTTTATGATTCCGTTCATGTATTTTTAACTGTGACCGCCATTATCAGACAATACGATCTTTGTATGTTACATCGGCAGAAATGCATAGATTGATAACCAAAATGCAAAGTAAATTTCTCATTTTTTAATCTGTTTTTATCAGAACATGTTAAAAAAATCATTCTTGTCATATAGATCTATGTCAATACCTTAGACAAAAAACGAGCTGTTGAAAAAGCCCCTCTTTTAAAAGCCGAAAAGTTACACCACCTTTCTATATACTCAAAAATTGCCCTGCGGGCCTCTTTTGAATCCGGATAGGCTTGTAGATAAATTTCTTCCTTCTATAATATAGAATGGAACGATTACAAATCCCCCCCCAAATGCGAAACTGATCTGTCGGAAAGCATTTTTCAAAAACGCCCTGGCACTGCATCCGACCAGGAATTGAAATTTGGAGACGCCTGCTTTGTACCGCAAAATTTCCACGACAATACGGTGGTATCGTCTAGAAATTTTAACGACGCAATGGTGCGAAGCAAATGATTCCAAACTTCAATTCCTGGCCGGATGCAGCGCTAGATTCGTTAACCATCCCCCAAATACCGTAATGCACAAAAAATTATACACGTCCTCACTCACCAGACTGCAGCTCTTCCACCGAAAACCCCGCGCCAAGAAGCGCCTCTTTTGCCGCCTGCGTGTTCCTATACCCGTGTATTTCAAGATACCCGCCCCGCACCCGGCATACGGAGCCGAATACCTGCTCCATCTGTTCCTTATCCATACAGACAATCCCCTCCGGCTCCTCCAAAATGCCGAACACCTTGCCCGGGCGCTCCTTCCCCGTTTCATCCACCACCGTAATCCGAAGTTTCGGATACCCGGCAATCCAGGCTTCCACCTGCCCCTTCGTCGGGCCATACCCGTTCTGATCCGAAAACGCCGCAAAGCTGTCCTTCCCCAAAAACAGAGCCGCCGTATCCCCAAGCCTCACCGTATCCTCCGCATCCTTCCACCGCAGAGGAAACTCGTCCAGACAAACTCCTTTTAATTCCGTCTCAAGCGAATACCCCTCCAACTTCAGCGTTACATCCGCCGAAGCCGAAGGCAAAAACTGCCGGATCCCCAAAAAATTTGCAAACTCACCCACCACCGCCTGCGTCAGCTTCGACTGGGACCAAACCAGAAAACCATACGACCTCTGCTCCGACTGCCAAAAATCAAATCGTCCCTTCGCATACACAAACAAAAGCAGCGCCGCCCCAATCACCACAATATCCCTATACCGGTTTCGTTCCCTCATACACCGTACCCCTCCTCTGATAATATTTCATACGTAAATACAGCCATATAATGATCAAAACCAGCAAAAGAACAACAAAAAAAACAATCGTAATCCACCACTGATTCGTCTCCTCCTTCCGGTTATCCACCTTAAGCTCCACCGTTTCCGGCTTTTGGATTGCAGTATGGAACGAAAACTCCTGCTGCGTCACATTCCCTTTCTCATCCTCAAAAGAAAAATAAACCCGGGCGGCCGTATCCCCGTACTTTTCCCTGCCGTCCTCCGCAAAATTCCCGGCCGCATCCATATCCAAAGTTCCCGCAAACACCCGGATTTCCCCGTCCGCCGACGTCCCCGGTTCCACATTCCCCAAAAACATTTCCCCTTCGGGAAACAGCCCCGCCGCCTCCATACGCACCCTTGCATTATAAAGAACGGCAAGCCCGGTATTCTGGACCTGAAACGAAAGCGTGCCCGTATCCGACTCATAAATAAGTTCCGGAAACGAAAGCCCCGAAAGCTGCGCCTTCTGCACCTGCCGGATTGACAGATAAACCGTTTCCGTCGAACTGTACGCATTCCCCTTTTTATCCTCATACTCAAACTGAAGCTGCACCAAAGCCCGCCCTGCCGCAGCCTTCACCCCGGCCGAAACCACCTGGGACAAATCCATACTGCCCCCCGCGTTCACCCGTTCAAAATACCACGCCTGCTTATCAAAAAAAAGATCCGCCCCCTCATACAAAAGCGTCACCTTCACATTCTCCATCCCCTGACTGCCGCTGCAGTTTTTCGCCGTCACCGTCCACACCGCACTGCCCCCGGCCTGCAAAGCCGTTTCCTCCGGCCGCCCGTTCCCTTCTCCGCTTCCTTCCCGCAGATCCGTTCCATCCGGCTGTCCGCTCCCTGCCGCAGACACCTTCCGCAGACAACTCTTCACCAATAAAACCCTCGGCTGGCGCCAGACCTCCTCCTCATGCTCACCCGCCTCGCTCTCCTGCTGTCCCCCATCCTGCGTTCCTTCCTCCCTCGAAAACTCTTCACCCCCGGCCATACTTCCCCCCGAAACAGCCGACGACTTCCCGTCCGAAATCTCCACATAAACCGTAAACTCCTGCGAAACCAATTCCTCCCCCACCTGTGCCCAGACCGTCAAATGCAGCGGATACTGCCCGTTCACCCGTTCCCTGCGCAGCCGAAGCTTACACCGGTACAAATACACGCCTGCACCCGATTTCTTCACCCGCTTGCGATAATTCCGAAACACAAACGGCGCATTCTCCTCCCGCTCAAACGACACCCCGACATACAGCGCCTCCTCCGAAAGCGGGGCCTTCGCCACAAACGGAACCACCAGCCTCAGCGTATCCTTCCTCACCGAAGGCAGATATCCCTTTGCAAACGACGCATTCATCCCCTCATACCTTCTTTCCGTATCAATCGAAACCAATCCCTCCGCCTGCACCCTCACAGAAGCCGTCCCCCCTGCCAGCAAACAGGCAATCGCCACCAAAATCCACCTCATCACACACATAACCCGCATCATCCCTGCAGCCTCCCTCCGTCCATCTCAAACACCCCGTCGCACAAAATCCGAATATCCTCACTGTTATGGCTGGCCAAAAGAATCGTCTTCCCCCGTTCCTTCAGCTCCAGCAACAGCGCCCGAATATCACTCACCCCATGCTTATCCAGCCCGTTAAACGGCTCATCCAAAACCAAAAACTCCGGATCCTCCATAATCGCCTGTGCAATCCCAAGCCGCTGGCGCATTCCCAGAGAATATTTAGAAACCGCCTTTTTCAAATCCGGATCCAGCCCCGCCTTTAAAACCGCCTCCCGGATCTCCTTTCTCGAAACAATCCCCTTAAGCCCCGCCAAAACTTCCAGATTCCGCATCCCGCTCAGATTCGTCAGAAACCCCGGCGTCTCAATAATCACCCCAATACTCTCCGGAAAATCAACCTCCACGCCAACCGTCTTCCCCGCAACACGTATCCTGCCCGAAGTAACCGGCAAAAACCCGCAGATACACTTCATCAAAACCGTTTTCCCCGAACCGTTATTCCCGCAAATCCCATACACCCTGCCCTGCTCCAACGATAAATCAATATCATCCAAAATCACATCATCACCAAACTTCTTCGTCACATGTTCCACTTCCACATAAACCATAAACAAATCCTCCAATCCAACAAAAAAGGGGGCGATTTGGGATAAAAGCGCCGTCCGCCAGGGGACAGGGCAGGCGGGCGGGGCTGTGTTCAGGCGGCAAGGGGTTCTAAAAGCATCCAACATCGTTTCTTTCATGCGGACGGAACCGCCCTAAAACGCGCCATCCATGGCGCTTTAGGGCTTTGGCGGACGTCCTGTCCGCCAATTCCTGGCTGTGTACGGATGCTTAAGAACCCCTAACCCCCATCACAATACCCCGCCCGCCTGCCCTGTCCCCTGACGGACTACGTTTTCCTAAATCTTAAGACAGAGGGTGCATGCTGTAGGTCGTCGGCTTAATCCTTCAACGAACTAAATAATTACATATAGAACAGAATCCAAGGCATTTCCTGATAAAAATCTGTTTAAAACAATTCCTGATGAAATACAGCTCCAGTAAAGTTCGCTGTAGTCGCTTAGACACCCTTCTACTACCCAGTCTGTACGCTCCATTCTCCGCTCTGCCGTACAACCGGCCAACACCGTCCACACTCCGGCGGCAGCTTACCCCGAACGCCACATCTCAGCCTGCGGGTTATGAGAAACGTAGTCAGGGAGAGCCTGCGGCAGAGGGGGTCTGCATTTGTGCATTGTGATTGGATTTAGAACATCTTAACAGCCCGTACAGCAGCCAGGAATCCACGGACACGGATGTCCGTGGAAGCCCTAATGCGCCATGGATGGCGCGTTTAGGGCGGTTCCGTCCGGATTGGTTATATTATGGGGGGCTGTTTAGAAGTTCTTAATCCATGAACACAGCCCCAAATCCACTTCCTCTCTGCCGCAGCCTCCTCCCGGCGGCGCATACTCAAAACGCAAGAAATATAAATCCTCTCCACAACCTTACAAAATCGTAAGTTTAAAAACCAATTTGTAAGCCAAAACTAAGGCATCCCGTTTCATTTTTTGTTATAGTAGCAGTAACAAAGGAGGTAGCGCAAATGCCATTATTACAAGTCAATCATTTAAAGAAAGTATACACTACCCGCTTCGGCGGCAATAAAGTAGAAGCGCTTCGGGACATCAGCTTTACGATTGAACAGGGCGAATACACTGCAATTATGGGTGAATCCGGCTCGGGAAAAACGACTTTGTTAAATCTGTTGGCGTCGGTTGACCGCCCGACTGACGGGGAAATTCTCTTAAACGGCAAAAATACCGTATCTATTAAAGAAAGCAGCCTGGCAAAATTCAGGCGGGAGCATTTGGGGTTTGTGTTTCAGGATTTTAACCTGTTGGATACGTTTTCCTTAGAGGATAACATTTATCTGCCGCTGGTTTTGGCCGGAAAAAAATACGGCGAAATGGCGCCGAAGCTTGCAAAAATTGCAGGGCAGCTGGGAATTACCGATTTGCTTAAAAAATATCCTTACGAGGTGTCCGGCGGGCAGAAGCAGAGGGCGGCGGTTGCGAGGGCTATGATTACGGATCCGGATATTATTTTAGCCGACGAGCCGACCGGGGCGCTGGATTCGCGCTCTTCGTCCGGGCTTTTGCAGATTTTTTCGGATATCCATGCGGCGGGGCAGACGATATTGATGGTAACGCACAGCGTAAAGGCGGCAAGCCATGCGGGCCGGGTGCTCTTTATTAAGGATGGTGAAATTTATCATCAGCTTTATCGCGGGAACCTTTCCAATGAAGAAATGTATAAAAAGATCTCCGATACCTTAACGGTATTACTGTCAGGCGGTGAGCGGCATGAATAAGAAAATGTATGTTTCCCTTGCGGTGAATAATATTAAGAAGAATAAAAACGTATTTCTCCCGTTCGGGTTATCGGCGGTGACGATGATCGCGCTGTTTTATATGATTTATGCGATTCAGGATCAGACGTTAAAGAGCGAAGGATTTTATGGGATTGCAAGCGTAAATCAGGTTCTGAGCCTGGGCGTTGGGATTTGCGGGATTTTTGCGGCGGGCGTTATTTTTTACACGAACAGCTTTTTGATGAAGCAGCGGTCAAAGGAACTTGGGCTTTACAGTATCCTGGGTATGGAAAAACGGCATATTGCAAACGTACTGTTCTGGGAACTTGCGCTTCTTGGGATTGGCTGCACGGCAGCGGGGCTTGGGTTCGGTATCCTGTTTTCCAGGCTGATGTTTTTGCTGCTGTTGAAAATGATGAAGTTTGGATCTGTGATTCCGTTTGGTATTTCGGGAAACATTGTTTTGCGCACGGTGGTTCTGTTTGTTTTGGTTTTTGCAGCGGGTATGCTGCGCAATGCGCTGATGCTTACCCGTATGAAGCCCATTGATTTGTTAAAGAATGAAAGCCGCGGGGAGCGTGAGCCGAAGGCGAAGTGGCTGCAGGCTGTCCTTGCGGTGGTATGTTTGGGGGCGGGGTATGCAATTGCGGTAACGACGGAAAATCCGATTCGGGCTATGGCGGTGTTTTTCTTTGCCGTGATTTTGGTTATGGCGGGGACGCATCTGTTGTTTATGAGCGGAAGCGTTGCAATTTTAAAGCTGCTGAAAAAAAACAAGCGGTATTATTTCCATAAAACACATTTTATTACGGTTTCCGGCATGATGTACCGTATGAAACGAAATGCGGCGGGGCTTTCTAATATCTGTATTTTAAGTACGGCGGTGCTGATTGTGCTTTCAACGACGATTTCTCTGTATACCGGGGTCAGCGATTCCGTGAACCGTTCGTATCAGAGGGATGTGCAGACTTCGTTTCTGTGCCCGACGGAACAGATGCGTATTGCAGAAGCAGAAAAAGCCGGCATGGAACCGGAAGAGGCTTTGGTTGAAGCGGATGTGGAACAGGCAGTATCGGAACATGCAAAAAAATATGGCGTTGACGTTTCCAATGTATTTGAGAAATTCAGCCTGTTTTTAATTTCAGAGGAAGCGGGACGAAATGTGTTTACGCAAATATCTGATCCGGGCGGGGCTTTGGACGGCGCGGTGATGGTGAATATTGTTACCCAGGAGGAATACAACCGGTATGCAGGCGACAAGATGCAGCTGGAAGAACTGCCGGACGGCGAAGTGTGGATTTGGGACAGTGCGGATCAGATTGGGGACGGGGAGACGTTTACTATGTATGGATCCGATTTTACGGCAAAGTATCTTCCGCAGGAACAGATGCAGGGACAGGATATGACGCTGTATCTCGACGACGATTTCGGAGTGATTGAAAACAGCTTCCGCTGTGTTTTTATGATGGTTTCAAACCGGCAGGAGCTGGAGCGGCTGACGGATGACATGCATCTGTTTTGCGGCAGGGATCCGGACGGCGGGGTGGCGCAGATGGAGTATCAGTACTGGTTTGATATCGACGGCGGCGGGCAGCAGCGGGGACCGTTTTTAAATACGCTGCGCGACTGCCTGAACCGGGCGGGGATTCCGCATGTGGCGACGGTCGGCAATAAATTTGATGATTTGGAGTATTTTGAAAAGCTGTATGCAAACCTGTTTTTTATCGGGCTGTTTATTGGGACGATGTTCCTTTTGGCAACGGTTTTGATTATTTATTATAAGCAGGTATCCGAAGGGTTTGAGGACAGGAGCCGGTTTGAAATCTTACAGAAGGTCGGGATGGATAAACGGGAGGTTAAAAAAGTTATTACAACGCAGATTTTACAGGTGTTCTTTTTGCCGCTGCTGCTGTCGTGCGTGCATATCGCGTTTGCGTTTTTTATCGTAAGGCGGATTTTAGCAATTATGGGCTTTGTGAATGTGGGGCTGTTTGTGGGATGTACGGTGGTGAGCATTCTGGTGTTTGCGGCGGTGTATGGGATCGTTTATTATCTGACGGCGGGAGCGTATTACAGGATTGTGTATGGGGAACGGTAGATTTTCTGTTTTGAATTGCTTGACAAACTATGCCTTGCGTGTTAGAGTGTTTGAAAAGGTAAATGCGGTGAAAAAGAGAGTACGCAAAAGGAAAGCCGGCAGAGAAATCCCTACTGCTTTGGTGAGAACCGGGCGGGGCTGTGAGGGGATGGCGGAAGGTTTGCGGAAGATGGCTTTGGAGCAGACGGGATGAACCGGGGGTTCGGATAATCTTGTACAGGTCCGCCTGTTATAGCGGGAGCGTATGGGTTTTATGTACGCGCTGAGGCTTATATTGTGAGATATGGGCGAACAGAAGTGGTAACGCGGGGATATGCCCGTCTTCATGGGATAATGGAGGCGGGTTTTTTTGTGGGGTATCAAGAGCGTGCTGTGTTGGCAAAGATCCGTCAGCCAGAGGGCAGGGGATACGGCTGTCGCTGTGTAACCGGATTAAGCGGCTCTAGAGCGTGTTTGAAAAATCATTCCCGCCATCTGCACGCCCCACTTAGCGAGAGATTTGCACCGAATTCGGTCAACGTAGCCCGCTACGCCTCCCTTATTCGGTACAAATCTCCCACTAAGTAGGTCGCACATCTGTCAGAAAGCATTTTTCAAACACGCTCTAGAAAAAAGTGGGAGTAAAAGAATCAATATGGCTGAAAATGTGAAAAGATATGGAAACCGTGAATCATGTAAACAAAAGCAAGATAAGAATAACAAGGAACTGGTTTACTTTACCTTTGACAGTTTGGAAGATACTGGGATTGTGGAGCATTTGTTTTCCACGAGAAAGGGAGGTGTCAGCAGCGGTTATTTGGCTTCGCTGAACTTAAGCTATGCCCGCGGCGATCAAAAGGAAAATGTGGATGAAAATTTTCGCAGAGTGGCTCAATTGTTTGGGAAAACGCCTTCTGATATCGTCTGTTCTGCACAGACACATACCACAAATGTACGAAAAATAACAGCGGCAGATAAGGGCAAGGGAGTCGTAACAGAACGTGGTTATGATGATGTAGATGGAATGATTACGAATGAGCCAGGAATTATTCTTGCCACGTTTTATGCAGATTGTGTGCCGTTGTTTCTGGTAGACCCGGCAAATAGAGCAATCGGACTTTCTCATTCCGGCTGGCGCGGAACAGTGGGGAAAATGGGAAAGGTTACACTAGAAAAAATGAAATTAGAATATGGAACAAGGCCAGAAGATGTGCACGCAGCAATTGCACCTTCGATTTGCCAGTCATGCTATGAAGTGAGTGCAGATGTGGCACTTGCTTTTGCGGATGCTTTTCCAAAAGATGATGAGAAAGCAGCACAGTACTTAAGCCGATATCAGCATGATTTTTCGCAGAAAGAGCTTGATAATTGTCTGTTTTACCAAAAGGAAAATGGCAAATATCAGTTAAATTTGTGGTATGCAAACTTCAGAGTATTTCGTGATGCAGGTATTCCAGATGAAAATATAGAAGTTACAGATATATGCACATGCTGCAATCCTGAACTGTTGTTCAGCCATAGAGCCAGCATGGGAAAACGCGGAAATTTAGGAGCATTTTTGATGCTCAAGGAGCCGTGTTCCAGATAAGCGAGGGGAAGAAAACAAAAGATGGAGACAGAAAATAATAAAAAGCCTTATTTGCACAACGCAAAATACTATGAGACAGACCAGATGGGAATTGTCCATCATTCAAATTACATCCGGTGGATGGAAGATGCCAGAATGGATTTGATGCGCCAGTTTGGCATTTCCTATAAAGATATGGAAGACAATGGGATTATTAGTCCAGTTGTTTCGGTAAGCTGCCAATACAAAAGTATGGTACATTTTGGTGATACGATAGAGATTTTGGCAAAGGCAGTCAAGTACAATGGGGTCCGATTTGATTTGGAATATGAGATGCGGGACGCTAAGACAGGTGAACTTCGGACAACAGCAGCAAGCACACACTGTTTTTTGGACAGAGAAGGACAAATTCTTTCTCTGAAGCATACATGTCCGGAAATTGATAAACTTTTTAGAAAAATGTTGGTACAGGATAAATAGAAAAAGGTGAAAGGAGCATCAAAATGAAAGAACTAACAGAACAGCAGATACTGTCACTGGCACCCAATGCGGCAGCGGCTGCGAATGGCAAAAAAATATCACAGAAAGGTAATTTTGTAAAACTTGAGCGTTCAGCGGATGATACATTCTACATGGGCGAATGCACAGGGAGCGGAAAAAGTAATTACGTTACTTCGGCAGACTACATCAATGAAGCCAGTCCGGTGTTTCGGTGCTCCTGCCCAAGCAGACAGTTTCCCTGCAAACATAGTTTGGGTCTGATGTATGAAATGCTTGCAAATAAAACATTTAACATCTGTGAGATTCCAGATGATATTCAAAAAAAGCGTGAGAAAAAACAGGCAAAAGAGGACAAAGCAAATGGAGTTGAAAAGCCTGAAAGTGAGATGACAGAAGAGGAGAAGAAAAAGGCAGAGAAGAAACAGGCAGCGGCGGCAAAAGCGAGCAAATCTGCAAAGACGAAAAAGCTCAAAAAACAGTTAGAGGGACTTGATCTGGCAGAAAAGATGGTAAATGATCTGATGTCAGCAGGGTTAGGAACTATGGGCGGTGCAGCTTTGAACACTTATCAGGAGCTTTCAAAACAATTGGGGGATTATTATCTTCCGGGTCCACAGAAATTGTGCAATCGCTTGATAATAGAGATTACCGCATTTCAGAAGGATAATAACGAATCTCACTATGACGATGCAATTGATGCGCTTGAAAAGCTTTGGAGTCTGATCAAAAAATCACGCCAGTATTTGAATGGAAAATTGGAAAATGATAATGTTGAGCTTGAAGACTCACTTCTTTATGAGGAACTTGGAGGAATTTGGAAACTGTCAGAATTGGAAGCGATAGGGCGCAGCAAAAAAGATGCAAATCTTGCACAGCTTTCGTTTTGGGTGACTTATGACGAGGCAGGCAAGCAGTACATAGACACTGGCTGCTGGGCTGATTTGGACAGTGGCGAAATTTATTTGAACTATAATTATCGTCCTGTGAAATCTTTGAAAAATATCAAACAAACAGACACTGTCTTTGGTGTGGCAAAAGTGCCAAGCGCCGTTTTTTATCCTGGTGAAGGCAATCTGCGTGTACGCTGGGAAGGTGCGCAAATCCGCGATTTGAACCGTGATGACTGCTGCAAGCTTCGTTCTTTTGCTATCACTTCTGTGAAACAGGAGGCAAAGGCAATTAAGAATATTTTGAAAAAGGCGATGGCCCAGCCAATGCTGATAAAGCTAGTTGCATTCAAACAGATTGGAAAGGTTTCGGAGGGATTTGCGCTGGTAGATGCGAGTGGCGATACCATTCTTTTGGGCGATATGCCGCTGCTTGAAGAAACAATTGTGCGTCTTTCGATGCTTCCCGACAGTTCATTGTTAAACGATCAGGTACTTTTGGCAGCATTTTATTATGACCGCAATACACGTAGACTTTTAGCTCAGCCACTTAGTATTATAACAGAAGAGAATATCATTCGGCTTTTGTATTGAGTTGGGAGGAACCGTGAATGGATATAGGTCCTATATATGAACTGCGCAGTCGTCTGCGTGCGACAGCGATTGCAGGAACTGGCCTTTTATCGGAGGATTTTCGGTTAAAGCGTGCAGCAGAGGCAATGAAGCCTTTGGAGACATCCTCTCCTGTATTTGCAAAAATTGTACAGACGCTAAATGAACTTTTGTCGCCGGGCTGCCCCAATCCAGCAGGAGCGCTTTTGGATACCATAACACTTACGGACGCTGTTCTTTGTACACTTGGGACATTTGAAATCAAAGAATCGGTGACACCGATTGAAGCAACGAAGTATACCAAAAAAACAGTTGTCAATACACCATATACAATATTAAATCCTCTTCTGGAAGCATTGACAACATCAGGGAGCGGGCATTATAACCATATTTATCATACACACCAAACAAATCCTGAACTGTTTCAGGATTATCGTGTTAAATATGCATTGGTTCAGGCGTTGGGAGCATCGTATGCGGAGCTGGCGGATTTGGCCGAGTCATGGCTGAAAATGGAAGATGAAAGCATTCTGCCACTTCTTATCAAAGACTTTGAGCCAAACGGAAAGAAAGAAATGATGCGGCGCATTTCTGTCATAGATTATCTTGCAAAAGGAAGCGTCAATGACTTTTATCTCAAAATGCTTGAAACAGCACAGAAGGATATGCGTTATGCGCTGATATGTGCATTGCGGCATGACACAGCCAATGTGGATATGCTTTTTGATATGGTAAAGACCGAAAGAGGAAAGAACAAGCAGGCAGTATTCAGAGCGCTTGCTGCGATGGATGATGAGAGAGTCTCTGCATTTTTCAGGGATAAGATGGCTAAAAAGCCAATAGAAGTGGTAGAGTATTTGCTTTTGAATACTGCACCGTGGTCCGGTAAGCTTATCACAGATACATTGAATAATGTGGTGCCAAAGCTTTTGAAGATATCCCAGGATGAAATTAATGATATCAGCGGCGTAGACGCAAAGAATTGCAATCGTGCACAAAAAATCAAGATATTCAATCGATCTTTAAATAAACTTGCTTTGAACAAGGAGAAAATAGAAAACATCAAAATATTTAATTACTGTATGCTTGGGCTGCTCAATAAAAGTGGGGAAGAGATTAATGCATGTTATCGAATACTGTATGCACACAAAGAACAGTTAGACAAGCTTAGATATATTGGGCTGTTGGGATATAACGATTGTGATTATAATTTTTATAAGGGGATTCCCGCGTGTGTGCATGATTTAGATAAAAAATGCTTTGAGGGAGGAATGATGACGATTCTGTTTTTGAATTTGATGATGAA
>OFGG01001563.1_pt1 | contig 14577 bp, 13 predicted proteins | sample 1521701 | NCBI WGS metagenome assembly OFGG01 (sample SAMEA3504081, study PRJEB24116) | mouse gut metagenome | biome: mouse gut; feature: mouse-associated habitat; material: faeces | place: Denmark | collected 2011
GCCGCTGCAGACCGGTATGCGGACGATTTCCTCTATGATATGGAAAGCGATCCTCACCAGCTGAACAATGTAGTGGAAGATCCTGCGTATGCGCAGGTGAAAAAGGAGCTGCGGGAGCGCCTGCTGGACTGGATTCAAAAAGCAGAGGGTGTCCGGCCTGTCATCACGGACTGAGGATTCCGCCAGCCGGCGGCACAATCCTGTTTCCTGACGGCAGTAACCGGGCACCCGGTCAGGCGCGAAAGAAGTGTCTTCGCCGGCCTGTGTCAGGTTTATGCCCGTCCTGAGAACGGCTCCGCCTTTCCGGGCGGTGCGTCAGCACCGCTCGGGATCCGGATAGTCCACGCCGAAGGTATCGGCGGTTACACATTTTATCACCTGATTTTCCAGCGGTCTGTCGGAATAATCCGTGTCTGTTGTGGCGATTTTATCCACAATATCCAGGCCTTCCGTTACTTTTCCAAAGGCCGCATAAGCGCCGTCCAGGTGCGGGCTCGTCCTGTGCATGATAAAAAACTGGCTTCCAGCGGAGTCGGGATGCATGGAGCGCGCCATCGACAGGACGCCTTCCGTGTGTTTTAAATCATTTGTAAAGCCGTTCTGGCTGAATTCCCCGCGGATCGAGTATCCGGGGCCGCCCGTACCGCTTCCCTCGGGACAGCCGCCCTGTATCATAAAACCTTTGATGACACGGTGGAAGATCAGCCCGTTGTAAAAACCCTTCCGGATTAAGCTGAGAAAATTATTTACGGTGTTCGGCGCGATCTCCGGATAAAGCTCCGCTTTGATAATACCGCCGTCTGCCATTTCGATGGTGATAACTGGATTATTCATGATTCTGCCTCTTTCCGCCGGAAGTCCCGGCAATTTATTCACAATATCATTGTAACGAAAAAATGCGTCAGGGTAAAGAAATACTTGAAGAAAATATGGATAGAATGTAACATAGTAAGGGAAGCTATCAGAGGAAAGGAAATCACACAGCATGTAAGAGGATGAAAAAATGACAGGACAGAGGAAGTTTTATTCCGTGGGAACATTGTGGCTGGTGTGTCTTGTGATTGCCGGGTTCGGAGGGATCTGGCAGCAGCGATGGCAGCAGATGCAGCATGTGATGGCAGAGGAATCCGTGCCGGAGATCCCTCTCTACGCGGGAGCTCTTGCAGAATTCCGTATCTATCCGATGGCAGAAATAATAAAAAACAGTGATCTGTTCGTGGCTGCGGGGAACAGCAGTTTTCTCCGTGAGGAGGCGGTGTACTCTTTTTTACAGGGGCCGAAATCCTGGGACGAGCGCAGGGTGTGGTCCGGGGAATGGTCCGGGACATATGCCAGAGGAGGCTATTTTGGCAATTTTGCCTGCGGGCTCTGCTGCATGGCGAACATTTACAGCACATTTACACAGTATGACTGTTCGCCGTGGGATATGTATGAACATGCCAGACAGGTGTCGGGATATTCGCCCTCAAAGGGGGCGGGCGCGATCGGCTGGGGCGACATGAAGCAGACCCTGAATAAAAGCGGGTTTGACTGTGCTCTTATGAGAAAACCGGGCAGTTATGAGACATTCCGGGAGGAGATTGCAGGGGCAGCGGGGGCAGTAGTACTTGTGTGCAGCGGCAATGACGACACCTTCTGGAAGAGCACCGGCGGGCATTATGTCAATGTCTGGCTCTATAACCGCGAAACGGACGAGGTCTTTTTGTCGGATCCGGGAAGCCCGGACCGCAATCGCAGATGGATTCCGCTGCGCTATGTCTATGACGCGCTAAAGACGGTCAGTCAGTATCAGTATCTTCTGGTCAGCGGATATTCGGAGGATGCGAACGAGTGGAAACAGGACGGGATCGACGAGGCCTGGATCGCGCCCTGATGTGATATTGCAATTAAGGAGGAAGGAATGATGCTAAAGGGCAGAACCGCGATTGTTACCGGTGGCACACGCGGAATCGGGTATGCAATCGTAAAGAAGTATCTGGAGAACGGAGCAAATGTTGTGCTCTGCGGTTCCAGGCGGGAGACGGCTGAGGCGGCGGCTGAGAGGCTCCTGGCAGAGCACGCAGGCTGGCCGGTGGAAGGAATCAGTCCGGATCTCCTGAAATATGATGAGGTAAAAGCAGCGTTCGACGAGGTGGACCGGAAATATGGCGGGATTGATATTCTTGTCAATAATGCAGGGGTATCCGCGTCAGACCCCGTGACGTCCTACACATCGGAAATGTTCCGGGAGACGATGGATCTGAATGTGACAGGGGTGTTTCACTGTGTGCGCGCCGTCGTGGAGGGAATGAAGAAGCGCGGCAGCGGCTGTATCATTAATACAAGCAGCATGGTCAGCATAACCGGTCAGCCGGCAGGCGTCGCATATCCCACAAGCAAATTTGCAGTCAACGGCATGACGCTCTCCCTGGCGCGGGAGCTCGGGCCGGCAGGTATCCGGGTGAACGCGGTAGCGCCGGGAATCACCAACACCGACATGATGCGGGCGGTACCCAGAGAGCAGATTGCGCCGCTGATCGCACAGATTCCGCTGAGAAGAATCGGAGAGCCGGAAGATGTCGCCAACGCCTTTCTCTTTCTGGCGAGCGATATGGCGTCATATATCACCGGCGTCGTGCTGAATGTGGACGGGCTGTCCCGGACGTAACTACTTCAGCCGCGTATGCTTTTCCTGTATTCCCGCGGGGTTTTCCCCTGATACTTTTTAAAGATCCGGGAAAAATAGCTGGAGTCCGGAAAACCACATCTGGCGGCGATAGCGCCGACCGGCAGACCTGTCGTGTTTAAAAGAATCAGGGCCTGCCGGATACGGGTGTGGTTGATGTAATCCGTGAGCGTCATGCCGGTTTCCTGCCGGAACAGCCCTGAGAGATAGCTGGCGGAGACGGCGTGACTGCGGGCGAGGATGCCGAGTGAGAGATCTTCGTTATAGTGAAAGTCGATATCGTCCATGCAGACCCGCACAAGCTGGGAACAGGAGCGGCGGGAATAATTATTGATCAGCAGGCAGTATTTTCGCAGCATGGTCAGCGGAAATGCGTTCAGCTGTCCTGCGGACGAGAGCGTCTCAATCTGTGCGGCGAGCTGCCGGAAGAGGTTGTCCGTGTGCATCGGGTGAACCTGGCTGTCGCGGACGGTCTTCTGCAGAAGGGTATTGAGGGAGAGCAGCCTGTTTCTGGATTCGCGGATGTGATCCGCGTTCCGGGGGAGCTGTCTGTGCTGTATAAGATGATAGAGATGGCGGGATGCCTCCTCGAGATTGCCGGCGGCGACGGCCGCCAGCATCGCATCCTCCCGCTGATACCGCTCCCCGACGGCTTCCGGCGCCGGTTCCGGGGTGTCCGGAATGGAGTAATCCTCATACCTGAGCGCAAACAGCTCCGGCGAATCATATGAGACAATGCGGAAGGGGACAGAGGAACCCTGCAGTTTTTCCAGAAAAAACAGCAGGGAATGTGTCCAGAATCCGACGCCGGGGATCAGGGGAATGTGACTGTAAAATTCCAGTAATTCCCGCAGAGAGTCCGCCGGAATGTGGTTTTTTTCCATCAGCGCGTGAAGCGGTGCGCTCTCGACGGGCTGGCTCAGGACAGGACCGATCAGGAGCACATGGCAGCCGTACTCCTCCGCCGGTTGAGCCGGAAAACGAAAAATACAGTAGCTTAAGTTCAGCTCGTCAGTGTAATAATACTGAACACCCTCTTCGAGTGTCTGTTCCATCCGCACCGCAATCTGTGCATAATCAAAATCTTCCGTCATTTTCCGGCGGAGCCCGAAATCAATTTCCATGATTCCGGTATAAGAAGAATCCAGCAGGAGAACCTGTATCCCCTGATGCCGGCAGCTTTCCACAAACAGTTCCAGTAAATTCATAAACATTTCTTACTTCTCCATGATTTTCTGACGATTTTACTTTACCATAAAATAATGCGGAAAACAATAAAAATTGTCCTGTTAATCATTCGCAAAAACCAGTATGATAATAGAAAAATATGCGTTCGTTTTACAGCGTGAAGGAGGGTACTGAAATGGTTAATTTAAAAGAAAAACCGTTTTGTCTGAGCGACGAGGCTTTGAACTGGGTGGAGGAGACGATTGCATCCATGTCAGTCGACGAGAAGGTGGGACAGCTCTTTGTGCAGATGCGCAAAAGCCTGGATGAGGCGGTAATTAAGGATACGCTGAATAAGTATCATCAGGGAGGCCTGCGCTGGCAGGGCGGCGACCGGAATCAGGTCTACAATCAGAATAAAGTATATCAGGAGAATTCAAAGATTCCGCTTCTGATCGCGGCGAACTGTGACAACGGCGGAGACGGCTGTCTGAGTGAGGGTACTTATGTCGCGACGGCTGCGGAAGCTGCCGCGGGGCCGGGTGTAAAAACGGCGTACGATATCGGTTATGTGGCGGGCCGCGAGGCTTCGAGCGTGGGCGTCAACTGGATGTTCAATCCGTGTGCGGATATTTATATGAACTGGCGCAACACGATCGTCAATACCAGAGCTTACGGGGACAACGCAGACCGGGTCATTGAGAATATCCGCGAATTTATCAACGGAATTCACCAGAGCAATGTTGCCTGCTGCTGTAAGCACTTCCCCGGAGACGGTGTGGAGGAGCGTGACCAGCATCTGGTATTGGGCGTGAATGATCTGAGTGTGGAGGAGTGGGACGATTCCTTCCGCAGGGTATACCAGACGATGATCGATGAAGGACTCGAGAGTATAATGGTGGGCCATATTGCCCTGCCGGAAATGAGCCGTAAGCTGCGCCCGGGCATCAAAGATGAGGACATTATGCCCGCAACCCTTGCGCCGGAACTTCTGACGGACCTGCTCCGCGGGGAGATGGGCTTTAACGGTGTTGTGATCACGGATGCTTCCCACATGGCAGGAATTGCCTGCATGGAGAAGCGCGAGGTGGCTGTGCCGAAGGCTATCGCCAGCGGCTGTGATATGTTCCTGTTTGCCAACGACGCGGAAGAGGATTTCCAGTATATGAAAGCCGGTGTCGAGAACGGTGTGATTACGCCTGAGCGTCTCGACGACGCGCTTCACCGGATTCTTGGTCTGAAGGCAAAGCTCGGCCTCTATAAAAAAGAAAATGTAACTCCGGCACCGGAAGTAAAAGAGCAGGTTGTCGGCTGTGAGGAGCATCTGAAGCTCGCGGAGGAGGCGGCAGACCGGTGTATTACACTGGTAAAAGATACCAGAAAGAATCTTCCGGTTAACCCGGCGGAGCAGAAGCGCGCACGTCTGGTATTTATCCAGTCCACGCCGACCACAAAAGGCTATAAATCAGATCCCGTAAAACAGGTCGTAATCGAGGAGCTCGAGCGGGCCGGCTTTGATGTGGACGTGGCGCCGAACTTCCATGATCTTGAGGCGGAGGAGGGACCGAAGCCGGAGCACATGGCGACGATGATGAACTGCGGCAAAATGAAAGATTTTGCCTCCAGATATGATGTCGTTTTCCTTGTACTCAATATCAAGGGCTACGCACAGGAGAACAATGTGAGACTCCGCTGGAGCTGCAATCATTCCAGCGAACTTCCGTGGTATCTGACTGAAGTGCCGACAGTCGGCATCAGCTTAAACTATACGAATCATCTGATTGATGTGCCGCAGGTTCATGCGTTTGTCAATGCGTATGGCAATACCAGGACATGCATCCGCACGGCGATCGAGAAGATCTGTGGCAGGAGCGAATTCCAGGGTGCGGCGAGCGATACCGTATTCTGTGGTAAATGGGATACAAGACTGTAAAAATACAGGACTGTCAGGGCCGGGAAAGGGCCGGATACCGGGCAGGATGTGGACGGGGCGGATTTTCCGCCCCGTTTCCGGTCTGCGGGAGGCATGTACGGATCTTTGTCGCGGTGCGTGGCAGCGCGGGCTGATACGCCGGCCGGTAACAGAGAGCGCTCAGGAAACCGTGGCGGTATATTCCTGCAATCCCGGAGAGAAAATAATTTAAATATTGCAAAAAACCCCCGTTTGGGGTATACTAATATCACTCTCGGAACAGCTGTGGAAAGGAGGATGGCCGGTATGGCAAAGACAGGACGGAAACTGATAGCGAATAATAAAAAAGCCAGTCACGACTATTTTCTGGAAGAGCGTTTCGAGACGGGAATCGCGCTGCACGGGACGGAAGTCAAGTCCCTGCGCATGGGCAGGTGCAGCATTAAGGAAGCGTTTATCCGGATTGAGAACGGCGAGGTTATTGTATACGGAATGCACATCAGTCCGTATGAGAAAGGAAATATTTTCAACAAAGACCCGCTTCGTCCCAGGAAGCTTCTGATGCACAGGGCCGAGATACGCAGGCTGTCCGGCAGGAGTATGGAACAGGGCTATACGCTGGTTCCGGTTGAGGTGTATCTGAAAGGAAGCCTTGTGAAAGTGGAGATCGCGCTGGCGAGAGGCAAGAAGCTTTATGACAAGCGGCGCGATATTGCGAAAAAGGACATGAGGCGGGAGGCGGAGCGCGATTTCAAAGTAAAAAATCTGTAGATCAGGGCCAGTACTGGTTTCGACGGGGGCTGTGAAGCTGGAGAAGCGAGCCGCATGGGATGCGTCAAATGCCACAATTAAAATTAAACGCTGAAGACAATTTAGCAATCGCTGCCTGATAGGGCGGCAGTCGTTCCCCGGGCACCTGCACCCGGGGGTGACGGCTTCGACAATGCAGGAAACGACACGGGCAAAGCTTTGAGCCTGTGGGCGTATTATGAAGCTACTAAAACCGTAACTATGTCTGTGAAGGTGCGGCAGAGGGAATGTTAATCCACAGAATACGCTCGTAGAAGGACAGGGGATTGGCTTTCGGACATGGGTTCGACTCCCATCTGGTCCATTGGAAAAGAGCCGGAAACGGATGTTTATTACGTAAACATTCATTTCCGGCTCTTTTTAACATAAGGAAGACCGGCGGGGCCTGTAATCCGCTGTTTATGACAGAAAGCCCGCGGAGTGTGTTTCCTGTTGTTTTCCGGGATCCACGGATCCGGGTGGAAATTTTTTCCTGGAACCGGAATTTCCGAAAAAAAGATTGAAAACCCTACTCATGTAGAATAATCTAAAAGAGGAAGGTGAGAATTTTTGTGAGGAGGAGACGGGCATGGAAAAGATTTCGGAATGTGAAGAGATGGTTCTTGTGGTTGTATACCGGAGCAGGACAATCCCGCGTGTGAAAGACATACTGGTGGATGTGAACTGGCTTTATGGCAGAGAGTGGAAAGCCCAGACTGTTTCCACCTTTTTGTCCAGACTCATCCGCAAAGGATATCTGCGGACGGAGAAGAAAGGGCGTGATATTTATTATTATCCGGTCATTGCCCTGGAGGAGTACCGGAAGAGCAAATTAAAAGAGCTTAAGGAGGGACTGTTTGAAAATGACGGGGAACTTCTGGGGAGATACCTGCGGGAGCTGTGATATCATTGTTATTGCATTCCGGTCGTGTTTTTTCTATAATGATTGAAGGTAATGGTTGAAAGAAACTGTGGGGGAAAGAGGGTGGGAAAATGATGTCAGAAAGCAGTGGAAAAAAGGGAGCCGTTGTGGACGGGTTTTATTTTCCGGACAATCCGGAGGCGGAGCAGGCGAAGAAGGAAAAAGAGGGAATCCGTTTTATCAGGGAAAAATCCGCCATGGACGGGCCGGAGGCAGTTTTAAAGCTTTACAACAGAATGATACAGCAGAACCTGTTTGAGACGGCTGTGGGATATACTTATCTGAAAGATCTGCAGGAGTATCTGCTCTCCGTCCCGGAAATCAGCCGTGAGGATATTCTGCCGATCCGGGTCAGACATCCGGTCTCCGTCCGGGAGGCTGCACAGCAGAAAGAGGGCGGAAAAGCTCCGGAGAAGAATAAAGAGGAAAAGGAAAAGCGGCAGGAAATAAATCTGCCGGCAAAGTATATGGCGCGGCTTAACGCATACAGAAAGCGGTACAGGGCGGCGCTTGTGGTCTGTGCATTTCTCATCGTGTGTGTGGCGGCGATGTTTGTGATTACGGCGACGTCCGACAATGCCACGATCCTGAATTACGAGAGTAAACTGATTGACCGCTACGAACACTGGGAAGAAGAGCTTAAGGAGCGTGAGGCGAAGGTCAGGGAGAGGGAGGAGGCGGCGGGAATCAGCGTGCAGAATTCCCACGGTCCGGAAAGCACACAGGAATAGTGGCGGATCACAGTTTTTTCATAAATATCTGGTATAGTGAAAGAAAAATGTTCCATGAGGGAGGAAAATGTGAATAAAATTAAGATTCTGGTCGTGGACGATGAGAGCAGGATGAGGAAGCTGGTGAAAGATTTCCTGATGCGCCAGGGATATGCCGTGCTTGAGGCCGGGGACGGGGAGGAAGCGCTTGACCTTTTCTATCGGGAGCGGGATATTGCACTGATTATACTGGATGTGATGATGCCCAGATTAAACGGGTTTGAGGTCTGCAGGGAGATCCGGGAGACCTCAAAGGTGCCGGTTATTATGCTCACGGCGAAGGGTGAGGAGAGCGATGAGCTCAACGGATTTGAGCTGGGAGTTGATGAATATATATCCAAACCGTTTTCACCGAAGATTCTGGTCGCCCGCGTCGGCGCCATTCTGCGCCGGAGCGGCATGGGCGCCGACGGGGAGGGAAAGATTTCCAGGGGCGGCATTGTGGTGGACCGGAAAGCACGCATTGTGACTGTGGACGGGACGGCGGTGGAACTAAGCTTTAAGGAATTTGAGCTGCTGAATTATTTTCTGGAAAATGAAGGAATTGCCCTGTCGAGGGAGAATATCCTCAATCATGTCTGGAATTATGATTATTTCGGGGATGCGCGCACGATCGACACACATGTAAAGAAGCTTCGGGCAAAAATAGGGCCGAAAGGGGAGTATATAAAAACAATCTGGGGCATGGGCTATAAGTTTGAGGTGCCGGATCAGCCCGCAGGGTAAAGGTGGCGGAACTATTGACAGGGTTAAAAATCAGGGATAAAATTTCAGTGACGAAAAAAGGGTCCCTCGCCAGGGAGACGGGGCTGATGATCATCGGTCTTGTGGCGGGGACGGTTCTGCTCTGCTGGCTTTTAAACGCGGTATTTCTGGAGCGCTATTATGTGAGAAGCAGACAGCAGTCGCTGCTGGCGGATTTTGAGATGATTGACAGGGCGGCGGTGTCCGGTCTGCTGTATTCCGGCGATTTTGATATTACTTTTGATAATCTGTGCGCAAACGGGAATACGACGATTCTGATTATCAGCTCAGACAGGGCCATAGTGCGCTCTTCGGTGAACAATACCGAGAAGCTTCTCCGGGAGTTTACCGATATTATTTTCGGGGAACGCAGGAATGAGACGACGGTTCTGACATACGAGCACAATTATGAGATACAGCGCCAGAGGGATCAGCGGCTGGATTCAGAATATCTCGTGCTGTACGGGACGCTTGCGGATGGCAATCTGATCCTGATGCGCACGGCGTTTGCCAGCATACGGGAGAGCGTTGCTATTTCCAACCGGTTTCTGATCTATATCGGAATTGTGGCGGTGGTGGTGAGCGCGCTGGCGTCTCTATACGCGGCGGGCAGAGTGATCAAACCGCTTATCCGTCTTACTGAGATTTCCAGGCGGATGGCAGAGCTGGACTTTGCGGTGAAGTATTGTCCGAAGAGGGGCAGGAGGAATGAGATTGATGAGCTGGGAGAGCACATGAACCGGCTCTCCATGGCGCTTGAGCACACGGTTTCCGAGTTAAAGAGCGCGAACAATCAGCTCCTCCTGGATATTGAAAAGAAGACGCAGACAGATAATATGCGGAAAGAATTTCTGTCGAATGTTTCCCATGAACTGAAGACGCCGCTGGCACTGATTCAGGGGTACGCGGAGGGACTGAAAGAGTGCATTCATGAGGATCCGCAGAGCAGGGATTTTTACTGTGAAGTGATCATGGACGAGGCGGATAAGATGAACCGGATGGTGAGGAAGCTTCTGACGTTAAATCAGCTGGAGTCCGGAGGGGAGACTGTGACGATGGAGCATTTTAACCTGACGGAACTGATCGACGGCGTGCTTCACTCCGTGGAAATTCTGCTGCAGCAGAGCGGAATCACGATTGCGGAGCGCCCGGGGGAGGCGGTATATGTCTGGGCTGACGAGTTTATGGTGGAGGAGGTGCTCACGAATTATCTGAGCAATGCGATCCACCATGCGCAGGGGAGAAAGCAGATATCCATCCGCTGTGAGTACAGGGGGGAGCTGGTCAGGGTGAGCGTGTATAATACAGGAGAGAGGATTCCGGAGGAGGAGCTCGGCCGGATCTGGACAAAGTTTTACAAAGTGGACAAAGCCAGAACAAGGGAATACGGCGGCAGCGGGATCGGGCTTTCCATTGTAAAAGCGACGATGGAAGCGTTTCACCGGGATTGCGGTGTGATCAATCGCGCGGACGGTGTGGAGTTCTGGTTTGAACTTGATGCAGAAAGTTCGTTTTTGGCTTGCCATATTTCAAATGAAATGCTAACATAGAAGACAGGGAATTGACAGTTTGTGAGGAGCCATATGAAAAAATCAAATGTACAGATCACGGCGGCGGCGGTTTTTGCTGCCATGCTGCTGGGCGGATGCGGGGACGAACCTTACGCGTTATCCGAGAAGGAAGAGCAGATCATTGTGAACTACTCAGCCCATGTTGTGGGAAAGTTTAACAAAACCGGAAAAGAGGGCCTGCGCCTGATCGATGTCGAGGCGCTTCTGGAGGAGGAGGCCGCCGCACAGGAGCCGGAAGCAGGCGGGGACACGGAGCTTTCGTCCGAAAGTCCGGAGGGTACCCCTGTGCCGGAGAATCCGGTGCAGACCGCCAGTCTGGGAGAGCTCTTTGGCTCGGAGAATATAAAGGTGGATTATGTGGGGTCAAGACTTTCCACGGATTATGTGGAGAAAGAATTCTATGCGATGGATGCGGATGCGGGCATGGTATTTCTGGTTGTCGGGATTGATATCACAAACGTGGGAGAGGAGCCTGCCGCGCTGGATTTTCTCTCTGCCACGCCGGCATTTACGGCGGTGGTCAACGGGGAGCCCGCGGTCGCGGAGGAGCTGACGCTTCTGTCAAATGATTTTTCCACGCTTGAGGCCGAGGTGGAGGCAAAAGCGACGCTGGAGACCGTTCTGCTGTTCCAGATTCCGGAGACCATCACATCGATAGATACTCTGACGCTTGAGGTATCGGTGAACGGAGGCAATTACCAGGTTAATTTAGAAAATATGTGAAAAAAGATGCAATTTCCGGCCGGGGTATGCTATAATGGGATCAGGTTTGGGAATTGCGTTGCGATACTGCGCGAGAGGAGAAGAAGTAATGGATACAAATATTTTACTGGAATCAGGAACGAATGAACTTGAAGTCCTGGAGTTCACCCTTGGAAACAACCATTATGGCATCAATGTGGCAAAGATCAGGGAGATTCTGACCTATCAGCCGATTACGCCGGTGCCCAATGGTCATCCGTGTATCGAGGGGATTTTCATGCCGCGTGATACGATGATTTCCGTGGTCAATCTGAAGCGGTGCCTGGGGATGGCCGAGGATGCGGAGAACAGAGGGCTGTTCATTATCACGAACTTCAACAAGCTGAATATCGCGTTCCATGTGGATGCAGTTCTGGGAATTCACCGCGTCTCCTGGGAATCCATCATCAAGCCCGATTCCACCATCAATACAGAAGAGAACAGCGCTTCCACCGGAGTGATCAAGATGGACAGCAAGCTGATTATTATTCTTGACTTTGAGAAGATTGTCACGGATATCAGTCCTGAGACGGGATTGCGGATCTCGGATGTGGAGAGCATGACCGAGCGCGAGAGATGCGATTCTCCGATCCTGATCGCAGAGGATTCCCCGCTCTTAAGCAGACTGATCACAGACTGCCTGAAAAAGGCAGGATACACGAATCTTCTGGTGACGATGAACGGGCAGGAAGCCTGGGATAAGCTGGTGGAGTACCGGCGCGCGGGCAATGTGCGGGAGAAGGTTCACTGCCTGATCACGGATATTGAGATGCCGCTGATGGACGGTCACCGCCTCACGAAGCTTGTCAAGACGGATGATATTATGAAGAAGATTCCGGTAATTATCTTCTCGTCGCTGGTGAATGAAGAAATGAGGATCAAGGGCGCGCGGCTGGGAGCTGACGCCCAGCTGACCAAGCCGGAGATCGGCAATCTTGTGTCAGCCATAGACAACCTGATAGATAAGAGTATGGAGTAAGTTTGAAGGGAATAGGGGGATGTGATGTTTCATCACATCCCCGCGTTTCAGTTGCGGGTTAGTGGAGGTACACATGAGCAGGTCAGAAGACTATCTTGACGGATTACTTAATTTGGTGGAAAACGGAAAAGTGCCGGGATCTTCGTGGGAGGATGAAATATTAGCCGACGAGGCACAGGAACGTGTGACGTTAAAGGAGAAGCCCAGACGGAAGAAAGGCCCTGATGACGATTTTTTCGATTCCTTTGAGAATGAGCTTCTGCTGGGTGAAAATTCGGATGATTTTCTTCTCCAGTTTGAGAAAGAGCTTGAAGATGAACTCGGCGGAGGTGTGGCGAAAAAGGTATCTGCGGATACTGCCGGTGAAAAGAAGACGGATGATCCGTTTGGAGATTCCGGAGCCTTCGGCAGTGATGACGCGTTTGGCGGGGCAGATACGTTTTCTGACGGGGATCTGTTCAGCGGCGGGGTGTCCGGCGGAATGGATGCGTTTTCCGGCGGGGATCCGTCAGGAGATATGGATACAGATGCTTTCGGAGGGCCGGGAGATTTGTTCGGCGCTCCGGACGACGCCGGAGAGGAGGATGCCGGCCCGGATGTTTCTTTCGGCGGAGCGATCCCCGACGGGGATCTCTTCGGGGGCTCCGGGGATTCCGCTGAGGGAGATTTGTTTGCCGCGCCGGATGATTTTTCCGCCGGGGATGCATCTGGCCCGGAAGAAGCGGACCGTGGCGATACTGCCGGGGAGGAGCAGCCGGAGGATTCTTTTCTGGATAACCTGGATGATATCGTGAATGGTGTAAAAGAAAAGATGATGGAGGCAGACGCGCCGGATGAGGGGGGAGCCGCAGAAACGGCAGTGGATGCGCTGGATGATGCCGCGGATTCCAGTGGATTTCTGTCCGCGTTCGGGGAGGAGATGAAGGCGTCACCTCTGGACGCAGATACCGGTACGGAGGATTTCCCTCCTCTGGATGACGGCTTTCCCGGCGGGGATGCGGGTTTTGCGGATAACGGGCTGGATGATTTTGACAGTCTGGGTATGGAAGAAGGCATGCTCGGAGAGGGACCGGATCCGGAGGAGAGTGGCGGAAAGAAGAGCAGGAAGAAGAAAAAGGGCAGTGACGGTGACAAAATGAGTTTTGGCCAGAAGTTATCCAGGCTGTTTTTCGGGGCAGACGAAGATGAGGATGGGACGGTTCCGGTTCCCGGGGCAGCAGATCCGGGATTCGGGGAGCTGGGAGATGAGAATCTTGAACTTCTTGATGAGATGAACAGCAATGCCCGGCCGGCCCCGGACCCGAAAGCGGAAGAAGCGGAGAAGAAACGGAAGAAAAAAGAAGAAAAAGAAAAAAAGGCGAAGGAAAAGAAGGCAAAGAAGGAACAGAAGGCGAAAGAGAAGAAGGAAAAGGAGGCGAAAAAGCCCCCGAAGGAGAAGAAGCCGAAAAAGCCAAAGCCTCCGAAAGTGCCTGACAATTCCCCGCGTCTGCCAAAGGTACCTGTATTCCTGATTTTTGTCATGGCGGGATCTTTTCTGGCGCTTGTGCTGATCGGGACGAATCTGTTCGGATATTCCAGCAGTTTTGACGAGGCAGAGCAGGAATACAGTGTGGGGAATTATGAGGAAGCATACCGCAGGGTTTCCGGTCTGGAAGTGAATGAGAAAGATCAGGATGCCGTTGAAAAATACCGGATTATGGCGGTTGCTGCGGGCCAGTACCGCGCATACCAGAGTTTTATGGAGTCAGGAATCTATGATATGGCGCTGGATTCCCTGATTCGCACGGTCGGAAGATGTGAGAAATACAGGGAGGACGCGCAGAATTATGGCTGCGGCGGTGAACTGGAACAGGTGAAGGGCCAGGCTTCCGGTGCGCTCAGCAGTTTTGGTATTACGTTGGAACAGGCGCTGGAACTGTATGATGAGAGTAGCAGAGGTGATTATTCCGAGGAGCTTTACCGGATTCTGATGAAAGCCGGCTTTCTGGAACAGGAGAACAGATGACGGGAATTATTGACTATGACGCGGGGAATATAAAGAGTGTGGAAAAAGCGTTCCGCTATCTGGGGGAGGAATGCGTGGTCACAAGAGATCACGCACTCCTCCGGAGGGCGGACCGGGTGGTGCTGCCGGGCGTCGGCTCTTTCGGGGAGGCGATGGCGCAGCTGAAAAAGTATGAGCTCGATAAACTCCTGACAGAGCTGGTGGCGGAGAAAAGGCCCGTGCTCGGGATCTGTCTCGGTCTGCAGCTGCTTTTTTCCGGCAGTGAGGAGAGCGGCGGCGTGGAGGGGCTCTCCCCCAGGGAGACCGCCTTTC
>OFGG01001564.1_pt1 | contig 14576 bp, 13 predicted proteins | sample 1521701 | NCBI WGS metagenome assembly OFGG01 (sample SAMEA3504081, study PRJEB24116) | mouse gut metagenome | biome: mouse gut; feature: mouse-associated habitat; material: faeces | place: Denmark | collected 2011
CGCAAATCGTTGATTGCGGAATGGTGCGGGATAGGGTGTAAAATACCTAAGAGAAGTATCACATTCATGGCAAAGAGACTCCAAAAGCTGTTGAGCAAATGGGAAATGATTCGACAAAACTGGATAAGCCAATCTTTCCGCAATAGAGTCAAAGGGGATATCGCCCCTGTCAAGAACACGATATCCCATGAGGTAAGTTCGGGATTTGTTGAGTAAGGCTGGAACCAGGGCACCCCTATCGCTCCTGTTTTTTGTCTGCAATCAGCCTTGATTTCAGCCATGCATACAGGGGAAGAAGAATCATTATAGCTAAAATTCCATGTATAGCGCTTCCGCCATATAGAATCAATCCGTTATAAAGCGCCAGCCAGGAAGACATGGAGGCTGACAAAGTATCAAAATGTCCCAGCATATCCACAAAGCCCAAAATCATGGAAAGCAATTGCGATGCTCCGGCTGTTGCCATCCCTAGCTTCACGGCGAGCAGAGAGCGCTTTAATTGTGCTTCGCTTACCTCGTCCATTTCTTTCCATTGATATAAAAAGATGCGAAAAAAATCAGGAAGCAGCCCCGTAGCTAACAGCATCACAGCTAACGAGCCATATACGATTAATTCTGTCTCCGAATGATGAAACCACATTCCCATGCCGCGACTTACTTGAAAATTGATTGTCCAAATTAAAAATATCCACCAGGCAACTGTCCCTGCAATGGGGCATGCTCTTCTGATTTTATCAGAATGCAGCATCTTTTTTATTTTTTTTACCATAAGATTCTCCTTTTTCAATTTGGGATATTACAGACTAATCAAATATGCTGGTTTTTACCTCCAGCATGGCTTCTTCTCCATTGGGAGTCTTTGATTTAACAAGTAACCGGAATGACAATCCATATTGATCATCCTTATCGCTTGTCTTATAAAATGTTGAACCGCTGAAATATCCATCGCATAAAGCATGCTGTCCCGCATATAAAGCCATCCAACCGTCACCCGAGTAATTTCCGCTTCTGCTGCCGCTTGTGTATTTGAATAGATTATTAACCCCCAAATTGTCTACCCATCCAATGCTGCCTTTTAATGTTATGCCATATGCGCTTTCTTCGTGTGTTGATGTTTTGATATCTGTACTTGCTGTCAAAACGTAGAATGTAGAAATACTTTCATCTGAACAGCTTCTTACTGCGTCATTGTCTTGGTATATGATTTTATTCAATGTTACTTCGCATTCAAATTCCTGTACAGATCCATCTGCATTAGTTTTGTAGGCTGAACATTCTGCCAATGTGTTTGCATCCAATTTTTCTTGCTGGATGTCAATTACATTGCTATATGTTTCCATTAACATTTCTGGATTTGTTTCTAACAATTCTACAAAGGAATCGTTAATTTCACATTTGTGGGCTGACCACAATGCCTTGTCAGCGGCTTTTACATTAATGCTTATTGAAAGAGCCATAAGAGTTGAAAGAAAAATTGCTATTGTTTTTTTCATCATACTTGTTTCCCCCCGTTGTTGTTTGGTCGGCTTCTTCTGTAAGTTAAATTAGGCAGATATTATATGTAAACCATTGGACTCACCCCCTATCTACCAGACACTATATTATAGATGCTCTGTCCTGTCAATTGATGCTGAGTCAATTTCACTCATCAATAATTCTCAATTTTTTCCTGTCTGCTAATGTGGTTAATGCCATTATTTTGACATGGTTGATTAAGGGTAGATTGCTATAATATCATAGCGATTGACGGTAGGTCAATTGCTCTATAAGCAAGAGTTTTGTATAATAATAGAAAACTCTGAAAGGTGGGCCGAAACATGGAACCTATGAAGACAGGATCTTTTATCCGCAATGAAAGGGAGAAAAAGGGATTGAACCAAAAACAGTTTGCAGAATTGCTATGCGTATCTCCTTCCACGGTCTGTAAATGGGAGACTGGTGTAAATCTGCCGGATGTAGACAAAATGGAATCTATTGCTAAGATTTTGGAAGTACCCATACCAGAATTGCTGGAAGGAAATCGGAATTTACCTACCATCAATCGAATTGCTGCAACGCCTTCCGGCATATGGGAACGTATTCCTCACAGAACCGTGGCAATGCTTATTGCTGCTGTTCCTATAGCTGCTGCTTTGTTTTTGCTGTTCTTTCAAATGCGCGGTAGCCGTCATTTTGAACCGGCATTTCAAGTTGTCGATACATACTTTGACGATACCACGGATGCATTATGCCGCATCAATGCTTTCTATATCATTGTCACATTTGAGGGAGAGGTCAACGATGATATTATTAGCCAGCATGCAGACAAAATCAGGCATTTATATCTGCATGCGTATAAAGAAGCGGATGCTATCGTAGTTATGTATTTTGATAAAAAATATGAAGATTATTCTATCTATAATGCTGAATATTATGTTGTCAGGCTTGCGGCTCCCGGAAAGATTCCGGAAGGTTTTCCGCCTGTTCGACAGGCAGCGGACACGAAAGTGAGCATATTGACAGCGGAAGAATCCAGTTCCGATGATGCCCTCAATACTCAAATTGTCAGGACGGCGTTTCGATATGGCATGTGGATTCCGGAGGCCTTTTTTTCATCCCATGAGACTTATATGGGAAGAGACGATATTACATATATTATAAATTTGTGGTTAAATGATTTCCTCTATAATCGTTCCGAGGACTTGACCACTGCAACGTACATCGGCATTGTAAACGAATTTCCTGTGATTCCATAAAAGCGAGAAAGTGGCTATACTGCATAACGCTGAATACTGCCTAATGCAATCATGCGATTGAACCAGTCAGCGTTATGCAGTCTGGTTTCATTGCAAGTGAAATCGTTAAGCAGTATAAACTGCTAGATGCTCCATTTGAAATATTTGATTGTAGAAAGTGCCAGCGGGGGTATAATGAAAGGAGCGGATTCGCTACAGGCGCGTGAGATATTCTTTTGGTGGGAAGCAGTTATGACTGGAATGCGCCGGCAAGGAAAAGGCGGCATCATTGCAGGATAGAGAGGTATGGGGAGGAAAATCCGCACTGGCGGCGCACACAGGAGGCACAGGAATGACAGGAGGCGGGGCGATATGGCAGGGATATTGGTTGTGGGGACGATGTGACGACGAACGATCTGGTCAGCGACTATCTGACCGATGCGGGCCACACGGTATTTTCGGCCTGCGACGGTCTGGAGGAGCTGCGCCTTTTTCAGCAGAACCCCATGGAACTGATCGTTCTGGATATCATGCTTCCCAATGTGGACGGCATTCAAGAGGCTGACGTGGTTTTCAGGCTCCGCAGAGGGCAGTTGTAGGTTCATGGGCTGGAACCGATTTTTTCCTATACAGGGAATCTGGCCCGGCATGAACGGAAGTTGCCAAAGCCCAGGGAGGATTTCTTCAAAAAGCATGCGAGGCAGTTAGGGCAGGGTGGATGAGGGTGCGGGAGACTGCTGGGACGTCTCATGGTACAGGGCATCTTTCGGACAAGTGGGGAGAAATAATGGATTGTGCATCGGGGTGGAACAGGGTATAATATTGACACAGAAGGACAGAGTGCCCACTTTTGATTCCATGTGCGCCAGGCGCACAAAAACAAGGTATAATAATGTCATGTGGCTGGACGAGGAGGTGTAGTGATGAAGAAACCGTTGCCGATAGGGGTAGATAATTTTGCAGATGTCATAAAAACAGGATATTACTATATAGATAAAACCATTTTTATAAAAGAATTGTTGGATTTAAGAGGGAAAGTGAACCTGTTCACCCGTCCCAGGCGCTTCGGCAAGACGCTGAACCTGAGCATGCTCCGGTATTTCTTTGAGGACACCGGGGATGCGGAAAAGAATGCCCGGAACAAGGCGCTTTTCCAGGGACTGAAAATCATGGAGGCCGGAGAGGAATATATAGAGCAGATGGGAAGCTGTCCGGTGCTCAACCTGACGCTGAAGTCGGCGAAACAGGAAGATTACGACACTGCCTGCTATATGATGCGGTGTGAAATCGCATCTGAATTTGACAGGCACAGGGATATCTTGGAACGGGGCAGGGAACTTCTGACTCCCAATGAGTATGAGCAATACCTGAGCGTTGCGGAAGAGAAAGTGGACGAAAAGCAGCTGAGGGGGGCGCTAAAGCTGTTCTGTAAGTGCATGTTCAAGGTTACGGGGAAAAATACGGTTCTGCTGATCGACGAGTACGATGTGCCGCTGGAGAATGCATATTTTAGCGGCTTTTACGAGGAGATGGTGAGCTTTATCCGCTCGCTGTTCGAGGCGGGGCTGAAGACCAACGACTATCTGCAGTTTGCGGTGATTACAGGATGTCTTCGGATTTCAAAAGAGAGTATTTTCACGGGACTGAACCATTTAAGGATTATTTCGGTGCTGGATCAGAGGTACAGCGAGCATTTTGGGTTCACGGAATCCCAGGTGCTGCGGATGATGGAATATTATGGTGTGGAGAGCCGTTTTCCGACCATGAAGGAATGGTATGACGGATACACTTTCGGGGACACGGAGGTCTATAATCCATGGAGCGTCATAAACTATATGTTCGATTTGTATGCGAAGGTTGATGCTTTCCCGCGCCCCTATTGGATCAATACCAGCTCCAACGACATCATAAAGGACATGATCGCCAGAGCTGACCGTGAGGCGCAGGGGCAGATTGAGACGCTTTTAAACGGCGGAACCCTGGAGATACAGGTGCATGAAGAGGTCACCTATGGGGATATGCAGGCCAGTGGTGAGAATCTGTGGAATTTCCTCTATTTCACAGGGTATCTGACGAAAAAAAGTGAGGATTTCCGCGATTCGTCGACATTCCTGCAGCTGCGCATCCCCAATACGGAAGTGAAGACAATCTATCGGAACACGATTCTGGGGTGGTTCCGGAAGAGGATAGAGAAGCAGGACTTCCGGGACTTGTACCGGGCCATGGAGGACGGGGATGCGGAAAAAATGGGGGAAATCTTAAGCAGCCAGCTTTTCTCCACCATCAGTTTCTACGACAGTGCGGAGAATTTCTACCACGGGTTCCTGGCCGGAATCCTGAGCCAGAGCCAGGACTATCTGGTGAAGTCCAACCGGGAGTCGGGCAATGGGCGCTCGGATATCTGTGTAAGGAGCCCGTCCCTGCGGGGCAGGGCGTTTGTCCTGGAAGTAAAGGTCTCGGACAGCATCCATGACCTGGAGAACGATGCGGAAAAGGCCCTGCGGCAGATATACGATAAAAAGTATATGGATGAACTACAGACGGAAGGATATCGGAAAATCGGCTGCTATGGAATCTCTTTTTACCGGAAGGACTGCGAGGTTCGGCTGGGGAAACGGGCGGAGTAAGATTTTAGGAGCAACAAGCCGGTAAAAGATAAGCAAAAAGGAATTTCGGATATTGACAGCCGCTCCGGCATCTGCTACAATATCGACAATCAAAACGAAAGGGTAAGGGAGCAGAGCCATGGTCTATCTATCTGACAGCAAGGCCATCATGAACCAGCAGCAACAGCTTATTGTCAATCCGGACAATGGGCTTTTTGGAATGCGTTCATGACAGTTCCCCACCTCAATAGGCATGAACAAAACGGTCGAAAGCCCATGACGGGTTTTCGGCCTTTTTTCATGCATGGGCCTGTGCAGAGGAAATATGTCGCCATGGCGGCGCACGGGCCATGCGGCGAGTAGTGGAGAGGAATATCACAGGGAAAGGATTATGATGCGATGACAGACACAGGCATCATACAGGTACAGCTATGTTCAGGAAACGTCTATTGAAAGATGAAAGACCCACATTCCCCAAAAGGGCGGTCATCACTGCGGGCATGCCCTACGGCAACAAGAACCTGCACTTTGGACATGTGGGCGGCATGTTCGTGCACGCCGATATTTTTGCCAGATTCCTGCGGGACAGGATCGGGAAGGAGAATGTCATCTTCCTCTCGGGGACGGATTGCTACGGCTCGCCCATTCAGGAGAGCTACCGGAAACGGAAAGAAGCAGGGTACGAGGGCGGGCTGGAAGATTATGTGGCCGCCAATCATGAAAGCCAGAAAAAGACGCTGGAGGACTACGGTATCAGCCTGGACTTCTTCGGGGCCTCTGCGCTGGGGGAGGCAGGCGAGATCCACAGGCAGCTGTCCGCGGAGATTTTCCGCAGGCTTTACCAGAATGGCTATATCGAAAAGCTGTCCGTGCCCCAGTTCTATGACCAGGAGCTGGGAATCTTCCTGAACGGACGCCAGGTCACGGGCAGATGCCCCATTCCCGGCTGTACTTCGGACAGAGCGTATGCGGATGAATGTTCGCTTGGCCATCAGTTCCTGCCCTCAGAATTGATAAATCCGGTCAGCTGCCTGTCCGGCGGGAAGCCTGTGCTGCGCAAGGTGGAGAACTGGTATTTTGCGCTGGAGGACTGCATCGGCAGGATGAAGGAATACAACGATTATCTGCGAAAGAATACCCATACCAGGAAGTACCAGCTGGAGACCGTGGAGGAATTCCTGAAGAAGCCCATGCTGTATGTGCCGAAAAAATATGTGGAGAGCCTGGAGGAATTGTCGAAGCGCCTGCCGGTGCACCACATCTTGGACGGGGAAAAGAAGAACTCTTTCGCGTTCGAATTCGAGACCTTGGATGACCGGGATAAGGCAAAGGCTCTATTAGAGGGCATGGGGATTCATTACACTTCCGGGAAGACGCTGGTTCCCTTCCGGCTCTCCGGAAATGTGGAATGGGGTGTGCCTTTTCCGGAGTGCGAGGAGTTGAAGGATCTGACTTTCTGGGTGTGGCCGGAATCCCTCTGGGCGCCCATTTCCTTCACCAGGGCATATCTGCGGCAGAGCGGGCGAGAGGGGGAGCTGGAGAAATGGTGGGGGGACGACGAGGCGGAAGTCTATCAGTTCATCGGGGAGGACAATATCTACTTCTACGCCATCGCCCAGACCGGGCTGTTCACCGGGCTGCAGGTGCCCCGGGGGACGAAGCCCGATATGGCAAAGGTGCATCTGTCCCACATCATAGCCAACCGCCATCTGCTGTATCTGGATGCAAAAGCCAGCAGCAGCTCTGAACGGAAACCGCCCATGGCGGACGAGCTGTTGGATTATTATACGAAAGACCAGCTGCGCATGCATTTCATGAGCCTGGGATTATCCTCGAAAAGCGTGGGATTTCGCCCACAGGCGCTGTTGGGGGAGGAAGAGCAGGTCGGGATGGACATGGTGCTGAAGGACGGAAATCTGATCACGAATGTCTTCAACCGGCTGATCCGCTCCTGTTTCTATGCGGCTTGGAAGCATTGCGCCGGGCGGATTCCGGCGGAGGAGCCGGCTGAGAGGATTCGGGACATGGCCAAAAAGGCCGTGCTGGAGTATGAGCGCCATATGTACCATCAGGAATTCCACAGGATTTCCTATGTGCTGGACGACTTCATCCGGGAAGTGAACAAACATTGGGTGAATCAGATCAAGATTGCCGATTCCCGGGGGGACGATGCCTTGAGGAGACAGGTTTTGGCGGACTGTTTCTATGCCTGTAAGGTCATGGCCGTGCTGGTGCATCCGATTGCGCCGGAGGGCTGCGAGAAGTTCCGGGAGTATATGAAGATAGGAGACACGCTCTGGAACTGGGACTATATTCTGGAACCGATTTCTTTCTATACGGGCGACTTGACCCGGCATGAGCTGAAGGTGCTGGAGCCAAGGGAGGATTTCTTCAAAAAGCATGAGAGGCAGTTGGGGCAGGGGGGCTGAGGATGCAGGAAGCTATTGGGATGTCCAGCAGGCATGTACGGCTTGTCCACTTCAACTCCAGGTTGATATTTTCCGCATCCTCTTCACCTGACATACCTGGTAAATCCCGGTGATTTTGCCTACAATAGCACTTAGATAATAGAAACCTATTATGGATTCTATTACAAACTCACAGCGCTGAAAACAGATTGGAGGTAAAACACTATGATGGATTTGGAAAAAATCGCAAGAAGGATCGCATCCCTGCGCAGGGAGCGGGGATACACAGGAGAGGCTCTGGCGGAGCGGCTGCAGGTCAGCCCCCAGGCCGTATCCAAATGGGAGAACGCGAAATGCCTGCCGGACACGGCCATCCTTCCGGCCCTGGCGGAGGCGTTGGACTGCAGCATTGACAGCCTGCTATGCCCCAGGGAGCTTTTCATCCTGGAGGCAGTGTACACGGACGGAGAGACGGAAGTGCCCGTGACCCGCTTCCTGGACAACCTGGTGCGGGACAATGTGCTGGACATCTATGTGAACCAGACTTTCACCGGCGCCTCCCTGGAAAGCGACCGCCTGAAAGTCCTGGCTGTCAAGTTCCAGACGCCGGAGGGCGTGGGCTTTTCCTACGCACTGCAGAACGAGAACCTGACCCTGGACAGGAAGAGCGCGGGCTTTGAGCCGGAGGAAAACTTCCGGATCGTGGGCGCTTACTATGGGAACGGGAGGGAATACGCCTCCGCCATGCAGAAGATAGAACACTATGCGTATTTCAAATGGGACAGGATACCGGTGAACCATGAGGCCTTCCCCAGCAGCACCGCAAGCGACGACACGGAATATCTGACACTGATCTACCTGAACGGGGAGGGAATCCATGTCCTGAGCTGCCCGGAAAACCAGACCGTCTATTACGGGAACCATGGCACGAGGCTCCTGCTGCGGGATGATTCGAAATGCATACTGGAAAATGTGAAGCCCCTGTCCTGGAAGAAGGGGACAGAGGGCCTGGAAAGCCCCTGGGCGGGCGCGCTCCAGGCGGCCCTCGCCTATATGGGGGAGCCTTACACCTATGAGCAGATCATGGGAATGAGCGGGGCCTGTTATCGCACCTGTTTCACCGATGTCTGGGACTATAGCTGTACGGACGCCCTTGTGGCCTACGACTACGCCGGGCCCCTGTACAGCGCCATCGGCTACGATTTCCGCATGGTGGAGAGGCTGGAAAAGCAGGAGAGGAAGGCGGAGCGCCAGGCCATCATGGAGGATATCCAAAAGGGCAGGCCGGTGCTGGCCATCAACCTGCGCGTGGCTCCCGAGTGGGGGATCATCACGGGATATACCGACAACGGGAACCGCTTTCTGTGCCGCACTTATTTCGATGAAGAAATCCTCGATGCCCTGCAATCACAGGCCGGATGGAAACCTGCGGATGGAAGGGCGCAGGCAGCAGGGGGACAGCCGGAGCCGGATGGCGGGGCACAGAGGAAGCGTCAGGGGCAGTCGGACAGCGATGGGCAGCGTCAGGCCCGGTCAGACTATCGGATGGTCTTTGAAGAGAATGGGGGATACCTTTACAGCGATTTCTGGCCTTTCCTCATCGCCCATTTCGGGGAAAAGGGGGAGCGGAAATCTCCCATGGATATCCTGAAAGCCTCTCTGGCCGCGCTGATCGGTTCTTTTGAGGCGGAGGAGAGCCGGGGCTATCATCAGGGAAAGGATGCCTACAGGGCATGGATGAAGGGGCTTTCCAGGGAGGAGGACTTCCGGCTGGAACACGACAGGGAGAATGTCCGAAGACGCCTGAGCGTAAACGACAACATGCTGGGGACACTGGCGGACTCCAGGCGCGCGGCGGCAGACTGGCTGCGGGAGAACCTTTCCCTGGTTCCGGAAACGGGCCGGGAGCGGCTGGAAAAGATGGCTGAGAACTGTCAAGCTATCGCCGACGGGGCAGCGGCGTTCCGGAGCATGACAAACCGCTCTTCTTCATGCGAAATTACGTACAATACCGTAAAGGCATCCGGCGTGTCCACCTCGGGGCTGCGCAGGGAACAGATTGCCCTGCTGGAGCAGTCGCTTGCCCTGGAGGAGGAGAACTGCCAGCTTGCGCGGGAGATGCTGCGGATATGCGGGTGATATGCATATGATATAGGAAGCAGGTTTTATAGCGTCTGCTGCAATATAGCAGAAGGGGCGGGGTGTTTGCCAGCGCCCGAAGCGCCACAGGTTTCCTGTATGCCATGAGGGAGTTGTGGAACATTGGCAGAAGACGTATAAGGGGGCAAAAGCATGATGAATATGGAGGGATATCTTGCGAACCATGACAATCGGCCGATTGGGAATGGGAGAAGCGGCGCGGAAATCTGGGAGATAGAAGAAAAGTATGTCCTGAAACATATACGGAAGGAAAATCTGCCGGATGCCGGAGCATTCCCGCTCTACTGCAACGAAGCATATTTCTACCGTTTTTGGGGACAGCAGGCAGGAGGGGCACCATCCTTCCTGCCAAAGGTTTTGGAAGTGCAGGTCACTGACGATGAAATCTTCATCCTCATGAATAGATATCAGGAGCTTTCCAGAGCCGAAGCAGACGACAGGCTTCTGCGGAAAGTCATGGGGACGTTGGCCATGATTCATACCCAGGACATCCCGGCCTTTTTGCGGCAGGAACAGAGGCCGCCGGAATACCTTGCCAGGGAGCAGATCGAAAGCTGCCTGGCGGGGTGGCGTTCCGTGCTGGCAGAGCACCCTGGGGCCTTCGATGAAAGGATACTGGCAGATACGGCGACAGATATCAATGAATTGATCGGCTGGCATCACGAAGAGCCCCAGGTCCTGACCCATGGGGATTTTCACTGGGAAAATCTGCTGCGCAGGGAAAACGGTGACATTGTAGTCTGCGACTGGCAGGGCGTGGGGGCCGGAGACGCTTCCGGTGATATCAGTTTTTTTGTGAGCCGCCTGGGGGCGGACGGAACAGGCATAGAACCGCGCAAGGCGGCAGAAATATACTGCCAGGAGAGGCTTGCGCTTACGGGAGAAAGGATAGAATCCGGGGATTTAGTGAAGCATATGGAGGCTGCCAATGTAATTGTTTCCTTTCGATTCTGGCACGAGTATCTGCATGGCAGTTCCCGGGAAAGAGTTGGGGGAATCTATGAGAAAATGAGGACGGAATAGCCTGGCGGCAAAAAAGAGCCGATAACGGCAGAAATCAAATATTTCTGTATTTTCTTTGATATGTTCGGGATTGATTGAACCTGGTATGACAACTACGCCTTTTTGTAAATTGAAATAAAATTCTGGTATTATGATACGGCGACTGCCGCCGGAAGTGAAGAAGTTGTAAAGAATTTACCGGATGATGAAATCCCGGAAGATGTACCTTCTTATAGCATTTTTTGCATTTCTGAATTCAATTCTTATACGCACTGTACCCCCACCTGCACCAGGATTTTAGTTGCACAATTATGCGATATACATGCCGATTTTACAAAAATTTGACAAAACCTGTATTTTTTATTTTACAGGCAACGCCTATCATCATATATGAAAAACAAAATACCACAATGAAAAGGAGAAGGCTTATCATGAAAAAGTTTACCGCTCTCATCACGATTGGATCGCTCATGCTCGCAGCTATGACAGGATGTGGGAAAAAAGACAGCGGCACAGTATCTACGGATGGCTCGACCTCTATGGAAAAGGTAATCGGCGCTTTGGGAGAATCCTTTGAGGAAAACAATTCCGGCGTGACCTTTACCTATAATCCCACCGGTTCCGGCTCCGGCATTACGGCAGTGGCAGAAGGGCGCTGCGACATCGGTCTTTCCAGCCGCAATCTGAAGGACGAAGAAAAAGCCCAGGGATTGGCTGAAACGGTACTTGCCCTGGATGGCATTGCCATCATTGTAAATCCTGAAAATCCGGTAAATGACCTTGCCCTTGATACGATTGGAAAGATTTACATGGGCGAAATAACGAACTGGAAGGACATAGGCGGCAATGATCTGGAAATTGTCCTCATTGGCCGTGAGGCAGGGAGCGGCACAAGGGATGGCTTTGAATCCATCACAGGTACAGAAGATGCCTGCAAATACCGCCAGGAGCTGACATCTACCGGAGATGTGATGGGGGCGGTGGCAGGTAATCCTGCGGCGATCGGATATGCCTCCCTTGCGTCTGTAAAGGAGACGGTTAAAGCGCTTCTGGTGGGCGGCATTGCGCCTACGGAAGATACCGTGAAAGACGGAAGCTATGTAGTACAGCGTCCTTTTGTATTGGTGACAAAAAGCAGCACAGACCTCTCAGAAACAGCGCAGAAGTTCTTTGATTATATTACTTCATCGGAAGCAAATGAGATTATCTCATCCGCGGGGGCTGTACCGGTAAATGAATAAGCCTGCGGACGATTCAGGGGGTTGAAAGGTGAGTCAAATGAAGAACAGAAAGCGCTTCATGGAGAATGCCATACATGGCATATTCCTGATACATGGCATGATTACGGTGGGCTGTGTGCTTCTGATTACCGTTTACCTTGTGATATCCGGGATTCCGGCTGTCCGCAAAATAGGCATTTTGGATTTCCTTTTCGGGAAGGAATGGGCTTCCACGGCAGCACAGCCCCGGTATGGGATTTTGCCGTTCATCCTTACCAGCGTTTACGGTACGGCTGGCGCCATCGTGATCGGAGTGCCCATCGGCTTGCTGACAGCAGTTTATCTCGCTAAGATTGCGCCGCCAAAGGGGAAGGCTGTGATGGAGGCGGCAGTCAGCCTGCTGGCAGGAATCCCCTCCGTGGTTTACGGACTTGTAGGCATGATGGTGCTTGTTCCGGGGATACGGATCGCCTTCCGCATCCCGGACGGAGCCAGCCTGTTTGCGGCCATTATTGTGCTTGCCATTATGATTTTGCCGTCCATTATCAAGGTATCGCTCACGGCGTTGGAGGCGGTTCCAAAGGAATATGAGGACGCCTCTCTCGCCCTTGGCGCGACGCCGATTGAAACATATTTCCGGGTATCTGTCCCGGCAGCGAAAAGCGGCATTGCGGCTGCGGTAGTGTTAGGCGTGGGCAGGGCCATCGGCGAGGCCATGGCGGTTATGATGGTGGCGGGGAACGCGCCCAATATGCCGGACCTTTTTCAGAGCGTCCGCTTCCTTACCACCGCTGTGGCAAGCGAGATGTCTTATGCGGCTGACGGCAGTCTGCAAAAACAGGCATTGTTTTCCATTGCACTGGTGCTGTTCCTCTTCATCATGCTGATCAATGCCGCATTGAATTTCTTTTTGAAACAGGAGTAAATAAAATGCAAAAACAATCCATTTCCCTGAAAAGGAAAACCTATATTGCCGTCATGGGTGCGCTGATGGGAATCTCCGTAAGTATCACTTGCGCACTGGTAGTATTATTAATCGGTTATGTATTGTATAAAGGACTGCCCAATGTATCATGGGAACTGATCGCCACTAAGCCCAGCTATCTGTCTGAGCATATAGGGATTTTGCCGGATATTCTGAACACAGTCTATATCGTGGCCGCGACATTGGTATTTGTCCTCCCCCTTGGAGCAGGCGCGGCTGTCTACCTGACGGAATATGCGAAAAACAGGAAGCTGGTAGACATGATTGAGTATGCTGCCGAAACCTTGTCCGGAATTCCGTCCATTATTTACGGGCTTGTCGGTATGCTGTTTTTCTGCCGGTTTTTTGGTATGAAGACTTCCCTCCTGGCAGGGGCGTTTACGCTGGCAATCATGAATCTGCCCACTGTCATGCGCACCACACAGGAGAGCCTGAAAACGGTGCCGGCAAGCTTTCGCGAGGGCGCTTTCGGACTTGGGGCCGGAAAATGGCGCGTGATCTATACCGTTGTGCTTCCCGGTTGTATGGATGGTGTGATAACGGGATGTATCCTGTCAGTGGGACGGATACTCGGGGAATCGGCGGCGCTTCTTTTTACGGCCGGTTTTGCCCATGCCCTGAACGGGATTTTGGAAGGGCTTGGCAGCCCGGGGGCGACGCTGACCGTGGCATTATATGTCTATGCAAAAGAAAACGGAGAATTTGGAATCGCCTTTGCAATTGCCGCTATCCTGATGATCTTGACCGTATGTATCAATCTTTCGGCCACACTGGCGGGCAGTTGCTTCCGGAAAAGGAGGAACCTATGAATCCTGTCATGAGGGTAAAGGACCTGTGCCTCTGGTATGGCAGTGCACAGGCTTTGAAAGATATCAATATTGAGATTGAGGAGCGGAGCATTACAGCCCTGATTGGCCCCTCCGGGTGCGGAAAGTCCACTTTTCTCAAATCCCTGAATCGAATGAATGACCTGATCGCCGGTGCAAGGACGACAGGTGAAGTATGGTACAGGAATCAGAATATTTTTGACGCGGATGTTGATGTCAATGAACTCCGCCGCAGCATCGGCATGGTCTTTCAAAAGCCGAATCCCTTTCCCATGAGCATTTATGACAATATCGCTTATGGGCCCAGGACCCATGGAATCAAAGCCAAGGCAAAACTGGACGATATCGTAGAACATTCCCTGCGCGGGGCCGCAATCTGGGAGGAAGTAAAAGACAGGCTGAAGAAATCGGCATTGGGACTGTCGGGAGGCCAACAGCAGCGGCTCTGCATTGCCCGCGCACTGGCGGTGGAGCCGGATGTCCTTCTGATGGATGAGCCTACAAGCGCCCTTGACCCAATCTCCACATCGAAAATAGAGGAGCTTGCAATGGAGCTGAAGAATCAGTATACTATTATCATCGTAACGCACAATATGCAGCAGGCTGTGCGGATTTCCGATAATACGGCTTTCTTTCTCCTTGGCAATTTAATTG